>Ga0307408_100001084_pt1 | contig 20809 bp, 15 predicted proteins | sample 322Cmetagenome_FD_202116 | JGI IMG/M metagenome (GOLD analysis project Ga0307408, IMG submission 202116) | Maize rhizosphere microbial communities from greenhouse at UC Davis, California, United States - 322HYB-C-3 | ecosystem: Host-associated > Plants > Roots > Rhizosphere > Soil | place... | reverse complement strand
CTTGACATCAGGAATACTAAATCTAAAGTCGATTGCTTTCCTTATTCTGGATGAGGCAGACCGGATGTTGGATATGGGCTTCCAGGATGACATTATGCGTATTATAAGCTACCTTCCAACACAGAGGCAAACCCTGCTATTTTCGGCAACTATGCCTTCCCGGATACGGAATTTGGCTAAATCGGCAATGATCAATCCTGAACAGATCAATCTGGCGCCTTCGCAGCCGGCTTCGGGTATAGACCAGCAGATTTATAAGGTGCTTGATACGCAGAAGATACCTTTGTTACAGATGATTTTGAATAAAGGCTCTTTTACAAGTATCATCATATTTGCCTCAACGAAGGAAAAGGTTAAGGAACTTTACAAGGCTTTAAATAAGATTCATATTCAGGCTAAAGCATTTCATTCAGATTTGGACCAGGCCGAAAGGGAAGAAATATTACTGGAATTTAAAAACAGAAAACTGAATGTCTTAATCGGGACTGATGTTTTATCCAGAGGTATTGATGTGGAAGGGATTGACCTGGTTGTAAATTACGATGCCCCGTCAGATCCGGAAGATTATATTCACCGAATTGGGCGGACAGCAAGGGCAGCCACTACAGGCACAGCAATAACACTGATCAATGAAAAGGACCAGCGAAAGCTGTCTTTAATTGAGCGGATGATAGGGCGCGAGTTAGCGTGCAGTATTTTACCAGATGAAGTGGGGGAGCAGGTTGAATTTAAGCCCTATGTTGCAAAAAAGAAAAGAAATAATAAAAGGCCAAAGCCTGGAGCAAACCGGAAGTTTAAGTCTAAACCTAAACCGAAGGCAAATCCCAATCCCTGACCTTTTCTGATATTTTAAGAAGCTGAAGTATAATTAAGTAGTAGTTCGGCTTCTTTTAATAATTGTTCTTTAACAATTGGCACCACGCCAACATGTTCGCAAACCAAGCCTCCAGCTAAGTTGGCAATAGCTGCTGTAGTAAAATCATCAAAACCGGCTGCCATGCAAACTGTAGCTGTAGAAATTACGGTATCGCCAGCTCCTGATACATCTGCAATATCCCGAATATGTGCCGGGATAATTTTACGTTCATTTTCGGATTTCATATAAACGCCGTACTCAGAAAGGGTAACCATTACCTTTTGGGCATTCAAAGTATTTTGCAGTTGGTCAACTGCCTTGTCCAGTTGTTCTGTTATTCTAATATTAATATCAACCTTCAAGCCTTCTTTTAATTCTTTCAAATTAGGCTTAAATAAAGTGACATCTTTATATGATAAGAAATTACGCTTTTTAGGGTCAACAACTGTTATGATTTCCTTCTGTTTGGCTAAGGCAACAACGTCGGAAATTAACTTCTCTGAAATAACACCTTTATCATAGTCTTCAAAAATGATTGCATTGATAGAAGTACTGTCCAGAATGTTCTTGATTTTTGAAAGAAGAAGGTTGGTTTCCTCCACGTTGATTTGCTCGTCAACCTCGGCATCAATACGAAGCATCTGCTGATGATGGCCAATAACGCGGGTTTTAACGGTAGTAGGGCGATTATTCAGGCGGATTAAACCATTAGTGCTTAACTGTTGGTTGTCCATAAGCTTGATAAACTCATCACCTTCAATATCGTTCCCGATAGTGGCGCAGATTATAGGATTAGCGCCTAAAGCCTGAATATTTAAAGCTACGTTGGAAGCGCCGCCCAGGCGGTTTTCTTTCTTCTTTACAGAGATAATTGGAACCGGAGCCTCCGGAGAAATGCGTTCAACACTTCCCCAGAGGTACGAGTCCATCATTACATCGCCAATTATTAGAATATTTAAGCTGTTAAACTGCTGGAACAGCTTTCTCATCTTTTAATTGTGCTAATGCAGATTTAATACGTTTCATAGCTTCGATCAATTTATCATCTGCAGCTGCATAAGATAAACGGATAGAGTTAGGGTCGCCGAAAGAATCACCGCTAACTGTAGCTACGTGCCCTTTGTGTAAAAGGTATAATGACAAATCATCAGCATTTTTAATTACTTCGCCTTCAAAGGATTTACCGAAGAAAGAACTTACCTCAGGGAAGAAGTAGAATGCACCTGCTGGAAGGTTTACTTTTAATCCGGGGATATCTTTTAGCAATCCGTAAACTAAGTCGCGGCGCTTTAAGAACACTTTTTGCATCTCTTTAACGCTGTCAAGGCTTCCAGTGTAAGCAGCGGTACCAGCTTTTTGAGTAATAGAACAAGTTCCTGAAGTAACCTGGCTTTGAAGCTTATCAATCGCATCAGCAATAGTTTTGTTACTTGCAGAGAAACCTAATCTCCAGCCAGTCATTGCATAAGCTTTTGATAAACCGTTGATAATGATGACACGGTCTTTAACGCTGTCAAATTCTGCGATAGAACTATGCTCGCCAATAAAGTTGATGTGCTCGTAAATCTCGTCAGAAATGATGTGGATCTGAGGGTATTTCTCGAATACTTTTACCAAAGCAGCTAACTCTTCGCGAGTATAAACTGTTCCAGTTGGGTTATTTGGAGAAGAGAACATGAACAATTTGGTTTTTGGCGTAATAGCAGCCTCTAATTGCTCTGGTGTAATTTTGAAATCTGTGTCAATACTTGCATTGATAAATACAGATTCTCCTTCTGCTAATTTTACTAACTCAGAGTAAGAAACCCAGTAAGGGGTAGGGATAATAACTTCATCTCCAGGGTTAACCAAAACAAGGATAGCATTTGCTAATGATTGTTTTGCACCTGTAGAAACTACTATCTGGTCGAAATTATAATCGATTTTATTTTCACGCTTCAATTTTCCTGCAATAGCCTTCCTTAATTCCGGGTAGCCTGCAACAGGAGTGTAGTAAGAATAGTTTTCGTCAATAGCTTTCTTGGCAGCATCCTTCACAAAATCAGGTGTAAAGAAGTCTGTTTCTCCAAGGCTAAGGCTGATTACATCAACGCCTTGTGCCGCTAATTCCCTGCCTAGTTTTGCCATTTTAATGGTTGCAGACTCGGCAAGATTGTTAATTCTGTTCGATAAAATACTCATAAGCGCAAATATATAAAGCCTTTATGTAACGGGATAGAAAAACTTAAATTTTATGACGGAGGCAAGATTTTAAACTACTTAAGCGTGAAGACGTTTAAAGTCTTGTTGGATATTTATCAACCTTATTGTAATAAATGGGAATTTTATCGTTTAATTTTGCAAGTTCAAAATTCACAGTTTGCGGTCTCAAAAAAGAATTATACTCTTTTCACTTTGTGTAGGCATTTTATTGATGCTTGGCAAGTTTACAGCGTATTTTATTACGTCATCAAACGCCATCCTTACCGATGCAGCTGAGAGCATTGTCAATGTACTAGCAAGTGCTTTCGCTTATTACAGCATTTATTTATCGGCTTTGCCAAAAGACTTCAATCATCCTTACGGACATGGTAAAGTCGAGTTCTTCTCGATGTTTGTAGAAGGGATTTTGATTTTAATTGCCGGATTATTGATACTCTTTAAATCTGGTTATAATCTGTTTTTTCCGGCACCTGTAACCGAGTTGTTCGATGGAACTATTATTATAGCCGTAACCGGAGTTATAAACTTTGCAATGGGCACTTATCTGGTTAAGCAATCAAAACCTTTAAACTCGGTAACCCTTTTTGCTGACGGAAAGCACCTCCAGGCCGATGCTTACAGCAGTGCTGGTTTGATAGTGGGCTTAGTGTTGATCTATATAACCGGGAATTACTATCTGGATAGCGTTTTGTCTATTGTGATGTCGTTTTATATCATCTACAATGGCTATAAGTTATTTAGGAAATCTGTAGGAGCCTTGATGGATGAATCTGACATTGAGAAGGTTAAGGATATTGTGAAAATTCTCAATGAAAAGAGGCGAGACAGCTGGATTGATATTCACAACTTGCGCACTCAGAGTTACGGGCATAATCTGCATATTGATTGCCATGTTACATTGCCTTATTATTATGAGCTAAACAAGGTTCATGATGAGATTTCGGCGATTGATACGATGGTGAATCAGAATGGCTTAACAGGGACGGAGTTTTTTATTCATTCGGACCCATGTTTGCCGCAATGTTGCCATTATTGCCGAATGAAAAACTGCCCTGTACGGTCTGAGCAACAATCGAAGGATATTACCTGGACAGTTGAAAACGTTACCCGGAACCATAAGCATTTTGAATAATTTAAATTTTACCCTTAACTGTCAACTTACAAGATGTATCTATTTAATGTTCGCGTTTACGGCCTTTTAATTAACGATGCTAATGAGATTCTGATTAGTGATGAAGAGGAATATGGTGTACGGTTCAGTAAGTTCCCTGGCGGAGGATTGGAGTATGGTGAAGGCTTGATCGACGGCTTAAAGCGGGAATTTATAGAGGAATGCGATGTTGAGGTAGACGTTTTACAGCACTTTTACACTACAGATTTTTTTTGCAAGTCGGCTTTTAATGAAAGCCAGATTCTAAGTGTGTACTACCTGGTTAAACCAATAAGTCGGCTAAAGCTGAATATAAAGAAGGACGTGTTTGACTTTGATAGCAATGGAGAAATCAAACAAGCCTTTAGATGGAAAAGTATTGAGGCGTTGGAGCTTGAGGATGTTACATTTCCCACAGACCAGCGTGTTGTGGAATTATTAAAAGATGAATGGCAGAAATGAGTTTAAGCCAAAGGGATGAAAATGTAATCTGGCATCCTTACACCCAAATGAAAACAGCGGATTTGCCGGTTGCCATTGTTAAAGGTGAAGCCGAGTTTTTGATCGATGATACCGGCAAACGTTATATTGACGCAGTTTCTTCCTGGTGGGTTAATTTGCATGGGCATGCGCATCCTCATATTGCTAAAAAGGTTTCCGAACAATTGTACACGCTTGAGCATGCTATTTTCGCAGGATTTACCCATCAGCCGGCTGTTGAATTGGCAGAAGGTTTATTAAAGATCCTTCCGCAGAACCAATCAAAGATATTTTATTCAGACAATGGTTCTACCGCGGTAGAGGTGGCACTTAAGATGTGTTTTCAATACTGGAGTAACAAGGGCGAGAATCGAAAAAAAGTTATAGCCTTCGAGAACTCCTATCATGGAGATACATTTGGGGCCATGTCGGTGAGTGCGAGGAGTGCCTTTACGGCAGCTTTTGAGTCCTTGCTTTTTGATGTTATTTACATCGAAACCCCTAGTAAGACGAATATCGCAAGCTTGAAGGCTCAAATATCAGAGCTTAAATCAGATGTTTCTGCCTTTATATATGAACCATTAGTTCAGGGATCTGGGGGGATGTTGATGCATGAGGCTGCCCACCTGGACGAGTTGGTTGCATTTGTAAAAGAGAATCAAATTTTCGCTATTGCAGATGAGGTGATGACTGGGTTCGGAAGAACTGGGAAATTGTTTGCTTCTGATTATTTGAGCACTAAACCCGATATCATCTGTTTATCCAAGGGACTTACCGGCGGCACTATGGCATTGGGAGTAACTTCCTGCACTCAGCAAATTTATGATGCCTTTTTATCAGATGATAAACTGAAAACGCTTTTCCACGGGCATTCTTTTACGGCAAATCCTATAGCTTGTGCATCGGCACTTGCCAGCCTGGATTTGACCTTGCACCCGGATACATTAAGAAATATAAAACGAATAGAAGCCAGGCATCAGGCTTTTGCCAGAAAGATAAAAAGGCATAAAAAGCTTAAAGATGTGCGCCAAACAGGTACTATTATAGCTTTTGAGTGGGAAACTGGACAGGATTCTTCTTATTTTAGCAGCCTCAGAGACAATTTGTACAAGTATTTTTTAGCTGAAGGAGTAATTCTTCGGCCATTGGGAAACATTATTTACATACTACCGCCGTACTGTATTAAGGATGAAAATCTGGAATTTATATACAAAAAAATAGAGGCCGCGCTTGAGCGGTTTTAGGTAATGGTGTTTAATAGTACAATTAAAAAGCATAGTGTTTTTTCTTGCCTTTATTTCCTTATAGTCATTGCAAATGTCCTGATTCAATTGCTGGACATGGATGTTGTTAAAATATTGGCGGTGCCTTTAATTGGAATTACGCTTATTTTCTACTTCATAATTAGTACTAAGCTTAAAGGAAATTTTAACAAGAGGATTTTTGTGAGCCTGGTTCTGGCGCTGGCTGCAGATGTGCAGTTTTTGTTTTCAAATGACGGTGGTATTTTTCTGGCTGCTGCAATAGCTGCCGCTTCACTAGGGTACATTGTCTATGGAATAACCTTTTATTTTGATTATAAACACAATCTTTCTTTATATACAAAGGATGCCAAGCAGGTGTTTCTATGTATATCTGCAGTTTCGATTTTGTATTATTTATTTATCCGTGGCGAACTTGGGGATTATAAGATTCCTGTCATGATTCATGTTTTTATACTCTCATTCTTGCCGATGCTTGCCGCATGTCGTTATAATAGAGTAAACTTGCTTAGCTACCAACTTATAATGGCTGGAAGCGTATGCTTCGTGATATCTGATTATAGTTTGGGCTATACTAATTTTGTCGCCCCTCATAAGGGACTATCGGTCCTGTTTATTGTGACTTATACATTGGCACAGTATTTTATTGTTATCGGGGCAATTGAACGAAGATTAAGAAGAAAACTACAAGGCTAGCCGAATTGTGCAGAGCCTGATTTGAAAAACATGACAAATACAAAAGGCTCTAAAGCACCGGCGTTTATGGTTGTTGTAGCTTTTGCTACAGTTTACCTGGTTTGGGGTTCAACCTATTTTTTTATTCAAAAAGCTATCCACGGCTTTCCTCCCTTTATTTTAGGAGCGCTTCGTTTTTCGTTGGCATCAGCAATTATGCTGGGCTGGTGTATGTATAACCGCGAAAAAGTATTTATATGGCAAAATATAAAACATGCCCTGGTTAGCGGCTTATTGCTATTATTTATTGGCAATGGGGCTGTAATTTGGGTCGAGCAATTTTTGCCGAGTGCCTTGGTTGCAATTCTGGTGTCGTCTGCTCCTATCTGGTTTGTATTGTTAGATAGGCCCAAATGGGGAGAGAACCTTCATAACAAAGCTACCATTGCAGGACTGCTTGTGGGCTTTGCCGGAGTAATCATATTATTCTATAAAAATATGTTAAGCGCATTCTCATCTGGCGGAAGCCAGCTGGAAATGGGCGGTATGGCCTTGCTGATTTTCGGCGCTATGTCCTGGGCAGGAGGCTCTCTGTATTCCAAGTATTTTTCGAAGGGAAGTGCCAGTGTAAACTCCGCCTGGCAAATGATGGCAGCGAGCCTGGCTTTTGCAATTTGCAGTTTCTTAAATGGAGAACATCACACTTTTAATTGGGCAAGTGTTCCTTCAGATGCCTGGCGGGCAATTACCTATCTGGTTATTTTCGGGTCCATTGCCGGCTACAGTGCTTACGTATGGCTGCTTGAAGTCAGGCCTGCTACACAGGTTAGTACTTATGCTTATGTAAATCCGGTTGTGGCAGTGTTGCTGGGAGTAGTTTTTGCTAACGAGAATATCAGCTTGTTACAGGTTGCTGGCCTTGTTGTAATTCTCTTCAGCGTGTTAATGATCAATATGGCAAAAAGCCGAGCGCTAAAGAAAGCAGCATCTTAGCAGTTGGCACTGCCATTTCTTTCACATAACACTTCTTACCCTTCTGTTCGAAGACGGCTTCTCTAGGCCTGAAGTTTGCGCTGGAAAACAAGTTGAAAGTATTTTTTTCTTCTGGCCCTAAGCATTTTCTTCTGTCACTTGTTAAGGTAATTAATTGATTATTAACCTTTAATTTTTGAGGCTATGCGAGACAAAGACAAAACAAATCTTGTGAAATGGTTTGATGAGGTTTGGACCAAAGGTAATGAAAGCGTTATTGACCAGATGCTTGATAGAGATATCCTGTCTCATGGCATTGGGCAAGATGGAGAGATGAGAGGCATTGACGCATTTAAGGGTTTCTACAAAGACTTTAAAAATCAGTTATTTGATATCCGCGTTGATGTTGATGATGTTATAAGTGAAGATGGAATAGAAACCGCTCGTTGTAGTGTAACAGCCAGGGATGCTAATGGCAGTCCCGTGCGGTTCAATGGGCTTTGTATGGCCAGGTTCGAAAACGGTAAAATTGTGGAAGCCTGGAACCATTTTGATTTTCTAAGCATGTACCAGCAAATGGGGTATCAGTTAAGTGCTCAGGTGCCATCCTCCTCTTAGAATTTCGCTTTGAAGAAATTCAGAAATTTACTTCGAGATAAACGGAATGCTCGCTTACTTTGTGGCAAATTTATCTAATGGCAGAACCCCGGTCGATTTATACACTTTCATTTGCACTTCTCTGCCTAAGTTCTTTGCTTTTTTCTGCCAGCTTTAATATGCTTATTCCCGAATTGCCTGCTTATTTAAGTAGCATGGGAGGGGCGGAGTATAAGGGATTAATTATTGCTTTGTTTACAATAACCGCTGGCATTTCAAGGCCTTTTAGCGGAAAACTAACAGATACTGTTGGCCGAATTCCGATAATGGCGGTAGGTTCGCTGGTGTGCTTTGTGTGCGGATTTTTGTATCCTATACTAAGCACCGTGTCTGGGTTTTTATTCCTCCGGCTTTTGCATGGTTTTTCGACCGGTTTTAAACCCACCGCAACCTCAGCTTATGTGGCCGACATTGTTCCTGTAACCCGCTGGGGAGAGGCGCTTGGCGTTCATGGTTTATGCTTCAGCACAGGAATGGCTATAGGGCCGGCTATTGGAAGTGAAATTACTGCGCACTACTCGATTAACATGCTATTCTACGTTTCTTCTGCCTTTGCGATGCTTTCAATAATTATCGTGATGAATATGAAAGAAACGGTTAAGGAAAAGCAGGCATTCAGTTTAAGCCTTTTGAAGTTATCTCGAAATGAGATTATTGAAAGAAGGGTTTTTCCGGCAGCGCTGGTAACTTTTCTTTCTTATATGAGTTATGGCGCGATTTTAACTATTGTACCCGACTGGGGCCAGCACCTGGGCCTCAGCAATAAAGGAATCTTCTTTATGGCTTTCACCATAGCGTCTGTGCTGATACGGTTTGTAGCAGGCAAGCTTTCTGATAATTATGGACGAGTGATCGTTCTTAAGGCAGCATTGTTACTATTGACTTTCTCGCTGATTTTAGTTGGGACGGCAAACTCAACTATGAGCCTTTTAGTAGCATCGGTTGTTTATGGAATAGCAACAGGGATTTTATCGCCAGCCAATAATGCCTGGACCATCGATTTAAGCCTTCCTGAGCATCGGGGAAAGGCGGTTGCTACAATGTATATTGCCCTTGAAGCGGGTATTGGATTAGGGGCTTTCTTGGCAGGAACAACATTTCAGGACAGGATAGAAACCATCCCTGCAATTCTTTACACGTCCTCGGGCGTGGCTTTTACTGCTTTTCTGTATTTAATGATGAGAAAAGAATAGCTTTTTCGGTATCGGGGCCTGCGTTTGTGCCAAACAGTTTATCCCAGATACTGGTGTAGAACCCTAAGTTATGCTGAGGGCTTTTATGATGGAGCTGGTGATAATGCGAGTCAACCAGGTATTCAGAAATAAGTCCTTTGGCTGGTGCCCCTTCCATTCCCAGATGGCTCATTACACCAAAAAGTACATGAACAACCAGGTAGAAAATAATAGCATATAGGTTAAAAGTAAACAAAGCCAGGAATGCTAACCATAAGGCTCCATAAACTATTGCTTCCAGAGGGTGAATAATAAAAAAATCAATCGGCCGAAGCTTTTGTCCTGTATGATGTTTATAATGAAGGTTTTTAAATAAAAATCCGCTGTGCATCAGGTAGTGCAGTGCATATAGAAGCAGATCCATGGCTATAAAAAGTACTACAAAATGAACCGCAATTCCCCAGTTGATATCTACAGAGATCTTAATAAATCCGTTAGCCCATAGCGAGAAGCCAGAATAGGTAACTAAAGTATTCAATAGCACTGTGAGTAAGAACTGTCGCCATTGATTTGATGAGATTTTTTTAAGAGGTTCACCAGAGGATTTCAAAATCGCATAACCCGCTCCCAAAGCAATAAGAGCGATGGTGAAATTTTCAATAAATAAAATACTTAACAACTCAGGTTCTGATCCCCGAGTTGGCAGAAATTGAGAGCGAAGCATATTTAGTTGGGTAAATATAACTAATTGTTTTTTAATGCCTAGAGTACAGCTTTTAGTGTAATTTGTTTGAGAAAAACGAGTATTTAAAGTTAAGATCTGTTATTGGTTATATTGCTTTTGTTAACCAATATTTAAGCAGGCTTTTCCTTCTACTTCTTATGGAAATATCCTACACGATTGTGAAAGGATAGTATAATCCTGCACCTGCTTTTTGAAATACTTTTGAAACTGGCTTAAATTAAACTAGCTCGCTTTCAGTGCAGCTATCATGTATTAAATCAAGGGGTTTTAAAACTAATCGTAAACTTAGGTATCGTTTTTAATGTCAGTATCTGTATTTGAATATACTATCAGGCAGGACATAAAGGAAAATGCTGCGGTGGATGACATTAAGGCCTTTGAGTTTTTGTTTAAGGGCTACTATGTAAAGCTGGTATTCTTTGCCAGCAAGTTTCTAAACAACATGGAAGGAGCGGAGGAAATCGTATCAGATACCTTTACTTATCTATGGGAGCAAAAGGCCGAAATCAATATTACCACTTCTACAAATGCTTACTTATACAAAATGGTTCAGAATAGATGCCTGAATTATATCAAGCATAAAAAGATTGAAAATGAGTATGTTGATTATTTAGCCAAGAATAATTTGCTTGCAGATTTTTACCGTACACAAAGCGAGCCGTATCTTCAAAAAGAACTTCAGGAGCAGATAGCAAAAGCGATTAATGAGCTTCCTGAAAGATGCCGCGAGATTTTTAAGATGAGCCGTTTTGAACATCTTAAGAATAAAGAAATCGCCGAACAGCTTAACATCTCACCCAAAACTGTAGAACGGCAAATGACCATCGCCCTGGAAAAAATGCGCCATTATTTACAGCATCTATTTTTAATTATCGCTTTCTTTTTTACTCATTAGAATTTTAAGTTAAGCTGTTGGTGGGGACACCCCATGCTATTAAGTTAAGGAAATAGCAAGCGAAAATTCTGAGAAGCGAGTTACCCTCTCTGCCTCCGGCATCTCTCCCAGGAGGGAGAGAAAAGTCGACCCACACCGGACAAACGCCTTAACTTAACAGCATTGTTGGGGACACTGACCTCGGAGAATCCCAGGAGCCAACTCATTAGGTCACTAAATTTTTTTATCTCCGCTTTGGGGGTAAAGCATTTCATAATTGTCTTATAGCCGTTAAACATGAATGAGGATATTAAAATATCAATCGTAAAGTATATTACTGGCCAGGCTTCAGAAGCAGAATGTTTTGAAGTAAAGGAGTGGATTAAAAGTAGCCGGGAGAACGAGGTCTATTATATTCAACTTTATGAGACATGGCATAACAGCTTGTATATCAATAAAGATTCGCTTGATGTTGATAAAGCCTTTGATACATTTTATAGAAAAAATATAGAGCCGGAAGTGCCGGTTTACAGGCGCTTAACTTCAGGGAGGCATTGGTTCGGTATTGCCGCCAGCTTGGTATTGCTTTGCATGGCCGGCATTTATTATTATAAAAAGAATAATACGGCCGAGCAATGGTTAACGGTAAAGGTGGCAAAAGGAGCAACAAAAAAGGTAATCTTGCCGGATGGTAGCTCGGTATGGATTAATTCCGGAAGCAATATCCGCTATTCGAAAGCGTTTGGAATAGACAATCGTACCGTGTTTCTAACCGGCGAAGCATATTTCGACATCGCACCTACAAGTAAAAATATTCCATTCCTGGTTAAGGCCGGACAGTTTACTATACGCGATGTTGGAACCGTGTTTAATGTAAAGGCATATCCCGACGAGAAGATTTTTGAAACTGCTGTGGTTGAGGGAAAGGTGTCTGTTGAAGGAGTGCTGACTGAAAGCGCCGACTATCAAAGTAAAGTTTTTTTGGATGCAAAACAGGTTCTAAAAATTAGCAGACAGGCTGAGGTACGTGAGGTTAAGTCGAAAAGCCTGAAGAATGAAAGCCTTGAGCCGGTTAAAGTGGTTCAGATAGAAGAGTCGCAGCTTAGTGAGTACAGCGGTTGGAAAGACAATCTGTTAGTTTTTGAAAATGATTCGTTTGAGGAGATTGCAAAGGTGTTGGAGAGAAGATATAACGTGGAAATTTTTATTAACGACGAAAATTTGAAAGGCTACCACTATACAGGAACGTTTCGGAATTTAAGCAATATAAACACTGTATTTAAAGTAATTAAGAAAACTACGCCAATTAATTATGCGATTAACGGCAATGCTATAACCGTGAAAAATATGAACTAACCCGCCAATTATTATAAACTTAAGAAAGAGTATGACTTAGAAAAATCCTTATATAAATAAAAACCGGGATGCGCTAACACCCCGGAATCTTTTAATGAAATAGCTAATACCCGAAGCTTGGGGAAGCACAGTATTAACTAATTAACTAATTCAAATGTATGACTTTTTTGTTTAGAAATTCTCTATTCGCTATTCCTATATGGCGAAAAACGATCAGAGCTATGAAGCTTATTACTCTATTGATTTTTACTGGCGTTATGCAGATTCACGCAGCTGTGTATTCCCAGAAATCGGTTAATCTCAAGGTTACAAATACAACCGTTAAAGAGGTTTTAAAAGAGATTGAAAAGAATAGCGGTTATACCGTTTTCTACAAGCAGGGACAACTTGATTTAACTAAAAAAATTACTGTTTTTGCCGAAAATTCATCTATCGAGTCTGTAATGAAACAGGTACTGGCAAACCAGCCACTTACTTTCGAGATAGTGGAGGATATAGTTGTAATTAAATCTAATAATGAGGTTTTAAAAGATTATACCATTAATGGTACTGTAACCGATACAAAAGGTGAGCCTTTGATTGGCGCCAGTGTAACCATTAAAGGAAGCACAAAAGGTACTTCGACTGATATAAACGGAAAGTTCAAGTTGACTATTCCGGGAGAGCAGGCTGCTACTATTGTGGTAAAATATATTGGCTTCCAGAGCAAAGAAGTTGGCGTTACTCCTAACCAAGCTAATCTAACCATTCAGTTAGCGGCAGATGCTGCAGCTTTAGAGGAAGTTGTGGTTATTGGTTATGGTACGGTGAAAAAACGTGACTTAACTGGTGCCGTTTCTTCAATAAAGAGCGATGATATTAACAGAATGCCAACAAGCAACTTCGTGGAGGCTATTCAGGGAAAGATTCCTGGTGCAGATATTACAAGGGCTTCCGGCAGTCCGGGCTCAGGCGCAAATATCATGATAAGAGGAACCAAATCCCTTGATCTCAGGGATAAATTGGCTGAAAAGAATGGCCCGCTGTATATCATTGATGGTTTTCAGGGTGGAGATATTACAGCAATAAACCCCAATGATATTGAATCGATAGATGTATTAAAGGATGCATCGTCAACTGCTATTTATGGTGCCCAGGGTGCAAACGGCGTTATCATTGTAACAACCAAGAAAGGTACGGCTGGCAAAACTAAGGTTTCATATCATGGCTACTATGGTATAAACGACTATATCTATCCTGATTTAAGAATCGGAGATTCTTACACCAAGTTAAGGAGAGAGGCTGGAAAGGCGGCAGGTAGCTGGAGTAGTCCGGCCGATGATCCAAAAGTATTTATGGAAGCGGGGGAAATCTCTGCCTATCAGAGCGGGCAATGGATAGATTGGATAGATTTGGTGGGCAGAAATGGGGCTCAGCAAAATCATACTATTTCTGTAAGCGGTGGCTCTGAAAAGACTAAAATTTCATCTTCGTTAGGGTATTTCAACGAAACTGGAATGGTTCGCAATAGTGACTATAGTCGTTTCACTGGCCGCTTTAACCTTGATCAATCTATCAACAAATGGGCAAAAGCAGGTGTTCAAACCCAGGTTACCTATTCTAAACAGAATAGGCGGAATGACCCGCTTGCGCAGGCTATGTCTATTGCACCTCTTGGTACTGCTTTTGATACAAACGGAGATATTGACCTTTATCCTTTAGTTGAGGGCCGAGGATCGGTTATTAGCCCCCTTGCTGACGAGAAAACAGATTACGTGGCCAGAGACCAGCGTTTGAACACGAATATACTGGCGAACGGTTTTGTTGAAGTAACTCCTCTAAAGGGGCTTTCGTTTAAGTCTAGCTTGGGTACCAATTTTAGTTTTGGCAAAAATGGGTTATTTAATGATAAAGAATCGTTGGCTCGATATTCAACCAACATATCTCAAGCGTCCATTTATAACAGCTATTCAAGATTCTTAAACTGGGACAATATTTTAACCTATAATAAGAAGGTAAAAGATCATAATGTAACCCTTACTGGTGTTGTTAGTTATCTGCAAAGTGATCTTGATGAAACGTCTGCTTCTGGAATAAACCAGGTGTTGTCATCTCAATTATTTTATAATCTTGGTTCTACCAGTAATGACGCTGGGGCTAGAACAATTTCGACAACATATACCGGCTGGAATAACCTTGCATACATAGGCCGTTTAAATTACGGTTATAGGGGAAAGTATTTGTTAACGCTATCAGGCCGCGCCGATGGAGCTTCCCGATTGTCTAAAGGCAATAAATGGAGCTTTTTCCCTTCTGCAGCGCTGGCGTGGAATATCAGCGACGAAAACTTTTTCGAGCCTTTGAGATCTGTGGTTTCGAATCTAAAACTAAGGGCAGGCTATGGCGTGTCGGGAAATTATAGTGTTGCTGTATATGGTACACAAAGCGTTTTGGCTCCTTTTAACAGAATGGGCTTTGGAGAGGTTTCTGCTCCTGCCTACGTATTTGGAGGTATCGTTGCCAATGAAAACTTAGGTTGGGAAACATCTGCAGCTACCAATATAGGATTAGATGTTGGCTTGCTTAAAAATAGAATAAGTGCGGCATTGGAAGTGTACAACACTGTTACTTCTGACATTATTCTTCCGAGGGACCTTCCTTTATCATCGGGAGTTTCTCGTATCAACCAGAATGTTGGCGAAACCCAAAACCGCGGTATCGAGTTGTCTATCAATTCAACTAATATCAACAAGAAAAACTTCCGTTGGTCATCTACTCTTACTTTTTCAAAAAACAGGGAAAAGATTACTAGTCTAATTAACGGAACAGATATTATCGCAGCAAGCGGTACCGAACGGAATTCATGGCTTATCGGACGCCCTGTTTCTTCATTCTATTCTTATAAAAAATTAGGTATCTGGCAGTTAAACGAAGCAGACATAGCTAAGAATTACAAAATAGGAAATTACACTTTCCAACCTGGAGACATCAAACTTGCTGACTTAAACAATGATGGAACCTTTAATGCAAGTGACTACACTTATTTAGGTTCTACCGTGCCAAAGTGGGTTGGAGGTATACAGAACAACATCTCCTACAAGGCATTCGATATGAATATTTTCGTTGTTGCAAGGGTAGGGCAGATGATTGATGCGGAGTTTTTAGGAAGATACAATCCGGCAGGTACAGGAAACAGCTTTGATATGATTGACTACTGGACACCGGAAAACCCAACTAACGATTTCCCTCGTCCAAGAGCCGGGGCATCGTTGAGTTCTTACCAGGGATATACAGGTTACCAAGCGTTAAACTTCGTAGATGGTTCTTATGTCAAGTTACGTAACGTAAGTTTAGGATACACACTTCCAAACAACTTTTCAAAAAGGTTAGGTGCTGGCAAGGTAAGATTTTATGCTACGGGCTCCAATCTCTTCACCATCAACAGAAGCCATTTATTAAAAAACTATGATCCGGAAGGCAATGGGGCCACAGCGGCTCCGCTAAGCAGGCAATTTGTATTTGGGGTTAACCTTGATTTATAGTTCGTATAAAATTGATAACAATGAAATTTAAAAGTAAAATATATATAGGTTGTGCAGGAGCATTGCTTCTTTCGGCAATGGTTTCTTGTAGGAAACTTGAAGAGTACAATCCTTCTGGGGCAACGGCTGATGCTGCCTGGAACACTCCGCAAGGCTTTGTTACCTTGGTAAATGCCGCATATTCTGACCAACGAAATTGGTACAGTAAGGAAGACGGTATTTTTATGGGCGAAACCGGTACTGATTTATGGTTTAACCGTGATAAAAATACCTACGCTGGGCAGCTCACTCAATACGCCGGCCTTACTCCTTTACAAGGTAACCCTAACCGTGCTACATGGACTAACCTGTGGAAAGGAATAAACCTTTGCAACGCAGGTATCAGCCGTATTAACGCGGCCGGCTTTACGGATATCAATGAGAAAAATAAGAGGGAAGGGGAACTTCGCTTTTTAAGGGCATTTTATTACTGGCACATTGTTGAAACCTGGGGGGGCGTAATGCTTCGCACTCAGGAAACTAAGGAGCCAGAGTTAACTGCTGTAAGGAGCTCAGTAGACAGTTTCTATAAACTGATTATCTCTGATTTGGAATTTGCTGCCGCGAACCTCCCTTTACAAAGCGCCTGGGGAAATGAATATAGCAGGGCAAGCAAAAAATCAGCTTTAGGTTTTTTGGCAAGGGCATGTTTATCAAGAGCTTATTATTCGCTTGCCGCGGGAAATAAGGCAGAGGCAGACACCTATTTTACAAAAGCCAGGGATGTAGCAAAAGATGTAATCGATAGAAAGGCTGAGCTTGAAGTTAGCCTTTGGGCAAGCCCCGCGGATTTATGGAATCCATCTAATGCGGAAAGGAATAAGGAAGCTTTATATAGCATCAGCATCTCTACGAACGTAGGCCTAAATATTGAAGATAACGCTAACCGCGTGTTCATGACTTTTCAAACTCCATATACCGGCGAATTTAAGCCAGCTTTACAGTATAGCTTAGCGTATGGATATGATAACGAGCGCCGTTTAATGCCGACTTTAACTTTACTTAATTATTTCGATGAAAGTAAGGACGGCCGTTATGCTGCTTCTTTTCAGGAAGCCTGGATTGCCAATAATGGCAATTTTTCATGGACTGCCCCAAATGTTACCAAGTTTGGTAAAAATGCCAGTGTGCTTGGCAAGACAATTGTTTCGGGAGTTGATACTGCCCTGTTAATTACTAAAAAAAGAATTGCCAATAAAGCATCTCTGCCCTATGTTGTAATCGATAGAGACAGTATCTATGCAGCCAACGGTTCTATCATTGCCGGAACCAAGGATTATGTGAATTTAAAGAAGTACATGGATCCAAACAGGTCAATACCTACCTCAAAGGTTGGAACACGGGATATAATGGTGATGCGTTTTGCTGAAATGTATCTAATTGCAGCAGAGGCTGAATTACAGTTAGGAAACCCAGGGGCTGCAGCCGGTTATATTAACGTTATTCGTACAAGGGCTGCGGTTAAAGCACCTGTAGACCGAACAGCGGAAATGCAGGTTAGTGCTGCGGATGTAACTATTGATTTTATTCTTGAAGAAAGAGCCCGCGAATTTTGCGGAGAATACATGAGATGGTTTGATTTGAAGCGTGTGAAATACGGAAACAACGGGCAAGATTTTGCAGATTTTATCAAAGCAAGAAATCCGGATATTACCCAGGTTCAAGGTTTCCATAGGTTGCGCCCAATCAGGCAGGAAGAATTGAACTCTTTATTGAACGGCAAAGAATTTGGCCAGAATCCAGGCTACAACTAATTGGTTAATGTTAGCTAGATCGACGGGGAGAACTTAGAAATAAGCTCCCCGTTTTTGATTTAAAAATGGCTGCTTTGAAAGGCTAAGATCCTATAATACATTGAGAAAATATTATAGAATAAACAGTACAGCACAGCTTATTTTTGGTAAGCTGAATACTGGCCAACGTTAAGCTATAACACGCACACACTTAAGTTTTTACTGAATGAAAAGGTTTTTTCATTTTCTGTTTCTCATTTGCTTACTAAATATTTCTTCAGTTAAAGCACAGCAAGCAGGAAAAATTACAATTGTAGTTCCAGGTGGCAGCCACCCAAGGGTTAATTACGCTGCCGATAGATTAGGGCAGGCTTTAAAAGCAAAAGGTTACAAGGTTACTAACCTAAAACAGAATACCTTGCCTTCAGGTGGCTCTGTTATAGTTTTAGGTAATTCTGAGACATCTTTACTTCAAAAGGCTCAAAGTACCTTCAAGATAGCTGCAGCGCAAGTTTCAGGGAAAGAAGGCTTTAGCATAAATTCTTCCAAAGGAAATATTGTTATCGCAGGTAACGATAACTCTGGTACGCTTTATGGCGCTCTTTGCCTAATCGATAAAATTAAAGCAGAAGGTAAGCTTCCTGCTACTCTTCATGTTAACGATAAACCGGAAATGGTGCTTCGCGGTACCTGCATTGGGGTGCAAAAGCCGTATTATCTTCCCGGAAGGCATGTTTACGAATATCCTTATACTCCCGAAACTTTTCCTTGGTTTTATGATAAAGCGCATTGGATTAAGTACTTAGATATGATGGTGGAGAACCGTTATAATTCTTTGTATTTATGGAACGGACATCCTTTTGCCTCTCTGGTTCGCCTGAAGGACTATCCATACGCCGTTGAGGTTGATGAGGCTACTTTCAAAAAGAATGAGGAGGCATTTAAGTTTCTTACCGAGGAAGCCGACAAAAGAGGTATCTGGGTGATTCAAATGTTCTACAATATTATCGTATCGAAGCCTTTTGCTGAGAAGCACAATATTAAGACTCAGGACAGAAATCGTCCTATATTGCCATTGCTTTCTGACTATACTCGAAAATCAATTGCCGCCTTCGTAGAAAAATATCCAAACGTAGGTTTGATGGTATGCCTTGGCGAAGCAATGGAAGGAGTTGGTAAGGATGATACCGAGTGGTTTACAAAGACGATTATTCCCGGTGTAAAAGACGGATTAAAAAGCTTAGGTAAAACCGAAGAACCTCCAATCGTTTTAAGAGCACATGATACCGATGCTCCAGCAGTGATGAAAGCCGCTTTGCCTATTTATAAAAACCTTTATACTGAAGCAAAATTTAACGGCGAAGCGCTGACCACTTACGAGCCTCGCGGCTCCTGGGCCGAATTACATCGCACCTTAAGCCGCATTGGAACGGTGCAGATTGAAAACGTACATATTTTGGCTAACCTTGAGCCTTTCCGTTATAGTTCTCCTGATTTCATCCAGAAGTCCGTTCAAGGGATGCATAAAATTATGGAAGGAAACGGCTTGCATTTATATCCACAAGCTTCATACTGGGATTGGCCTTATACTGCCGACAAGCTAAAAGATGGCAGCAGGTTATTGCAGGTAGACCGCGACTGGATGTGGTATAAAACCTGGGGACGCTATGCCTGGAAAGCTAATCGCGACAGAAATGAAGAGATAAACTATTGGGCTAATGATTTAGCAAATATGTACGGTACCAGCCAAGAAGCTGCTAAACAAATTGTTGAAGCAGAGGAACAGGCTGGTGAGATTTCCCCGAAATTGTTAAGGCGCTACGGTATAACCGATGGTAACCGCCAGACTTTAACTTTAGGAATGCTGATGACTCAGTTGATTAACCCATTCCGCTACGGACTGTTTACTCTATTATATGATGCAGAGGCTCCGGAGGGTGAAAAGATTATAGATTACGCCGAAAAAGAGTGGAAGAAAGAGAAGCATATTGGCGAAACTCCAATTCAGGTTGCTGATGAGGTAGTAGTGCATGGAAAGAAAGCGGTTGAGGCCATTGAAAAAGCTGCACCTTCGGTAACAAAAAACAAGGAGGAGTTTAATAGGCTGAAAAACGATATGTACTGTTATAATGCTATGGCGAATTTCTACGCTCAGAAAGCCAGGGCGGCGGTAACAGTACTTCGTTTTAAATATTCTAATGATGTTGCTGACCTTGAAAAAGCGGTTCCTTATCTGGAGAGCAGCGTAAGTCATTTTGCTGATTTAGTGAAGTATACCAAAGACAACTACTTGTATGCTAACAGTATGCAAACGGCACAGCGTAAAATTCCGATGAGAGGAGTTGATGCAACGTTTATTCATTGGACTGAAATGCTGCCAGTTTTTCAAAGGGAGCTGAATCACTTAAAGCATAGCATCGATTCTATAAAGAATAATAAGAATAGCAAGGCTGAGGTGAAAAAGCCTTTCAAAAACGCTGAGGTAAATCTTATCTCCGGTGCTGATGGTTCTTACATTGTAGCCAATGGCCAGCAAGCTTTAGTTGATACGGCAATTGTTATTAAAGATGCAGCTATTGAATTGCAAGGTTTAAAAGCGCTTAAATTTTCTAAAGCGAAACAGGTTAAACAAGGTACTAGCTTACTGTTTAGCACTAAAAAGCCGGTTAAATTGTTAATAGGATATTTCAATACAAAGAAAGACCCTACACTAGCAAGGGCACCTGAATTGGAAATAGACGCAACGGCTAACGATTATGGACAGGGCGAGATCAAGTTTTCTAACGCAGTTCTAATCGAGGGAATGCCTCCGGTGAATATTCATTCGTACTCGTTTAAAGCTGGAACTCATACGCTTAATCTGCCGAAAGGCGTTTTACTTGTTTTGGGTTTCATAGATGGAAATCAGGAAGTGAAAATGTATAATGCAGGTTTCGGGGCGTATGGTAAAGAGATTGATTGGTTATTTGAGTAAATTAATATCTAGACGCTATATTAAGTGTCAGACACCTCAAAAGCTATTGTGTACCCACATCTTTAAATTTGCAAAATGCGACAAAGTGATTATAGTCTTTTGTTTAATGATACTCGAGTTGAACGCCGAGGGGAACAGTTA
>Ga0307408_100001083_pt1 | contig 20812 bp, 10 predicted proteins | sample 322Cmetagenome_FD_202116 | JGI IMG/M metagenome (GOLD analysis project Ga0307408, IMG submission 202116) | Maize rhizosphere microbial communities from greenhouse at UC Davis, California, United States - 322HYB-C-3 | ecosystem: Host-associated > Plants > Roots > Rhizosphere > Soil | place... | reverse complement strand
TTATATCGTATAATGGATTTTAAATCGTTTAAAGAAATGCTAAAAAAAATATTTCTGGCTTTGTTTGTTGTGGCAGGGGTTGCATGCAAGGCGAATTTGCGCATTAACACAGATGTAGATGGCTCAAACAACTTAAAGCCCGAGGCGTCGCAACAGCTCGTTGCCAGAGAATTGGTTAAGGTGATTGAAAATGCCCATTACAAGAAAGTCAAAATTAACGATTCTGTTTCTTCAGTAATTTTTGACCGCTTTATCAAAAGACTAGATGAAGGGCACAATTATTTATTAGCCAGCGATATCAAGGAGTTTGAACAATATCGCTATGAGTTAGATAATGATTTGCGAGAAGGTGATTTAAGCGCTTTCTTTAAAATGTTTAATACTTTCCAAAAAAGATACCAGGAAAGAATTAAGTACTCTATCGCTCAAACTTCCCAGGCATTCGATTTTAGCAAGAACGAGAACTATACGTATAATCGCGAGAAGTTGCCTTGGTTTAGCTCAGTGTCGGCATCAGATGCTTCATGGAAGAACAAAATAAAATATGAATTGCTTAATCTGAAGTTAACGGGGGCTGATGCTACAAATACGTCGGCTTTAAACATTATCAGGAATAACAGTAATACAACAGATACTGCAAAATCGGCAAAACCTAAAGAGCCTGTTTTAACCAATGCTGAAAGGTTAAAGAAGCGCTATGAAGGCTTGCTTTCTCAAGCACAAAAAACCAATAGCCAGGATGCTTTCCAGGCTATAATGGATTCCTTTACAGAAACCATCGACCCACATACCAACTATTTTGTACCGCAAAGGGCGCAGGAGTTTAATGAAGAAATGGCTCGTACGTTTGAAGGCATCGGAGCAAGGTTACAACTAGAGAATGAGATTGTAAAGGTTGCCGAGATTATTCCGGGCGGTCCTGCATTTAAAGCTAAAACCCTTCAAGCTAACGACCGGATTATTGCCGTTGCGCAAGGTAAAGATGGAGAATTTGTTGATGTAATTGGCTGGAGATTAGATAATACCGTTTCTAAAATAAAAGGTCCACGTGGAACAATCGTTCGCTTGAAGATTATTCCTGCCGGACAAGAACTTTCCTCAAAGCCAAAGATAATTGAGCTGGTGCGTGAGAAAATCGTGTTGGAAGAGCAATCTGCCAAGAAGACTATAAAGACTATCCAGTCTGGAAGTAAAACGTATAAAATTGGGGTTATTGATATCCCAGGCTTCTATATGGATTGGAAAGCATATCAGGCTGGCGACCCTAATTACAAGAGCACAACCCGCGATGTAAGAAAGTTAATCGATTCACTTAAGGTGCAAAAAGTTGACGGCATCGTAATCGATTTGAGAAGCAACGGAGGTGGTTCTTTGCCAGAAGCAATAGAACTGACTGGTTTGTTTATCAAAACAGGCCCTGTGGTGCAGGTGCGTTATCCAAACAAGTTGGAGGTTGATACCGATGACGATCCGAGCATTGCCTGGACCGGCCCTTTAGGTGTTATGGTTGACCGTTTCAGCGCTTCGGCTTCTGAAATTTTTGCAGCCGCAATTCAGGATTATGGACGAGGCGTAATTATGGGAACCCAAACTTATGGTAAAGGAACGGTACAATCGGCTATTGATATGTCAAGGTTTATTAACCCATTAGATGAGATGCTATTAAAGGCTCAAGGTGGCAAGAAAGAGGCAACGCCTGCAAATGCTCCTAAATTCGGTCAAATCAACCTTACAATTGCTAAATTTTACCGTGTAAACGGAAGCAGTACCCAACACAAAGGTGTAATTCCGGATATTCAATTCCCAATGATTTTCCCGGCAGATAAGTACGGTGAAAGTTCAGAGCCTTCGGCTTTGCCATTTGATGCAATTAAGCAAAGCTCGTATGCTCCTGTAGCTAATTTAGCTTCTGTGCGCCCTCAGTTAATTAAAGAGCATGAGGACAGGATGAAGGCCTCCGCAGAATATAAATACCTTGTAGAAGACATTAAGGAGTTTAAAAAACGCGAGGCAGAAACAACCGTAACCCTTAACGAAGTTCAGTTGAAAAAAGAACGCGATGAGCAGGAAGCAAAAACACTGGCTAGAAATAACGCCAGACGTGCATTACAAGGGTTGCCTCCTCTTAAAAAAGGAGAAGTGAATCCAAAACAGGATAACGACTTTATAGAAGATGAATGTTTGCAAGTAATGGGCGATTTTATCAAGCTTAACGAAAGCGGACAATTCAGTGTAGTTTATTAAAAGAGACATCTTACATAGGAGCCTGGCACACACAAATGCCAGGCTCCTTTGTTTTAGGGCCTGTTCCTCTTATGCCTATCCCCCAACTATTTAGGCCGCCAGATGTTACATTAGGCATGGGAAAGCCTCTTCTTCAATTTAACGATTGCGGCATCTATTGCTCCGTTGGAGATTTCTATATTGACCCCTGGAAGCCAGTAAATGATGCCGTAATAACCCATGCCCATTCAGATCATGCCCGCTGGGGAAACAAGCGTTATTTGGCACATCATTTATCCCGGGAGGTGATGAAATATCGTTTGGGAGATATCCAGCTTGAGACAATAGGTTATAATGAAACCATAACAAAAAACGGCGTCAAAATTTCTTTTCATCCGGCAGGACATGTTATTGGCTCGGCACAGGTTAGGGTCGAATATAAAGGAGAGGTCTGGGTTGCTTCCGGCGATTATAAACTGGAGAACGACGGCGTTTGCCAACCTTTTGAACCTATAAAATGCCACACGTTTATTTCCGAATGCACTTTTGGAATGCCGGTTTATAAATGGAAAAATCCAATAGAAGTCCATGCGGACATTAATAATTGGTGGAAACTGAATCAGGCAGAAGGAAAGACTTCCGTGATTGCCGGATATTCTTTAGGGAAGGCACAACGAATATTGCAGCACCTGGACCTGTCAATTGGAAGAGTTTTTTTACATGGCGTTATTGCAAATACCAACGAAGCTTTGCAGCGAAACGGAGTACATCTTCAAGCAGCGAGCAGGATAACTCCGGATTTGAACCGGGATGAGATTAAAGGGGGAATGATAATTTGCCCTCCCTCAGCGTTAGGTTCTACCTGGATGCGTAGGTTTCAGCCTTATTCTTTCGGGTATTGTTCAGGCTGGATGACGTTAAGAGGGGCTAAAAGAAGGATGGCGGCAGACCGGGGATTTGTACTCTCAGATCATGCCGATTGGGGCGGACTTATTCAGGCGATAGATGCCACTCAGTGCGAATGTGTGGTACTTACCCATGGATATACGGCTCCCTTTTCGCGTTATCTGTCGGAAGTCGGTTATGATGCCCATGAAGCACATACTTACTATGGCGGCGATGAAGTGAGCGAAGCTGACGAGCTTACAACAACTTTAGTGGACGAGCAGGGCGATGTGATTACAAATGGCCAAGTTGGAGGAGAGCTATGAAGGATTTTGCCAGGCTGTTTGCTGATTTAGATGAAACGAATAAAACCAACGAAAAAGTTGCTGTGCTCAAAAACTATTTTACAGCTGTTGCCGACGATGACAAAATTCATACGCTAGCCCTTTTTACCGGCAGAAAACCCAAACGGCAGATCAATGCAACACTGGTAAAGCTCTGGGCAATCGAAATGGCGAATATTCCGCAATGGCTGTTTGAGGAAAGCTACCTGGTTGTGGGAGATTTAGGAGAAACGATTGCTCTTTTACTTCCAGAGACTAAAGGAACCAATGAGAAGTCATTAGCCGAATGGATTGCTGACGTTAATTCGCTTGGTAGCTTAACAGAAGAAGAAAGAAAACAATGGCTAATCAGTTCCTGGGGTGTTTTGTCCCGGCAGGAGAGGTTTGTTTTTAATAAAATTTTAACTGGAAGTTTTCGGGTTGGGGTATCTCAAAGTCTAATTATTAAGGCTTTATCTGAAGTTTCGGGCTTGGATGCAGCCACTTTAACGCATCGAATTATGGGCAATTGGAGCCCAGATTCGTTTAGTTTCCATGATTTATTGCAAGAGCAGGATGCTTCTGACGATGCTTCCCGGCCATATCCATTTTGTTTGGCTTACGCGATTCAGGAAACGTCTGACAAGCAAAAGACGGCCGATGAAATCGAAGCGGATTTAGGCGCACCTTCAAATTGGCAGGCCGAATGGAAATGGGACGGTATTCGTGCGCAAGCAATTCACCGAAAGGGAAAAATCTTTATATGGTCAAGAGGGGAAGATCTGGCAACAGATAAGTTTCCGGAATTGCACCCATTTCTTTTTGATCTGCCCGAAGGAACTGTATTAGATGGCGAAGCTATTTGTTTTATGGATAGTAAGCCAATGTCTTTTAACGCACTTCAAACCCGCATTGGCCGAAAAAATCTGACTAAGAAAATCCTCGCTGAAAATCCAATGGTATTTATAGCCTACGATTGCCTGGAATTTGCAGGAGATGACATCCGCTCAATGCCATTAATACATCGCCGTTCTGTTCTGGAGAAATTGCATTCTCTTAGTGATCATAAAGATGTTTTTAGATTATCGCCAGTAATTCAGTTTGATAGCTGGAAAGAGTTGTATGATTTGCGTTTAACGTCCCGAGAAAACGTTGCAGAGGGATTTATGCTCAAGCGTCTTAGCTCTATTTATCAAACAGGAAGAAAGCGAGGTGACTGGTGGAAATGGAAAGTTGATCCATTGTCGGTAGATGCAGTGATGATTTATGCTCAAAAAGGGCATGGCAGGCGTGCTGATTTATACACCGATTACACCTTTGCGGTTTGGGATGGCGATAAGCTTGTCCCGTTTGCAAAGGCTTACTCTGGTTTAACAGACAAAGAAATAAAACAGGTTGACTATTTTGTGAAGCGGAATACTCTGGAAAAATTTGGTCCGGTGCGAACGGTTAAACCAGAATTGGTTTTTGAAATTGGCTTTGAAGGCATTAATAAATCTACCCGGCACAAATCAGGGGTGGCATTGCGTTTCCCCCGAATTTTACGCTGGAGGCACGACAAAAAAATTGAGGATGCAGATACGCTGGAAGTATTACAGGCTTTATTAAATACTTGATCGTTCCTGATTAATTGATTAATTTTCAGGTTGATTAATTTGCTTATGACTTCTGAAGTAAGAGAACCCCTGGTAGCCTATGGCAAAAAGATACTAACGGCCGAAGAGTACCTTGAGTGGGAAAAGCAGCAGGAGGGGAAACATGAATTTTTTGGCGGAGAGATCTTTGCCATGGCTGGCGCCAGTGCCAGGCATAATGTGATTTTTAAGAATCTTTTTGTAGAGCTAGCAGTGGCGCTTAAAGGTAAGCCGTGCCAACCCTACGGAAGTGATATGCGGGTTCATATTCCACAAAATACGCTATACACATATCCTGATATATCTATCTTTTGCCGAGACATTTTAGATGAAAGTGAAGATGGAATCGTCGAACCAACTGTTTTAATTGAAATACTTTCTACCTCTACCAGGAATTATGACAGAGGCGGAAAGTTCAAACTATATCGCGATATCCCAACTTTAAAAGAATTTATTGTAGTTGACTCTGAACAAATTTCTGTTGAATCCTTCAGGCTTAATGAAAGAGGGCATTGGGAGCTGGAAGAGTATAAACAGGCATCAGATAACTTAAATTTTCCTAGCCTGGCAGTTTCTGTGCCCTTATCGGAAATTTATGCCGGAACAAAGCTTTTGCCTGTAAATCCTTAAAGGAGATAGTTTGTTAAACATTCTATGGCGAAGGGTAAAGCGGGAGCTGATGTTGGAGTGCAAAGCGAAGTTGGATTAGGGGAACAAATTATCTCCGAGTGGTTTAAAACAAAAGGGTGGCACCAATTTCCTTTCCAAAAAGAAATTGAGGCTGCTTATCTGGCAGGCTACTCAGGCTTGCTAAATGCACCGACCGGCAGCGGAAAAACCTTTGCATTGTTTTTACCCTTTGTAGCCAACTATATAAATCAAAATCCTGGTTATCAGTCTAAAAAAAATAAAGGCTTATTGATGCTCTGGATTACTCCTTTGCGGGCTCTAACTAACGACATCCGCAAAGCGATGCAAAGTGTTGTGGATGATTTAGGTTTACCTTGGCAAGTAGGGCGCAGAACTGGCGACACTACTTCGAAAGAAAAAGCCGAAATTAAAAAGCGGATGCCCGAGGTGTTGCTTACCACTCCAGAGAGCCTCCATTTAATGCTCACTCAGAAAGATTATCCCCAAGTATTTGAAAACCTGGAAGTGGTTGTTGCCGACGAATGGCATGAGTTACTAGGCACCAAAAGAGGGGTGCAACTGGAGCTTGGACTTTCTCGATTGAAAGGACTTAGGCGGAATTTGCACATCGAGAGAGAAGTAAAGAATGAAAAGCTTGTAGAGGAAGAAAATAGCCCGGTTAATAACCCTACACTAAAAATATGGGGCATCTCAGCAACCATCGGCAACTTATCGCAGGCTGCGGATGTGCTACTGGGTAGTGACGTTCCTCCAGAGCGCATAAAGCTTGTGAGGGCAAATCTTGATAAAAAGATAGTTATCGAGTCTGTTATTCCGGAAAACATTGAAAACTTCTCCTGGTCTGGGCACCTGGGGATAAAACTCTTACCTCAAGTGATGGAAATCGTCGCCAGGAGTACTACAACCCTGATTTTCACCAATACCCGCTCTCAGTCTGAAATTTGGTACCAGGCAATTTTAGATAAATACCCCGAATATGCCGGAATAATGGCAATGCACCATGGGTCTTTAGATAATGAATTGAGGAGCTGGGTAGAAGAAGCGCTTCATAATGAAATGCTTAAGCTTGTTGTGTGCACTTCAAGCCTGGATCTTGGAGTAGATTTTCGGCCAGTTGATACAGTTATTCAAATCGGCAGCCCGAAAGGAGTTGCAAGGTTTATGCAAAGGGCGGGCAGAAGCGGGCATCATCCGGGGGCAATATCCAGGGCATGGTTTGTTCCAACCCATTCATTGGAACTATTGGAAGGGGCCGCCATCAAAGAAGCCATGTACCGGCAAGTATATGAAAGTCGAGATCCAGTGCTTTTAGCAATGGATGTGCTCACTCAATATCTGGTAACGCTTGCGGTTTCCAATGGATTTAAGGCTGATGAAATCTTTAAAGAGGTAAAAACGACCTATGCATATGCAGACTTGCGAAAAAAGGAGTTCGGACAGATTCTGGATTTCATCACAAAAGGAGGAAAAACCCTGTCAGCGTATGATGAATACTTAAAAGTAGAGGTTGAGAAAGGCATATTTAAAGTAAACAGCCGGAGAGTAGCTATGCGTCACCGTTTAACTATGGGGACTATTGTGGGTGATGTAAGCATGCGTATTAAGTTTCTTACCGGCGGCTATCTTGGCTCCATAGAAGAAGACTTTATAGCACGATTAAAGATAGGCGACGTCTTTTGGTTCGCAGGCAGGAGCTTGGAGCTGGTTAAGGTTAAAGATATGACTGCCTTTGTAAAAAAATCCAATAAGATGAACGGAAGAATTCCAAGCTGGATGGGAGGGCGTATTCCTTTATCGTCACAACTTTCGGCAATGTTTCGGTTAAAATTGGATGAAGTTGCCCATCGTGTAGAAAAAGACATTGAAGTGGTAACCTTGCGCCCTTTGTTTGACATGCAGGCAGCTCTTTCTCATTTGCCTTTAAATAGTGAATTTTTAATTGAGAAATTCATCTCCAACGACGGTTATCATCTGTTCTTCTATCCTTTTGAAGGTCGTTTGGTACACGAGGGAATGGCATCTTTGTTTGCTTATCGCATTGCGAAAATCAGAAATGCAAGCTTTTCTATCGCGATGAATGACTATGGTTTCGAACTTTTATCCGATCAGGAAATCTTGCTTGAACAGGCTTTGGAAAAGGATCTGTTTTCTACCAATAATTTGATCGACGATATTCAGCATAGTCTCAATGCCAATGAGATGGCACGCCGGCGCTTTCGTGATATTGCCCACATTGCCGGATTAGTGTTTACAGGATTTCCCGGAAAAGCAATGAAAAATCGCCATTTGCAGGCTTCAACATCCTTGCTGTTTGATGTGTTTAGCGAATACGAACCAGATAATGTGCTTGTGCGGCAGGCTTACAATGAAGCTTTACAATTTCAGCTGGAAGAATTTCGATTAAGAGAGGCTTTGAAAAGGCTTCAGAAATTAAAAGTTATCATTACACAAAGTGATAAACCAACGCCTTTTGCATTTCCAATTATGGTAGACAGGTTGAGAGAGAAATTAACAACGGAGAGTATTGAAGAAAGAGTAGCGAAAATGACTCTTCGCTACTCTGATTAAGGCCTTCTTATCGATGAGCGGTATCTGCCGCCGGCGTCTGTTTCTTCTTGAACAAGTTATTTAGCCTACTTTTAATCTCGTCTTTTGCTTTGGTTTCCACTTGCTTCTTTACCGTATCTGCTCGTTGTTGAACTTGTGCGGCAGATTTTTGAGCTAAAGCGGTAGCTTCTTCCTTTGCCTTTGCTTGCAGTTCTGCTTTTTTATCCGCTACTAATTGCGTAACTGCTGTTTTAGCTGCAGACTTAGTTTCGTCAAAACTGATTTTAACAGTTGGCTTTAGCACGCTTCCGCTAATTAAAGCACTCACTTTAATGGTTTCACCCAAATTTACAGAAGTACCTGCTTTGCTGTTGAGTTGGGCAAGTAAGGCATTTGCAGTTTGGTTAGCTTTCGCCCCTAGGTATTCGCGGGGAACATTCATTCCAAGCTGATAGTTTAAAGTTTGGTCTAAACCATTGGATCCCTGCACATTCATCAGGAAATTACCCTTTTTGATGTTGAACGGCGCTACGTTTAATCGCCCGTTTTCGATTTTAAATTTGGTAAGTACGTTGTTAAGTTCCAGCTTCCTAAGCTTGTCTGTATTTAAAGCTGAAGACAGTTTATTTAAAGGTTCGAAGCCCTGGATCAATGCCTGGATGATATTGGTTAATCCCGCTGCATTAACAGAAGAGTAAACCGGCATCATGTGCTGGTCAAGTTCTGAGTTAAACTTCAAGGTAGTTGAAAAGGCGCCGGTAGTATACTTAGCTACGGGAGCCAGTAATTTTACAGTGTTAAAAGTTGCGAACGCCTTTTGAATGCTCATTTTCTCGATGCCAAAATCAATATCCACCTTAGGCTTTTTAACGTCTGTAGTGGAATACGATCCGTTCATCTTAACCGATCCATCGAGCATATTTAACGAAACATCTTTAAAATAAATAGTCTGGTTTTTAACCAGAAGTAGGCCATTGGCGTTTTTAATATCGTAATTATCATACAGCAAGCGGCCAGCATTTACGCCCAGCTTGAAATCGATATTTTGAGGAACTTCAAAAACGGTAAGTTTAGAAGTGTCTTTTTTAGCGGTTTCCGTCGAGACCGATGGCCCCATCAACTCGTTAATATCAAGCAAGCCTGATTTTACGTTAAACTCGCCTTTAAGCGGGATATTCTTTTTGAATACATATTCAAGATAGTTATTGAAAGTTCCGTTGGCCTCCACATCGCTTTTGCCAATTTTTGCTGAAAGGTTGTTAAGGGTAATGTCTTTTGGATTGAACGTAATCTTAGCAGATGAAATTTTAACCGGCATTGGTACGCTACTACCTGAATAGTTAAAGTTGTTGGTAAGCATATAACCCGAAACCTTAAAGTTTTGATACTGGCCCTTATCAATTGCCGACTTGTTTCCAAGCGCTTTAACGTCTGCATCCACAATGCCGCTCAGCGTCATGTCTTTCATCGGGAATATTGCCGTTAGCTGTTTTAAGTCAAGTTTTCCTTTTAGCAGGAGGTCAACAAATGGATCGCTTACAGGCGTTTTAACCAATAATTTTCCGTTTAACGGGATGTTCCCAAATTCCAGGTGAAATGCCGGAATATTGATTGAAGTATGGTCAATTACTCCATCAGGATTAGAGACATGCGCCTCTACCCTGATATTGTTAATCGCTGAAGTTAGTGCCGGATATTTAATCTTTCCCTTATCAATCAGGAAATTGATGTCAAAGGTAGGCAACGATTTTTCATTGTATGTGCCTTTTGCTGTGCCATTGAACCCAAATTTTCCGCTGGCTTCCATATCCTTAAAGCTCGAAGAATAAATTGCAGGAATTAACGACAAAAAGTTTTTAAGGTCAGATTCTTTCGCATCAAATTTGACATCCATCACCATGTCCGTATCATTGGGCATCGCCAGGCTTCCGGATAGGGATAAAAGAAGCTCGTTAAGGTTTATCTTATTTTCTGATAGGGTAAACTTCATTTGCTTCATGTCAATCTCCAATGGCAAATCTGCGCTTAGTTTTACGTGGTTTAAATAAGGGATGCCCGCATATTTAACGGTCAGCTTTTGGATATCCGATTCGGTTTTAAGCGTGAACAGATCCTGTGTAAAATCCCCGCTTCCGCTGTGGTTAAGGCTGTCGAGAGCCATGTAGAAGCCCAGGGAAGCATCATCATATATTACTTTTCCGCCCTTAATCGAATATTGTTGCAGTGCAGCCTTAAAGTTACTTGCCGACGTATCCGAAGGGGATTGAGTAGAAGAGTCTTTCTTCATTATATCCCAGTTGGCTTTCCCGCTCTTCAAAACCCGTGCATAAATGGATGGCTCAATCAATTCAACAGAATGTATCTTATAGGTCTCGCCTCTAATTACACTCATAATGTCCATATTCAAGTTAAGCTCATTAATATTTGCAAGTGTATCAGTGGCAAAACTGTCAACGCCAATAACTGTTAAGTGCTGTAGTTTAAGCCCAAGGCGAGGGAAAGAGCGGAAGATAGAAATATCGACATCCGAAAAATTGACTTTTGCATTCATATTTTTATTTATAGACGACCTGACTGCGGTGAGAATCTTGTCTTTAAATAAAATCGGAGTTAGTGCTGCTGCGGCGATTACTAAAACCAGGCAGATTAAAAATGCGGTAATAACCTTTTTAAACTTCATAAGAGGTGTTGTTGAATCTGTCAAAGTAAGTCAAAAAAATAAGATCTAGATTAACTTCTCTATTAAAGAGTGTTAATGTATCGATAAAAAAAGCATAAGTTTAACGATAGAAAATAAAGAATCTGTATAAATTAATCTTAGTCTCACACATAAAAATTGTATGGTAAATATAAAAACTATGGCCTGGTTGGCTGTACCGTCGTTATTGGCGGTTGCCTGCTCTCAAAATCCCAGCAAATCATCTGAAATCCCCGTAAGGGCAACGTTTTTTGACAAATCAGGAATGGATACTACCGTAAGCCCGGGAGCTAATTTTTTTCAATATGCAAACGGCGGTTGGTTAAAGAAGACTGATATCCCAGCCACAGAAAGCGGATGGGGGTCTTTTTATGTTTTATTTGATGAAAATCTGAAAAGCCTGCGCAAGATATTGGATGAAGCTTCGGCAGCCAAGGCTTCTGCGGGCAGTGTAGAACAGAAGGTTGGCGATTTTTATAAAAGTGGGATGGATACTGCAGCGATGGATAAAAGGGGCTATCAGCCGGTAAAGCCCTTGCTTGATAAGATTGATAATCTAAAATCAGCTGATGATTTGGTTGATTTTGCTGCTTCGAGTTTTAAAGAAGGAGAGGGCTTTTTATTTGAGTTCTATGTTGGCCCTGATGATAAGATAAGCACGAAGAATGCGGTTAACTTTCAGCAGGGAGGGCTTGGCCTGCCTAACCGCGACTACTATTTTAATAATGATGCGGCCACCCAGAATATCCGCAAGGAGTATGTAAAGTACATTGCAAAGTTATTCACCTTGGCAGGACAAGACTCGGTTGCAGCTTCAAAAAAAGCTCAGGACATACTAAAATTAGAAACAGAGATTGCCAAAGCGCATTCAACACCTGTAGAGCTTAGGGACCCGATAAAAAATTACAACAAGTTTGCTGTCAGTGATTTTCAGAAGAAGGTACCTGCTTTTGATATTAAAGATCTGCTTTCGAAGCTTGAATTAAGGACGGATACTATTTTAGTTGGCCAGCCGAAATACTATACGGCTCTCGCCACTCTACTAAAAAGCCAGCCACTTGCCTTGTGGAAAGATAAATTAAAGTTTGAGGCATTGTCTTCCTCTGCTGCCGAACTGAGCGAGCCTTTTAGAAATGCCAGATTCCATTTTTACGGGATGGTTTTAAATGGCCAAAAGAAACAAAAAGAGCGTTGGAAACTAATGGTTTCTAAAACAGATGAAAGTCTTGGTGAACTGTTAGGGCAATTATATGTAGAAAAATATTTCCCACCAGATGCAAAGGAAAGAATGCTAAAGTTGGTGGATAATTTACAAAAGGTTTACCGCTCCAGAATTGAGAAACTGGATTGGATGAGTCCTGAAACAAAAAAACGAGCGCTGGAAAAGTTAAATACGTTCGTTAAAAAAATTGGATATCCTGATAAGTGGAAAAGCTACGATGATGTGGATGTGAAGTCGGATACATACTATGAAAATTTGCAGTCTGTTGCTAAGCACAACTACAAGGAGATGATCAATAAAATAGGTAAACCTGTTGATAAAAAGGAATGGTTAATGACTCCGCCAACGGTAAATGCTTATTACAATCCGCCGTTTAATGAAATTGTGTTCCCTGCCGGGATTTTACAATTTCCGTTTTTTGATTTCAATGCAGATGATGCCATCAATTATGGTGCAATTGGTGCTGTGATAGGGCACGAGATGACACACGGCTTCGATGACCAGGGGCGCCAGTATGACAAAGATGGAAACCTGCATGACTGGTGGACAAAGCAAGATGCTGAAAAGTTTGATGCCAGGGCCAATGTAGTGTCAGACCAGTACTCGAAGTATTCAGTATTAGATAATTTGAAGGTTAATGGGCAACTTACAATGGGCGAAAATATTGCCGATATTGGAGGTGTAGCCATAGCTTACGAAGCCTTTAAGTTGACCGAGCAAGGTAAGAGCGCTGAAAAGATAGATGGCTTTACGCCGGATCAACGCTTCTTCCTGTCGTATGCGCAGGTGTGGCGGATCAAAAACCGAGATGAGCGTTTAAGGATGCGTATCAGTGCAGACCCTCACTCGCCTGAAGAGTTTAGGGTAAACGGTCCGCTGTCTAATATGCCGGAGTTTTACAAGGCATTCAATGTTAAGGCAGGAGATCAAATGTATCGTCCCGAGGATCAAAGGGTTAAAATATGGTAGAACAAACTTGGCTGTTCAAATAAAAGGACAGCCAAGTTTGTTTTATGCCGAGATCTATGCAGGATTTAGTATTGGCAAATGTTTTGCATTAGTCTGATTACATCAGAGATCTACACTTATGAATTTAAAACGAACCTTTGGAACCATACTTACAATACTGGGTATTGTAGGGTTAATATACGCGGCAGTAGGATTTGTGCAAAACTCAGAATCTGCAAAAGAGTTGATCGTGTTTGCCATTTTGGGAATTATCTTTTTCTTTACCGGCATAAGCCTTGTTAGAGATACCCGTGATGTTGCGAAAATGTAATTGCTTAGGCCTGAAATGCAAAAGCCCGCTACATACATGTGACGGGCTTTTGCGTTTTACTAAATTTCTTGTTAGCTATGGCAATGTAATAGTAGCGACATTAGACTCGGTGCTTTCATTTTTTAGCCGATCCAACGCAGTCACCACATAATTGTATTGAACTCCCCTTTTAGCTGTGAAATCAGTAAATGAGGTTGTTTTGCCATCAAAAGAGATCTTTAAAATTTTAGAAGGATCTTGGACATTTACTGGTTCAGACGCATTAAAACGATAAACCACATAGCCATAGGCTGTCTCGCCATCTCTTGCCTTTAAAGGCTCTTGCCAGCTTAAAACCACCAACTGGTTGGCTACCACAACCTCCAGGTTAAGTGGAGAAAAAGGCGGAATATCATCAAGCCAAAGCATTTGAGGCAATATCGCCGGATAGCGGTACAAATCTGTACGCAGTGAATCCTGAAAGCCTGCTAGATTGTTAGTCAAGGATTTAGAACTAAAAAATACACTGCCCTGCACCCTCGGGTTTTTTCTTAAATAACGAACCTGGTTGGGCAGCTGTTGCCAGTCCAGCCAGCCCTCGCGGCGTTCGGTAGCCCTATATGCAGCCTGCCCTATATACAAGTGCTTGCCAAACGAGTTATTACTCCACCAGTCAACCAATTTTTCATAAGGTGCTGGCCGGTATCCGAAAGGGAAATAAACCTGCGGATTAATATAATCGATCCAACCCTCTTTAACCCATTTGCGGGCATCGCCATACAAAACGCTATAACCAGACAGGCCGGTGCTTTCAGACCCCTCCGGGTCTTGGCTGATATTTCTCCAGATTCCAAAAGGGCTAATTCCGAATTTAACGTGGCGCTTAACTGCATGGATGCTGTCTGCTAGCTCTTTAATCAGCAAATCAACATTGTTGCGGCGCCAATCGTCTATGGTTTCAAATCCATTTCCGTATAACTCATACTGTTTAGCATCTGGAATAAACTGGTTCTTTTCAGGATAGGGATAGAAATAATCGTCGAAATGAATTCCATCCACATCATAGTTTCTAACCACATCTAAAACAACCTGTACAATGTATTTTCTCACTTCCGGAATGCCGGGATTAAACAGTTTCTTGCCGGCATAATTAAAGAACCACTCTGGCCGCTGCCGCGTGATGTGGTTGGGGGCAATATCAGAAGGCGAGAGGCTGAATGCGGCACGGTAAGGATTAAACCAGGCATGTAATTCAATACCGCGTTTATGAGCTTCGGTAATAGCCATCTCCAAGGGATCGTAAAAAGGCATTGGCGCCTGCCCCTGTTTGCCAGTAAGGAACTTGCTCCAGGGCTCACGGCTTTTGGCGTAAAGTGCATCTGTCGCCGGGCGAATTTGCAACATAACCGCGTTTAGTCCGCTTAGCTGGTGTTCGTCTAATATTTTAATTAATTCGTCTTGCTGCAGTGCCGAAGCCAGTGTTTGTTTGCTGGGCCAATCTATGTTAGCAACGGTTGCAATCCATACACCTCTAAATTCCCGTTTGGGCGAAAGATGTGAAATGTCTTGCGTATATCCTGTTTTACAGAGAGTTAAAGAGAGAATTAATAATAACGATAACCTTACAAACATATCATCAAATCAAAAGCTGCCAAAGATACTTAACTAACAAGCGATACCGCCATTTATTGTTTAAGTAAATTTTTTTAGCCCAAATCTGACTTAAAGCAAGTGTCAGAACACAAAAATATTATATTTGTCTAAAGCCGATATTCGCCAAGCGCAATAATTGAAGCTAAATAAAGTTATATTCTGATTACAAACTAGAACCTCTAACCCGTTCAATTGTATTTGAATAAATGCCTTAATAAAAATCTTTATTGAATTAGAACCCACTGATATGGACAAAACTTATCAAGAACAAGCTCCCAAAAAAGACTCTAACAAAATTTATTTCTTAATAGCAGTAATAGTTGCTCTTTTAGGCTCCAACGCTTATATGTTTTTTCAGGACAAAAAATCAAGCGATCGGATAGTCACCCTAAGTGATGAGAAGTCGAGGATGGAACTGGAAATAGATAAGATCGAAGCAGAGTTGGATAAAGCGAATAATGCTAACGTGCAGCTAACCTCAGATATGCAACAAGAGCAAGAGCTTGCCCGTCAAAAAATTGCTGAATTGAGAGAACAATTAAGGACAGGAAAACTAACTCAGGGACAGTTAGCAAAGGCTCAGGACGAACTTAAGAACCTACGTTATTTTGTAACCAAGTACACTACTGACATTGCGGACCTGGAAAAGAAAAACGCAGAATTAACGGTTGAACGTGATAGTCTACGCACCACAGTAAGCAGCGTTAGTGAGAAAGCAACACAGTTGGAACAACAGAATACTGAGCTTAGCGGTAAAGTAAAAGTTGCTGCGGCTTTGAAAACTTCTGCAATTGGCGTTACTCCTTTAAGAATAAAAAACAGTGGAAAAGAAACCGATGTAAGCAAGGCAAGCAACGCAAAGAAAATCCGTCTTACCTTTAATGTCAATGACAATTCCCTGGCGGAAAAGGGCATGCACGATGTTTTCATCCGCATTATAGACCCAAGCGGCAACCTCATTGTTTCTGACAATAGCAGCGTTTTTGGGGCTGATGGCGATGAGTTGCAGTACACCTACAGAACAGCCATTGAGTTTGACAATACACCAAATAAAATCTATAACATCGATTGGAGCAATCCAGGTGCTTTCCAAAAAGGAACGTACACCGTTGTGCTGTATGCCGATGGTTATACAATGGGTAAAACGTCTTTTGCCTTGAAATAGAAAAGAAACGTTTCCAAAGACTTTAAGCCTCTCTGTTTTAACTTTAACAGGGGGGCTTTTTTGTGAAGGCATGTGTTTAAAAGAATGCCCTAAATTGAATTGAGCCTGTATGTATAGTTTGCACGTCAGATGATTTGCGGCCTTCATAGCCGACGTTTATTTGAACGCCCTGTGCAACAGTATGCTGCAGTCCCGCGTTCCAAATCATGTTATTTCCTGGTTGTAGGCCTTCAAGCATTTCATACGCCAAAGAAGAGCTTTTATCGCCCTTAAAGTCGTTCTTTACCAGATTAATCCCCGCGTTTAAGGTACCCCGCCGTAGTATATTATACCTTAAGTCAGAGCCTAATTTATAGTTTGAAGCATCCTCTTTATTTCCAATATTGTTTTTTTGTTTCCTGTAGGATGCGTTTAGCCCAATCCGAAAGTTGTTATTGAATTGATAGCTGGCCTCTGGAAGTATCCCCAGGAAGGTGATGCGGTAATTTTTTTCCGAAAAAAGTTCAGATTGGTAGCGCTTAAGTCCCGACTTGGTTTCAAGTATAAGGCTTGTTTTTTTGATATTCCATCTTAAGCGAATGCCTTCTTCGCGGCGGTTTCTGGTATCAAAGCCATTAATCAATAAGAGCTTGTTTCCTACCAGCTGAAAATTAAAATCTATCCCGTAAATTGGGTTATTCCGGTTAAAGAATAGCGTATTTCTAAAGAATGTGTTATCAGAAATAAGGTTCTCTCCGGTTACTCCGGCGAATGGATTGTAAGCAGAAAATCCATTCAGCCCGCTGGATTTTCTTTCGGTCTTAAAAGCAGATTGTGTCGAAAAACGCGACAGTATTCCATAAAAGCCTTTTTTATTCCTCCAAAGCAAAGAGGGTGTTAACCTGAGCGTGTAGTTTACGGTAGTGTAATCGGTGTTGATAAACTGATTGGTATTTTGAAATATCCGAATATAGCGAGCTTGGTCTTTATAGCGCGCTATTTCAAATTCATTAAGCTCTTTAATTCCGTTATTATTGTAATCGTTCCAGGTATAAACTCCCTGTCCTGTAATAACTTCCAGGTAGGAGAAATCTCGCCTGGGTTCACGGCCTGGCCCTAATTCATAAAATATATTGGTGTTTATAAATCCTTTCAGGATGCTCAAGGTGTAATCGACTCTACCCAAGAGCGTGTTTTCATTATCATTTATAGTATCGTTTCGGTATTTGATATTGCGATATGTTGAGGAGACCGACAGAATTGAATTCGGGTTTTTATTTAGTCCCAACTCTCCGCTAATAACATCTGCAATTGATGATTCGCGTAGCTTGTCTAAATAGGGAAGCTTATCATATCGCTTACTATATTCCAGTTTGAATGAATTGGGCGAGCTGCCTGAACTTTTTAGATAAGCCTTATAAGCATCAAAGGCAAAGCTATTACTTGTTAGGTTATTTGTTTCAGCTCGGGTGTTGTTATGTTCCTGCTCAAAATTCAATCCAGCTACAAACCATTTAACCTGCCGGGAGATATCGGCTCTTTGGCGTAAAAAAGTGCCTTTGGTTAACGATGATGAGGAATTTAAAATTTTGCCGTTATAGGTTAACTGGAAGGAGTTCAGTCTGTAGGTACCGTCAATGCTATTCTGGAAGCCGGTGTAAACTCCCTCTCTAATAAAAGTGCTAAATAAATAGCTTACATTTTTATTCGGATCTTTAAAGAGGCTTAAGCCAAAGGCTCCCAGGTGTTCTGCTTTGCCCATAGAAAGCGAATTCAAATTGAAATCGCGTTCAAATTCTACAGAACGGTATCTTTCCAGAGGTTTGAAGTTAGCCGAGGTTTGTTCATAGTTGGCTGTGGTGATCAGTCTTGTCTTTACAGAATCGGCTTTGCTTAGAACGGTTTCATTTTTAGCGGATAGCTTAAGCCCAAGTCCTTGGTTTTGTTTGTTTCCAATGTCCGAGAACAGGTTTACATCATTATTGCTGAATGCAATTTCAGAGCTTACGGAGGTGTTTTTAAACGCCTTAATCTCCGTTCCAAGAGTAATTAACTGCTGTTTTTTCGGAGCAATAATTAAAGTAACTGGCTCGTAATTTCCTTGTTTGACTCCAGCAAGCGGCGGGATAAACTCGAAAACACGTCCATTCGCTGCAGAAGTAGTGCTTAACTGATAATTGCCATTGTTTGCGCCTACAAATGAAAAGCCTAGCCGGTATTTGGCAAGTGCTGGATCTGTGCTATAAACATATACCCCCGATTGTCCGAGCGTATCAATCTGCTTGTATAAAATTTCATTTTCATTAAAAGGCACAGTGTCCACATTCGGATAGTAAGCAAGATTGATGGAGTTGCCAACTGTTTTTAAAAACTGCTTTTGAGGCTCAGTAATGTCCTGAAGGAAAGGCTGATTGCGGTTGTCTTGCTCATTGTAAAAATTAAATTTAAAGGCAACTTTAGAGTTGGCTGCCTCCTGGTTAAAGTATGTAAGAGACCTTGAATAGTTTTTGTCGGAGTACTCAAATTCGGCCACAATTCGGCTGTTCCTGGTGATTAATCGCTTTGCGGTAAAAGTAATTTCGGCAGTATTATAATCGATGACATAATCATTTTCCTGCCCGCGAGTTAACAACGTTCCGTCAAGAAAAATGCGCTCAGTTCCAGAAAGTACAATGATTGACTGTTCTCCGTTGTTCCCGGTAAGCCTATAAGGCCCTTGATTGCCTTCGGTGCCGTTAAACAGTTGCCGTGTGGACCGCCCTTTGGCTACAGCGGCAGAAAGGCTGCTTTTATAGTTCCAGCCTTTTGACGAATAACTTGTAGAAAAAGATCCGCCTTGAGTGCGTTTATAGAAGTTCATGAAATAGCTATCTGGCCGCCTAAGTTCGAAATCACCGCCGGTGAGGCTTGAATTTTTGCGCTTTAACTGGATAAAAACTTTGTCGAAGTCGTTAATCTGCTGAGTATTTCCTTCCGGCTGGATAGGAATATTGTCATCTGAAATAGCTGCGGTAATCTCCAAATCCTCGCTTATTTTCCCCGATAACTGTAGTGCCATGTTGGAATTCAGAGCCAAGTCCTGATTGTTGCCCACACCTACACTTCTGGAAATGCTTCCACTTTTGGTTAAGCCCTGCACACTAAAAAGGGTATTTCCCGATTCTTCATGAGGCGGTTTCTTATTGAAATCACTATTATCAATGGCTGTTACTTGGATTTGCCCAGTTTGCCTGTTGGAATAACGCTTAGTAAATAAAAAAGGGAAAACCTGGTAGTGGATTTCGACAGATGAAGTTTCCGGTTTTTTAACCCAGGTTAGAACCGATTTGGCAAAGTCAACCGAAAAATGCTCTGTTCTTAACGTGTCTTTGCCACTCAGGATGTATACTGTACCAGGCACAAGGCTTAGTGTATCAATCTGAACAGAGTCGACGACTGGAATTATTTTCTGCCTCGAAGAGCTGCTTTGGCTGAATACTCTTGGGCATAGCAGCAAAAAACAGCCAGCCCATATAGTAAACAATCTAAGCATCAGGAGGCCAGGGGAAGAATAATATAAAATGTTGTGCCTTTATTTTGTTCGGTTTCAAAACGTATGGAGCCGAACATGTTTTCAATAGCTTGTTTAACAAACGCTAACCCAAGGCCGGTCCCCGAACTTTTCGTAGTAAAATTCGGATTAAAAATCCGGTCGCGCAAATCCTCCGGTATGCCTTTCCCGTTGTCTTTAACCTCGATATAAACGCTCTTTCCCGCAGTGTTCAGTATAATTTCAATATTCCCTTTACGGAAGTCAGGCACCGCTTCAATGGCGTTTTTAATCAGGTTGTTAAATATCCGTAGCAAGTGGTCTTTTCCGCCTTTCACAATCACCTCGTCAGTAGTGAGTTTAACGAAAGAGATGTTTAAGTCGGCACTGTTTCGATATACATCAATACATTTATCTATAATTTCTGTGATGTTGATGTTTTCAAACGGCGTATCAGGCATTTTCGCGAAGTTTGAGAACTCAGAAGCAATAAGGGCAAGGCTCTCGATCTGCTCAATAAATGACTTGCTGAATTTTTCAAATTTCTTATCAAAGTTTGGGTCTTTCTCTCTCCAGGATTTATCTAAAAGTTGCACACCCAGTTTTAATGGCGTTAGTGGGTTTTTAATTTCATGGGCAACCTGCTTGGCCATTTCTCGCCATGCCGATTCTCGTTCTGAACGGGCCAGTTTCTGAGCGCTTTCTTCAAGTGCTGCAATCATGTTATTGTACTCTTGAATCAGCCCGCCAATCTCATCATTGCTTTTCCATTGGATTGGTGCGTTTTTTACCCCAATTTGTATTTGCCCGAGGCTTTGCCCTACCAGGGTTAGTGGGTAGGTAATCTCGTTGGCAAGGAAGATAGCAAACAAGGCGATTACTACTAGTACCAGGGCATATACGTTAATCAAAGTATTAAGATATGAGCCAACCCGCAGGTCATAATCCTGTTCGTTTGAATAATAGGGTAATGCCAGGTAAGCAACAGTCTCATTGTTTTTATTGCGAATGGGTTTATATGCCGAGATATATCCCATTTTGCCAA
>Ga0307408_100001082_pt1 | contig 20841 bp, 19 predicted proteins | sample 322Cmetagenome_FD_202116 | JGI IMG/M metagenome (GOLD analysis project Ga0307408, IMG submission 202116) | Maize rhizosphere microbial communities from greenhouse at UC Davis, California, United States - 322HYB-C-3 | ecosystem: Host-associated > Plants > Roots > Rhizosphere > Soil | place... | reverse complement strand
GTCGGCTCGCTGCGCATCAGCTTCGTGGCGAGCGCGGCGCACGGCGTGCTGCCTGCGATCCTGCGCGCGTTCTCGCAGGCGCATGGCGAGGTCGATCTCGTGCTGCGCGAGGCGACCACCGCCGAGCAGCTGGCGGCGCTGCAGGACGGGCAGGGCGACGTCGGCCTGGTCGTGCTGCCCTGTGCCGGGGCAGGCGATCTGGAGCTGGTCGCTCTGCGCGAAGAGGCGCTGGTCGCGGCGCTACCCGAAGGCCATTCGCTGGCTGCGCAAGCCGCGGTCGAACTGCCGGATCTGGCGCAGGAGCCGTGGATCCTCTTTCCGAGGAGCGCGGGACCGGGCCTGCACGAGCGCATCGTGTCAGCCTGCCGGACCGCCGGGTTCGTGCCGCGCGTGGCGCAGGAAGCCATCCAGATGGAGACCATTGCGGCGCTGGTGGCCGGCGGCGTCGGTGTTGCGCTGGTCGCGCCGGCCCTCGCGGCAGCGCGGCGCACTGGCGTGGCGTTTCGTCCGCTTGCCGGCAAGGGAACCCCCGTGAGCTATCAGCTTGCGCTGGCCTTCGCGAGGCGCACGCCGCTGGTCGATGCGTTCGTGGCGGTGGCCATGCGGTGCGAGATGCCCGGCGGCGCGGATGCCGCCGACGCGTGAACCCAGCGGAAAGTGCGCTGCTCGGTCCCGAGATGTCCGCCGCCGTGACGATCGAGCCCCGTCTCCGACTCAGGCCTTCTCCGGCACAGCGTCGATGCACGCGCGGCCCATCCTCCCGGGCAGCCGGATCGCCAAGGCCACGAACACCACGGGCAGCCCCGCGAACAGCCAGCGCCTCCCAGCGCCGAGCCGAACACTACGCCCAAGTTGGCTGCCACTGCCGGCCAGCCATCAATTCGCCCATGACCAGACATTCGATGCTCAATATCTCCGTGGACTCCAAAATGGTTTCGCTTGATAGAGTCTCGTGGTCAGAGATTTCACTCCCTACTGAGTTCAACGGGATCTTGCAGCGTATTCTGCGCAACACGGTGTCGATGGCTTGAGACACATGCACAGGTGGCACCGCAGCCTGCGGAGCGTGCCGTGGCGTTGTACTTCCACGGCGTGGTTGCTTCGGAAAGGTTGAGCGATACGCGACGGGCGCTCGTATGGATGTGTCTCAGTCCTCAGCTTCAGATTGGATGGTCAAGTGCGCCACCTCCCATACGCGCTTCAAGCAATTTCAGTAGTGCCCGTAGGGCTGCGCTGTTGTGCCTGCGCTGCGTGTACGCTGCGTAGAGCCAGATGTCACTGGGCATGAATTCCTTGAGCACTGGGACCAGGCTGCCGCGTTCTGTGTACGGCCGAGCCAGCAATGCCGGCACACACACCGCGCCGATGCCGGCCAGTGCCGCGGCGACAAGCGTGCCTGAGTCGTTTGCATCCATGCGTCCGCAGATCGGGAGGTTGTATGGCTCCCCACCGACTTCGAACGGAATGTGGGGGGCACCCGCTGACAGCGAGTAGGTGAGCACGTCATGCCATCGCATGTCGTCGGGCATTTGAGGGATGCCGCGTCTGGCCCAATAACCGGGCGTGGCGCAGAGCGTGAGTTCCACGCGTTGGAGGCGACGCACGATCAGGTTCTCGTCCCCGATGCGCCCGAACTTCAGGGCAATGTCGACGCCTTCCTCCACGAGATCGATGACGCGATTGCCAATCTGCAGGTCGATGTGGACATCTGGGTAGAGCGCGAGGAATTCGCTCAGCAGGCCCGGGAAGTCGGTTTGCACGAGCCCGTGAAGCCCGGCGACGCGCAGACGCCCGCTTGGGCGTGAGCCATGCGCCTGCAATTCGCTGTGCGTCGACTCGACCATCTCCATCAGTGGCGCGCTGCGAAGCTGGAGCAGCCTTCCAGCATCGGTCAATGTCACCGACCGCGTTGAGCGGTTCATGAGCCGTATGTTGAAGCGCGCCTCAAGCGTCGCGACATGCTTGCTTGCGCTGGCCTTGGAGATTCCCAGCTTGCCCGCTGCGCGCGAGAAGCTGCCGACGTTGGCGACCTCCAGAAAGGTCTTCAAAAGATTAAGCCCGTCCATGTTCGCACTTGCGCAGTGGAATTCCCGCTCGCCTCATATTTCCCTCGATAAACGCTCAGGCGTGCGCTAGTGCATGGCATTCGCGAGCAGCTCATCGGCTTCCCAGCCACCCCCCAGCGCCATGAATACGGCGACTTGATCCTCTGCCAACAGGGCAGCGGATGTTGCCAGAGCGGCGTCACTGGCTGCCAGGGTGCGCTCTGCATCCAATGCTTCAAGCTGACCGGTCTTGCCATTGACATAGAGGGTGCGCGCCTGCTGGGCGACGATGGCACTTTGATCTCGCGCGGCCAGGAGCGCAGCATGACGTTCCATCTCGTGGGCATAGACATCGAGCGCCGTTTCCACCTCGCGCAGTGCCGTCAGTACGGTCCCGTCGAAGCGGGCAGCCGCAACCCGGGTGGCCGCCTCGGCCTGCGCGATGCGAGCGCGGGCAACCCCGGTGTTGGGTAGCGTCCAGTTGATCAGCGGGCCCAGGCTGTAGCTGAGCGTTTCCCGGTTTCCAAATCTTGCCAAGAAGCCCGCCGAGCTGGCCGAGAGGCCCAGCGACACTTTGGGGTAGAGGTCGGCTGTGGCTATGCCGATGCGGGCTGTGGCGACGGCCAGGCTGCGTTCGGCCTGGCGAACGTCGGGCCGCCGGCGCAAAAGGGCCGCGCCGTCTCCTACCGGAAGCAGCCCCGCCAGGCGCGGCGGCTGCTCGCACGCGGCCACTGCCGCAGGGAAGTCGCGAGGTGCTGCGCCGGTCAGTGTTGCCAACCGGTACAACGCACCTTGGCGCTGGGCCCGAAGCGGCGGCAGCGCGGCACGTAGTTGTTCCAACTGGCCTTGCGCACGTGCAATGTCGATTTCCCCCACTTTTCCCGCTCGTTGAAGCCGCTCGGAGAGCCGGATCGCCTCTTCCTGCAGACGAACCGACTCCTGCGCTGCGCGCAAGCGATAGCCGCTTGAACATGTTTGTGCATAGGCATGTGCCACGCCGCCGGCGACGCGCACACGCACAAGATCCAACGCCGCCCGGGCAGCGCTGGTACCGGCTTCGGCTGCTTCGATGGCGCGGCGCAGTTGACCGAACAGGTCCAGTTGATACGACAAGGAGACACCCGCGCTGTATGTGCCGCGGCTGGGCGGTTCGTCGTCGCGCCGCAGCAGGCTCAGGCCCGACGCGTGCCCAAAGCCGGGCCCCCCGCTGGCTGTCAGGGTCGGCCTCTCATTTCCGTGCACCTCGGCCGCCAGCGCCTGGTCGCGTTCCAGGTTGGCCATGGCCTGCCGCAGGTCGGTGCTGTGTTCCAGCGCCTTGGTGACCAACGCGTCCAGTTGCCGGTCGTCATAGAGCCTCCACCAGTGCGGCGGCAGAGTCGTGTCCGCCGCATCGCCACCGGCAGATCGGAAGGTGCCCGCGGAGGCCGACTGCGCGAAAGACAGGGGGACGGGGGGCACGTAGTCTGGCCCCGCGGGTGGGTGGGCACAACCGGTGAGCAGTGCGCTTGCCGCCGTCGCGGCGGCCAGGAGTCGGGACATGGCGTTCATCCGCGGTTATCCGAAGTCCGGGCAGTCTCGAGGATTTCAACGGTGACCGTCTGGCCTGCCACCAAACGCGCGCCTGAGGACGACTGATCGAGTTTCACGCGCACGGGAACGCGCTGTGCAAGCCGCACCCAGTTGAACGTGGGATTGACGCTGGGAAGCAGGTTGGCGCTGGTGCTGCGGTCACGGTCTGCGATTCCGGCCGCGATGCTTTCGACGCTGCCCTCGAGCGCCGCGGCGCCCATGGGCGTGACTCGTACGCGGTCGCCCCGACGAATCCGAGCCAACTTGTTTTCCTCGAAGTAGCCTTCGACATAGATGGAACCCGCGTCAACCAACGCCATCACCGGGTGGCCGGCGCTCGCATAGGCGCCCTGGCGCAGGTCGAGATTGGTCACGAGCCCAGCGGTGGGTGCGCGCACCTGGGTGCGTTCCAGGTTCAACGTCGAGGTATTCAACGCGACCTGCGCCTGCCGCAACGCCGCTTCGGCCGCTTGAAGTGCGCCTTTGGCCTGGTCTACCTTCAGGTGCGACTGCTCGCGAGCTTCCAGCGAGATCAAGTCGCCCAGGTCGGAATTGCGCTGGCTCTCGCGCTGCGCCTGGGCGAGTGTGATGCGCTGGTTGCCGATCGCGATGCGCTGTGTCGCGACGGCGGCCCGGGCCTGTTCCAGCGCCAGCTCGAAGCGGGCCTTGTCCACCGAGAACAGCAAGGCGCCAGCGGCAACGGACTGGTTGTCGTGCACCGCCACATTCGCGACCATGCCGGACACGTCAGGCGCGACTTGCACGACATTGGCCCGCACGCGTCCGTTGCGTGTCCACGGGGCGAGTTCATAGTGGTCCCATAAGCGCCAGCCCGCCCAGCCGGCTGCGGCCACCACCAGCACGGTGACCAACAGACGAACGACGGAACGGGCAAGACGGGAAGTCCAGATGGGCAAGGGGAGGGCGTCAGATTTCATGGATTGAAGCGGGCCGGGTTTCAAGACGAGGCGGTGGTTGCGCCGGTGAGAGAAGCCAAGGCGCAGAGCACCAGGACGTACAGCGCAACGTCAAACAGGGCGGGGTGCCAGATCCATCGGTAGGCACCGACGATGGCCAGCAGGCGGCGCGTTGCCCAGGAGCACGGCAGCGCGCCGGCTGCCAGCAGCAAAAGCCAGGGCAACTGCACGCCAAGAAGGTTGACTTCGATCATGGTTGGAGCGCGGCGGGAGCGGTTGGAAAGAGGTTGCGTCGAAGGCCCACAAGTGCCGCGACGGCAGGCCGCTCGGCGCCCGTCATCAGGGCGTCAAGCAACAGCCGATCGATATGCGGCAGCAGCGACGCATGACGCGGTGGCGCTCCTGCCACCTGGGCGCGGAAGACGAGCGCCAATTCCCTGAAGAGGCGGCTGACCGGTTCTCCCGGAAGGCGCTCGCGATGCCGCTGCAGCGCAGCGATGTCTGCCCCCATGCGCAGTTCGCGGAGCGCGCGGTGTGCTGCGATCTGGACTGCTTCGGGACCGTCAGGAGCGACGCGCGGCGCCAACAGCGCGATCCTGTCGAGCATGCGTGAGGCAAAGGCGTCTCGGGCGGATGCGTCCTGCGGAGGGGCGGCCAGATCGGCGAGGTCGTGCCATGTCGCACGGCGTATGCGCTTGGCCGTCCAGTCACGCCCCACGCTGCGCATGAGAGCGGTGACGCGGGCCGCGATCACCGCACCCACGAACAAGGCCAGGTTGGAACTGATGAAGCTCACCCAATCGGCGGTGGCCGTATCTTGAAGGGCGAGCGTTCCGGCGACGCCGAAGAACATGCCAAGGGCCGACAAGGAACTGGCCGGTCGTGCCATGTAGCACCCGACCACCAAGAACACAGGCGCGATGCACAGCACCAGCATGCCAAAGTCATGTGCCAGCGGCATGACCCCCAGGACATAGAAAGCCGACACGGGCAACGACCACAACAGCGCCGTGATGAACTTGTGCATGGCAGGCACTGGATCGTCCATGGTGGCGAAGAAGCTGCAAAAGACTGCAGCGCCCATGGCCATGGCGGATCCCGAGGGCCAGCCCGTCGCAATCCAGAGTGCGCACGAGAGGCAGGTGCCCAACACCGCAGTGATCGCCGACCGCAGCGCGAGCCCTCTGTCCAGGTGAAGCACCCTGCGACCCAGGGCCGCGGTGCGCTGCAACGGCACCGGGTTCCCGGCAATACCAGCGTCGATATCGTTGCGCAACGTGGTGCAGGCATCCCAGTGCGCGACCAGGTCCTCCAGGCGGGTTGCCAGATCGATCCGCAGCGCGCGGACCCACGGCGAAGCGGCCGGACCGTCCGCGATGGCGCGAAAGGCGGCGCGCGCTTCGTCCACTCCCGCGTTCGTCGCGCTCGGGGCCAGCCAGCCCGAATGCTGCGCGAAGGTCGAGCCGATGTCATCCGGCACACCGCCTGTGGCGGTGCATAGCGCTTGCAGGCAATCCTCCACCGCCGAGAGCTCCGGGGTCAGGGCGGCGATACGGTCTTGCAAGGCGCCGATGGCGCTCCCGCTCCAGCGCAGGGTGGTGTCAAAGGGCACATGCGTGGACAGCAGACGCAGTTGTGTGATGTCCAGGGCCAAGCGCTGGCGGTCCGCTGCAATTCGAGCGTTCTTGGCTTCGGCCGGTGCCTCGCGCAACAGGTCGGTGAGCCATTGCCGCGCATCGCCAAGTGCGCGATCCATCACGCCCAGCAGGGATGGGGCCAGACCGGCAGGAAGCGCGATGCTGTGGACCACGCTGGCACACAGGATGCCCAGCCCGATTTCAGTGACCCGTGCGACGGCCGTGTCGAACATCGCCGCGGGCGCTTCTACCAGAGGAAAGCCGATCAAAGCGGCTGAGTAGCCAGCCAGCATGAAGACGTAAGAGCGCGCGCTTCGGTCCAGCAGCGAAAGATATAGGCACAGTCCCACCCACAGCGCCAAGGCCAGCGACATGAGTTCCGGGGACCCGGACAGCGAAGGGACGAGCACCACGGTCGCTGCGCACCCCAGCAAGGTGCCCAGAAAGCGATGGAGCGCCTTGGAGCGCACATGGCTGGCCACAGGGTGGGCCACGATGTAAGCGGTCATCATGGCCCACAAGGGCCGGGGTAGCCCGAAGCGGCTCGACAGGTAAAGCGCAAGCATGGCGGCGACGAAGCTCTTGAGAGAAAAGAGCAACTCCTGCCGAGAGAAACGCGGCAGCGCGATCATGCTGCGCCCCGAGAAATCGCGCGAGCACGCTTCCATGGGAAACGCGAGCGCAAGCGCAAACCGCCGAGGGTGATGCTGGCAAAAGCGCGAAGCCATTGATGGGCGGGGCCAGCCAGCTGTGCCAGTTCCTGCGCCGGAATCGTTGGACACAGCGGCGTGCGGAAGCGCAGCGAGATCGATTCCGGCGGGGCGCGTTCCGCGGTACAGCATGACCGGCTCGCCGCGCCAATGAGCACCAGGCCGATGAGAAGAATGAGCAGTGGCAGGGCCGAAACCATTTCATTCTTGTTGCGAATCATTTTCATGCAACGATGCTAGTGACCGGCACTCCATCCGAGAATTGCAAAGTTGGACGAATGACTTCTCTTTTCAGTCATCGCTGAGGCGGGCGCGCCCTGGCAACGATGAGGAGCCTGCACCAACGCGATCCGTTCTGGTTGGGCTTGGGGTGGGCGGACCTTGCCCTTCACCACGGCCGGGGTACAGGCGCTGCAGCGTGGCGGCCGTGTGCCTTCGATTCAGCAACTGGAACAATGGCCGCTTGGCCCATACGCCGATCTCACCCGTTTCGAGCCGAGCACCGATTCCAATGCAGGAACAAGCCGCGATGGCGGGAGCAACACCAACCTTTTCAATATGCGAAGTGCAGAATTCAGCGAACCAGGTCTGGACTATGAACCGTCAGTACCCGTGATGGCACTGCGTGTGGACGTGGCAGCGCGCGAGCGAGAGATTCCTGTGCACGAGCACCGGTCCGGCCAGCTCGTGATCGCACTGCGCGGTGCCGTCTCCTGCGAGGTGCCCGGTGCCCTGTGGATGGTTCCGCCCCAGGCTGGCGTGTGGATTCCGGGCGGCACGCCGCACAGCAACCGAGGAACGGCGAACGCGCTGATTTTCTACCTCTTCGTGGAACCTGGCGCTGCCTCCTTGCCTGATCGTTGCTGCACCTTGCGCATCAGCCCGATGCTCAGCGAGATGATCCAGTACCTCGCAGGATTGCCGCCTTTGTATGAAGCCGGCGGGCCGACCGATCGACTGGCGCAGGTGCTGCTCGACCAGCTTTGCGCGATGCCCACGGAAGAAATGTTCCTGCCGATGCCCGAGGATGCAAGGCTTAGAAAGATCTCAACGGCGATGATGCGCGATCCCTCCGATCGCAGGACCCAGACGAACTGGGCAAGCGAATTGGGCATGAGCGATCGAACGTTGAATCGACTGTGCACCTCGTTGACGGGCCTGAGCTTTGGCCGCTGGCGGCGCCAGCTGCAGATGATCGTGGCGCTTCGCGAGCTGTCCGGTGGCGCGACCGTCCAGCAAGTCGCTTATGACCTGGGCTATGAGTCGCCCTCTGCCTTCAATACGATGTTCAAGAAGGCTTTTGGAAAGCCACCCGCTACCTACATCAACGACCGTTTTCGGGTCGATGGATGACAGGTGATTTCAGGTCAGCGCGTCGCCGGAAACCAGCGGCCATCCCATGGACACGCTCACCTGTAGGCTCGGGCGTGTGTCACACCACCGTCAACCACCAGGGTAGCGCCCATCACGTAGTCACCTGCACGCGACGCCAGGAAGATCGCCGCGCCTGCGATGTCCTCTGAAGTGCCGATGCGTCTGGCAGGTATGTATTCGGACAGTTCGTCGCCGCGGTCGCGCGCGTTGCGGTTCATCTCGGATGGAAACGCACCAGGCGCAATGGCGCTGACCGCGATGTTGTCCTGCGCCAGGCGCAGCGCCATCCGACGGGTCAGGTGGATCAAGCCCGCCTTGCTGGCGACGTAGGAGTAATTCTCCTGAGGATTGAGCGCGATGCCATCCGTGGAGGCGATGTTGATGATCTTCCCCACACGCCCCTTGGCGGCGGCGCGCAGCGGCTCGGACAGCGCCTTCGTCAAGAAGAAGGGTGTCTTCATATTGAGATTGACAACCTTGTCCCAGCCGCTTTCGGGGAAATCATCAAAGTCCTCTCCCCAGGCAGCGCCGGCGTTGTTGACCAGGATGTCCAAGCTGGTTTCATGCTGCGCGAAGGCAGCGGCCAGGGCCTGGCAGCCGGTGACCGTGGAGACGTCGTAGGGCAGCGAGACGCAATGGCCGTTCTTCGACAGTTCCGAAGCCGCCCGATCGCATGCCGCGGCTTTGCGCGCGCTGATGTAGACGCGTGCACCTTGCGCCAAGAATCCCTCGGCGATCATGCGACCAATACCTCGTGAGCCACCCGTGACGAGAGCCGTGCGGCCTCGCAGAGAAAAAAGATCTTGCGTCATCATTGCAATGTCTCGGCAGTTCGGTGAGATCAACCAACCTCGAGGAGGGCTCGCCTCACGTAGGCGGTTCCGTCAAACAGCCGCCGAGCGGTTCGAGTGAAGTGCACTTCTCGGACCGCCCACTCGTCGTCGGCAGTGCGAGCTACGCTCGCAAAAATTCCGATCACACCACTCGGATGGCCGATGCGGATGCGCGTCGGGCCGGCATGACTGCCTCGCGCCTCAGCCGGAATCGTCCCTGCGATCTGTGCTGCCACGGAAAGGCAGACCGAGCCCCCGCCTGGAAAAGCCTTGTGCATCGCGCCGCCATTGAGAACCATGCGCGCAACAAAGTCGACCTCCGACGACTTGACGATTCGATTGCCGCCGATGGTTCGGTAGTCCTGCGCTGTGCTGATGAGGATCTGGTAGGGCGTGAGGGTTCCTGACGCTGGCAGGTTGCAACGATCGGCGGCCCAACGCCTGACTTCCTCGGCCATTTCGTAGATATCGGAACTGAGCTGACCGGGAAGCTCCGTGCCGGTAACGCCCAGATCCGCGGCGCGGATGAAGACACACGCCGTTCCCACATCGACGATCGAGACGGGTATCTCGCGACCGAGTTTGGAGACGTAGACCGAATCACGTGCCTGCCCGGTGGGCAGCAATCTGCCCGTGGTGGCACCGCTGGTGCCGGAGTAATCCAACGCGACCTCGGCGCCCTTGGCGGGCACCCCATCCACTTCGGTGTCGCCTTCCACGCGCGGCTCGCCGTGGGCACATTGCACCACCATGCGCAGAATCTTGCCGGTGTTGGTGTTGTGCACTCGCACGGTGGTGGCGGGCTCCTGCACGGGGATGAGGCGCTCCTGCAGCGCGTAGACCCCGGTGGCCGATGAAATGTTGCCGCAGACGATCTCGAAGCTCACGCTCGGCTGATCGATGCCGATCTGCACAAAGGTGTAGTCGATGTCTGCGTCAGGTCGCGAGGGCGGCCCGATGATTGCGCATTTGCTGGTGAGGATGTCGGCGCCTCCAAGCCCGTCGATCTGGCGCACGTCCGGGCTGCCGAACAGAGCCAGAAGGAATCGCTGCAGCGCTTGTGGATCGGACGGCACGTCACGCTGCGCGAGAAAAACAGCCTTGCTTGTGCCGCCGCGCATCAAGGTGACCGGAACGCTGATTTGTTCTTTCATTCGTTCAGTATGCGCGTGCGCAGGGCGCGCGTCCTTGCAGTTCGGCTGCTCTGGCTTTAGCAGAACTACACGCTTTGCACGCTTTAGGAAGGCTAAAGAATGCGCAGCACAAATCCAATGACGGGGCGGCCCTGGGTCCCCACACTTCCTGTTGCCGTGGCCATCGCCACCGGAACAGGAGACACCTTTGAAGATCATCAAACGCACGGATTCCCACATCCGTGACACCCCCGGCGGCATGGTGCTTGTGGCCACACAGGCAGGTGGGCAGCCCCCCCAGTTTCCGCCGATCGAATTCATTCACCACGACCAGCCGATCGAGGAGATCGAGCTCGGCCCGACCGGGTCCCTCTACAGCTTCACGGTGGTCCATCCCGGCAAGGACAAGCCCGCCTACGCACTGGCGATGGTCGACTTCGATTCGGGCGTCCGCGCCTTCGGTCGGCTTTTGTTCGATGGAAGTCCGCCTGCGATCGAAAGCCGCGTGCGCGTGGTGCCCTTCGCGCTGCCGGACGGCACACCCGACTACGCCTTCCAGGAGCAATGAAATGAAGCAACCAATGATCACCGGCGTGGGAATCACCGACTTCGGCCGCTTTCCGGAGCTCACCGAAGAGGCCATGGTCCAGTCGGCCATTCTTGGCGCCCTGGAAGATGCCGGCACGCGGCTTTCCGAAGTTCAGGCGTTCTACTGCGGCAACGCGCTCGGGGCCATGCTTCCGGGGCAGCGTGCACTGCGTGAACTGCATGCGCACGGGGGCGCCGTCTACAACGTGGACAACGCCTGCTCCAGCGGCGCGACCGCATTGAATCTTGCATTGCAGGCGCTCAAGGTCGGCCAGTACGACACCGTCCTGGTGTTCGGAATGGACCATCTGAGCGGTCTGGGGGGCGGGCCGCTGCAGCTGAGCCAGCAAGACTGGAACAACAGGCGGGGGATGATCATGCCCGCCTTGTACGCCATGCGCGCTCGGCGATACATGCACGACCACGGGCTCAAGCTCGAGACGCTCGCGGATATCTCCGTGAAGAACCGAAAGCACGGTGTTCTCAATCCCATCGCCAAGTTTGCAAAGCTGGCGACCCGCGAGGAGATTCTTGCGTCCCGCCCCGTGGCCGAGCCGCTCACGCTGCTGCAGTGCTGTCCCGCCGTGGTCGACGGTGCAGCGGCCCTCGTGCTCAGCACCAAGCCTACCCAAGGCGTTGCAAAGCCGGTTCAGATCCTGGCGTCCGTGGTGCAGTCCGGCTTGTTCGAAACCACACCGGTCGATATGACGGAGGCCGAGATCACGGCGCGTGCCGCCAGGCTGGCCTATGAGCAGGCCGGTGTGGGACCGCAGGATCTCAGTCTGCTCGAAGTGCACGACGCCTTCACTATCTCCGAATTGCTCTACTACGAGGCGCTGGGGCTTTGCGATCGCGGCGATGCGGCTGCGTTGCTGCACAGCGGTGCGACCGCCCTGGGCGGGCGGGTGCCTGTCAATCCGAGTGGCGGCCTTCTGGCAAAGGGACATCCGCCCGGCGCAACCGGTGTCGCACAGATCGTGGAAGTCTGCGAGCAGTTGCAAGGCCGCGCGGGAGCACGGCAAGTGCAGGGGGCGCGCATCGGCCTCACGCAGGTGACTGGCGGCGGTATCTGGGGCGTGGATCACGCCGCCTGCGCCATCCATATTCTTTCGCTCTGATCGGGTCGACATGAACCAGACAAATCCAACCGCGCCTGCCTCGTTGCAAGGCCTCGTCGCCGTCGTGACCGGAGGGGCGAAGGGCATCGGCCTTGGCATCGCCCGCGAACTGGCGCAGGGCGGCTGCCGCATCGCGCTGTGGGACTTCGACGACGAAGCCCTGCAAACGGCCCAGCGCAGCCTTGCGAGCGAGGGGTTCGACGTGAAGACCTTCAAGGTCGACGTGAGCTCCGTGGAGCAGGTGGAGTCGACGGTGGCCCAGCTGCTGGCCTCCCATGCACGCATCGACATCCTGGTCAACAACGCCGGCATCGGTGGAGACAAGCTTGTTTCCAAGATGGATCTGGCCTTCTGGAGCCGCGTGATCGAGGTCAACCTCCATTCGCAATTCATTTGCTCCAAGGCGGTCTTGACCCAGATGGCGGAGAACCGGTTCGGACGCATCATCAATATCGGTTCCCGTGCCTGGCTGGGCAATCGCGGCCAGGCGGCCTATTCCGCTTCCAAAGGCGCCGTGGTGAGCCTGACCCGCTCACTGGCGCTGGAATATGCGCGCAAGGGCATCACGGTGAATGCCATTGCGCCGGGCATCGTCGAGACCCCGCTGTTTGAAACGCTCACCGAGGAGGTCAGGCAGAGTCTTCACAAGACCGTGCCGATGGAGCGCATCGGCCAGCCGGAAGACATCGGTCGCGCCGTTCGATTCTTCGCGGAGCCAGGCTCCAGCTACGTCACGGGGCAGCTGCTGTACGTTTGCGGCGGACGCAGTCTCAGCAGTCCGTCGGTGTAATGAACCGATGCGAACCCAACAAGAACATCCAACGAGATCGAAGGTCGCATGCTCGCTAATGCATTGGGCGGATTGAAGGTGATCGACTTCACCCAGGTCATGGCGGGTCCCACGTGCACACTGTGCCTGGCCGACCTTGGGGCCGATGTCGTGAAGGTGGAAGCCCCCACAGGCGATCTTTCGCGAGCGCTGTCGCCCTGGGTTCATGGCGAGGGCGTTCCTTTCCTGGCGCTCAATCGCAACAAGCGCAGCATCGTGCTCGATCTGAAGCAGCCGACCCACCGGCAAGCGGCGCTGCGGCTGGTCGCGCAGGCGGACGTGCTGGTGGAGAGCTTCCGCCCGGGCGTGATGGAACGCCTGGGGCTTGATTTCGCCACGGTGGCCGCGGCCAATCCGCGGCTGATCTATTGCTCCGTCTCCGCGTACGGTCAGCACGGGGCCGCAAGAGACCTGCCCGGGGTGGACGGTGTGCTGCAAGCCGTCAGCGGCCTCATGAGCGTCACCGGCACGCCCGATGGGCAGCCGTGCAAGGTGCCAGTGCCCGTTGTCGATCTTGTCACGGGGTCGTTCGCGACCATCTCGATCCTGGCTGCCCTCGCGGATCGCCAACGCACGGGGTTGGGCCAGCACGTGGAAGCAAGCATGTTCGCCAGCGCCATCGCGCTACAGCATGTGAGTTTCGCGTCCTATTTCGCAGACGGCCATGTGCCCGGCCCGCAGGGAAACGCAGCGCCGTATTCGACGCCGAACGAGGCCTTGCGTTGCGCCGACGGGTGGATCATGGTGGCGGCCTATCACCCCGCCCGATGGCAGGCCTTGTGTACCGCAATCGGTGCGCCTGAGCTTGTATCCGACCCGCGTTTCGCTGAGAACAAGGATCGGTTGCAGCACCGTGAGGCGCTGTTACGCCTGCTCGAAGCACGCATGCTGGCGCATCCCCGTGCCTTCTGGCTCGAGCAGTTCGCGGCCGTGGACATCATCTGCGGTCCGATCAACAACTATGCCGAGGTCGCGCAGTCCGCGCCCTTCGTCGAAGCGGCACTCACAGAGACCTTGCTGCACCCGGTCGCAGGTGCGTTGACGATGCCACGCAGCGTCATTGGTGCGGTTGGCGAGCGGCCTCAGGCGCGACGGGCTGCTCCAACACTCGGACAGCACACCCGCGAGGTGCTGGCCGAACTGGGCATGCCGCCAGCAAATATCGAGGCGGTCATCGCCGCCGACTCTCCTTCGAACTGAGACAAACCCATGCCCATCGTCAAAACAGTCCAGGATGGCGTCGCCATCGTCACCCTGAATCGACCCGAAGCCATGAATTCCATCGACCCCGAGTCGAACGAGCAGCTGCTCGCGATCTGGGACGAGGTCTCGAGCGACGAGGAAATCCGCGTACTCGTGCTGACGGGCGCGGGCGAGCGTGCGTTCTGCACGGGTGCAGATCTCAAGAAAACGATGCCGCCGGCCGACAGCGCAGCCCGGCAGGTCTTTCGCGGCGGCAACCGACATTCCAATTTCGGCACGCTGCGCACCGACAAGCCCGTCATCGCCGCGATCAACGGCTACGCCCTCGGCGGCGGACTGGAGCTGGCCTTGCTTGCGGACATCCGCATCTGTTCCGACAACGCGCAGTTCGGCTTGCCGGAAGTGCGCGTCGGCAGCATCCCAGGCGCCGGAGGCACGCAACGCCTGATCCGCGCGGTCGGCCAGTCGGACGCGATGTGGATGCTGCTGACGGGCGAACGCATTGATGCCAACGAAGCGTTGCGGATCGGATTGGTCAGCAAGGTGGTTGCCCTCTCCGAGCTGCAGGAAACGGCTATCAACCTAGCACGCGCAATGGCCGCCAATGCGCCATTGGCGATGACCGCAGCGAAGCGTCTGGCGATGACCGGACGAGAGCTGCCGCTTGCAGGTGGACTGGAACTGGAGCGCCAGGCCTTTGGCGTGCTCAGGGACAGCGAGGACCGACTGGAGGGGCGCCGTGCGTTCGCCGACAAGCGTGCCCCGGTCTTCCGCGGGCGCTGACTCACATAGGCGCAAGCGTCGTGGGTTGCTGCGCGCTCGAATCCCCGAGCGGCCTCGTGCCGGCGCCGCAACACGCGACGTGACCTTGCTGAATTTTCCTGGAGCAGCCCTTGAACAAACCGAGTACCGCCTGGCTCTGCAGCCTCGCCTTCATCGCTGCCGTGTCCTTCGGCACGTCGTCGACCATCGCGCAGCCGGCCAGCCGGCCGCCCGCAAGGATTCTGGTGGGCTTTTCGCCTGGCGGAACACTCGATGTCGTCACCCGGGCGCTTGCGGATCAGCTGCATGAGCCGCTCCATCGCACGGTCGTGGTGGAGAACAGACCCGGTGCCGGCGGAAAGATCGCGGTCGATGCGCTGCGTGCCGCCCCGGCCGACGGAAGCGTGGCCATGCTGTGCCCTGACTTCCTGCAATCGATCTACCCGTTCGTCTTCAACAAGCTCAACTACGCTGCACAGCGGGATATCCTGCCGGCATCGACGGTCGTCGAGTTTCCGATGGCGCTGGCTGTACCCGCGTCCTCGCCCGTCAAGACCTTCGCCGAATATGCCCCATGGGTGCGCGCCCATCCCGAGCATGCCAACTTCGGCCATGCCGCATCGGGAGGCCCGACCCACTTCCTGGGGTTGCAGATCGCCAAGGTCATCGGAACACCGCTGCAGGACGTGCCGTTTCAGGGCGCAGCCCCGATGATCGTGAACCTCGTCGGCGCCAATGTCGCAGCGGGAAGTTCAACTGTCGGAGACTTTGCACAGCACCACAACGCCGGCAAGCTTCGCGTGCTGGCAGTCACCTCTGCGCAACGCTCACCGCTTCTGCCTGACGTTCCTACGTTCGGCGAGCTCGGCCGAAAGGAGCTCACCGCGGTGGGCGTACTGGCCATATGTCTGCCTCCTGGAACGCCTGCTGTCGTCATCTCCGAATGGAGCACTGCGATCCGAAAAGCCGTGGCGTCCGAGCAGTTCGCGCGCAAGATCCGCACGCTCGGCTTTGTGGAGACGGCAAGCTCGCCGGTCGAGGCTCGAGCCAGGTTCGGCGAAATGCGCGCCTTCTGGGAGCCGGTGGTCAAAGCTTCGGGATTCAAAGTGGATTAGCGCGTGGGCCGAGAACGCCGGTGATCGCACACCGGCTGGGCAGCGACCGGACGGAGGATTGCGGTCGGCTGCGAGGGGCAAGAGGCGCGGCAGTGCGCGCATCGGCCGCAGCATCAACCAGGGCCGTCGCTCGCGGCCGAAAGCAGCGGCACCAGGATATCGCTGATCGGCGTCGGAACGCCCAGAGCCCGGCCGCGACGCGCGACGACACCGTTGCGGGTATCCCATTCGAGCGGTCGCCCGGCTTCGCGATCCGTGAGGATGGACGTGCCCATATCTGCGGGAGATGCCTGGAACCTGTCGAGAATTTCCTGGGGCACCCCGTCGTCGAGTTCTGCGCCTTCGGCGCGCGCCACGGCCAGGCATTCCCGCAGATAGGCCAAGGCGAGTGCGGCGATATCGGACCGGCCGAACATGCCGCTGCGACGGTGCGTGAGCGCCATGAGCCCGGCCACCGCGTTCTGCAGCAGCTTGCGCCAGGCCAGCGCGTGGAAGTTCGCGGCCAGCTCGACGCGGCAGCGTGTGCCTTGCAGCGCCTCGGCCACCACGCGGGCGTGCGACGTGTCTGGCAGGCTCAGGCGCATGTCTGCGCGCAGGCGCACCGAGCCGTCGGCTTGGGACTGCACAGGGAACCACACGACCGCGGGAACGACCTGCGCGGCCCGGGCATGCAGGGCGATCCGCTCCAGCTGCTCGACGCCGTTCTGCAAAACGCACACGACGGTCTTCGGGCCGCTCAACGCGGTGAGCCATCCTGCCGCCGCCTCGATCTGTGTCGCCTTGACCGCCAGAAAGACGAGGTCGACCGTCCCCCCGATTTGTGCGGGATCCACCCGCACCGGACCGGGAACGGTGATGAGGCGATCGCCATCCAGAAGCGTCAGGCGATCCCGGGGTGTGCGGCCGCACAGCAACGGTGTGCGACCGGCTTCGTGCAGTGCCGCCGCGACCGCGGTGCCGATGGCACCCGGACCCACAACGGCGATGGATGCAGCCCTTGTCGTATTCATGAACACAGACTCCTTCAAGCGTCTCGCTCAGCGTTCGCGCACGCCATGCTTGCGTTCGTCACGAGCGCGATGTAATCTATTACACATAATGGAAGAATATGGTAACGGAGTTTCAGGCGACGCGCGCTTGTTGCAGTTGATCGGAAGCATCCAGGCCCGAGCTGGCGATCTCGCTGCCAGCGAGGCAAAGGTCGTCGAGCTCCTGCTCGCCGACCCCTTGTTCGTTGGCGCGAGCACGACCGCGCAGGTGGCTGCCCGCGCTGGCGTTTCGCCGCCGAGCGTGATTCGCGCCGCGCGTGCGATCGGATTCAGCGGTTTCACCGAACTCAAGATCGAGATCGCTCGTGCCCGCGGTACCACCGGGTTCTTCGCGCCGTCTGACGTGCTCACCGCGGGTGCGACGACCGCGGCGGTGCTCGAGGCCTCGATCCGCGCAGGCACTGACGCACTGGCCGCGCTCGGCGGAGCCCTGGAGCTGTCCGCGCTCGAGCGGGCGGTCATCACCATCGAGCAGGCGCGCCAGGTGATCGCATTCGGAGCCGGTCCCTCGGCGACGGTCGCCGCCGATGCGGTCTTCCGTCTGCGGGCGGTCGGCGTGACGACCATCGGCATTGCGGACCATCTGTCGGCAATGATCGCAACGCGGCTCCTGGGGCCCGGTGACGTCGTCATCGCCGTCAGTTCGACCGGGCGCACCTCGACGACACTCGCCGTCGCCGATGCGGCATCTTCTGCCGGCGCCTCGCTCATCGCCATCACCAACCAGTACGGCACACCGCTGGCAACCCTCGCGAACATCGCGCTTGTCGTCGGCGGGGCACCACTGACGGCCCAGATGGCCGCGGCCGGAAGTCGCCTGGCGCAGCTCGTGGTGATCGACGCACTGGTCGCGGCTTTCGCGCTGCGCGACCCGCAGCGCAGCCGCCGCGCGGAACGGGCGGGCATCGACCTGCCCGATATCGCCTGATGCCGCCCGGCACCGTCGCGATGGTCCTCGCCGCGGCGGTAGCCCATGCGGCATGGAACCTGGCCTCGAAGTACAAGCGCGGTGATGCCTTGCTGTTCGTCTGCGCCTATACCTACGCTTCGGCGCTGCTGTGCGTCCCGATCGGCCTCGTCTTCATGGCGAATGGGCAGCAGGTGCTCAACTGGCAGCTCGCGGCGGGCGCCGCTGTCTCGGCCGTGTTGCACACCGCTTACTCTCTGACCTTGCAGGCGGGCTACGACCGCGCCGAGCTGGGGGTGGTTTATCCGGTCGCACGCGGCACCGGGCCGGTGCTGGCGATGCTGTTCGCGATCCTGCTCCTGGACGAACAGCTCACCGCTGCCGCGATGTTCGGCGCTTCGCTTGTCGTGGCGGGCATTCTCGTCGTCACAGGCAACCCGTTCAGAAGGGGGAGCCGCCGGCCGCTTCAGGGCTTGCTCTGGGGCACCGCGACGGGGACGACCATCGCCGCCTACACGGTCTGGGATGGCTACTCGGTCATCGCGCTGCACCTGGCGCCCGTGAGTTACTACGCGGCCACGCTGCTGCTGCAGAGCCTGATCCTGACCCCCAGTTTGCTGCGCCGACGCCATCGCATTCGAGCGGCCATCCGTGCCGACGCCATGCCGATCCTCGTCGTGGCTGTGTTCTCCCCGCTCGCCTACATCCTCGTTCTCACCGCCATGCTGAAGGCGCCGGTGGCGCTCGTCGCGCCACTGCGCGAGTCCTCCATCGTCATCGGCTCACTCGTTGCATGCCGGCTGTTTGGCGAGGGGCATCTCGCGCGCCGCATGGCCGGCGCGGCGATCGTGCTGGCGGGGATCGCGGCGATCAGTCTTTGACGCCTTCTTCGATCCCCCTTGCTACCGGACAGAACGGATCCAATCTCTGAAGAGCTTCACGGGAGCCTCTGCCGCTTTCAGGGGATCGCAGACGAGGTAATACCCGGACTCCGTTCTGGCCACGTGATCCACGGCGATGACGAGCCGCCCGCTGCGGAGGTCGTCATCCACGTAGGCTCGCTGGGCAATGGCGATCCCCAATCCATCAGCCGCAGCCTGGTAGCACAGCGCAGCATTCGCCAAGGTGATTCCATGCAGACGCGGGGAATCTAAAAGTTCGACCGAACTGAACCATAGCGACCAGGCTTCCGGTCGCATCATCGAGTGCAGCAAGTTGGCTTGCAGCAGATCTCGAGGTGTCTTCAAATGCCTGGCCAGGTGGGGTGCGCAGACAGGAAGAAATTCGTCGTCGAAGAGGTGGTCCAGCTCGACATCGGCCCACTCTCCCATGCCATGCCGGATCGCGCAGTCGGCGCCCTCAAGCCGGATGTCGTCGGCCATTGCAATGGTCGAAATCTCGAGGTCGATGTCGGGGTGTTGCGCGTAGAAGCCGCGCAGGCGAGGTACCAGCCATCGGATGGCAAGGCTCGGCGTCACTTTCAGGCGCAGCCGCTTGTCCAGCTGGATATCGACCACGTCATTGAGTGCATCGTTCAGGCGATCGAAAGCATCCGAGACGCGGTGGGCCAGTCGTTTGCCCACCGCGGTGAGCTCGATCTCGCGGCCGGATTTTTGAAACAGCTGCGCTCCGAGCCCGACCTCCAACTGCTTGACTTGCTGGCTGACTGCTCCGGGCGTTACATGAAGCACCTGAGCGGCGCGCGTGATCCCCTTGGCGCGGCACACTGCATCGAACACGCGCAGCGGGCCGAGGAGCGCACGGAGGCTGTGCATTGCGAGCAAACGGAAGGCGCAGCGAACTCAGCGCTCGCTCGAACCCGCCGCTGGGACCATGCCGCTCAGGTTCTTGGCGGCCCGACGCTCCGTGAGGCAGATCATTGCGGCTGCAAACAGAAGTCCTGCTGCCAGACAGAGCCACGAGATATAGCTGCCGGAAATGTCAAAGAGCCGTCCCGCGAGGAATGGCCCGATTCCTGCGCCAACGGCCACCGTGGCATAGACACCCCCGAAGAGGGTGCTGTAGAGGTTCAGCGGGAATTTCCGGCTCACCAGGTAGGCTGCGAGGTCGAACTCCGCGCCGACCGCGAAGCCGGTCATGAGCAACCCGGGAAGCACCAGCGCCGGTTGGCCTGTTGCCAGAAGCAGCATGCCGGTGGCAGACAGCATGAAGAGCGTCGCCGACAAGCGCGCGGCATCGAACATGTCGAGCAGAAAGCCGGTGACGATTCGTCCGACGATGACCGCCACGCCAAGGATGCTGGCGAGACCGGCGGCGCGGTTCGGGGAAAGCCCGAGGTCGGTGAGCATCGGAACGACGTGCACGATCGTGCCGAAGATGCCGACCGAGCACAACAGGAAGACTGCGGCAATGCGGAAGAAGTGCGGATCGGCCAGAGCCTTCAGGTTACTTCCGGCGGGGGCACGGCGGCCCTTGTCTGCAGGCGCCGCATCCGCACCCCGCAGGAAGTAGGCAACCAATGGCAAAAGGGCAAGGACAACGGCCGCAAGACCCAGGTAGGTGGCTCGCCATCCGAATTTGGCGATAGCCGGCGTGACGATCAGCGGAATCAGGATGGCCCCGACGCCCGTTCCGGTAATGGCGATGCCCAGCGCCAGTCCGCGTTGCCGAGAGAACTTGCCCACGAGGATCCTTGTGAAGGACAAGGGCGAGGTCGCGCCGCCGAGCAGTGTCAGGACAGTGACCAGTGCCAGAAAACTGGCCAGCCCCTGTGTCCAAACGCCCAGAAGCAGAAAGGAGGTCGACAGGCCCACCAGGGAGAGCAGGGTGACGCGTCGCGCGCCATACCGGTCGATCACCTGTCCGATGAGCGGTGCCGCGCATCCGAGCAGCACGCTGCTGATCAGCGAGCCCAGGGACGCGGTGCCTCGGGTCCATCCGAACTCGGCGGCGAGCGGCTTCAGAAACAGACCTGAACTGTAGAAGTACAGCGATGAGACGCCGCTGGCCAGGCCGAGGAAGCAACCCAGGACGTAGCGCCAATGCTGCCGCAGTTCTGAAGGTGAATCAGGAGAGGGTGTCATGTGCGGAT
>Ga0307408_100001081_pt1 | contig 20848 bp, 7 predicted proteins | sample 322Cmetagenome_FD_202116 | JGI IMG/M metagenome (GOLD analysis project Ga0307408, IMG submission 202116) | Maize rhizosphere microbial communities from greenhouse at UC Davis, California, United States - 322HYB-C-3 | ecosystem: Host-associated > Plants > Roots > Rhizosphere > Soil | place: USA... | reverse complement strand
CCACGACTGAACAGGCTCCGTCGTGGCCGGTTCGGTCGTGGCTGGCTCAGTCGTGGCTGGCTCAGTCGTAGCCGGTTCAGTCGTGGCCGGCTCAGTCGTGGCAGGTTCAGTCGTCGCAGGCTCGGTCGTCGCAGGCTCCGTCGTGGCCGGCTCAGTCGTCGCTGGTTCAGTCGTAGCCGGTTCAGTCGTCGCAGGCTCGGTCGTCGCTGGCTCAGTCGTCGCTGGTTCAGTCGTTGCAGGCTCAGTCGTCGCTGGCTCAGTCGTAGCCGGTTCAGTCGTCACTGGTTCCGTCGTCGCAGGCTCAGTCGTGGCCGGTTCCGTCGTCGCAGGCTCAGTCGTTGCTGGCTCGGTCGTCACTGGCTCAGTCGTTGCTGGTTCAGTCGTGGCTGGTTCCGTCGTGGCCGGTTCAGTCGTCGCAGGCTCGGTCGTAGCCGGTTCAGTCGTAGCTGGCTCAGTCGTGGCCGGTTCAGTCGTCGCTGGTTCAGTCGTTGCTGGTTCAGTCGTAGCCGGTTCAGTCGTGGCCGGCTCGGTCGTCGCCGGTTCAGTCGTAGCTGGCTCAGTCGTGGCCGGTTCAGTCGTCGCAGGTTCAGTCGTAGCCGGCTCAGTCGTAGCCGGTTCAGTCGTCGCTGGCTCAGTCGTAGCTGGCTCAGTCGTCGCTGGTTCCGTCGTCGCAGGCTCAGTCGTTGCAGGCTCAGTCGTGGCCGGTTCAGTCGTCGCAGGCTCAGTCGTTGCTGGCTCGGTCGTCACTGGCTCAGTCGTTGCTGGCTCGGTCGTGGCCGGTTCAGTCGTAGCCGGCCCAGTCGTCGCTGGCTCAGTCGTGGCCGGCTCAGTCGTGGCTGGCTCAGTCGTCGCTGGTTCAGTCGTTGCTGGCTCCGTCACACTCGGTTCGGCCTCGGTCGGTCCAGTCGATACCGGTGCATCAGTTGGAGCCTCTGTTGGGACCTCAGTCGGAGCAACAGTCGGGGCTGCCGTTGGTGCCTCGGTTGGCGCCGGGGTCTCAGTTGGTGCGGCCGTTTCCGTCGGGGCCTGCGCCGGCGCTTGCGTGACAGTTGGCTCCGGCGTTACTGTCGGCACAGCCGTGTCAGTCGGCGCAGTAGTATCCGTCGGTGCCACAGTCTCAGCCGGCGCCGTCGTTTCAGTCGGCGCCGGGGTGTCGGTCACTTCGGCCGCTTCAGTCGGGGCGGGCGTTACCGCCGGGGCTTGCGTGGCCGCTGGTGCGTCCGTCGTGGTTTCGCCAGTGGTCGATGCCACATTCACGTCGGTAGCCGGGCCGCTATTGCCTGGCGCCGCCGCACCGGCAATGTCACCACCCTCGCCTGTTCCCGCCGCGCCGTCCGGCGTGGTGACGTTCGTCGCGGCGGCGCCATTCTCGCTGCCGGCGGCGCCCGCATCGTCGGACAAGTCAATTTGTGCCGCAGGCACCACCTGGTCCACAAATGGCACGCCAACCTGGCCGCCGGTGCTGCCACTGTCAATCGCCGGTGGCGTCAGGCCGTTGCCGGCCTCGCCGCCATCAACTCCCTGGCCCAGATCGGCAATCGCGCCTTCACTCACATTATTCCGGTCGCGCGTGTCGTTGCCCCGCACATCGGCCTGGACATTTTCATTGCCGGTACTGTCAATCCGCTCAGGCGCCGTGCCCAGGTTGTCGGTGCGGGTGGTGTCGCCCAGCCCTTCGCCCCGGCTTAAGACAGTCAAATCATCGAACAGCGCTGCTTCCTGCTCGTTTCCCGGTGCAGCGCTTTCCTGAGGTTGCTGGTTTTCGGGAGTTTGATTGTTGTCAGCCATGGCCGTGTCCTAGCGAATTTGTGCGAATTTGGCGAATTTTGCCTATTTGCAGTGTAGCTTTCCGCTATTCAATCAACCAGACGGCCAGAGGTTATAGTACCCCTTGGAAAATTAACTTTTTGACAGGAAATTACCGCTCGCGGAACGACCGGGAGAACATATCCAGCAGCGGCTTGGACAGGTAGGCCAGCACGGTTTTCTCACCGGTCAGGATTTCCGCTTCCACGCCCATGCCTGGCTGCAACATATAACGGTTGCCGTTGTGCCCAACATACGGTTGTGGCAAATCCACCCAGCCACGGAAGTAAGGGCGGCCGTCGTCCCCCACCACGCTGGTGGCGGTAATCCGCTTGAGCTTGCCTTGCGCGAAGCCGAAACGCGCGTAATCGAAACTGCTGACGCGCAGGTTGACCGGCTGTCCCACCTTCACATAACCAATATCCTTGGGCGCAATCCGCACCACCGCTTCCAGCGGCACCGCATCGGGCACGATTTGCATCATCAGGCCGCCCGGCTGCACCACCTGCCCCAGCGTCTGCACTTTCAAATCCTGCACATAGCCGCGCACCGGCGCGCGCACCACCAGCCGGTCAACCCTGGCTTGCAGGCGGGCTTGCAATTCCGTCACTTCCGCCAGTTCCGCGCTGACGGTGCCGATTTCCGCCAGGGCGTCCCGCCGCAGCACGTTCAGCGTATCGACGCGGCGGCTGCGGATTTCCGCCAGTTCCTGCTCCGACACCTTGGTGTCGGCCGACAGGCGCGCCACTTCGCCTTCCGCGCTGACTTTGGCGCGGCGCGTTTCCAGCAACACCGAGCGGTTCACCAGCTTGCGGCTGGCCAGGTCTTCGCGCATGGCCGCCAGTTCGCCCGTCAAGCCCTGGTGTTCCTGCGCCGTCGACAGCGCCTTCTGGATTTGCCGCAGCCGGTCGCTGCGCTGGCTGACCTGGTGATCGAGAATCGCCAGCGCCGAATCGCGGCTCGACAACTGGGTCTGGTAAATCCGCTGCTGGTGCGCGACCAGTTCCGGATGATCCGGCGCCAGTTCGTCGAACTTCGGCTTGCGGTCCTCGACGAAGGCGCTCAGGCGCTCCAGGCGCAGGCGCAGCGCCACCATGCGGGCGCCGGTCTGGCGCAGGTCCGACAGCGCCTGGCCGCCATCGAGGCGCAGCAACACCTGGCCCGGCTGCACCAGCGCTTTTTCCTCGACCAGGATTTCCGCCACGGAACCGCCATCGAGGTGCTGCACCACCTTGACCTGGCCCGACGGCGCGACCTCGCCCGGCGCCCGCGCCACTTCCGTGATCTGCGTGGCGGCGGCCCACAGGAAGAACAGCACCACCACCACCGCCACCATCACCAGCAATGGCCGCACGAAGGCCGGCACCAGTTCTTCTTCCACCCGGGCCGCTTCGGACAACAGGCGCCGCTTGCGGCTGCCCATGCCAGTCTTGCCTTCCGCCCCGAACAAGACTTGCTGTACAAGTTTTTTCATCTGCTTACCCTGCCATCATCGTATTCTTGATGCTTTCATATGGTCCCATCGCCGCGACCGCGCCACCCTTCATGTAGATCACGCGGTCCGCCAAGCGCATGTGGCCCGGACGGTGCGACACCACCAGCAAGGTGGTGCGGCCCTTGAGCCACGTGATGCAGCGGATCAGCGCCTGTTCGCCCGCTTCGTCCATGCCGGTGCCCGGTTCATCGAGCAGCACCACCGAGGCGGGTTTCAGCATGGCGCGCGCCAGCAGCATGCGCTGGCGGAAGCCATAGGGCAGCTGTTCCAGGCGGCTGTTGGAAATGCGCGTCTCGAGGCCTTCCGGCATGGCGCCGATATCGGCCGACAGACCCGCCATGTCGATCGCCCAGCGCACCTCGTCGTCGGTGGCCACCGGATGCACCAGCTTCAGGTTTTGCAGGATCGTGCCATGGAAGATCTCGCAGTTTTGCGGCATGTAGCTGATCCCGCTGCGCAGTTCGGCCGCCGCCATCTGGCGGATATCGACCTGGTCCAGGCGGATGGTGCCGGCCTGCGGCGTGTATACACGCACGATCAGCTTCAGCAGCGACGATTTGCCGGAGCCATTCGGCCCCGCAATGACCACCATCTGCCCCGGCTCCACCGAGAAATTCAAGCCCAGCAGCGCGGGATCGGCATCATTCGCATAACGGAACGAGACCCGCGACAGCGACAGTTCCCCCGTCACCGCGGGCCGCACCACCGGCTTGATGCCGCTTTCGCGCTCGGTTTGCAGGCGCATCAGGTTTTCAATCTGGCGGATGTTGGTGCGCGTCCGCACCAGCGAACTGGCGGCCAGGAACACGTTCTGGATCGGGCCCGTCAGGCGCCAGACGATCATCATGGTGGCCACCATCGCGCCGCCCGTCAGGTTGCCTGCCACGGCCAGGTAGGCCGACGCCGCCATCGCGAACAAGCCGGTGCACATGCCGAGGATTTGCGCCGCGCCGGACATCCGGACCCGCAGTTGCTGGTCCTGGAACGATGCCAGCACCGCCTTGCCGCTGATATCCTGGAAGCGTTTCAGCCAGGTCTGCGCCACGCCGGCGGCGCGGATCAGGCGCATATTGGACAGCACTTCGTTGATGAATTCACTGCGCGCGCCGCCCAGCCGCGACGAGCGCCCCAGCGAATTCTGGTTCCACTGGCGCGTGCCGAACCACAGCGCCGCATACAGCGCCACGGCGGCCAGCACCACCAGCAGCACCCACGCGTTGATGAAGGCCAGCGCCAGCAGCATGACCAGGCTGGCCGGCAGTTCGAACGCGATCAGCACCATCGGCCCGAGGAAGAAGTCGCGCAAGCTTTCCAGGTTCTTGATGCGCTCCAGCTGGCGCGAACTTGATGCGCCATCGGTCGACGTGGCCGGCAGGCAGATCACCCGTTCGAACACGCCGGTGCCCAGCACATATTCGGTGCGCCCGCCCACGTAGGCAAGAATGCGGTTTTTCAGGCCGCGCAACAGCCAGTCCAGTCCCACCACCAGCAGCACGCCCAGGGTCAGGAACATGCCCAGGCGGATATCGCCACTCGGGATCACGGTATCGAACACCGCCTTGACGAACAGCGGTGGCATCAGCGCCAGCGCGGTCGACACCACGGTCAGCCCCAGGATCATGCCCAGGTGCTTGCGCAGGCGCCACACCAGCGCGCCGAACCAGCTTCCGCTTCCGCTGCCGCTGCCGCGCGCGCTCTTGGGATTGTTGCGCTCGTCGGGCTGGAACAGGTACGCTTCGCCCAGTTGGCCCAGCACGGCCTCGTCCAGCGCCGCGTCCTTGCCACTGCCGCCATCGAACACGCGCAGCGCACCGTCCGCACGGCGGCCATACACCACCAGGGCCGGAGCATCCCGCGGCAGGAACAGGCAAGGCAGCAGGCGTTCATCGAGCGTACCGAGCGACGTGTGGAAGTGGCGTGGGAAATAACCGAGATTGGCCAGCACGCTGCACAGGCCGGATAAATCGAGTTCCCGCGCCAGGTGCGGCATGGCATCGACCAGATGCTGTGGCTGCCCCTGCCATTCCAGCGCCTTCAACAGCGGCGACAGGCAGCGCGCCAGGTCGGACGGATCGGCATAATAGCGGTCCGCCATTTCGAAGGCATCGCTGACCGCTTGCGGGCGCTCCGGCGCGGCCAGCGATGGAGCGTCCTGCTCCGCCGCCTGGTCTTTTTCGCGCAGCAAGCCTTCGCGCAAGTGGCCATCGGTCAGCGAATACACCTTGTCGGCCAGCGACAGCATCGACGGGCGGTGCGTCACCATGATCATGGTGCGCACGCCTTTGCAGCCGGCCAGGTAATCGCGCAGGCGCTTGTCGCCTTCCATGTCGAGCGCGATATTGGTTTCGTCGAACAGGATCACGCTCGGGTTGTGCGCCAGCGCGCGCACGATGGCGATCATCTGGCGCACGCCTTCCGGCAGGGTCTCGCCGCCGCCCTCTCCCAGCGATGTTTCATAGCCCGCCTTCATGCCGGCCACCATGCGGTCCAGTCCCATGTCGCGCGCCACCGCCAGCGCGGCGTGGTTCAGGTGCGGATCGAACATGGTGAGGTTTTCCAGGATGGTGCCCGACATGATCTTGCCAGACTGCGGCAGGAAGGCGATTTCCTTATGGATGCTGTCCGGTGCGCAGGCGCCGATCGCCACGCCGTCCAGCAATACCTCGCCCTGGTCAGGGTGTTCCAGGCCATTGACCAGCGACAGCAGGCTGGTTTTGCCGCTGCCGCTGTCGCCCTGGATGGCAACGCATTGGCCCGCGGGTATCGTCAGCGACAGGCCGGAAAACAGCGGGCGCCCGGCGCCGTGGTGCAGCATGATATCGCGCAGTTCGATGCATTGCCTGACCGGCTGCAGCGGCGGCAGGCCGGCGCCGTCTTCGAATGGCATGGCCATGATGTCGTCGAGGCGCTGCTGGGCCGACACGAACGACTGGTAGCGCAGCCACACGGCCAGGCTGCGGCGCAGCGGCTGCAGCGCGCGGATCGACAGCATCATGATGGCCGCCAGGCTGCCGGGCGTGATCTGGCCCAGGATCACGGCGGCCGAACCCGCCGAAATGACCGCCACCACCATCACTTGCGAAAACAGGACGCCGAGGTCATTGGCGCGCGCGCTGCTGCCCGTCAGCTGCTCGCCGATGCGGGCATTGGCTTCCTGCAGGCGCTCATAGCGGCGCAGCATCAGCAGTTCCATGGCCTGGGTTTTCACCGTGTGGATATTGGTCAGCACTTCCGCCAGGAAGCTGCTGCGGCGGTCGTCCAGCACCTGGCGCTGTTCGATCTGTTCGCTCAGGCGCTTGCCAAAGCCCAGGCTGAGCGCGACAAACGCCGCCAGCAACGCGATCGGCACCAGCCCCACCCAGCCGCCGATGGCCAGGATGATGGCCATGAACAGCACCACGAACGGCAGGTCGAACACCACCAGCAAGGCCTGGCCCGAATAGAACTCGGCCACCTTGGCGCTGGCCAGGATGCGTTCCGCATAGGTGCCGGCTTCCTCGCCACGGTAGCGCCGCATCGGCACCCGCAGCAGGCGGCCCAGCGCCGCCATGCAGGTCCTGTGCTCGTAGCGGATCCCGAGCCAGCCGGTGACGACCGAACTGATGGTGCGCAGGACTTCCTCCAGCACCAGCGCCACCACGATGCCGCACACCAGGAAAGCCAGGGTTTCCAGCGACTGGTTGCCGACCACGCGGTCCATGATTTGCAGGATCGCCAGCGGCATCGCCAGCGCCAGCAGGTTCGACAAAAACGCCGACAGCGCCAGCCCCGGCGCCACGCGCCGCAAGTCCGGCGAATGGAGCACCTGCCCCAGCGCGCTGTCCCGCAGGAAGCCGCGCCACCGCGGCGTGCCGGCGGCCGGCTTTGACGCGGAGGAAGTGGTTGTATTCATGTCGCCTAAGGGACTATTCAAGGGACTATTCAAGAGGCTATTCCAGGGATAAATAATCGATGATCTTGCGCAGCAGCGGGTGGCCGAAGTCGAGACGGCCATCCGCATCCGCGCGCAGCACGCCGGCGGCCACCGCCCGCTGCACCGCGTCGGCCACCACCTGCGGCGCCTCTCCCAGCATGGCGGCCAGTTCCGCCGCCGTCGGCGGCAGGCTGCGGCGCGCCGCCGCGCGCAACAGCTTGCGGTCCAGGTGCATGCTGTCGAGCCGCGCGATGACCGTCACCAGCAAAGGCAGCGCGATGCCGACCTCGTGACAGTGCCGCGCCAGTTCCACCGCGAACAGCGGCACGCCGGCCGCATCGGCCACGATTTGCTGTATCTGGGCCGCGGGCATGGCTTGCGCGCCCGGCACTTGCCGCACCAGCGCTTCGATTTCCTTGCCGTTCAGGCGGCTCAGCACCAGCCGCGCCACCGGCAGCGCATCGGCGCCGCTGGTTTCCGGCACATGGCGGCCCGACAGCACCACCAGCGCACCGGCCTGCGCCGCCGTGTGCGCCCGCTGCAGCACGGCGATGCGCTGGGACGGTGGCAGGAAATGGTAATCGTCGATCACGGCGGCCAACGGCGCGCCTGGCTGCGCGCGCGATCCATCGAGCATGGCGATGATGCCGGCGGCGGTGTCGCGTTGCGCGGCATCGGGCGGCACCAGGTACGACACCGCGTGGCCCTGCGCCTGCCGGCATTGCGCCAGCAGCGCCTTGCACAGCCGCGACTTGCCCATGCCGGTCTCGCCTTCCAGCACCAGCAAGGCGCCCCGGCCGGCGGCGGCGTCGCGCAGGCAACGCTCCAGTGCCTTGCGTTCTTGCGCGCGCCCCACCAGCGGATAGGCGATCCGTTCACCCTGCCAGTCCATGCCGGCCAGCGCGGCAAACGCCACCGCGCCCGGCCCGGCATCGGCGCCAAACAGCGCGTCACCGCGGATCCCCTGCGCCAGCATCACGTCAAACACCGGACGGCCCAGCGCCAGCTGGCCCGCTTGCGCCTGTTCCTGCAATTCACGCGCGCCGCCAATCGCGGTACTGACGATGGCTTCACCGGACCAGCCGCCGTTGCGCAGCATGCTGGCCACCACGATGCCGACCGTCAGGCCGCCGCGCAGGGCGCCCGCCAGCACCGGCGCCTCCGCGTTCAATGTGCCATACAGCTGCTGCGCGCAAGCCATGGCGCGCAATAAATCCCGCTCACCCACCTGGTGCAGGCCAAAGATCAAATCCCCCGCACCGCCGCGGCGCGCCACGAACACCGCGTCGTAACCACACGCCAGCGCCGCCAGGCTGTCGTGCAGGCGCCGCATGGCGCCATCATCAAAGGCCGGCGGCAGCCCCAGGCTGAGCACCACGCACGGCCGCCGTTCCAGCATCCCGCTAGCCGGGCCGGGGGCGCTGGTGACGGCCTGTTCAGGCGGTTCGGCCTGGCGCTGTTCGGCCATGACCATGCCGCGCGTCACCGCCATCGTGCGGTTGCGGACATTAAGACGCTTGAACAGGGTCACCACATGCTGCTTGACGGTGCCGACGCCGATGCCGAGTTCGCGCGCGATTTCCTTGTTGACCTTGCCGGCGCGCAGCAATTCCATGATTTGCTGCTGGCGCGGCGTCAGCTCCACGTGCGCCGGCGACGGCTCAGGCGCGGGCGCGGCGCCCGGTTCGCGCGGATCGGGTCGGGCATCGTTCATGGCAGCCGCGCCATGCCGCCAGCGCGGCCAGACAGCGCCGGCTGGTGCGTCACCGGCGCCGGTTTGCCCGTTGCCGCCGGCGGCGGCGCGCCATCGGGCGTGGCGCCCGGTCCGACCGCGCGGCACGCGATATGCTGTTCACGCAGGCGGGCGCAGGCAATTTCCGCATCGGCCCCGCTGGCGAAGCGCGCCAGGAACACGCGCAAGCCGGCGCCGCCCCGCTCCGGTTTGCGCGCCACCAAGGTACGCTGAGTCATCAAATCCGGGAAGCGCAATTGCAGTTCACGCCACGTGGCGGCAATGGCAGCCGTGTCGGTGGCGGCGGCCAGTTCCAGCTGCCATTCGCCAGCCAGCAACGGGGCCGATGCAATCGCCTTGGCCGCCGGCGCCGCTGAAGACATCGCTGATGGCGCCGCCAATAGCGATGCCGATGACACTGCCGATGACGCGGTAGCCGTCGTCGCCGTCAGCACCAGGCCGGTCTCCACCGCCGGCGCCGCCGGACGCCTGCCCTTGCCCGGCAGCGGGTCGCCGCCGGCCGTGCCGCCACCCAGTGCGGAAAACAGGTTGATCAGCGCACGGTAGCGCTGCAAGTCGATATTGTGCTGTTCGTCCAGCATGCGGTGGTAGGTGCGCTCGGTATCGAGCAGCAGCAGGTGGTCGATGCCGCCGGCCTGGTACGACTCGCGGCTGTAGTCCCAGGCCCGCTTGGCCGCCTGCGCGGCTTCCTGCTGCGCCCCCAGGCGCGCCCGCCCCAGGCGGATGCCGTTCAGCGCGTCATCGACTTCGCGCACGGCGCCATAAATCACACGCGCATAGGTTTCCACCAATTCCTGATGCACGGCGGTGGCGGCGTCGACCTCGCGGCTGCGCCGGCCATGGTCGAAGATCGTGGCCGACAGGCTGCCGACCACATTCCAGAACAGGGTTTGCGGTTCAAACAGGCGCGACATGAACCGGCTGCCATAGCCGGCCTGCGCCGACAAGTCCAGTGGTGGCAGCAGGCGCGTGCGCGCCACGTCGATATCGGCATCGGCCGCCAGCAGGCGCGCTTCCATCACCCGCACATCGGGCCGGCGCAGCAGCAATGCCGATGGCACGCCCGGCAACACGGTGGGATAGGACAGCGCGGCCAGCCCCTGGCCCTTGATCTGCAGCGACCCGGGCGCAACGCCCAGCAGCACGGCCAGGTTGTTCAGCGCTTCATCGCGCTGTTGCTCCAGCGCGGGAATGGTGGCCTTGACGGAATACACCGCGGCGCGCTGCTGTTCCATGTCGATCAGGGTGGCGTCGCCCTTGTCGAGCCGCGCCTCGACCGCCGCCAGCATGCCGGACACCGCGACATCGGTTTCCATCGCCACCCGCAGGCGGTCATTGAACGACAGGTAATCGATATAGGCGGCCACCACGTTGGCCGTCAGGTTGCGCTGCACATCATCGCGCTGGAACATGGCGCGGCGCTCCTGCAATTGCGCCGACTCGAACTGCGACTGGCGCTCGCCCCAGATATCGAGGCGAAAATCGGCCTTGATTCCGACCTGGCTGACGGAGCGGGCCGGGGTGCGGGAACTGGTCACGCCGCCGCCGATATCGCCCTGGGCCGCTTCGCGCCGCTGCTGCACCGATCCGGTCAGCACCGGCAACTGGTCCGACACGGCTTGCGAGGTGCGGGCCCGCGCCTGCTGCACGCGCAGCGCGGCAATTTTCAACTCCGAGTTGCCATCGATGGCGCGTTGCACCAGTCCATCGAGCTCGGCGCTGCCGAGCAGGCGCCACCACTGTGGCAAGACCTGGTCCAACCGGGCGCCAGCGGCGGGTTGCCCACCTGGCGCAACCGGCGCCTGCGGCGCCACTGGCGCTGCGGACGGTGCTTTGGGGAAAGAAGCCGGAACCGGAACTACGGGTACATCGTACTGGGAACGCTTAGCCGCGCATCCGGTCAACAGCACTCCGATCAGGGCGGCGGCCATTCCACTGCCTAAGCTATTGCGATACAACTCGAAGGACAGTGTCTCTACACTGCGCCGGATAACGATGGGTGACATGAAAACCAGAGGTGGCTATGAACTGGCACAGTAGCATAACCACGGACCCGCCTCAATAAATGTTGAGTCGGATACAACGGTATTTGTCCAACACAGTGGTAGTGACAGGGTTACTGGATCCGCTGTACGCGCGGCGAACGATTGGCGCCGTCGATATCGAGGAAAACCGCGCCAAACAGGCCGCGCCGCACCGTGACTTTCGGGTCTTTCAAGTCCAGCGTATCGACCGTGCTGTCGATCACGCGCCAGGCCTGGCCATTGGCGAGGCGGATCACCTGCCCGCCTTCCCAGCCGTCAAACCGGCCGGCGATATGGGTGTCGTAGCTGTCCAGCTGGTTTTCCTTGCGCGCCGATGCCGGGATGCCGAACACTTCGACGGCACGCCGCTGCTCTTCCGCCTTTTGCGCGGCAGGCTGCCCCAGCGGAATGGCGTCATAGCAGGCCACGCGGGCCGTGGCATCGGCCACGGCGCGGCACTGGCGCAGCGCGGCATCATCAACGGCGGCCAACGCGGGGCCGGCGGCGGCCAGCAGCAAAGCAAGCGAAAGGCGGTTCAGGGCAAGGCTCATAAGGATAATCAAATGGGAACAAAGTGTTGCAATGGTAATCCACTTTTCGCCGCGCCAGCGCAGTACGTGAACCATCTGTTAACTGTACGCGCCGATTGTGTACAATGTGCCGTTCAGGCTTCACTCCCTTTCATCCCGCAACGCTAGACACCCGCTATGAACCAATTAGAACAGCTCAAGCAATACACCACCGTCGTTGCCGATACCGGCGATTTCCAGTCGATCAAGGCGTATACGCCGCGCGATGCCACCACCAATCCATCGCTGATCCTGAAAGCCGTGCAAAAGGATGAATACAAGCCCTTGCTGGAAAAAGCCGTGCGCGACAACCCCAACGCGACCACCGGCGACATCATCGACCACTTGCTGATCGCTTTTGGCACGGAAATCCTGAAAGTCATCCCGGGCCGCGTCTCGACCGAAATCGATGCCCGCCTGTCGTTCGATACCGAAGCCAACGTGGCCAAGGGCCGTGAATTGATCGCCCTGTATGAAAAGGCCGGGATTCCCCGCGAACGCGTGCTGATCAAGATCGCCTCCACCTGGGAAGGCATCCGCGCGGCGGAAATCCTGGAACAGGAAGGCATCCATTGCAACCTGACCCTGCTGTTCTCGCTGGCCCAGGCCATCGCCTGCGCGGAAGCCGGCGTGCAGCTGATTTCGCCGTTCGTCGGCCGCATCTACGACTGGTACAAGAAGAGCACCGGCATTGACTACCTCGGCGCCGAAGATCCGGGCGTCCAATCGGTCAAGCGCATTTATAACTACTACCGCAAGTTCGGCTACAAGACCGAAGTGATGGGCGCCAGCTTCCGCAACACCAGCCAGATCCTGGAACTGGCCGGCTGCGATTTGCTGACCATCAGCCCGGACCTGCTGCAAAAGCTGGCCGAGACCGACGCCCCGGTCGAGCGCAAACTGGGCACGGATGGCAGCGCCGGCCTGGTGCAACTGTCGGTCGATGAAAAAACCTTCCGCTTCATGCTCAATGAGGATGCGATGGCGACGGAAAAACTGGCCGAAGGCATCCGCGCGTTCTGCGCCGACTCCGGCAAGCTGAAGCAGATCATTTCCGCCATGCGCTAACCGTTTCACGCTGTACCGCAAGGCCCGGCCCGGCGGCATGCCGCGCCGGGCTTTTTTGCGCACTTAAATGAGAATAATTCACATTCGTATTGACGATTTGACGCGCAGGGTGCATTATTGCCAATGATTCTCGTTTAACAAGCACTGGACACCTTCTTCTGGCAGCTCCGGACGATTCAATGGATAAACCATGATGGATTCGATTTCTGTCACGCCGCTGCACGGAGGAACGTGGGATGGCATGCATACGTTGCCGCTGCTGTTGCAGCCGGCCGGAGGCCCTGCCACGCTGGAGCAGGCGGGCGGCGCCCTGCGCGAACTGGCGGCACGGCACCTGGAACAGGCCGGCGGCCTGCTGTTGCGCGGTTTCGGCGTCACCGGCGTGGCGGATTTCCGCGCTTTCGCGGCGTCCTTCGGCGACGAACTGCTCAGCTATGAGTTCGGCTCCACGCCCCGCAGCAAGGTGGAACAGGGGGTGTATACGTCGACCGAATACCCGGCGCACCAGACCATCCCGCAGCACAACGAACAGGCCTACACGCGGCAGTGGCCGATGCGCATCTGGTTTTATTGCCAGACTGCCGCGCCGGCCGGCGGCGAAACGCCGATCGCCGACAGCCGCGAAGTATACCGCCGCATTTCCCCGCGCATCCGCCAGCGCTTCATCGACAAGGGCCTGATGTACGTGCGCAATTACGGCAATGGCCTCGACGTGCCATGGCAGCAGGTGTTCAACACCAGCGAGCGCGCCGCCGTGGAAGCCTATTGCCGCAGCCAGCACATCACCTGGGAATGGAAGGATGACGATGAACTGCGCACCCGCCAGGTGTGCCAGGCCATCGCCACCCATCCGCGCACCGGCGACACCGTGTGGTTCAACCAGGCCCACCTGTTCCACATTTCCGCGCTGGAGGCGGCCGTGCGCGACAACCTGCTGGCCGTGGTGGACGAAGAGGACTTGCCGCGCAACGTGTATTACGGCGACGGCTCGCCGATCGAAGACGGCCTGCTCGACGAAATCCGCGCCGCCTATGACAGCGTGACCGTGCGCTTCCCGTGGCAGGCCGGCGACGTCCTCATGCTCGACAACATGCTGGCCACGCACGGCCGCGCCCCGTTCAGCGGGCCGCGCAAGGTCGTGGTCGCCATGGCGCAAGGCCACGGCGCCTGACGCCGGCGCCAGACACTCCAGCCAGGCTTCCCCCCAGCTACGGCGCCGGCCGCACTCCGGCAAACCCACCCATTCATCCACACCGCCGCGCAGCCGCCAGGCGGAAGCGGGCCATTCGCGGCCTGCCGTTTTGCCTTTCCAGGCTCACAGGTACAGCATGCACAACCCACTCGCACCATCGGGCGCCCTGCCGCACGACAACTTCGTCAACCTGCTGCGCGCACGGGCCGCGCGCCATCCGGAGCGCTCCGCCCTGCAATTCCTGCTCGATGGCGACAACGTCGGCCTCGACATGAGCTATGCGGAACTGGACCGCCGCGCGCGCCTGCTGGCGGCCTGGCTGCAGCGCCACGCGGCCTTTGGCGAGCGCGCGCTGCTGCTGTATCCGAGCGGTCCCGATTACGTGGTGGCATTCTTTGCCTGCCTGTACGCGGGCATCATCGCGGTGCCCGCCTATCCCCCGGAGCTGGCGCACCCACAGCATTTGAAACGCCTGCTGGCGATGCTGCACGATTGCACGCCGGCCCTGGTGCTGACCGACAGCGCCGCCCTGCCCGGCCTGCGGCGCCTGTTGCCGGACAGCGGCGCGGCCTTGATGCTGGCCACGGACACGGTGCCGGCCGATTGCCATGAAGACCAGTGGCAGGCGCCGGCGATCCCGCCGGAAACGCTGGCCTTCCTGCAATACACGTCCGGCTCCACCGCCACGCCGAAAGGCGTGATGGTCAGCCACCGCAACCTGATCGCCAACGAAGTCGCGCTGGCCGCCGGCTACGACGTGCGCGAAGGACGCGACAAATGGGTCAGCTGGCTGCCGCTGTACCACGACATGGGCCTGATCTGCGCGCTGCTGCAGCCGCTCTACAGCGGCATCACGATGGTGCTGATGTCGCCGCGCCAGTTCCTGGAACGCCCGCTGCGCTGGCTCAAGGCGATCTCCGACCACAAGGCCACGATCAGCGGCGGTCCGGACTTCGCCTATTGCCTGTGCCTGGAACGCATCACCGACGCGGCCGCGGCCACGCTCGACCTGTCTTCCTGGCGGCTGGCCTTCAATGGCGCCGAGCCGATCCGCCATGCCGCGTTCAGCCAGTTCGCGGACAAGTTCGCACCGGCCGGCTTCGCCCGCAACGCCCTGTATCCATGCTATGGCCTGGCCGAGGCCACCGTGTTCGTCAGCGGCGGCGTGCGCGAAGCAGGCATGGTCGCCACCCGCTTCGACGCCGCCGCGCTGGCGCGCGGCGCGGTGGTGCCACTGGCGCCGCTGGCGCCCGGCGCCGCCGACGACGGCGCAGCCACCCTGGTGGCGTGCGGCATGACGTGGACCGGCCACCAGGTCGACATCATCGACCCCGCCACCCTGGCGCCCAGCGCACCGGGCCGGGTTGGTGAAATCTGGTTCGAAGGCCCCAGCGTGGCCGAAGGCTACTGGCGCAACGAAGCGGCCACGCTGGCCTGCTTCGACGGCCGCATCGCCACGGCCGATCCCGCCCAGGCCGCGCGGCGCATGATGCGCACCGGCGACCTCGGCTTCTGGCATGACGGACAGCTCTACATCGGCGGCCGCCTGAAGGACGTCATCATCCTGCGCGGCCAGAACCTGTACCCGCAAGACATCGAACTGGCGGTGGAAGCGGCCGTGCCGGAAGTACGCAAGGGCCGCGTGGCCGCGTTTGCGGTGACGATCGGCGGCCAGGAAGGCATCGGGCTGGCGGCGGAAGTGCCGCGCGCCGTGCTGCGCAAGCTGGATGCGCCGGCGCTGTTCCGCACCATCCACCGCGCCATCGCCGCCGAGCACCAGGAACCGGCCAGCGTGATCCTGCTGCTGCCGCCCGGCGAGTTGCCGAAGACATCCAGTGGAAAATTGCAGCGCTCCTCGTGCCGCACCGGATGGCTGGACGGCAGCCTGCCGGTGGCCGCCGAATTCCGCCGCGACCGCGACTGGCTGCTGGGCGCGGATTACGCCGCCCCCGCCGACGATGCGCAGGCGCGCCTGGCCGACGCCTGGGCCGAAGTGCTGGGCGTGCCGCGCGTCGGCATCCATGACAATTTCTTTGAACTGGGCGGCCACTCGCTGCTGGCGGCCCGGCTGGCCGCACGGCTGCGCCAGGCGTACGGCAAGGACGTGCCGCTGCGCGTGCTGTTCGAAGCGCCCACCGTGGCGCAACTGGCGGCGCGGCTGCGGCAGTTGCCGGCCACGGCCGGCGGGACGCCGCCCCTGGTCCCGCGCGCCGGCGGCCACGCGCAGGCGGCGCCGCTGTCGTTCTCGCAACAGCGCCTGTGGTTCCTGCACCGGATGGAACCGGACAGCGCGGCCTACAACATCGCGGCCGCCATCACCCTGGACGGCACGCTCGACGCGGGCACCCTGCAGGCCTCGTTCACGCACCTGGTGGCGCGCCATGAAGCGCTGCGCACCACCTTCCACGACGGCGAGGGAACACCGCTGCAAACCGTGACGCCGCCATTCGTCCCGGCGCTGCCGCTGCACGACCTGTCTCACCTGCGGCAACTGCCGCAGGCCGAAGCGGAGGCGGCGCTGCACACGCTGGCACTATCCCATGCGCGGCAGCCGTTCGACCTGGAACACGGTCCGCTGCTGCGCCTGGCGCTGGTGCGGCTGGACGCGGCGCGCCACGTCCTGCTGCTGGCGATGCACCATATCGTGTCGGACGGCTGGTCGGTCAGCGTGCTGCTGCGTGAATTCGCGGCCGGCTACGCCGCCGCCATGGCCGGCCGTGCGCCAGACCTGGCCCCGCTGCCGGTCCAGTACGCGGACTATGCCAGCTGGCAGCGCCAGGCGCTCGACAGTGCGGCGCTGGCGGCGCAACTGGACTATTGGAAACAGCAACTGGGCACGGAACCGGTGCTGCTGGAATTGCCGGGCGACCGGGCCCGCCCGGCGACGCCAAGCCACCGGGGCGCCCGGCACACGGTGATCTTGCCGGCCGCGCTGTCGGCTTCGCTGCAACAGCTGGGCCGCGAACACGGCGCCACCCTGTTCATGACCTTGCTGGCGGCCTACCAGGCGCTGTTGCATCGCCTGTCCGGCCAGCGCGACATCCGCGTCGGCGTGCCGGTGGCGGGACGCAACCGGCTGGAACTGGAAGGCCTGGTCGGATTCTTCGTCAACACCCAGGTACTGCGCGCACAGCCCGACCCGCGCCAGCCGTTTACCGCGCTGCTGCGCGACGTGCGCGAAGCCGCGCTGGGCGCGCAAGCCAACCAGGACGTGCCGTTCGAGCAACTGGTCGATGCGCTGCAACCGCAGCGCAACCTCAGCCACGCCCCGCTGTGCCAGGTGAAGTTCGTGCTGCAGCAGCGCTGGACCCACCTGGCCGACATCGACGGATTGGGCGGCCTGCAGGTAACGGCGGACGCCATCGACGAAGGCCAGGCGCGCTTCGACCTGGCGCTGGACGTGACGGAAGTCGACGGCGAACTGGTTTGCCTGTTCAACTATGCGTCGGACCTGTTCGACGCCGCCACGATCGCGCGCTGGGCCGGCCATTGGCAAACCATGCTGGCGGCGCTGGCCGCCGCGCCGCACACGCCGGTGGGCGACCTGCCGCTGCTGGACCAGCAGCAGCGCGCGCACCTGCTGCAACTGGCGCAGGGCCCGCAACGCGCAGCGCCGTTCGTCCCGGTGCACGCGGCCATTGCCGCGCACGCTGCGCGCCGCCCGCACGCGCCGGCGCTGGTATCGGAAAACGCCAGCCTCGACTACCAGGCGCTGGAGCGGGCGTCGAACCGCATCGCGCAATACCTGGCCGAACAGGGTGTGGGACCGGAATCGCGCGTCGCCCTCTGCCTGCCCCGCTCCTCCGGGCTGGCCACCGCCATGCTGGGCATCCTGAAGACCGGCGCGGCCTACGTGCCGCTCGATCCATCGTGGCCCGCCGAACGCCTGCGCTACCAGCTGGCCGATTGCGGCGCGCGCTTCGCGATCGGATCTGTCACGGCGGACGGCGTGCGCGCGCTGGCGCTGGACGATCCGGACCTGGCCCGCTACACGGACGCACCGCTGCCCTGCCGCAGCGATGCGCGCCATACCGCCTACGTGATCTACACGTCCGGTTCGACCGGCAAGCCGAAAGGCGTGGCCATCAGCCATGGCGCGCTGGCCAATTACGTCGCGGCCGTGTCGGAACGCCTGCCGCTGGAGGAGATCGCCAGCATGGCGATGGCGTCCACCGTCGGGGCGGACCTGGGCCACACCGTGCTGTTCGGCGCGCTGGTGCACGGCTGCGCGCTGCACCTGGTGGCCGAGGAGCGCGCATTCGATCCGGACAGCTTTGGCGAGTACATGGCGGCACACGCGATCGATGCGCTGAAAATCGTCCCGAGCCACCTGGCGGGCCTGCTGCAGGCGGCCGACCCGGCGCGCGTGCTGCCGCGCCGCTGCCTGGTCCTGGGCGGCGAAGCGGCCGGCTGGCCGCTGGTGGACACCATCGAACGGCTCGCGCCGCGGTGCGCCATCGTCAACCACTATGGCCCGACCGAAACCACGGTGGGCGTGCTGGCGCTGCCGCTGGCGCAGGGCGCCCGTCCGTGCGGACGCCACCTGCCGCTGGGCCGGCCACTGGCCAACAATGCCGCCTACCTGCTCGACGATGGGCTGCAGCCGGTGCCGCAAGGCGTGCCGGGAGAACTGTACATCGGCGGCGCGCAACTGGCGCGCGGCTACCTGAACCGCCCGGACCTGACGGCGGAACGCTTCGTGCCGGACCCGTTCGGCGCACCGGGCGCGCGCCTGTACCGCACTGGCGACAGCGTGCGCCTGCTTGCCGATGGCGCCTATGAATACCTGGGCCGCCGCGACGGCCAGGTCAAGCTGCGCGGCTACCGCATTGAAACCGGCGAAATCGCCGCCTGCCTGAAACAGGCGCCGGGCGTGCGCGACGCCGCCGTGCTGCTGCGTACCGATGGCGGCGGGAGCGGCGGTGGCGAAGCCGCCGGTGCGCGCCTGGTCGCTTATGTGGCGGCCGCTCCCGGCATGGCCCTGGACGCCCTGCGCGCGCAGCTGGCCGCGCAACTGCCGGATTACATGGTGCCGTCCGCGCTGGTGCGCCTCGATGCGCTGCCGCTGACCGCCAATGGCAAGCTCGATCACAAGGCGCTGCCGCCGCCGGACGCGGCGTCCGGTGCGCCCGGAGCACCCTATAAGGCGCCCGCCTCCGCCATGGAAACCACGCTGGCGGCCATCTGGCAGGAAGTGCTCAAGCGCGACCGCATCGGCGTGCACGACAACTTCTTCGCGCTGGGCGGCGATTCCATCCTGTCGCTGCAAGTGATCGCCCGCGCCCGCGCGCAGGGCTTGAAGATCAAGCCGAAACAGGTGTTCGAACAGCAGACCATTGCCGGACTGGCGCAACTGCTGGATGCGGCCCGCTGCGCCGCCCCCGCTTCAGCAGCCGCCACCGCCGACGCCGTGGCGCCGCCGCATCCCGCCCAGCGTCCACCGCGTCTGCCGCTGTCGTCCGCGCAACAGCGGCTGTGGTTCCTGTACCGGATGGAGCCGGACAGCGCCGCATACAACGTGCCAGGATTGCTGCGCTTCACCGGCGCGCTGGACGCCACCGCCCTGCGGGCGGCGTTCACCGCCCTGGTGCGGCGTCACGAAACGCTGCGCACCACGTTCCGGGAAACCGATGGCGTCGCCGAACAAGTGGTGCATGCGGACGCCGCCCCGGCATGGGAATTCATAGACCTGAGCCGCCTGCCCGGCGCGCAGCGCGACGCCGAGGCGCAACGGCTGGCCGATGCCGACGCCGCGCGGCCGTTCGACCTGGCCACTGGCCCGCTGCTGCGCGCCACCCTGCTGAAACTCGAGGAAGGCCGCCACACGCTGCTGCTGTCGCTGCACCACATCGTGTCGGACGGCTGGTCCATCAATGTGCTGGTGCGCGAACTGGCGGCGCTGTACGCCGCTCACGGCGCGGGAATGGCGCAGCCACCATTGCCGCCATTGCCGCCATTGCCGCTGCAATATGCCGACTACGCGCTGTGGCAGCGCGCCTCGCTGGAAACGCCCGCGCTGCAAAAGGAACTGGCTTACTGGACCTGCCGTCTCGGCGGCGAACAGCCGGTGCTGGAACTGCCGGCCGACCGGGCCCGTCCCGCCGTTGCGCGCGCGCAGGGCGGCAAGGTGCGCTTCACCCTGGACGCCGGCATGACGGACGGCCTGCGCCGGCTGGCGCGCAGCCACGATGCAACCTTGTTCATGGTGTTGAAAGCCGCGTTCGACGTGCTGCTGCACCGCCTGTCCAGCCAAACCGACGTGCGCGTCGGCGTGCCGGTGGCGAACCGCAACCAGGTCGAGCTGGAGAACCTGATCGGCTTCTTCGTCAACACGCAAGTGCTGCGCAGCCGGGTCGACGGGGCCACGGCGTTTTCCGCCCTGCTTGCGGCCGTCAAGGACGATGTGCTGGGCGCGCAGGCGCACCAGGATGTGCCGTTCGAACAGCTGGTCGACGCGCTGCAGCCGGAACGCGACTTGTCGCGCTCCCCGCTGTTCCAGGTCTTGTTCAATGTGCAGCGCCCCGACTACAGCGGATTCGACGGCATCGCCGGCCTGGCGCTGGAGGTGCAGGCGCGCGACAACGGCACCACGCAATTCGACCTGTCGGCCGACATCAAGGAAATCGGCGACCGCCTCGACGCGTCGCTGACCTACCGTACGGACCTGTTCGAGGCCGCCACCATCGAACGCTTTGCCACCTATTACAGCAACCTGCTGCGCGCGGCGCTGGTCCGGCCGCATGCCCGTATCGGTGACCTGGCCATGCTGCCGGCCGCCGAGCTGCGGCAGCTGACGGCAACCTGGAACGACACCGCCACCGCATACCCGGACGCGCTGCCGGTGCACCTGCAATTCGAGCGGCAGGCCGCGCGCACGCCCGATGCGGTGGCCCTGGTGGCCGACGGACAGCGCCTGACCTACCGCGAACTGAACGCCGCCGCCAACCGCCTGGCGCACCGCCTGATCGGCGCGGGCGTCGCGCCCGACATGCTGGTCGGCATCTGCGCGCAGCGCTCGGCGGGCATGG
>Ga0307408_100001080_pt1 | contig 20866 bp, 36 predicted proteins | sample 322Cmetagenome_FD_202116 | JGI IMG/M metagenome (GOLD analysis project Ga0307408, IMG submission 202116) | Maize rhizosphere microbial communities from greenhouse at UC Davis, California, United States - 322HYB-C-3 | ecosystem: Host-associated > Plants > Roots > Rhizosphere > Soil | place... | reverse complement strand
ACCGGAAGCGCCGGCATGGACCGGGCTCCCGATGACGTGGACGTGTAAGGGCACTGAATGGCCGCTCACTTCCCCTGACACTGGGCTGTTTCTTCTGCCTGGTGTCAGGGGCCTCGGCTCGGTCACTACGGAACGGCATTCGGTGTCGTCGCCTGCTGTGGCTGGTTCGCGGCATGAGGGCGTCAGCGTCCTTGACCGTGAAGTGTTTTGGCCGTTGTTTGTGTTTCATGATGGCGGGTCTATTGATTGGATGCACCGGGACCGGGCGTTTTGGGCGACGATGGATCCTTCTGATACGGGGGTTTGGACGGTCACGCACCCGGACGGCGCGTCTCGTTCGTTGAGGTTGCGGTTCAGGTCTGACGGGGATAAAGCCTCCAACTTGGACCCGATGCTCGTTGGGTGGGATTCGTACGGGATAACACTGGTAGCTGAGCAGCCGTTCTGGACTGGCGACGCGGTTGTGAAGTCGTTCGCACCGCCGCCCGTCCCGTTGCCGTTCTTCGACCCTACGGGCCCGCAGATCGTGAACATCGGGTCTTCGTACTCGGTGGAGAACGCGACGATTGACAACCCTGGCGACGTCGCATCCTATCCGCGCTGGTACGTGGACGGCGAAACGACGCACGCCTCGATGGGTGTCGGCGAAACGATTGTGAACGTCCCGTTCACTGTCCCTGCCGGGTCGTGTCTGGTGGTCGATTCTGACCCGGACCTGATCGGCGCGACCTTGTATGAGATCACGGTGGACGCACCGAGTAAGCCGTCCGAGCGGGTCATCGGTAAGCACCTCATCAACCCGGTCGATAAGACCGCGGCGTTGGGTGAGGCTGACTTCGCACCGATCCCCGCCGGCGAGCAGGTTCCGTTGTCTTTGACGCTTACGGGCACTGGTGTTGTTGAGGTTCAGCTCCCCACCCTTTACAGAAGGCCCTGGTGAGTGCATGAGTATGTTTCGCATCAACGTTTACGACGGTAACAGGGTGTTCAAGTGCCAGATAGGTGACCCGTCCTCGATGCGGGTCACTGTCCGGCATAACCTGACGGGCACGCTGACTATGGTGTTGCCGCTCGGGCATAGGCGGGCCGCTGAGTTGCTGGCCGAGAAGGCCCGTGTCGCTGTGAAGTTCCGTGGTGAGCATCTGATAAGCGGCCCTGTGACGGCTACGGAGATGAACACGGACGGCGGCACTGGGACGCTGACGGTGACTGTTGAGGATGATTTTAGGATCCTGACGCAGGTTCTTGGTTGGCAGGTTCCCGGCGCGGCTATCGGTTCACAGGGTACGGCTGAGTACAAGGTGTACACGGGCAACGCTGAGACGGTCATAAAGAACTGGGTGACGGACAACGCCGTCACCCGTTTGGCTTTGGCTGGTGTGACTGTCGCGGCGAACCAGAACCGCGGCGCAACGATCCCCGGCGGTGTCCCGTTCAGGATGCACCCCGGCATGGATCAGTTGTTCCCCGCGGTGGAGAACGCTGGCCTTGGTGTGACGGTGAAGCAGACCGGAACGAGCCTCGTCTTTGACGTGTACACGCCGACTGTTTACCCGCGTTCGTTGTCTGTGAAGGGTCGGACGCTCAAGTCTGTGCAGATGTCACGGTCGCGTCCGAAGGCGTCTAGGGCTGTTGTGGGTGGCGCTGGTGAGGGGAAGGATCGTTACTTCCGGGTTGTCACCGACACGGCACGGGAGGCCCTTTACGGGTTCTGCGGCGAGGTGTTCGTCAACGCCGTCTCGACCGGATCCGATTATGTGCAGCTAGTCAAGGACGTCGCTAAGGCTAACGAGGATCTGAGGTTAGCTAACCGCGACCTGTCCAAGGCTGACAACGCGCTCGACGCCGCTAAGTCGGCACAGACGAACGCGGATATGGCGTTCGACCTTGCACAGAACAGCGGCAACACATCGGCGGCGTCAAAGGCGCAAACGAACCTATTCTCGGCCAACAATAAAGTCACCTCGCGCACCACGGACTACAACGCGGCGCTCGCTGACCGGAACGCCAAGCAAACCGCCTACAACAACCTCAACTCCCAGCTTCCCGCGGCACTGTCCGCGTATCAGGCTGCGATGGATGAGGCAGGACGTGAAGCCCTCGTTGAGAACGGCATCACGAACGGCGTATCCATCACCCTCGCCGAGTCTGACATTTTCCGATACGGGCCCGGCGGGTTCCATGTGGGCGACAAAGTACCGATCAAGGTGACAGACGACATCACCATCACCGAGGTCATCCGGGAATGCACCCTCGAATGGGTGTCGCCGGACTACGCCCGCGTAACCCCTGTCGTGGGCGATAAGACGAACGAACCGGAGCGCGTCATAGCGCAACGACTCAAGGCCCTCGCTAGGGCACAACGAAACCAGGAGAAACGCTAATGGCCGTCACCTTTATCTCTAACGGGTATGACACGACCAGCACGAACCCTTACACCGAAGGGGCGTGGGCTGACGCTCACCCGGCTATCGGCCTTGCCCGGTATCAGGTCCGTTCGCCGCTGCACTGGAAGGTGTCGGCTGTTGCCGGCCTGGACCGTACGGTTTCGATCAACGCGGGGCAGGGTGCAGGGCATGGCATCACGGACAAGACGGTCGAGAACGAGACGATCCAGTTGGATGTTATCTCGTCGGGTTCGCGCTGGGATTTGATTGTTTGCCGGCGTGACTGGACCCCGACCGCAGGTGAGTCGAAGTTCATGAAAATCAACGGCGGCGCTACCCCTGTGATCCCTGGCGGCAGGCAGGTCGGTCCGGGCAACATCGACGACCAGCCCCTCGCACTTGTGCAGGTCACGGCGGGGCAGACGCAGCCGACCGCGATCATTGACCTCCGCACCTGGGCTGGTGACGGTGGCGGGCTGATCGCTAACGACGACCTGGTGCGTTCGTTCCTGAACTCCACAGGCACCCGGATCTTCGTCGCATCAACGGGTATTGATTGGGTCCGTAAGGTCGGCGCGAACGACACCCCGGAATGGACGCCTTTGCATGAGCCGACGTTCTACACGCCGGTCACCGCGACGGGCTGGGCTGTTACGGGCGACATCGCGTCTGAGCAGGCAGGGTCTAAGCGGAAGGTCACGATTGATGTCACGGTCAAGCGTACCGGGGCCTCGTTCAGCCTCGGCTCTGAGGCTTGGGAGTACATTATCCCGCTCATCCCCGTGGCGCTCCGCTCGACGGTGCCGCAGGTGAAGTACCCGCCGATCCTTATCACGGGCGGAAGTAACCATATCCTCGCAGCTGCGTCAGTGAACGCCAACGGCGCAGTCACAGTCCGCAGCACGTCGGGTTCGTACCTGTTCACAACGAACGCGCTGTTCACCCTGAACCTGACTTACTTCATCTAATCACCCGCTAAACGGAGGACGCCAATGTGGATCTTCAATGGCTTGGTGCATTGGGCACTTTCCTCGGCGTTCTCGGTGGTGGCATCGCATGGCTCGTCAACCGGGCGGATAAGCGCCGTGACTCGCGGGAGGCTGAAGTGATCCAGACCCTCAAGGATCGTGTGAAGGAACTGCAGGAGCAGATCGCTAAGTTGACCCGCCGCCTGAATCGTCGGACGCGTGCCGGGGATAGGTGGCGGGAGCAGTTGGTCGCTCATGACATCAAGCCGGACCCTGCTGAGTGGCCGGAGGATGACGATGAGCAATGAGGCGGAATTTGATCGGAAGATTGACGCCGAGTTAGCGGACTTGGACAGGCAGAACCGTTTGGCTCGGCGCCGGAACCTGTTGATGGTCGCGGCGATTGTTGTTGCGGTGCTGCTCGCTGCTGTGTGTGCTTTCCTCGCGTTCGACCGGGACAGGTTGGCGGAGGAGAACGCGCAGTATGGGCGGGCGCAGGCTGACGAGAAGCAGGTCATCGCTAAGGAAGCGCAGAAGGCCTTGTGTGGCACGAAGGATTCCGAGATTTATGACAAGGCGATCTGTGAGAAGTTAGCCGAGGCCGCGCAGGAACCGCCCCCACCGGAAGCGCCCACCGCTGTTGGGCCCTCGCAAGAGGAACTGGTCAAGGCGTTCCGCGAGTATTGCGCTGAGGGTAACTGTCAGGGCCGGGATGGTACGTCACCGACCGCGGACGATATTGCTACGGCGTTCGTGCGGTTCTGCTCTGACGGGCGTTGCACCGGGCCCGCGGGTAAGGACGGGGAACCTGCCGAGCCCGGCGCTGCGGGCGCTGACGGTAAGGACGGGGTTGACGGTAAGAACGGCGCTGACGGTCAAGCGCTACCGCCGACGGGTGAGATGGTCCTCGCGGCTGTCACAACCTACTGCAGCACCTCTGGCGCGTGCGTGGGGCCTACTGGTGCTGTTGGCCCGCAGCCGACCGCTGAGGCTGTCCTAGCCGCCGTCAAGACGGTCTGCGCTAACAACGCCTGCCAAGGTCCGATGGGCCCTGCTGGTGCTGACTCGACAGTCCCCGGCCCGGTTGGACCCGCGGGCCCTGCTGGTGCTAACGGCGCCGACGGGCGCGGTATCCAGTCCGCGTTCTGCGGTGACGACGCACGCTGGGTCATCACGTACACGGACGGCACCACATCAGACGGCGGCGCTTGCCGTACCACTATCATCCCAGGAGCCAACCCATGATTAGGCCAGTCAATTACGAGCCGTCGCAACACTTCGGGGAGAACCCGACCAGCATCCTTCCCTCGAACCATTGGCTGATTCAGCAGTTCGGGAATTACCAGCCGGACGGGCACACGGGCATTGATTACCCGTGCCCGTCTGGGACTCCGGTGAAGGCTGTCACTTCGGGGACTGTCCTGCATGTGGGCTGGTTCGGAGGATCCTACGCGGACAACCCCTATTGGATCGCGCCGGGGTTCGCCGGGTTCTGCTATGTGGTGGATCACGGCGACTTTGTCGGGATCTACGCGCACTGCCTCGAAGGTGGGGCCCGCGTCAACGTGGGGCAGCGCGTCAGTGAGGGGCAGGTTCTTGGGCTGTCCGGCAACACGGGCGGATCCACGGGCGACCACCTCCACTTTGAAGTCCTCCCCAACGGTTGGATCACGAACTCCCGCATGTACGGGCGGATCAACCCCGCCAGCATCCTCGCAAGGATCACCCCACAATCAACCACACCCGCGAAAGGTTTCCTCATGGCCCTGTCAGATAAGCAGCAGACCGAGCTGTACAACCGTGTCATCCGCTACATCGATTCCAAGGTTTCCGATGTTCCTAAGCGGGTGTGGGGTACGCCTGTGAAGCGCGGCGGGAAGAACGTCAGCGCGTTGCAGGAGTTGGCGGACGCTAAGACCCTCATCAGCCGGCAGCAGGCCACCATCGACGCGCTCACCGCCGCTGTCAAGAAGCTGGGCGGTGCCGCGTGAACACTCTGGCACTGTCACTGATCCGTACCTATGCGCCGATCCTGGTTGGTGCGCTCGCGTCCTGGCTGCTCACAGTGGGCCTCGACATTGACAGTGAGACTCAGGCTGGTCTGGTGATCTTCCTGACGGGCCTCCTGCAGTCGGTCTATTACACGGTGGTGCGCCTCGCTGAGCAGAAGTTCCCCGGCATCGGTGTGCTGCTCGGCGCGGCTAAGTCCCCTGACGCCTATTCCAAAGGCGAAGAACCCGCCCCGGTTCACGCGGACACCACCGTCGATGTCTCCGACGAGGTTGAACTGCCGCCCCTCGATGTCCCCGGCCCGGACCACCGCGCCTAACCCAACCTTTAGAAGGAGCGCCCCGTGGCCTATACCTTTGACAACCTGTTCGCCGCCGACCCGTCGAACCCCACGAACGTCGCGGCAAACGCGTCGATCCTGCTCTACGACCCGGCAGACCCGACCAAAGCGCCCGTAACCATCACCGACCCGACCGGCTCCCCCATCCCAAACCCGGTCACGGTCAACAAGAACGGGTTCGGCCCGGCCATGCAGCACGCCACACTGGACCGGCTTGCGTGGGAAGGCGGCGGGTTCTCCAACTTCATCACCTCCTACGAAGGCATCAAAAACGAAGCCGTGTCGGCTAGGACCGCGGCGCAGGAAGCCGCAGCCACAGCAGGCGCGGACGCTGTGGTGCGCTTGGATGAGTTGATCGCTGCGGGTGAGTTTGAAGGCCCCACCGGACCGCTGACTAACCTGTCTATCGGCACGGTTGAAGCGACACCCGGCAACCCGTTGACCGACGAAATCATCGCCTCCGAAATCACGTCCGGCACAGCCACAACAGCGGCGCTTTCTGCCACGATTGCGACGGCCACATCCGGCAAGCTCGATGCCACTGTTGCGGCCGCCAAGTACGCCAAGGTAGCACCCGCCAAACTGGCACCCGGCGCACGATGGGGGGCGCTGGGCGACTCAATCAGCAACGGGTCCAGCGCATCCAACTTCGCCTACTCCTACTTCCCACAGGCTGTGCAGATCGTCGGCGGTATGGTCGCCCGGCCTGACTCCATCGAAGCAGGAGTACCCGGCGAACGATCCGATCAGGCACTGCTTCGCTTGCCCGCGCTTCTCACGGCGGGCGCTCAGGCCATCGTTGTTCTACTCGGCGCTAACGACGCGGAGCAGTCCGTGCCGCTGGCGACGTTCAAGGCCAACATGATTGCCATCATCGAACAGGCCAAGGCGGGCGGCTGCCCGGTAGTGCTCTGCACCGTCCCGCCCCGCGCCGTAAGCGTGGCCGCTGCAACCCGGTCAAGGGTGGACGGTTACAACGACTGGATCAGGACCGCAGCAACACAGTACGGCTGCGAACTGGCAGACGTGTACAGCGCACTCGTGGACACCACCACGGGCGGGATGCTCGCCGCCTACGACGTAGACAACATCCACCCCAACGACCTCGGCCACCAGAAGATCGGCATCGAAGTAGCCAAGGCCATGAAGCGTTGCGCCGCCCGGACTACCGCATACGGGCTTGTCCGTACGGCATCCCCAGCGAACCTCATTACGGACCCGCTGGCAGTCGGCGGCACCGTCCGCCCCGCTGGGTGGTTTGAGCAACCCGGCGGCACCGGCACCGCGCCGACATACTCACTCGTCAGCGACACCTCGGGAGTCCTGCCAGCCGGGCGCTGGGCTCAAATGGACTTCGACGCCACGGCAGCGGGCGGCATCCGCACGCTGTCCAGTAACGCCATGACCGCGTTCACTGCCGGGGACAGGCTGCTTTACGCCGCTCATATCCAGATCGAAGATGTTACCGGAACGTGGGCCGCTGACGTGTCCGCAGGAACTGCCAGTATCGCCGCGCTGATCGTGAACTCCGCAACCGGAACGGCCATCGTGTCAACGCCGCCCCTTGTTCGGGCACCAGGCATCCCCTCCGCGACGGCTGGAGTCCACGACATCGGCCCCGTGGTTTTCCCCATTACAGTCCCGGCTGGCCCTACGTCGCTTGTCCTCTGGTTCCAGCTGAAGCTTCCAACGGGCAAGCGCGTGAAGCTCCGCGTGGGCTGCGTCGGCGTCATCAACGCTACGGCACGCGGCGCGCAGGCAGAGTTCAACTGGGGAAGCAGCATCGTCAACACGTAAGGGGCGCCTTAGGGCAGCAGCAATGACCAGAGTAAAGCGTTTCAAGACATCCCCCAGGGAAGTAGTTTGCCCCAATTCTACCCGGCGCATAAATCCGGTTATGTGCCGCCCTGTTTTTGGTGCGCCCCTACCTTGTGGCGCACCACCCCCACCAACCCCGAAAGTAGGCCACCATGGCGGATCCCGCTGTTTGGATTACGGGCACAGGCCCGGATAAGCAACTCAACTTCCGCCTCCCCACCGGAGGCAAAGGCGACAAAGGCGACAAAGGCGATAAGGGCGCGGACGGGGCCAACGTCCTCCCCACCGACACCGCCATCGCCAACGCCATCAACGCCAGCGGATCCGCCACCAAGACGGCGCTTTCTGCCACAACTGCGCAGGCTATTACGGACGCCGTAGGGGTGACCGTCGCGCCTGCTTCGGTGGAGGCCACCATCGATTCAGCTCTCACCCTGGCTACTCGTGGCATCGCTTACGGGCTGCGTCCAGTGCGGAAGATGATCGGGTTCTTCGGTAAAGCCGGGCACGGCTGGACCGGCACCGGCGGCACCATCAACCTGAACGACACCTCCCGCCCCCTGCTGGGAACACAGTCGATCGGTCTCACCCCGGCGGCTAACGGTTCGTCCCAGGTGGACAAGACTGTGACCGCGTTCAACGCCACCAAGTCCAGCGTCCGCGTGACGTTCCGCTACACCGGCAACATCACTTCCATCGTGATCTACCTGGCGTCGGATACTGGCCTTGCGAACCGGATGCAGCGCAACGTCCTGTCCACGACCGCGTACCTTCCGGACACGGACTACACCATCGACGTGCCGCTCTCAGAGTTCAACATCGTCACCGGCACACCCGACGCTGCCAGTATCGTGTTCGTCCGCATCCTCACCAACGCAGGGGCCGCGGGCGGAACCCTCTGGGTTGGTCAGATCGCGCTCACGGATGACGCCTCCGCGCTGGCACCGAACGGGCTGGTCACACTATCCTTCGATGATTCCAACATCGACCACTACAACGTGGCCCGCCCGAAGATGGCCGAGTACGGCATGGCCGGCACGATCTACCCGCAGATCAACAACATCGGAGCCGGGGCCGGCTTCATGACGCTGGATCAAATGAAGTTCCTTCAGAACATCCACGGCTGGGACTTCGGTTCCCACGCCTACGACGCAGCCCACCACACGGACCACGTTGGCAAGGATGAGGCCTGGCTGCGGGCGCACTTCGAGTCGATCATCCAGTGGATGAAAGACAACGACTTCCGGGGTAGCTCCTTCGCGTGGCCGAACACCACCTCGGACACGCTCGCGCAGCGTATCGCGGCGGACTACTTCAGCAGCGGCAGGGGCGGCGGCTCAATGGCCGACACGCTCCCACCCACGCAGCCGTACCGGACCCGCGCCTACAACGCAGGCTCCTACACGCTCGCGCAACTCCAGGCCAACATCGACACAGCCAAGAACGTCAAGGGTGTCGGCTGGTGCCACATCTTTTTCCACTCCCTGCCCACCACGAAAGTCAACGCCAACGACTTCGCCAAGGCAGACTTCGACGCGCTGATCGACTACATCGCCGCATCAGGCATGAAGGTAGTCACGGCTTCGCAGGCCATGAAGCTGGCCGCCACGGTGTAACTACTGACGGTCTAGCCAGGCCTGCTCGGCGCACTCAGTCGAGCAGGCGGGCTCGCCCTTGGGGTGGTTGTCCGGGAAGATCATGCCGCAACCTTCACAGTGGCCGCGGTGAAGGTTGCGGTGCGCCCAAGCACGGCGGATCACCTGAATGCACTCGGCCAAGACATGACTCATGGCGGCTAACCCTTCGTGATGTTGGCGATGGCGATCTTGATGTTCTTCGCCAACCAGGTATGCCCCTCCGTGGATGGGTGATAGTCGGGCAGCATGTACTCGGTGGCGTTCTGCCCGGTCATCCAACCCGCTGCTATGGAGTCGATATAGGGGATCTTCTTTACGTCAGCCGCGTTGGTCAGGGCAGTGTTGACCGCGGCAGCGTTCGACGGGCCGGGACCGATCATAAGCAACTGCGCCTTTGGGAAGCGTGCTTTGAAAGTATCGATCGTGGCGAGGATAGCCTCGGGCAACTTATTGATGTCTTGGCTGGTGTCGTTCTGGCTGCCCTGCAAGATGATCAGGTCCGGAGAGAACCTCGGCTTGATCGTCTTCACACGCTCCGTATAGGGCACCTGATCGCCTGAGCCGGGGTTCAGGTACCCAGTACCGCCTTCCCCCTCCACCTGTGCATCCCAGCCTGATAGCTTTGCCAAGATTGGCGCGTAACCCTCTGTCTCGGGGTTCTCGGCGCCGCGCCCGCGGGTCCATGAGTCACCGAAGATCAGCACCTTCGCGCCAACTGGAAGCGGGTTCAGCATGGCTGGCGCGTTGCGTTCAGCCTGAGCTTTCTCCACAGAGGCGTTGTATGCCCGAGCCTTTTCCATCATGGCGCTCTCTTCGGCGGTCGGCGTGTACGGCTTCGGCTGGGACGCCATTACGGCGGCACCGCCACCCGCGAGGGTCAGCGCGAGCAGACCACCAATGAGGACAGTCTTACGGCGTGGCTTAGAGATTGGCATGGAAGTTCCCCCAGAGACTCAAGTGATTGGCCCCAATTCTACCCGTCGGATAAATCCGGGAAAGCGACACCCGTAACACGGCACAAAGAAGCCCCCAACCTCACCCGAGGCTGGGGGCTTCTTTTCGTGTATCTAGGGCGCCGGGGTTGCGTCTTCACCTTCGCCGCCACCCGAGGGCTGCACACTGACGCGGGTGAACTCGGTCGGGAGTGTCGCGTTGGATGAGGCTAGGACGATGGTTGCCTTCTCACCCTTGTCCGCGTCGTTGAGGTGGGCGTTGTGAACCTCAGTCGCTTCACGGCTCAGCGCGTCACCAGTGGCCGCGTCAAGGACTTTCCCGGACGGCATGGTGTAAGACCCGTCCGCGCCATAAGATGGGCTCCACAGGTTCGTCAGCGTGGCCGCCGTGCTGAACTGGAACTGGGCGCCGTCCTCACTGAACGCGTCCACCTGGTACATGTTCACCCGCTCCGTCCCTTTACGGTTGTCCACGTCCGCAACCAGGTACGACACCGGCTTCCCACCAGCCTTCACCCGCAACGCCTCCAAATCCTTCACCGCCGGATGCGTTGCAGGGGTTGGCAGGGTGAACGTGACCTCAGCGCCGGACAATGTGGTCAGTTTGAACTTGCCAGCCGGGAGTGTCGTCGAGGTCGGCGTCGGCGTCACCTCAGCCGTTACGGGTGCCGGCGCTGGCGTGCTCGCTGCCGGTGCCGCACACGACGACAACGCCAGAGCAGCGGCGGCGAAAGTGGCGATGGTCAAATACTTCATGATTGTCCCCCAAGTTGAGTAGTTGAGCCAATCCTATCGGCGTCTGCGTATGGCTACAGTCGCTGGCGTTGGCTGGCTACAGTAAAGCATATCGGCTACAGGGCTGGCTACAGTGAGCCCATCCCCGCCACTCGCCCCGATAAGTAAAAATCCCCCAGAACCTTGAGTTCTAGGGGATTTTTACCTGCAGATCCTGTAGCGGTGGGGAGGCTCGATCTCCCGACCTCACGATTATGAGTCGTGCGCTCCTGATAATATAAGGGTAGTCGAGCCGCCTAATGTAGCGGAAAACCCCGGAATCTAGGCACTTTAAATTCAGCACCGTAGGCTAGCGGATGCTGACATTGGCTAACACTTAGGCTACAGTCAGGATATGGCCGTGAAATGGACGCAAGAAGACGAGCGCAACTGGGTCGCTGACCGCACCGTTTTGAAGAAGCTCAAGGAGCGCGACGAGGAACCCTCGCAATGGTTGGCCGACGAGTTTGCGGAACTGTCAGAACGCCGCAAGCTAGCCAAGCCGCGTCGGCCAAAAGGTGAAGGCGCCGTATACCAGCGCGCAGATGGCCTATGGTGCACATCCATCGAGCTCCCCGAAGGGCTTGAAGGCAGGCGCCGCAAGGTCATCTGCCGCAAAGACAAAGGCGCAGTCGTAACCGAGATGCGCAAAGCCAAAGCTGAGCTTGACAAGTACGGCGATCTGGCGACCAGTTCCACCAGTGTCGAGAAGTGGATGGCTCACTGGCTGGACGACATTGCGCCATTAAAGATCCGACCCAAGACGCTCGCCGGATACCGGACTGTAGTCAACGGCTACATCGTTCCGCTGCTCGGGAAGAAGCGCCTCGACAAGCTCACCGCCCAGGATGTCCGCACCCTACACACCGTCATGCAGACAACCCCGAAGGATCCGGACCTCCGCGGCCGTGAAGACCTGCCGCCCGATACCGTCATGCTCTCCAGTACCTATGCACTGCTCGCGCACAACGCCCTCGCTGCGGCCCTAAAGGTCGCACTGCGAGAGGGGAAGATCACCACCAACCCATGCGAACTCGTGGACCGCCCCCGCGCCCGCAAGGCGGGGCAGAAAGCCCTAACGCTGGAAGAGGCGATACAACTACTCCAGCACCTCGCCACGCACCTAGACGGGGATGACAAGCAAAGCAAGCAGAACGCGGCAATGTGGGCGACATACCTCCTCACGGGGGCAAGGCGTGGCGAGATCCTTGGGCTAGAAGCCGACCGCGTCACGGACCAACTCGACCTCTCCTGGCAGCTGCAGCGCATCACCGACATCAGCAAAGCGCCGGCAGACTGGGAATACCGGGAGCTCGGCGGGACGCTCTACCTGACCCGGCCCAAGTCCAGCGCTGGCTGGCGCGTCATCCCGCTCGTGGAGCCCTTAAAATCCATCCTCGCGCTACAGGTCGGCAAACAGCGGGACGGGCTCGTATTCACCCGCAGCGGACGACCTTGGGACCCTGACCGGGCCACAAAGGACTGGAACGCGATACTCGCCGAGGCAGGACTACCCGACGACGTCGTCCTCCACGGATCCAGACACACCACCGTAGACCTGCTCTATGAAGCCGAGGTGCCCGAGCCCTTGATCCAAGAGATCGTCGGACACTCAACCCGCAGCACCACCCGCGGCTACAGATCCAAGGGCAACAGCAAGCAACTAACCGCCGCCATGACCAAACTCAGCAAGATGCTCGAAGCATAACCGAGGCCCCGCCGTTTGGCGGGGCCTCTTTTGCGTTCAGCGGCGGTCTTGTTCGACGTTCGCCCGGTAATGGATCTCCATCGAGTCAAGAATCAACCTGGTCGCAATGATTGGATCGACGCCCAGCGCAAGCCAGATCGACTCACAGTCATTGGCATTTAGCGGGGCCTCATCCCGTAAGCGCTTCCCGAGGTAGCTGGGACTCATGCCCGCCATAACCGCTAACTCCTTGACCGTTAGCCGCCGCCTAGTGAGGGCGACCCTAACCTCTTCCGCAAGGGCACGGGCGAAGGGGCCGGACTCCGGCGTTGATCCACGAGGCATAGCTTCCACTGTAATAGCGCCTACTCGGTAGTAGTTGGCAAAGCGTTTAGCGCCTTAAATAGGCTCTCGCAACCTATATACGCTCCAAACCCTGCAATAAGCTTGGGCGACCTGAGATTGGAATCACAACACCGCGATTTACGACACGCCGACGCATATGGATAGCATCGAACACGAAGCGGCACCCCCCAACTTTTTGTCAGAGGGTGCCGCTAACGTCTATCAGGCATTGAAAACAGCCACACACGGGGGAAACGCTTTGAAGCACGAACACGCCAACATCCAGGCAATGACGATCCGTGAGCTGCTTGAGTACGCAGCCGCACTGGGTGTTGCGGCTTCTAGTCTTCTGCCTGCACGCGGGCCTCGGCGCGAGTCATAAGCTCCCGAGGGCTCAGCCCTAGCGCGTCCGCCACGGCGAAAAACGTTGGCATGGGCATCGAGCGCTGGCCCTTCATGTACTTGGTCAGCGTCACTGGGTGTATGCCGATCCGCTCGGCGAGTTCCTTTTGATCGAGGCCCCGCTCTACAAGCTCTACCTTGATCTGCTTTGCTATCGCCTCTTCTAAGCGCGTCACGTCTGTTGTCATGCAGTAAACCCTATTAGTCGATGAGCATATTTTGCAATCAATCGACTACTCGGGTATGCCAATCGGGGTACTCGATTTTCCATCCAGGTACTACCTGGTTTTGGACTTGCGCTTAGTCGAACGACTAGGTATCTTAGTCATATGGCTAACCCACTCACTGACTCAGACGTAGAAATCGCACTACGAATCAACACCGTCCTCACCAACAAAAAAGTCCCCGTGACCACTCTCTCCGAGCAGACCGGCATCGCGGACAAAACCCTCCGCCGCAGCCTCTCCGGCGGACGCAGCCTAACAATCCGGGAACTGGACGCCATCTCAGACGCGCTCCAGGTATCCCCCGCAACACTCCTGCCGGCAACACACACCGGGACCGCAGCATGAGCCGCCTCGCCTACTCCATCGAGGAAGCCGCTGAGGCGACGGGCTACTCGACCGATACGATACGCCGCGCTATCCGCGCCAACGACCTCGTCGCCCGCTACGCAAATAGCAAGCCCGTGATTCTAGCCGGCGAACTAACGGACTGGCTCGCGGCGCTGCCGACCGAGGCCCCCAAGCGCTAAACGCCTAATAAGGCACTCGCCCGCTCGGGCGCCCTCTCCACCTAAAGTCCGTCGTTTGACGGCAGGCCCACCGGCCGCAGAAAGGTCTACAGTCATGCCCTCTTTGCCCTTTGTCGCACTCAAAAACAAGATCCGCACCCTGCATTCCGAAGCGGCTACACCGATCTCTTCCCGCGAGTCGCACCGTCTCGCACAGGGGATCGTGCTGACCGAGTTCGCCGCCCAGTTCGTGTCTGCCGCCGAAGCTTATACCCGCGACGTATCCGACGAAACGGGCGAGCAGGCCGTGAACAACGTACTAATCCAGTACCTCACCAAGTACGGCAACCTTCGCGGTATGGCACTCACCGCATGAACTCCACAAACACAGTCAACGCCGACCACCCTACAAAAACCTTGGAGAACCCTATGAACGACAACACCCAGGCCGCGCCCCTAGTCAGCATTGAAGAACTGTCCGCCGCGCTGAACGTCAGCACACGCACACTCCGCCGACTGGTTGAGGCAGGCGAGATTGAGCATTACCGCGTGGGGCCGAAGCTTTACCGCTTTGACCTTGAGCGGACGCTCGAAAGCTTCCGGCGCGGTGCAGCATGATGGACCGCACTGTTTCCCGCGCTATCAAGCAGGGTACTCGTTCGCAGCCGGTACCGGATCGCCGGCGCCGTCCGATCCGTTTGCGCGGTGAGGTGACGTTAGCGCCGGATGAGTTGGCTCTCGCTATGGAACTGGCCCGGGCTGACCGGATCAAGGATGACATCGCCGCATACGCCTTGGAGCGCGGCATCAAACCTGCCGGGCAGCTTTGCGCGTTTGAGGACTGCCGGCGGGACAAGTACGGCCACGGCCTTTGTAAAGCGCACCTCTGGCAGCAGAAGCGCGGCAGTGAACTTAAACCAATCACCGCACGGAAGAAGGCCCAGCCATGACCGCAGCAATGGTTCTTGAGGATGCGGAGTGGGGGGCCGACGCGCTGGCAACGATCATCGGCCTAGCGCATTCCCGGCCGACGTTCACGGCCGTGGACCTCATGCAGGAGATGCGCCCGGCCCCGCATAGCAACATGGTGGGCGCGGCATTCAGCGCGGCCCGCAACCTCGGCTACATAACCGCAGCCGGGTACACCACATCAACCACACCATCCAGGCACCACGGCGTCGTCCGCGTCTGGGAACGCCGCATCGATAGGAGAGCGTCATGAGCGATGCCAAACGCAAAGACGACTGCATAGAGTGCGGGCATCCCGGGTCGCACCATGACGCGGGCGAGTGCTGGACTGATGCGCAAGGCCGCGAAGTATCAGGGGGCAGCGTATGCGGCTGCGGCTGGTACACCCCGCGCTGGGCGGTAACCCCATGATCGCGTTTCTTGTCCTCGTGGCGTTGTGTTTCTTTGGTCCGCGCATCTTCGCTCAGGCCCGCATCACCGACTTCCATATGGCGCACAAGCCCGGAACGTGCAGGGAGTGTGACTCCTTTGAGTGACCAGGAACCCATCTACTGCCCCGTGCAGACACACGCCGGGAGCATCAACTACGGCCCACCTGAATGGTGCGAGAACGAAGTCGAGAGCTACGGGGATTTGTGCCCCGTCCATGACTCTGAAGCCCGCGCCGACGACGACTACGACCGCTACCTCGAATCTAAATACGAAGACTAAACCACTACTGGGGGAATCATGAACACACGTAAGAACCGGCCCGAGGCTTTCCACGCACGGGCCCTGCATGACTACGCGGAACAGTTGGCCGTGGCGGTCCAGATGCTCGCCGACCTTGAAGGCTACCAGCGCGGCGTATCAGAAGCCCGGATCGCGGCATGAACGCGACGGCGGCGGACACTGTTGTCCCGTCCACGGAAACGTACGGCCTGCCACCCACGGTTCCGCACCTTATCGCCAAGCTCCGGCTGGTTGACCCCGCCGTCCTAGCCCAAATCACCCACAAAGACCCGGAGCCGCAGCCATGACCCATCACCCAACGATCACGGAAGCGCTTGAGCTTGCTGAGGGTATCCCGGAGGACGCCGGGAATTGGCATGTTCTCCGGCCGTTGTTGATCGCCCTCCGCACCCTCGCAAAAGACAAGGAAATAGCATGACACCCGAGCAGTTCGCAGCTACCCGCACCACCCCGAAGCCCGCTGTCCCGTTCACGCCGGAGCAGTTCGCCAAAGCCCGTGAGGTTCGCACCCGTTACGGCTGGTACGACGTCCTCTACGTCAATGTCCCGGACAGTGTCGCCGTCGCCGGTGACTTCGGTGACATGCGAATCCCCGCCGGCACCATCCTGGAGGTCCGCTAACCATGTGGCTTTTTGGCAGGCAGCACACTCCTATCGAATTACCAGACACGCCGACCCTCAGTAGGTCGGACGCTGAGGTACTCCACGCCGCCGGGCTCACCCTCCGCGAATGGGACGCACTCACCGAAACCCAACGCGCCGACTACCGCTGGCGAATCGGAATCACCGCATAAGAAGGAGGGCGATGATGCCCAACACTCAACCCGGTTGCGGCTCCGACTGGTGGAACCGCAAAACCAACCGGTACTGCGACTGCCCACCAGCCAGGTACCGGCCCGGATACGCCAAACCCACCAATCCACTTTGCAAAGAACATGGGGACCAGAATGTGCAACCTGCAGACTCATATGGACCGTGACCACCGCATCCACGAAGCCCAGCGGTTAGAGCCCGTCTACACCAAACTCGCCGCAGAATACGGCATCGAATATCAGCCACCCACGACAGACAACTGAACATCAACCACCACCGACTGAGCCGCCACCGAGCGGCTTTTTTCATGCCCAAGGGGGAATCATGCTCTACCCGCCCGGAATACACGACCATGTAACGAACGCCGACTATCACAGTGACCCGGCGCTCGGCTCGACGTCGTTGAAGACGCTAGCGACGAAGACGCCTGCGCATTACAAGCACGACCAGGAACACCCGAAAAGCTCCGACGCTTTCGACCTCGGGACAGTGGTTCACAGCCTCATCCTTGAAGGCGATGAATCCGGCGTCGAGGTTTGGGACTTCCCGGCATGGACAACGAAGGTCGCCAAGGAATCCCGCGACGAGTCCCGAGCAGCCGGAAAGATCCCGCTGCTAACGAAGGACTGGGAGCAGGTTAAGGCCATGCGGGATAGCGTCATGCGGCACAACATCGCACGTGAACTCTTCACCGGTCACAAGGCAGAGCAGTCCGTGTTCTGGGACGAAGACGGACTCATGTTGAAGTGTCGCCCGGATGCATGGAAGCCCGGCGCGCTAATCGATTTGAAGACCGCACGCAACGCTGACCCTGCCGAGTTCGGGAAGACCGCGCACGAGTACGGCTACCACCAGTCAGCCGCGCACTACATCGACGGCGTGAAAGCGGCGACGGGTGAAGAGTTGCCCTTCCACTTTGTGCTTGTTGAGAAGACCGAGCCTTACCTCGTGTCCGTCGTGGAGTTGGACGTCGAGGCGATCAACCTTGGCAGGCAGCTCAACGACCGCGCCAAACGGATCTACCGCGAATGTGTGGAGTCCGGCAACTGGCCCGGCTACCCCAGCGGTGAACTTGTCAGCCTGCCCATGTGGGCCATCTACCAAGCCGAAGAACTACTAGGCATCTCCGGCGACATCGAAATGGAGTTTTAGACCGTGGACCTAACCGAATCCATTGCCCCGCGCAGTGACCAACTGAATAGTGATGACCTGATTACCGGGCCCGTCACCGTGACCATCACAGAGGTAAAGGCCGGCAACCCGGAACAGCCCGTCGAGGTTCACCTGCAGGAGTTCCCCGGACGCCCATACAAGCCCTCCAAGAGCATGAGAAGGGTTTTGGTCCAGGCGTGGGGTGCTGAGGCAAGCACATACACCGGACGGCGCCTCACACTGTTCCGTAACCCCGAGATTACCTTTGGCCGGGACAAGGTCGGTGGCATCGAAATCAGCCACATGAGCGACCTGCCCAAGCGCCTCACCGTGTCCCTCATGGTCACGAGGGGTAAGCGGAAACCGTTCAGTGTTGACCCGCTCCCCGACGCACCCAAACCGGATACCACGATCCCTGCTGATGTCGTATCCAACACGGCCAAGGCACTCGCTGACGGGGCGCTCGACGACTACCTCGCCTGGCTCACCGAACAAGGCGCACCCGCACACATCATCAACTGGGTCAGCGAACAGAGGCCCGCATGAGCGCGGGCCGGATCAACGTATCCATCGAGGCCGGGCACCTGAAACCGACCGTCACCCCGCCGAGCCCCGTGCTCGGCAAGCAAGTAGAGATGGACGGCTCAAACGTCCTGCTCTACATCACACCAACCACTGCCAAGCAGTGGATCGAAGTACTCGAAACAATCGCAAAGGAAACAGCATGAGCATCGTTAGCTTCACCGGAAACATTGGCAAGTCTCAGGGCCTGAAGTTCAGCAATGACGGGAAGCCGCGCCTGTCCTTCTCCGCTGCTGAGACGGCCCGTGTCAAGGACCAGTCCGGCCAGTACGTTGACGGCGGCACGACTTGGTTCAACGTGACCCTGTTTGGTTACACGGCAGAGGCGATTGACGCGCAGATCGCCGCGCAGGGCGGCAAGGGCAAGGTCATCGTCACCGGGCGCATGTCCACCCGCGAATACGAGCACAACGGCGAGAAGCGCGAATCGCTCGACGTTGTGGCGGACTCGGTCGGGTTCGTTCCGCGTGGACAGCAGCAGGGTCAGCAGCAGCCCGCACAGCAGGCGCAGGGTGGCTGGTTGAACCAGCCGACAAACTCGGGCGCATGGGGCAACGGGCCAACCACAGGCCCTGCTTTTTAGGCCATGCCGCACACGACGATCCTGGCGCGGTCGGTTCCGTACCGCGAGCTCCGCGCCACCGAACGGGTTTGCACACGCTGCGGCATCACTTTTAGCACCCGGTCTGACCGGTTCCAGCACTCGGACTGCATCGACTGCCGCGGACCAGTCAGCCGCAAACCCCGCAACTAAACACACCCACAGCGGCGCCCAACACCTCACGTTGGGCGCCGCTGTCGTACCCCAAGGACTTTATGAGCGACGCATGTTGTGCGCTGTGTAAGGGCGCACACGGTATCTGCCTATCCCGCTTTCAATGCGATCACCACCGCGAGGCTGAGGCGCAGGAGGAAGCGAACCACCGCGCCAGGTCATCCCGACGCGACCCGACTGCGGATGAAGCGATCCGCAACCTGACACGCCGAACCCGCAACCCGAAACGCCCACGCCGATAAGGAGGCAACCCAATGGGATACCAATACCGCGGCGAAATCCGTGACGCCGAACGCCCAAACCTGCAACCCTGCGGCACGTACCCCGGATACAGGCGCCACATAGACCACGGCGAAGAAGCCTGCGACGAATGCAAAGCAGCGATGGCCGCTGAATCACGCACCCGCCGCAACCGCAACCACAACAACCCCGCGCACCCCAGCCAGTTCACCACCGAGAAGTGCGGCACCTGGCCCGGACGACGCCGGCACGACTACTACAACGTGCCACCCTGCGAACCATGCAAAGCCGCAGCCCGCGCCTACCAACAAGAACGACGCGCCGCCAAACGAGCAAAGAACTAGGAGGAACAAATGGTTTACATCAGGAACGCGAAGAAGCAGAACCTCGAAGCCCTCCGCATCCAGCAGCAGATCGCCGCGGCCGCCGTTGAGAAGGCCGAGAAGGAACTTGCTGAGGTAGTAGAGGCTGAACGGGAAATCGTGCGCCTGCAACGCCGCCGCACCGAAACCGAACGGCAACTCATCGAAGCCAAAAACCGGGTAGAGCTCGCCGCCCGCAAACTCGCACAACCCCCCATCATCTTCGGCGGACGCGACGGCCTCGAAGCAGCAGCCCGCGAATCAGCCCGCTACGACAAACGCCGCCGCATACTCACCGGCCAAAACGCATGACACGACACAGGAAGAGGTGACCCCTAGTGGCCCGCATTAGAACAATCAAGCCAGAGTTCTGGGACTCTCCCGACACCGCCAAGGCGTCACTGCGGGCACGACTGCTCTACATCTCAATGTGGAACCTCGCAGACGACTACGGCATAGGCGACGGCAACTTCAAACGCATCATCGGATTCGCGTTCCCGAACGACGATCTAACAGTGGCGGAAATTCCGCGACTTATCGCGGAAGTTTCGCGCACCTTCTCGGTAATGTTTTTCGACTACGAAGGACGCCCCTATTACTGGATCCCCTCATGGGAAACACACCAGCGCACAGAGAAGCGCGCCAAGCAGCGCGTCCCCTACCCCGACAACCCAAAAACCCTGGATTCTAGCGGTCAAATCGACGGTGGCGGAAAATCCGCGGCAAGTGTCGGAAGTTCCGGCGCTGGAACAGGGGAACAGGGGAACAGGGGAACAGGGGAAAGGGAACTAGGGAACACTTGTCCGGCAAGCCCGGACGAGTTCATCGACTGGTACCTCGAATACCCTCGCAAAGAATCCAAAGGCGCCGCAGAGAAGGCCTACGCCAAGGCCCGGAAGATCGCCACGGCTGAGGAACTAATCGAAGGCGCGATCCGGTACCGGGACGACCCCAACCGCGAACAGCAATACACGAAGCTCCCCGCGACCTGGCTCAACGCCAAATGCTGGGAAGACGGGCCCCTGCCGGAAAAGAACGCACCCGCACGCCCGTCCACATCAGAACGCCGACTACAGGCCGGCTTTGAACTACTCCAACAGACCCGCAACGGCCAACTCGAACTGGGGGCATGATGAACGCCGAAGAAACAGTCCTACTCCTGACATGGGTGAATCAGCACGACCCGC
>Ga0307408_100001079_pt1 | contig 20870 bp, 17 predicted proteins | sample 322Cmetagenome_FD_202116 | JGI IMG/M metagenome (GOLD analysis project Ga0307408, IMG submission 202116) | Maize rhizosphere microbial communities from greenhouse at UC Davis, California, United States - 322HYB-C-3 | ecosystem: Host-associated > Plants > Roots > Rhizosphere > Soil | place... | reverse complement strand
AATCAATCAAGCGTCAAAATATATTAATTGGTGAAGTTTGGATCTGTGGCGGCCAATCGAATATGGAGATGCCGGTTAAGGGTTTTAAGGCCCAGCCTATAATAGGATCCAACGAAGCAATATTGAGATCTAGAAATAGAAATATACATTTATATACTGTACCAAGAGCCTCGGTAACAGAACCACAGGTGAACAGTAAACCATCTGGGTGGAAAACAGCAGAACCTGAGTCTGTAGCAAATTTTAGTGCTACCGGTTATTTCTTTGGCAGATTATTATATGAGATGCTTGATGTTCCTATCGGACTTATTAATGTAAGTTACAGCGGGTCGTCTATCGAAGCCTGGATGTCACCAGAAAATTTAAAGTCATTCGAAGATATAAAAATCCCTGCAAAAGGAGATTCAATTAAAGCAGTTAGTCGAACTCCAACAACCTTATATAATGGAATGCTTCATCCAATCGCGGGCTATGGCATCAAAGGTGCTATTTTTTATCAGGGAGAGTCGAACTACGAGCGTCCTGATCAATATGAAGAACTTTTCCCTCTGTTCGTAAAACAATGCAGAACAGAATGGACACAAGGTGATTTTCCTTTCTATTATGTACAAATAGCTCCTTATAATTACACACAACTGCCTCCTTACAATTCAGGCGGAAAATACAACTCGGCGTACCAACGAGATGCGCAAAGAAAATCGCTCACTAAAATACTTAATTCTTCGATGGCCGTTGTGATGGATATTGGTGAAGAAAACAATATTCACCCGGCTAATAAAGAGGCCGGAGGCAAGCGTTTAGCTTTACTGGCATTAACAAACACGTATGGGATGAAAGGATTTGGTTCGGGAAGTCCTCTTTATAAGTCCATCTCTGTAAACGGAGCAATTGCGACTATAAATTTCGATAATGCAACGAACGGACTGACATCATACGGAAAAGAACTTTCTCACTTTGAGATTGCCGGCAACAATAAAATGTTTTATCCAGCAAAAGCAGTTATCAACGGTGGCTCTATAGCAGTCTCCTCCCCTCTTGTTAAGGAACCTGTTGCAGTGCGCTATGCTTTTAACGACTTTGTGATTGGAGATTTGTTTAATACTGAAGGATTTCCTGCCTCATCTTTCAGGACGGACGCCTGGTAGTTTTCTACATATATTATTGACCAATGAACTACAGAAATATTCTAGCATTTACTATGGCTGGCTTCGCTGCATTGCAACTAAACGGCCAGCCCAGGGAACTTGACTCCTATAATATAAAATGGACTAACCAAAGTTTAAACTCTTCGGAATCGATGCCATGCGGAGGTGGCGACATTGGTTTAAATGTTTGGGTAGAGAATGGAGAGCTGTTATTTTACGTCTCAAGAAGTGGAAGTTTTGATGAAAATAATGCACTCCTGAAAGCTGGGCGAGTACGGTTAAAATTAAGTCCAAACCCATTCAACTCACCAAAGTTTGAACAGGAACTCATTCTAAAAAATGGTAATATTCAGATAAAATCGGGGGATAAATTACGGGCAGAGGTTAAGGTATGGGTAGACGTTTATAAACCCATTATTCATGTTGACGTAAAATCCAGCGAGCCGACAAAAGCTGAAGCATCATTTGAGAGCTGGCGGAATAAAGACCATTTTCCAAAAGGCAGAGAAAACAATGGCAACTCATGGAAATGGGCTCCACAAGAGGGAACCAGAACTTTTAAAGATTCTATCACCTTTAAAAATAATGGCATCATTTTCTTCCATCAAAACAAAGAACAAACTGTTTTTGATGTTGCTGTAAAACAACAAGGATTAAATGCGGTAAAACAGAACCTCTTTAACCCCTTGCAGAATCTTGTATTTGGAGGCTTAATGGAAGGCAGCAATATGCAAGCAGCCGGAACCTATGAAGGTCGTTACGTAAATACGGATTATAAGGGCTGGATATTGAGAAGTACCAAGGCTGCGAAAGAACATACTCTGCGAATTTTGTTACAAACCAGCCAGGACGATCTGAACACATGGCATAATTCACTTTTTTCGTTCGCGAAAAAGGTTGCCACTGAAAAAAAGCAAGAAGCCAGATCGCAGCAATGGTGGCAACAGTTTTGGCAAAGAAGCTATATTTTCATTGATGCTCCTTTTCAATCAGAAAAATGGCAGGTAGCCAGAAACTACCAGTTAATGCGCTATATGCTGGGCTGTAATTACAAAGGGCAATACCCTACAAAGTCCAACGGCGGCCTGTTTACTACAGATCCGGTTTTTACAGATTCCACTCAAAAATTTAGCCCTGATTTTAGAAACTGGGGTGGCGGTATACATACAGCTCAAAATCAAAGGCTGGTTTATTGGCCGATGCTTAAAAGTGGCGACTTTGACCTGATGAAGCCTCAGTTTAATTTCTATCTGCAAATATTAAGAAATGCCGAGATTAGATCTGAAGTATATTGGGGGCATAAAGGGGCATGTTTTACCGAACAGATGGAGAATTTTGGTCTGCCTAATATGGCAGAATATAATTGGAAGCGCCCTGCGGATTATGACAAAGGCATGGAACATAATGCCTGGCTGGAATATGAATGGGATACTGTTCTTGAATTTTGTTTAATGATGCTTGAACAAAAGCGTTTCAATGACAGTAATATTGCCACTTACATTCCTTTTATTGAAAGCTGTCTTACTTTTTTTGATGAACATTATCTATATCTGGCTAAAAAACGCGGCAGCAAAACTTTAGATGCAAACGGACACTTGATACTTTATCCAGGATCGGCAGCTGAAACCTATAAAATGGCTTACAATTCCACATCGACTATATGCGGCTTAAAAGCTGTCCTGGCTGGTTTACTTGCCTTACCTGAAAGCTCTCTATCTGTCGAAAAAAGACAACGATGGGCAACGATGTTAAAGCGAATCCCACCCATAAATTTCAGAGAATTTGACGGGCATCCAACCATTTCTCCTGCCCGGCTATGGGAAAGAATAAATAATACGGAAAGTCCTCAGCTTTATCCTGTTTTTCCATGGAATGTATATGGTATTGGGAAACCTGGCTTAGATACAGCCATCAACACTTTTAAGTTTGATAAAGATGTATTAAAGTTCAGGAGTCATGTAGGATGGAAACAGGATAATATTTTTGCAGCCCGACTTGGTCTTACCCAAGAAGCTGACGAATTAACTACTTCTAAACTTAAAGATTCCGGGAGAAAATTCCCTGCGTTTTGGGGGCCTGGCTTCGACTGGACTCCCGATCAGAATTGGGGAGGTTCGGGAATGATTGGTTTGCAGGAGATGTTGATGCAAACCGATGGAAGGAAAATATATTTGTGTCCAGCCTGGCCTAAAACACAAAATGTACGATTTAAACTAAACGCTCCATACAAAACAGTTGTGGAAGCAGAACAACGAGATGGCGAAATCAAAATCATTAGCATTGTGCCTGAGCATCGCCGAAAGGACATCGTTATATTGAAATAAGAAACATTGGGCTGCCGATTATGGCAGCCTCAATTACCTAGTAACGATCCCAAAAAGCTGGAGGAGTAATTCCCAATGCTCTGAGATAGACGAATGCCTGGCCCCGATGATGAATTTCGTTATCAATAAAATAAAAGATAGTAGAACTTACTGTACCGTCGTACATTCCGAAAGCTTTAATTGATTCCTGAAACCGATTTGCTTCAATTTCCGGCCATAATTGATTCAGCCTAAACGTTACTTCGTCCCATTTTTCCAGAAACTGAGTTTTTGTTTTAGGTCCGTTACCTGTTACATGTGCTAAATCGTTCATGTTACCCCATTTTCCAGTTACAATCCCTTCAATTCCTGAATCTGAAAGATCAATTATTTCTTGCAAAAGTTCAGAAAAAGGGCGCATCCCTCCTATTGAAAAATCAAAAAATTTGTCTTCAGGATAAGCTTCGATTACCTTGCGGGTAAGAGTTCTGTGTCCTTGCCAATGTTTCAAAAGTTGTTCTGTACTAATTACTACCGATGTTTCTGTTAACTGATTTATATCCATGATTATTAGGTATTGTTTAATGATCCAAAGAAAAGAAGCATGAGTGACAACCCTATGTCAGCAGCAATTAATGAATATCGATTTTAACGAAATATACATTCACCCGGCACATGAAACTGGCTCATATTTATAACTTTATCGGGTTAAATTCGATTTCATTTTGTACATTTATGCCGCTTTAATGATGATGAGTTTAAAGCCTTTGCAAGTAACTGTATAGATTTTTTAAGACCTCTTTTACCCATAATCTATCATTAGATATATGATAAACATTTACGCTTTTTTTAAAACACATTGCCCAATTAAGAAACTTGGTTTGTTCTTCTTTTTTTCTGCATTTTTAATCAAAGGCTTTGCGCAAAACGTAGGTATAAATTCAAGTGGAAGTGCTCCGGATGCCAGTGCAGGTTTAGATGTAAGTTTCACAGACAAAGGTTTATTAATTCCAAGGGTTTTCTTAACATCAACTTTAGACGTTACTACCATCCCTTCACCAACAACGTCTCTTTTAGTTTACAATAAAACTGACAATGGCAGCATAACTCCCGGTTATTATTATTTTGATGGTACTGCCTGGATTAAGTTAGCAGCATCAACAACCCAATGGACAACAAATGGATCTAATATTTATTATTCCTTAGGCAACATAGGAATTGGAGTAAACAATCCAAGCTATAAACTACACATCGACGCAGGAAGTAATCCCCTTTTTATAAAAGGTATTCAAACCGGCAGTACATCAGACAATATCCTGACCATAACAGGCGGAGTAGTTAAAAAGTTACCACAAAACGGGTTATTAACAACAAGCTGGTCATTGACTGGGAATAGCTCTTCAAGTTCTAATTTTATTGGATCAACCAATAATGCGCCGCTCAGGTTTAGAACTAATAATGTATCGAGGATGACATTAGATAGCCTGGGGAATCTGGCAATTGGTGGGACAACCAGTACTGCTGATTCTCTTGTTGAAAAATTGTTGGTTGATGCGAGTACCGTAACCACCAAGACTGGACTTTCCGTAATAGGCTCAATTAACGAATTTTTCCAGTTCAATATACAAAACAAGAATGGCAGTACAAAAGCCTCAACGGATATTGTAGCAACTAATAACAATACAAGCACTGAAAGCTATGTGAATATTGGAATAAATAGTAGTGGTTATACTCCAAGCACTAAAAAATTAGGTTCCGCCAATGACAGCTATCTTCTTAGCGTGGGTGGTAACTTAATCATTGCCCCAACAACAGACCAAAAGGATCTTTACTTCTATACCAAGGCAAGCTCTGCAGCTAATTTAACCGAAAAAATGAGACTAACTGCGAGTGGTAACTTTGGTATTGCGACAAACAATCCAACCACTAAATTATATGTTAATGGAACGGGTTTTTTTGCTGGAGCAACAACGTTTAACGCCGGACTTACAGTAAGCGCAGGGGGAGCAAGTATTACTGCAACATCCAATCCACTAACATTATCAGGAGTTCAAACAGGAGCAACATCTGACGAAATACTTGTTATCAGTAGCAATGTTGTGAAAAAGATATCTTTAACTCAAAACTTATGGTTGCAAGGAGGAAGTTCTGTTGCATCGGAACAAAAGTTGGGTACAACCTCAAACTTCGCCCTGCCTTTCATCACAAACAACACCGAAAAAATGCGGATTACAACAGGAGGGACTGTTGGAATTGGAACATCCAGCCCAAATACGGCTTATAAATTAGACGTTAATGGTGCCGGATATTTTAGCGGTGCTTCTGTAATGAATGCAGGTCTTACAGTAAATGCAACATCAAATCCCCTTACATTAACAGGTGTTCAAACAGGTGCAGCGTCTGATGAAGTGATGGTTATTAGCAGCAATGTAGTAAAAAAGATATCACTAGGTCAAAACATATGGATTCAGGGAGGAAATGCTGTTGCCTCGGAGTCAAAAATTGGCACAACTTCTAACATTGCTTTGCCATTCATAACAAATAACTCAGAACAAATGCGCATTACTGCCGATGGAACGGTTGGTATAGGAACTTCGAACCCAAACACATCTTACAAATTAGACGTTAATGGGGGGGCCTATATTAGCGGAACTTCAGTATTCAATTCAGGACTTACCATAAATGCCACTTCCGATCCCCTTACATTAACAGGTGTTCAATCAGGTTCAAGCTCCGATGAAATACTTGCCATCAACAATGATGTTGTAAAAAAGATATCACCAGCCCAAAGCTTGTGGCTACAGGGCGGAAATGCCGTGGGATCGGAGACAACTATTGGCACAACTTCAAATATTTCATTACCATTCATAACTAACGGTACTGAACAAATGCGTATTACCAGTGACGGGACGGTAGGTATAGGTACAGACTCTCCGGATACAAATTACAAGCTACATGTCAACGGTGATGCTCATGCAGCAAGCTGGCAAACCAGTTCGGATCGTCGTTTAAAAAAGAACATAAAAGAGCTTAACTACGGATTAGAGTCTGTTCTTGCGTTGAAACCCGTTTCTTATAACTGGATTGATCCGGCATTGACAACCAAAACTCAGATAGGCTTAATTGCTCAGGATGCGAAAAAGGTGATTCCTGAAATAGTTCAAGGTGATGAAAACAAAGAAAAACTTAGCATCAACTACACTGAGTTAATCCCCGTTCTGATTAATGCCATTAAAGAACAGCAAACAAAAATAGACTCCCAGCAAAAGGAAATAGACGAGCTTAAGAAGCTGATAAAAAAATAACTATACCGAAAAAGGAGACACTCAAACGTCTCCTTTCTTGTTTCTAAGCACCCTTCCAAATCAGGATCTGCAACGAGGTATTAACTGAATTAACGGCTCTCCTGTACAAAACAGCATTTCCTTTGGTGATTTTACCCAGCAGGCTTTTACACTCGCGGATATACACACTGGCAAAATCCGGATCATGTTCAACTATTTCGCGGCAGTTATCTATAATATCAGCATATTTTATAGTTTGGGAATCCGCGCTTGTAGCCTGAATTCGCTCCTCCTCCATGGTTTTTCGCTTTTTTCTATTCCACTTGGGATAGTCTTTTTTAAGATAAATATCCGTTAATTCATCGATCAGTTTCAAGGTTTGGACAATCTCTTGTTCAGGCATTAATGACTTCAGAAAAACCCGGATCTCATCCTTTTTCACTGAAGTATCTTCCAGCACATCGTGCAACAAAGCTGCTGCCAGAACCGGAAGCTTACCTGAATACTCTCTGCACATTTCCATCACCCGCACCGGATGTACAATATAATCTTCCGTAGAATACTTTCTTTTCTGTCCGGAATGAGCATTGGTTGCGAATTTTATTATCTGGTCAAGAATAGAGTCCATAAACGAATCACTATTAAGAAAAGGAGAAAGAGCTTTAAAAAGTTTAGAACATTTCATTTTTACCATTACTGGTTTAAATGTCAAAAGCGTTTTGAGGTAGATCAAGTGCTTTATTATAAGCAAGTAAAATTTTAGCTTAGCACCATACAGAACGCATATTCCAATGAAAACACCTATTTACCAGGCAGACGCATTTACCGACAAGTTATTCGGAGGAAATCCCGCTGCGATATGTCCTTTAACCACATGGCTTCCGGATTCTGTTATGCAGAAGATTGCAGCAGAAAACAACCTTGCAGAAACGGCATTTTTTGTACCTGAAGGTGATGGCTATAAACTACGCTGGTTTACGCCTGAAATAGAAATAGATCTTTGTGGACACGCGACCTTAGCAACTGCACACATTCTTTACACCGAGTTAGGTTATACCGCACCCATAATACATTTTCACACCCTCAAAGCTGGCACACTTACAGTTTCCAAACACAACGATATCTATACATTAAATTTCCCAGCAAGAATAACAGAGCGAGTAACGCCTCCTGCGGATCTTTTACAGGCACTTGGAGTTGATTTTACTCCGCTCGAAGTTCATAGGTCAAGGGATTACATGCTTGTTTTCGAAACAGAAGAACAGGTGGCGTCAATTAAGCCCGACTTTTATGCACTAGCAAAAATAGATGCTGTGGGTATTATTGTGACAGCAAAAGGAAACAACAGTGACTTTGTGTCGAGAATGTTCGCACCGTCTGCTGGAATAAATGAAGATCCGGTTACAGGTTCGGCTCATTGCAACTTGATTCCCTACTGGGCTGAAAACCTGGAAAAAAACACTCTTCATGCTTATCAAATTTCTGCACGGAAAGGTGAGCTATGGTGCGAATTAAAAGGAGATCGTGTATTGATGTCTGGAAAAGCTGTTACTTATTTAAAGGGAGAAATATACATCTGATTCAGTTGGCCGCAAGAAGGCCTTCCTAGGATAATATCTCCCCTACTCCCATTTATAAGTAATGCCGATTCGCCAGATGTCAAGTTTGCGGAAATCCACTTTATTAGACTGAATCTGTAAAGTACTTTGATATGCCGGAGTAATATAAAAATCATTAATCAGTTTAAATTGCATTCCAACCTGGAAACGGTTCTGATCAAACTTGTTTAATCCTTTCAGCTCTTTTCCAAGATTGATCATGGGTTCATCCGAAATAAAAAAGTAGGCTTTTTGCTTTTTCATAACTGGAACCTGAACCTGAAATTGATACCTTAAACGATGGTTGTAACGTTCCTTTAAATCATCTTTCTGAAATCGCTCTTCCAATCTTAATCGATGACTAAATCTCAGGAACTTATATTTCTGAGATGCTGCTATCTGTTGCCAGGGCCTATGTTCGCGTCGGACACCAACACTGGTAAAATATTCAGAATAAGCATAACCGGCAGAGAAACTAAATCTTTTATTTAGTTGATAATTCAGTCCCACCCTGCCGATCCACTGAACTTTATCATTAAAATCATTATACCTGTCAGAATAATCACCCGAAACAGACCAAGCCGTGTCTACAGGTACGAATACGTAATACTGAGGCCAAAACTCAACCGACCGGTCTACTACCTTTTGAGCCATGCCGGCGAAAGCAAATAAAACCAACACCTGCACTATCGCAAGTCTCTTAAAAAAATAAAAACGGATCATTAAAACTGAGGGCGATTTAAAATAGCTTCTTTAATTATTGCATCCCGAATATCGAATGTGTATGGTACTTCTTCTTCCTGATGCTGAGTTTTGCCATGTTGATGAAGCTGATGAACCTGGCGATTGGTTTTTGTTTCTGCGGATAACTCTTCCTGGCTCTTCATTTCTGAAAAAGTAGTATGTTCCATCCGAACCAGCTCAACCTTCGCTTCCCGGGAAATTTTCTCCTTAACGTTTTCCTTTTGATAAAGATGCTTGTATTTAGGTTCGTAAGGATTGTTCGGATTTACAATCTCTTCCAAAAGAAAAGGTTCTATTTTCTTTTTTGTTACAGGAGGAGTAGAACTTGCGGGAACTGACGGACGCTTCGAGGTTAGCGGATCACGTTTCCCCGGATTGCGTTTTCGGGCCTTGTCTTGCTCTTTTTGAAAATTAGCCCATGTTTTATAAACATAAAAGGCAATTCCAATCAAAAAAGGAATAAAGTTTTCCATATTCTACAAGTTACAAACATCAGCAAAAAAGCCCGTATTTTTACCTCTATTTTTACTTTTAATCCATAACTTGGTGCTCTTTTTTAGAGAGTTAGGGATTGAACCTGTTGAGAAGAAAATGCAATTAAACAGACTGGAAATCAAAGGCTTTAAAAGCTTTGGAGACAAAATCACCATCCATTTTAATGAGGGCGTAACGGCTATTGTTGGGCCAAATGGATGTGGAAAATCCAACGTGGTAGATGCCATACGCTGGGTACTGGGCGAACAAAGCACTCGGATGCTGCGCTCGGAAAAGATGGAAAACATCATTTTTAATGGAACTAAAACACGTAAGCCCGCGCAGTTGGCAGAGGTTTCATTAACATTCGACAATACAAAAAACATCCTACCAACGGACTTTTCGCAGGTTACCATTACCCGGAAATTGTATCGTAGCGGCGAAAGCGAATACCGGTTGAATGATGTTCAGTGCCGCTTAAAAGATATTACCGACCTGTTTCTGGATACGGGGATTGGCGCTGATTCTTATTCAATCATCGAACTAAAAATGATTGATGAGATTATTGCCAATAAAGAAGGATCGAGAAGGGTACTTTTTGAAGAAGCGTCGGGAATATCAAAATACAAGCTTCGTAAAAAGCAAACTCTTACCCGTTTAAAAGATACCGAAGCCGACTTAAGCCGTGTTGAAGATCTTCTTTTCGAGATTGAGAAAAATCTTAAAACCTTAGAGAATCAGGCTAAAAAGGCCGAGCGCTATTATAAGCTGAAGGAGCAATATAAAGCACTTAGCGTAATGCTTGCCGCTTTTAGAATTGTCGGATTCCGTACATCACTGGAAAGCTTAGAAGACCAGGAAAACAACCACGAATCGCAAAAAACCACCCTTGTTAGTGAGATTGAAAGACTTGATGAGGCACTTAAGCTTTACAAGGAAGGGAACATCTTAAAGGAAAAGAACCTTGCTACTCAGCAAAAGGCGACTAACGAGTTTATCAGCAAGATACGAGCTTACGAAAGTGAAAAGAAGATAAAGAATGAGCAACTTCGTCATTTACAGGAAAAAGAAACCAGGTTGAATGGCGAACTTGAGAAAGATAAAACCCAGCTTAACAGTGTCCATTACAATATAAAGCGGTTGAATGAAGAGTTGTTGCAAGAAAGTCAGCAGTTTGAAAACATCCAAAACAGCCTTTCCGACAGAAAAGAAGAACTCGATGAGTTAAAACTTCAGCAGCAGTCTGCAAAGCAAAAACTGGACACCTATCTTAAACAAAGTAATGAGATACAGGATCATCTCTATAAGTTAGAGAAAGATATTACGGTTTTAAACATTCAGAAAGACGCTTTAGAGCAAGAAAGCAATCGCAATCTGGCTGATACAGCCTCTAAGGAAATAGAACTTACTGAGTTCAATAAAGCCATTGCTGAGGTAGAAAACGCTGCCGAAGAGAAACGAAAAGAACTGGGTGAATGGCTGGCTTATGAGGAAGAGCTTAACAGACAGATTCAGTTTACCGAGGAATTTATTGCAAAACAAAAAGACAAACTTTCTTCGGAGTCCCGCAAGCTGGATTCGAAACAGAATGAATACAACCTAACCAAATCACTGGTTGACAACTTGGAAGGTTTTCCTGAATCGATCCGTTTCTTAAAGAAAAATGCAGGCTGGGCGAAGCAACCTCCCCTATTTTCCGACGTACTTTTCTGTAAAGAAGACTATCGCGTTGCTATCGAAAACTACCTGGAACCTGTAATGAACCATTATGTGGTTGATACTCAGGCCGACGCCGTACAAGCGATTCGTTTACTTAGTGATTCGTTAAAAGGAAGGGCCAATTTCTTTGTTCTCGAAGCTTTGAATAAAGGTCCTGAGCCGGGAAAACTTGAGCTGGTTAGTGATCGATTAATACCCGCACTTAGCATTGTAGAGGTAGATGCGAAATACAGCCGTCTTTGCCGCCAGTTATTGAATAACGTATATATTCTTACTTCCGGCGATGAGGATGAGCTTGACAATATGATGCCGGAAAACAGCATTGTAATATTAAGCGGCAGTGGAAAATTTGCCAAAACGCGTATTGCAATGGCCGGAGGGTCGGTTGGTTTGTTTGAAGGAAAGCGGATAGGCCGGGCAAAAAACCTTGAAGTTCTTGCTAAAGAAATCAAATCACTTGAGAGCGAAATTACTTCTCTTAAGGTTGATATTGAGCATGAAAACGAGAAACTGCTGCATCTAAAATCCTCTTCCAAAAGAGAAGACATTTTGGTTTTACAACAAGAAAGTAATCGTATAGGAAACGAGTTTATATCTCTTAAAACCCGCCAGGATCAATACATCGCGTTTATCCGCAACAGCCAGAACCGAAAACAGGATATAGAAACTAAAATAGCTTCCATAAATGCCGAAATTGCAGAAGCCGAACCGCAACTGGAATCCTTAAAAGCGAAGAAACTTGAGTTAAATGAAGATGTTCTGGATCAGCAACATAGCTTTAATACATTAAGCGAAATCACAACAGAAAAGTCTACGGCTTATAATCAGGAAAATATCCGCTTCCATCAGCAGCAAAATAAGGTTTCTAATATTGAAAAAGATCTCGAATATAGAGATAATCAACTTCAGGGATTAGAAACCCGCATTCAAACTAACAGCGTAGATCTTGAAAAGGTGCGTGTAGAGATTACAAATACTGTTGAGCATGTAGACAATAACGATGGCGACTTAAATGAGATGTATGCTCAGAAAGAAGAGCTTGAAAAAGGCGCCAGAGAAGCTGAACAAGATTATTATTCTTCTAAAAATCTGATCGTTGAGACAGAAAACAACATCGCCACTTTAAGGCGCAATAAGGAAAATTCAGACCTCATTTCAAATGAGATCAAGGATAAAAAAAACAGTCTTAAACTTGAGCTGAATGCCCTAAAAGAAAGACTAGCCGTTGAATTTAGCATAGATATTGCCGATCTTTTTGACACCGAAATTCCGGAGGGCGAAACCGAGGCTGATCTTAAAGGACAGACTGATAAATTAAAGAAACAGCTGGATGAGTATGGCGCAATCAATTCAACGGCAATGGAAGCATATCGTGAAATGAACGAGCGTTATACTTTCATTCTTAACCAGAAAAAAGATCTTGAGGAAGCAAAATCTGCTTTACTGCAAACGATCAAGGAAATTGACGACAGCGCACAGGATAAGTTTATGACGGCATTCTTAAATGTACGAGAAAACTTCATCCGAGTGTTCCGCTCATTATTTAATGAGGAAGACAGTTGTGATCTTATTCTTGATAACCCTCAGAATCCGCTGGAATCAGACATTGATATTATTGCACGGCCGAAAGGTAAACGCCCGTTGTCTATTAATCAGCTTTCTGGAGGTGAGAAAACCTTAACGGCAACAGCGCTTCTGTTTTCGCTCTACCTGTTAAAACCAGCGCCATTCTGTATTTTTGATGAGGTGGACGCACCTTTGGATGATACTAATATTGATAAATTCAATAATATCATCCGTAAATTCTCTGATGAATCTCAATTCATTATAGTATCTCACAATAAACGTACAATTGCCAGCACTGATATTATTTATGGTGTGACTATGGTAGAACAAGGGGTATCGAGAGTTGTGGCAGTGGATATGCGTGAAATGGCCTAATTCGAAACAGATATGAGCTTTCGTCTATAAAGCCAAACTCTTTCTTTGACCTTATAAAATGCAAAAGTCGCTTAATAACTAAGCGACTTTTGCATTTTATAAGCTCCTTTAGGAAGCACTCATTAAAAATGAGACTTTATTTGGCTGGTTTCACCCCTTCCGTAGTCATCTGCACTTTCTTCATCGAGCCGTCTTTATTATAATATAAATAATCTATACATACAGATCTTCTGAAACTACCTCCTTCTGTTGGAATTGATCCGTTATGGTAGATGAAGTACGACTTCCCTTTAAAATCGATAATTGCCTGATGATTAGTATTAGAGTTACCGGCAACTTCATTTAAAATTCCTTTGAAAACCCAAGGGCCATGAACGCTTTTACTCATGGCATAAGCAATTTTTTCGGGGAACTGATATGCATAAGATAAATAGTAATACCCTTTTCTCTTATGAATCCATGGGGCTTCCGTATAGTTAGGCAAGCCAGAAATCCGAATAATCGGTCCATCGAGTTCAATCATATTTTTTTTGAGTTTAGCATAGTAACAATTTGTATTTCCCCAGAAAAGATATGCCTGTCCATCGTCATCTATAATTACAGAAGGATCAATATCATCCCAGCTAATCTTAGAATCAGTGGTCATATCGTTGGTTATAATTGCAGATCCGCGACCATCTTTGAATGGCCCAGTTGGACTATCAGAAACTGCAACACCTATCGATTTGCCATGAATTGAACCGTGAGAAATAGCGATATACCAGTAAAACTTTCCATCCCGTTCTATCACCTGCGAAGCCCAGGCATCATCCTTCGCCCATGCAAAATCTTTAACATTTAATGGTGCCGGATGCTCTTCCCAATTTACCATATCCGAAGATGAATAACACAACCACTCGTGCATTTCATATCCATTACGTCCCTTCTCCGGAACATCGTGTCCGGTGTACAAATACACTTTATCCTTATAAACCATTGCAGCCGGATCTGCTGTATACTTATTCTTAATTATCGGATTTCGAGTAAGCGTGTCGGCCACACTTACCGGTTTAATATCCTGTGCGGCAACCGAAGTCAAAGTCCCTCCCAATAAAAATACTGCAGCCTAAAAAACGCAGCATACTACTATTCTTCATTAATCTCATGGATAAAATTTACATGGGTTTATAATTGTCTATTGAACACTTAATAACAGGTCGCAATTTTAATAAAAAGCTCTCGTATTTTTTATCACTAAAAAATATTCTTCAATGTAACGAAGTCATCTGCCCTGCGTCTATTTTTTAAACCAACCCTCAAATGAAACGGATATGAAAACGTTAAAAACCCTGTTAACTGCATGCTTGTTAGTTTTAGGAATCGGCGCTTTCGCTGATGAATTAAACACCTCTAACAAACTAGGTATTGATTATGCCTTAAAAACTTACCTCGATGCTATAGGCGAAGGAAAAGTAAAGAATCTGGCCAGTATACTTGATAATGATGTAAAATTTACAATTTCCCGAGGCGAAAAAATCCTGAACTATTCTAAATCAGAAATGTTAAGCTCTTTAAAATCGCAGGAAAATGTGAAACAGAACTGTACTACTGAGTACCTTGTTGTTGAGAAAAATCCAACACAAAGTATAGTAAAAGTAACTCAGAAGTATGAAAACTTTACCCGTGTGAACTTTGTCACTTTTAACAATACAGCAAAAGGTTGGAAAATTACGAATGTCTCCAGCTCTTTTAATTGAAGGATATTATTTGGTTATAGTTGAGAAAGGAGTGATCTGACCATCAGACACTCCTTATTTTTTTATTGATTTAATCGATTTTCGAAGAATAGAAACGGCAGGAAGCTTTTAATTCCTTTAGCTTTCCATACAACTCCCCCCAAACAGTAAAGCAGTACATCTATTTCCTGATTTTGCTTCTTTTCATACTCTGCCAGCACTTGCAAACAAGCCCCACAAGGGGTAATTGGAGCACTTAAAGCAAATGCTACGGTGTGCGCGGTTACCGCGAGGGTTTTAATTGTTTCACCGGGATAATTAGCTCCGAAAGTAAAAAGAGCAACCCGTTCTGCACATAAACCAGAGGGATAAGCCACATTTTCCTGGTTACTTCCGTGAATAATTTTACCACTTTGTAGTTGGAGTGCAGCCCCCACGCTAAACGATGAATAAGGAGAATGTGATGTTTCTAATGCTTTCTCGGCCTCTAAGCACAGCGCTTTATCTTCGCTGCTTAATTCACCAATATTATCATAAATATCAAATGCAATTCGTATCTCTTTCTCCTTACTCATAGTACCTGGCTATGCTGCGTTTTCTTCTACCGCTGCCGGCAAAGACTCCAATTCATCTTTTTCAACACGTAGATTGCCTACAATGTGCTGTTGACGGGTTGGCGTATTTTTGCCCATAAAATATTCGAGAAGAGAATGTATGTTAGCATCACGAAGTATTACAGGATCTAAACGGATATCTTTTCCTATGAAAAGACCAAATTCGTCGGGAGAAATTTCTCCTAGTCCTTTAAATCGGGTAATTTCTGGTTTTGCACCAAGCTTGGCTATTGCTCTTTGCTTCTCTTCTTCACTATAACAATAAATGGTTTCCTTTTTATTTCTTACCCTGAAAAGTGGTGTTTGCAAAATAGATACATGCCCGGCTTTAACCAGATCTGGAAAGAATTGCAAAAAGAAAGTCATCATTAACAAACGGATGTGCATACCATCCACATCGGCATCTGTTGCGATTACAATATTATTATAACGTAAAGCATCAAGACCGTCTTCAATATTTAAAGCGTGTTGAAGAAGGTTGAACTCTTCGTTTTCGTATACCACTTTCTTGGTTAACCCGAAGCAGTTCAAAGGTTTTCCTTTTAAGCTAAATACGGCCTGAGTCATTACATCTCGCGACTTGGTAATAGATCCACTTGCAGAATCTCCCTCGGTGATGAATAAAGTGGTGTCTTGTTTACGCTCGTGGTTATCATCAAAATGGACTTTACAATCTCTTAATTTACGATTGTGCAAGGATGCTTTTTTTGCCCGTTCGTTCGCTAGTTTTTTAATACCGGCAATGTCTTTCCGCTCCCGTTCCGACTGCATGATACGTTTTAAAAGCGCATCGGCTGTAGCCTGATTTTTGTGGAGATAATCGTCCAGAGCTTTCTTCACAAAATCGTTAATTAAACCACGAACAGTCGGCCCATCGGGTCCTACGTTTTGCGATCCCAGCTTTGTTTTAGTCTGCGATTCGAAAACCGGTTCCTGTACCTTTATGGCAATGGCACCCACTATAGAAGCTCTAATATCCGAAGCATCGAACTCTTTTTTATAAAATTCGCGAACCGTTTTTACCACAGCCTCACGAAATGCCGCCTGGTGCGTTCCTCCCTGCGTAGTATGCTGACCGTTAACGAAAGAATAATATTCCTCGCCATACTGCTGACCATGGGTAAGGGCAATTTCGATATCTTCGCCTTTTAAATGTATAATCGGATAGCGAATAGTTTCTGCATCGGTGTTCTTAATTAAAAGATCGTGAAGACCTTTCTCCGAAAAATACTTTTGTCCGTTAAAATTTATGGTAAGACCGGAGTTAAGAAAAACATAATTCCATATCATGTTTTCTATAAATTCAGGAATAAAACGATAGTTCCTGAAAATAGAATCATCTGGAGTAAAGTTTATTGCCGTACCGTTTCTTTGTGTAGTATCCTTTTCCGGTTCATCTCTTACAACTTCGCCTTTGGTAAATTCCGCAATTTTAGTGCGTCCATCCCGGTAAGACTGAACCGTAAAATTAGCTGACAGAGCATTTACCGCTTTGGTACCCACCCCGTTTAATCCTACCGACTTCTGAAAAGCTTTAGAATCGTACTTTCCTCCTGTGTTAATTTTAGAAACACAATCGATCACCTTCCCAAGCGGAATACCACGGCCATAATCTCTTACGCCAACCTTATGCTCGCTTATGTTTACTTCAATTGTACGCCCTGCCCCCATCACAAACTCATCAATAGAGTTATCCATAATTTCCTTCAGTAGCACGTAAATACCATCGTCATAAGCGGAACCATCTCCCAGCTTACCAATATACATACCCGGACGAAGGCGAATGTGCTCTTTCCAGTCTAACGACCGTATACTATCCTCACTATAATTAACCGTATTCTCAGCCACCTTGTATAATGTTTAAAAAGATTGTAAGATATTAATTCTGATTTAAAACCGGAAACAAATGCGAGGCATTCGCTACGCACCGTTTCATTATACAAATCTAATAATTTCGGGATTTTACAGACATCCGGCTAACGTTTTCGTACTAAATTTCATACATGCTTAGCGGTTGTTGTTGTTTAAATACACCTTTTGTAGTACAAGATCAACACGTATAAATACCATGTTCCGACCACATCCCCTTCTATACTATTACTAATCAACCAATTTCAACTTTTTGTTCCGGGTTGCTGGTATTGGTACAGATTATGAATATATACCAGCACAAGCAGATCGAAAGAACATGGTAGTCAATAAGTTAAAATTACCAAAGAATCTCAAAGAGACTGAGCAGCCGGAAGTTGACTGGGATAACCCGAGTAACCCGGAAAAAGCTCAAGATAAAAGAGATTTGGAACAGCTGCTTCGTCAAAAGAAAGAAGCAGAAAGAAGGAAAGATAATTTGACCGATGATCCGAAGGAAGCAAACGGTAAGTAAACAGTTCAATCAACCTGATTAAAATGATTATGAAAAAAATTGCGAAAACTCCGATCCTAAGGCTAACAGAGAAATTTGACAGGCAATTACTTAAAATTCTGAACTACGAATTGCAAGCTTTAAAAGAAACACAAAATATGCTGGTTAAATCATTACGAGCCAAGTCTGGCGATGATTTATTAGTTGCTTAACACATAATCTACCTATCGAGCCCTACATACTATCTACGAAAAACAGAAAAACAATTACACAATCGTTCTTTTCCCTCAGTTAAACAACAAGAAAATAAGTTCGCCACCAGCGGACTTATTTTTTTTTACAAGGGACGCTGCATGCACACACTTTCTTCCATGCCCAAATAAGGACCAAAATTGTCTATGATATGGAAACCGTGTTTGGTATACAATTTAATGGATTCGGGCTGTTTTTTACCAGTTTCGAGAACCGCTTCGTGGTAATAAAGTTGCTTAGCCCAGATTAAAAGCTCGTCGATAATAGACGAAGCAACACCGAACCCGCGGAAATACGGGTTCACGAACATCCTCTTTATTTCTACTGTATTATCTGAAACCTCCTTAAAGCATCCGCACCCTACTGCAATATCCTGTATATAAGCAACTACTACGGTGTTTATTTTAGAGACATCGGTGTATGCGTTGTACTGGTATTGGACATTCTGATATCTGCCTTGTAAATCATTATCTAATTCCATAATCAGACTTTTAAAATCGGCATCCTTATTTGAAGTCCTTTTCAACCTTATCATAACCTTTAGTCTTAGAGACGTTTTGCTTAACAAAAGCAAGTATACATTTTTTTCATTATTCTGTTCAGAAAATTTTATTTATCGCCACACATTAATGCTTTTTATTAAAATTAAGCATTAAAAACAACAAAATCTCACCAAAACAATAATTTACACATTCAAATATTCACATTCAATATTATCTGTTCTTTTTTCAGCTTAAGCTAACCATTGTTTTAGCTAAAAACATGTTGATTTTTCAGTACCTTTTAGAACCCAAAAGCCCTTTTTGTTATCTCTAAAGGACTTTTTCGAAAAACTAAAGCTCGATTTCTGTTCGTAAAAAAGCAAAACCAAAGATTCTTTATATTGTATTTTATTATACATTTTATCAAAAAACAACACTAATGACCCCGGGAATACTGATTATTGAGGATGATGAATATATAAGAGAGACGCTAAAACTGCTTTTAGAGAATGTTGAGTATAGGGTGATTGCTCTTGCTAATGGAGAAAGACTAAAGGAACTTATTGACGAATTTAAACCCGATGTTATTCTGTTAGATATTATCCTAAATAACGAGGACGGAAGGACGATTTGCAGGGGTTTAAAGAGCGACCCTGAAACCTGCAATATTCCTATTGTGATTTTATCGGCAGTGCCCGAAATTTACAATACAATAAATGATGCAGGGGCAAATGATGTTGTAGCCAAACCCTTCGATGAAAGAACATTGTTAAATCGTATTGAGAGACAATTATCTAATTCGGCTTTTACACGATTGAAGAATGCGCAATCTGAGGTTGAAAACTCGCAGAATAAAGCGGCATTTGAGTAGTTGCAGCACAGGTATTAAATAAAAATCCCGAAACAGCGAATTGCTATTCCGGGATTTCCTAATTTATATACAATCAGGCCAACAGTTTCTTTTCTGTTTTAGCCCGAATGCCTTTTTCATTTAAAATTTTAACTACAGAATTCAGTAACACTGCTGATGCTTCAATTTCTTCCTTCCTGATAGAAACGCTCTCAATGTTAAGGCCGAAGGGTATATTTTTTTGCTGACAAAAGTCGATAATCTCCTCCGCTATTTTTATACAAAGATCAACGGATCTGGCTAAAATATCCTCGCTATTAGTGAGTTCTTTGTCTAACCACTCGGGCACATTTATTCCCAGCCAATCTAAAAACTTGAGCGTTTTAACCGACCCACATGGTGTTAATGTAAAAATAAGCGTTGGTATATTTTCAGCATTTCCTTCGTTTGAAAAATACAGGTCGGCAACGAGATTTTTTACGTACTCAATATTATAAACACATTGAGTGATAAAAAATGAACATCCGCTTTTCATTTTATTAGCGATACGTAAATGCTCATTCCTTTTCACAGAATGTCTTTCCGGAATAGCTACCGCTCCCAATAAAGGTCTTGCTGGGATTGCATTCCAGATTTTATAAGCTTTGTCTAACGATAACTGTACATGATGATCTTTGGATGGAGCACCAACAAATACAGAGGCGTTGTTGCCCGAACTTTTTTCAATCTGAGCAGCTAATTCTTCCTCGGTTAACTTTCCTACAGAACAATAAACAATTTTTGACAGGCTAAGATCTCTAAACCATTCTGTAGCATAGGTAAAGGCGTCTATTGTTTGAAAGAAAGGAAATGGACGGTCTTCAGGATTACGGGTAGCCTCGTCCTGAAGATCGTAAATTACGAGCCCATCAATGTCCAGATTTTGCAACCTGGCGATAGTTCGTTTTGTAATTTCTTCTATTTTCTCGGGTGTATTATTTGCCTTTGGAGGGGTTATCCCATACAATATAATGCCTGATTCCCTCTTCGCAATTTTACTGGTAAACATCCACGCAAGATACAACGATGCCTATTATTCACGAAATGGAAATAGAAAATATGAAGACATTTAGTTATTTTCTGACTTTTCGTTAAAGAAAACACAGGGGTTTCGCAGGGATATGTTCAGTTTAGGATATATAATAACGTCAGAAGTCCAGGGCTTACAGCATCGTTGTAAATCCTGGACTTCTAAAAATTAGCCGCTAAGTAACCTTATAAAAGCTTTGCTTAGTTTAAAAGAAACTACCGTCTCCTCTTCTCATCATTTGTCTTCCATTCCTGCTTGGGGTGCCAGACCATTTACTCGGTGCCCAGCGGAAGTTTATCATAAAGTAACGACTCAAGG
>Ga0307408_100001078_pt1 | contig 20870 bp, 19 predicted proteins | sample 322Cmetagenome_FD_202116 | JGI IMG/M metagenome (GOLD analysis project Ga0307408, IMG submission 202116) | Maize rhizosphere microbial communities from greenhouse at UC Davis, California, United States - 322HYB-C-3 | ecosystem: Host-associated > Plants > Roots > Rhizosphere > Soil | place... | reverse complement strand
GGCCAGCAAAAGTGGCGTGCTGCCCGCCGACGCCGCAGCGCTGGCCCGTACCGTGGCCGCGCTGCCGCGCCTTGTCTTGCGCGGCCTGATGTCCATCCCCGAGCCGGAAGACGATTTCGACAAGCAGTGCGCGGCCTTCCGCGTGCTGCGTGAACTCTACGAACAATTGCGGGCCGAGGGCATTGCGCTCGACACGCTGTCGATGGGCATGTCGGCCGATATGCGTGCCGCCATCCATGAAGGCGCGACCATCGTGCGCGTCGGCAGCGCCATTTTCGGCGCCCGCGACTATAACAAAGGATGACGTGATGAAGATTGCATTCATTGGCGGCGGCAATATGGCCGCGGCGCTGATCGCCGGCCTGGCCGGCAAGCTGACCCCGGGCGCCAATATCCATGTGGTGGATCCGAACCCGGCCTCGCTGGAATCGCTGCAGCGCCAATACGGCGTGACCGTTGCTACCGCCGCGGGCGAAGGCGGCGGCGCCGCAGTCGCTGCTGCGGAAGTCCTGGTGCTGGCGGTCAAGCCGCAAGTGATGCATGAAGTGACGGCGCAGTTGCTGCCGCTGCTGCAGGCCGCGCAAGCGGCGGGCCGCAGCCCGCTGGTGCTGTCGATTGCCGCCGGCATCCGTGCTGCCGACCTGTCGCGCTGGCTGGGCGGCTACCAGGCCATCGTGCGCACCATGCCGAATACCCCGGCCCTGATCGGCATGGGTGTCACGGGCATGGTGGCGTCGCCCGGTGTCAGCGCCCAGCAGCGCGAGGCGGCTGACCAGATCCTGCGCGCTGTCGGCACGACCGTGTGGCTGGACGATGAGGCCAAGATCGATGCCGTGACCGCGGTTTCCGGTAGCGGCCCGGCTTACGTGTTCTATTTCATCGAAGCGATGCAGCAGGCGGCCGAGGAACTCGGGCTGACTGCGGAGCAGGGCAAGGCGCTGGCCATGGCTACGTTCACCGGCGCGGCCCAGTTGGCAGTGCAATCGCCCGACCCGGTGCCGGTGCTGCGCGAAAAGGTGACTTCGAAAGGCGGCACGACCTACGCCGCGCTGACCAGCATGGAAGCGAGTGGCGTCAAGGCTTCCATCATCGCCGCCGTCAAGGCAGCCGCCGCGCGCGGCAAGGAACTGGGCGAGCAGCTCGGCGCCGCAGGCTGACCGGCGTCAGGCCGCCAGGTTGGTGTTGGCGGCAGGCTGCGCCAAACCGGCCAATAGCGCGGCCAGCTCGTTTTCCACCTCGCTGACCAGCGGCGGGATGCGCTCGATCATGCCGGCATTTGCCAGGGTTTCGACCAGCCCGCACAGGGCGGCAAGTTCGCGCGCGCCAAACAGGCCCGCGCTGCCTTGCAGGCTATGCGCGTTCAGGCTGATGGCCGGCATGTCCGCGCACTGGATGCCTTGCCGGATGGCGGCAAGCTGGCGCGGGCCTTCCTGCATGAAGGCAGCGCAAGCGGCAGGGCTGAGGGTGCGGGCAGGCGCTGGCTGCGCGGTGCCGGCTGCGGTGCCGAACATGGCATCGAGATCTTCGCGGCGCGGCGATTGCGCCAGCAAGCCGGCGTGGCGGCCGATCTCCGCGTGCAGGCTCGCTTCGTCAATCGGCTTGGGCAGGAAGCCATTGGCGCCCGCGTCCATGAAGCGCTCGCGTTCTTCGGCTGCCGCATTGGCGGTCAGCGCGATGACTGGAATTCCAGGTTGGCGCACACCTGCCGCACCGGCACGCAGCAGGCGCAGGGCGGCGATGCCGTCCATGCGCGGCATGCGGCTATCCATGATTACCAGGTCGAAGTCGCGTTCCGCCAGGCGCGCCAGTGCAGCGGCGCCATCTTCTGCAATGGTCACGGCATGGCCCATTTCGCCCAGCAGCTCGCGCAGGATGATCTGGTTGGTGCTGCCGTCTTCGGCGCACAGGACCTGCAGGCGTAGCGCATGCGGCGCGCGCGCCTCCAGCGCCCGCACCACCGCAGGCTGTCCTGCCTGCAGCGGCAGCCACACTTCGAACACGCTGCCGGCGCCGCGCTCGCTGCGTACGTCGATCGTTCCGCCCAGGGCGTCGACAATGTTCTTGCAGATCGCCAGGCCCAGGCCGGCGCCGCCGTATTTGCGCGAAGTGGCGGCATTGGCCTGCTCGAATTTGCGGAACAGGCGGGAAATCGAGTCCGGCTCGATGCCGATGCCGGTATCGCTGACGGCTAGCATGATGCCGCCGTTGTGCGCCACGCCGGCAGTCATGCGCACTTCGCCACGCTCGGTGAACTTGACGCCGTTGCCGACCAGGTTCATCACCACCTGCCGCAGCCGCACCGGATCGCCGCGCCACCAGCGCGGCAAGCCAGGATCTATCTCCGCCACCAGCGAAATGCCCTTGGTTTCGGCACGATCCGCCAGCAGCGCCACTACGTCGCGCAGCAGGGCAGGCAAATCGAAGTCGATGCTTTCGAACGGCATCTTGCCCGCTTCCAGGCGCGAGAAGTCGAGGATGTCGTTAATAATGTGCAGCAGCACCTCTGCGTTGCCCAGGCCAATGCGCAGCTTGTTGCGCGTTTCGGGCGACAGGGTGAGGTCTTTTTTCGCCAGCTGCAGCATGCCGATCACGCCGCCCAGCGGGGTGCGCACCTCGTGGCTGATCATGGCCAGGAATTCCGATTTCTGTTCATTCGATTCTTCGGCGGCCTTGCGCGCGGCAGTCGATTCGCGCAGTTCCAGGTCGCGCGCCTGCAAGGTGGCGACCTGGTTTTCCAGCGCTTGCTGCACCGCGCGCTGCCGCGCCAGCGCGCCTTCCAGCCCATTCAGCAGGTAGGCGCAGGACACCACCAGCACCGCAGCCACCAGCGTGAAATTCAGCGCCACCAGCGACCAGTGCATCAGCATGCTGACAAACACATTGCTCAAGCCCGGATCGATGCCGCCAAAATAGCCTGTAACGAACAGGGTGCCGCTGCACCAGAGCAGGGCCGCCATGGCGGGGCGGATGCCGAGCAGCACGGTGCACAGGATCGGCACGGCGAGCAGGTAGGGCTGGACAAGAGGACCTACGGAAAACAGTTGCACCACCGCGAGCAGGTAGCTGATGGCGAGGAAGGACAGCGCGCGGAAGCGGAACGAGATGGAGCGGCAGAAATACAGGGCGCCGACGCATAGCAAGGCGATGATGTCGCTCACGATCAGCGGCCACTGGTTCATCTTCATGCTGCCAACGACGCTGGGAATCGCCACCACCAGGCCGAGGAACAAGGCCACGGCGCACAAGCCATTCAGCAAGTTGTTGCGCCAGGATTGCAGGCTGTCCGCCTGTTCGTTCAATCCATCGAGCCGCCGGGACAAAAAGTCCCCTGGCCCGTCGTACTGCGCGGGCCTGTCCGGTGTGGCAGGAGAACTCTTGGAAGGGACGAACATTGCAACATAAAAGTTTTCGCTAAGAGATTGATTTTACTATAACTCCTCACATGTTCACGCGCAGTTCGACCCCGACCTGGCGCGGGGAATTAACCATCGCATATGGCGTGCCCAGCAAGCCCGTGGTCATATTGCCAACACTGGTCACATAGCGCTTGTCGAAAAGGTTGTTGGCATACAACGCCACCGCCCATTTATGGCTGGCTGCCTCGTAGCCGGCGCGGAAGTCGGTGCGCTGGGTCGCGCCGCCGACACGGAAGCGCGGTGTCGTGAGGCAGGCGCCTTGCAGCGCATCGGCATTGCAGCGCGTGGCGCTGGTATAGGCGTGCTGCAGCGTGAAGTTCAAGTCGCCGCCTGCGACGTCGCGGATCCAGTAATCGGCGCCGACGGCGGTAGTCCATTTCGGCGTGCCCACCGGCTGCCCATCGAGATTGACGCCGTCGCTGGTGGTAAAGGTCTTGTAGGTCTGGTCGATATAAGCGGTGCTCATGTTCAGGCGCAGGTCGCGCACCGGCTGCCAGCGCATGTCGAAGTCCAGGCCGTGCGCTTCCTGGTCGCTGCTCGTGACCTGGTAGGTCGGAATGGCGGAACCGTTGTTTACCAGGGCGAGCGATTGCAGGTTGCTGAACTTGTACTTGTACAGCGAGGCGTTCACCAGCAGCTTGTACTGGCGGTAGTAGTTCTTCACGCCGACTTCCGCATTCCACACCTTTTCCGGTTCGTAGGTGGCGTTGACCTGCAATGCGTTGAAGCCGCCCGCCTGGTAGCCCTTGGCGATCGAGCCGTAGACCATCATGTCGTCATTGAGCTTGTAGTCGAGCACTGCGCGCGGGCTGGTATCGTTCCACTTGTTCTTCTTGGACAGCGGCGCCGTGGTGGCACCGGCGCTGGTGAACTCGATATTCTGGGTCATCGCGCCCAGCGCCATCATCAGCTGTTCCGGCGTGAGTGCGCCCATGCCTACCAGGGCGTCGAAGAAGCCCAGGTTTTGCAGGCGGGTGATGCTGTCGTCCAGGCCTGCCGCCGTGCGCGGCGGGCTGTACCAGCTGAAGCGCTTGTCGTCGCGCGTGTAGCGCACGCCGGTGGTCAGGTTCAGTTTCGGCGCCAGGTGCCAGATCACGTCGCCGTAGATGGCGGAAGCCTTGTAGCGGCCTTCGACGTGCATATTCTCCTGCCATGGGTTGCCCAGCAGGCCGCCCGGAATGTCGACCGCTGCCGCCGCGCCTTCCAGCAGGCTGAAAACGGGGAAGCTTGCCACGTTGCCGAAAATCGTGTCGAGGGTATTGGTGTTGGTGTTGACCTGGCTGGTTTGCCGGGCTTTCTCGTGATAGAAGCTCAGGCCTGTGACCCAGTCGGCCATGCCGGTGTTGCCGGACAGGCGGAATTCCTGTTGCCAGCTTCGGTTGCGCTCGGAGTTTTCGGTATCGACGTAATGCGTAAGCAGGTTGGTGCCGTCATTGTCCTGCCGGTTGCGCGAGTCGAAGCGGCGGTAGCCGGTGGTGGAGTTGAACGTGGCCCAGCCGAGCGGCACTTCGATGCGCAGCGTGCTGCCGCGGAAGTCGCGTGTTTCGCCGTTGTTCATGGCGTCGTTGTAGACCGGTGCGGTGCGCGGGTCGAGGTAGGTGGAGGGATCGGGCGGCACCACCGGCACGCCGGCCACCAGGCCGATGGCAGGGCGCGCCTTGTGGTCGAGCTTTTCCGCTTCCACCGACAGCAGCACCTTGGCACGTGCCGGGGCATCCCAGCGCAGGGTCGCGCGCACGCCGTTGTCGGTGCCATGCTGTAGCTTTTCCCCGGTGGCAGCGTCTTTCAGCCAGCCGTCGGTGCCGTGGCGTACGGCGGTGATGCGCAGCGCCGTCGTGTCGCCCAGCGCGGTATTGGCCAGCAGCTCCACATTGCGGGTGTGGAAGCGGCCATAGCGCAGGCGCGCTTCCAGTTCGGTATCGCGGCCCGGCTCGCGCGTCACGATGGAGATGGCGCCGGCAGCGCTGTTACGGCCGAACAGGGTGCCTTGCGGGCCTTTCAGCACTTCGATGCGCTGCACGTCGTTGAAGTTCATGATGGCGCCGCCGGTTTTGCCGGCGTAAACGCCGTCGATGTACATGCCGACCGGGGCGTCGGTACCGATGCCGAAATCGCCGGTGCCGATGCCGCGCAGCGACAGCGAGGGCTGGGTCGCCTGCTCCGCGTTGACCGACAGGCCGGGAATGTAGCCGTTCATTTCAGCCAGGCTGGGTGCGGCCAGCTTGTCGATCTGGTCGGCGTTCATGATTTGCAGCGCGATCGGCACGTCCTGCGCCTGCTGCGTACGATTCTGGGCGGTGACGACCACCACATGGGTTTCTTCCTTCGGCGCCGGATCGGCGGCGATGGCGGCACTGCTGCAGGAGAGCAGGGCGCTGGAAATGCTGGACGACAGGATTTTCTTGCTCAGCTTCATGTGGTCTCCCCGTTGTTATCAGTTGCAGCTTTCCTTCATCGATGCGATCCATTCGCGAATCAGTTCAACGCCTTCGCGGTGCGAGGTGGTGCGTCCCAGTTCCGGCATCATCACGCCCGTTTCGGTCGACTTCAGGCGGAACACGAAAATCGAGTCGTCCGGCTTGCCGGGGTTGATGCCGAAGGAGTTGCCGCCGGTGCCGGCGCCGGCAGCTACGGGCGGCTTGCACAGGCCCAGGTGCTGGTTGGCCGGCGCGCCGATCTCCAGGTGCAGGGCGGTGGTGTTGGCGGTGCCTTTGTTGTTGTGGCAGTGGGCGCAGTTGATGTCGAGGTAGGCGCGGGCTCGGGCGTCGATTGCAGCACTCTTGTCGCGCCAGTCGACGTTGCGAGGGACTTCAGCGGCGGCCGGGAGGCCTTGCAGGTAGCCTGCCTGCACCATCTTTTCCAACTGCCCGTTCAGGTTGATGTGGCGCGCTTTAAGCCCGAGCGGTTCGAACTTCTTGCTCTTCAGGTCTGTCACATGGCAGGAAGCGCACTGGTTCACGTTCGGCACCACGTAGGTGAATTTCTGGCGGCCTTGCGCCGACACCAGCTCCATCGGGACCTGGTCGCCGGTGCGTTTCAGTTCAGCCTCGGTCTGCGCCTCGTTCCATACATAGGGCAAGGCGATCCAGCCACTTTCACGCCGCACCAGTAGTCGCGTCTCCATCAACCGCACCTTGGCCAGGTCGAGCGTGCTGTCGGTGCCGCTATCGTCGGTGGCCAGCACGGCCTGGCTGCCGCCGTCGCGCGGATAGTAGAAGGTCTTGCTGATGATGGTGCCGACCGGGAAGTCGAAAGCGGTATCGGGCTTGTACGCGGCCGACACGCCTTTCGGCATCCACACCGTGCGCAGCTTGTGGGCGTAATCGCTGAACAGCGGGGTGTTCAGGGTGTAGGGCAGCATTTCCTTGTTCAGCACCAGGCGGCCTTCGCTGGCGGCCATCAGGCGCCACTCGCTGAGTTTTTCAGGCCGGCCGTCGGCGATGAATTTCACTGGTTCGGCCGGCGGGGCAGGGTTGCGTGCGCAGGAGGCGAGCACCAGCGCGCACGCCCCCATGCCGACCGCCCGCAGCGGGCGGAAAGCAGGAACGGCAAGCTTCATCAGGATTGCGAACCGAGTTGAGGGATGGTGACCGGCGGCAGCTTGGCGAGCTGGCAGCGGTGCGGTGCCGAATCGGCTTTCGGGTTCTTGTACTTGTTGGGGCCGTCGGCGTTCAGCACCTCAACGCCGTCCTGCACGCAGATGCGCGCCTCGGCCGGCATGACCCCGTTCCTGGCCAGCGCGTTGTCGGCGTAGCCGTCCCACAGCACGTCGGGCAGGTGGCCGGACAGGCCGTACATCGCCACCTTCAGCGCCTTCAGGTCCAGCCCATCGGGCGCATCGCCGCCGCCCTTGAAGCGGTTGCCGTAGACGTAGATCGCCTTCGGATACGGATCGTAATCCTTGGCCACCCCTTTCTCGGTGAAGTAGCCGGTCGAATGGTAGCTGGAGATGATGACGTTGGCGGTCTGGTTGTTGGTGATGTCGTTATCGAAGATCTCGACCTTCGAATTCGAGTTGATCACCACGCCCGAACCGGCCGGCACGCTGGCCACCGCCGTGCCCTTGGCAGCGAAGTTGCCCAGGTTGTTTTCGATGACCTTATTCCGGAACACGCGCGTGCTATGGCCCGGCTGCTGCAGGTTGGGCATATTGAACACCAGGATGCCGCCCGTATTGCCGGTGGCGACGTTGTCGTAGACGTCGGCGTTGATGGTGTTCTCGATTTCGATGCCGGCTACGTTGGCTTCGGCACGCGAATTGCGCACCACCACGTTCTGCGACTGGCCGACGTAGATGCCGGCGTCCGAGGCGGCAATGGCCACGCAGTTATCGATCAGCACATTCCTGGTTTTGACGGGGTAGATGCCATAGGCGCCGTTGGTCACCTTGGAGCCGCCGGTCCACTGTACCTTCACGCCGCGGATCGTTATGTGGTCGCCGTCATTGATCTTCAGTCCATCGCCTTTGGAGTCCTCGATGGTCAGGCCTTCGATGGTGAAGTTGTTGCCGTAGACGAGCAAGCCTTCCGGGCCCGTTACCTGCGGCTTGAAAGACAGGACGGTCTTGTCCATCCCAGCCCCGCGTATCGTCACGCCGTCGGCGCGCAGCTGCAGCCCGCTGGTGAACTTGTATTTGCCGGCCGGGATCTCGATCACCGAGCCGGGCTTGGCGTCGAGCAGTTGTTCCTGGAGTTGCTTCTGGAACGCGATGTCGGCAGCCGAAGCGGGCGCCGGCAGGGAGGGCGTGGTCTTGTAGCAGGCGGATAGCAGGCCGCACAGCGCGAGCGCGCCGATGGCTTTGTACATACATGTCTCCCATTTACTGTTGTAGGGATGCAGCAGCGAAGCCAGTATATCCGTCCATTGTTGAAATGTTATGTTCAAGATCGGCCAAATATCCTGCTAGTATCGGCCACAATGAGAGCGCCAGTTTCAATCGCCATTGTCGTGGGGGACGACTGCTGGGGAGGCCTTGCCCTGCTGGCGCGGGAAGCGTTTGCCATCGCCGGCACGCTGCATGCGCGCAACGCCGACTTGCAGGCTGCGGAACTGTTCCGGGCTCGCCTGGTAGCAATCGACAAGGCGCCGGTGCGTTCCTTCACGGGGCCGCCCTTGCAGCCGGAGGCAACGCTGGCCGACATGCCGGCGCCGCACGCCGTGATCGTGCCGCCTTACTACCTGCCATTGGCGGCGCGCCAGCCGATCGCGGCGGAATTGCGAGGCTGGCTGCTGCAAGCCCATGCCGGCGGCGCAGTGCTGGTCGGCATGGCCGGCGGCATGCGCATCCTGGCCGAGACCGGCCTGCTCGATGGCCGCGAAGTGACGGGCAACCTGTCCGACCAGCGCGTCTTCGCCCAGCACTACCCCGACGTGCGCTTCAGTCCCGACGTGCCGCTGGTGATCGACGGCAGCATCATCAGTGCCGGATCGGTCAATCCCTGCCTGGATGCCTGCAGCTACCTGGTCGGCCATTTCCATGGCGATGCCGTGGCGCACAAGCTTTCGCGCTACACCAATCCGCCCAGCCAGCCCAGTGCCGGGCACATTGCCCTGCGCAATGCGGGCCTGAAACAGCATGGCGACCAGCGCATCCGCCAGGCGCAGGAATACATCGAGCGCTGCTTCAAGCAGGATTTAACGGTGGAAAGCGCTGCGCAGCGCACAGCCATGAGCGTGCGCAATTTCTCGCGCCGCTTCCAGCATGCGGTTGGCATCCCGCCGCATATCTACATCGCGCGCTGCCGCGGCGAATATGCCAAGGAGTTGCTGGCCCGGCCGGGCCTGTCGATGCTGCAGGTGGCGCTGCAATCGGGCTTTCGCACGGAAGCCATGCTGCGGCGCACCTTCAGCCAGCTGTTCGGCATGTCGCCAGCGGCTTACCGGGCCGGCGCCACTCAGTCGCCAGCCAGGTATTTGCCGTAGATGGCCTGGAAGCGGCCGGTGTCCTTCAGGTGCCGCAAGCCGGCATTGAAGTCGTCGCGGATAGCGGGGTCGCGGAATACGGGGCGGTAGTCCATTGGATTCAGCTTGACGAAGGCGTGTTCCACCACCGGCTTGGGCTTGAACGATTTGTTCAGCTTGAGCTGCAGCGTGAAGTATTTGAAGATATTGCGGTCGCTCAGGACCACGTCATAGCGCCCGCGGTCCAGCGTCAGCACTTGCAGCGCCTGGTCGTTCTGCTCGTAGTAATGGCCCGCCTTGCGTACCTTGTCCAGCCAATCGGGGTAGCGCCTGGCGGCGCCGACAAAGGAAATCACCGTCAGGCCCTGCAAATCTTCCGGCCGGGTGATGGCCAGCTGGCGCTCTTTCAAGGTGATGAAGACATTGTCGTAAATGACGGCAGGGTTGCCATAACTCGCGCCCCAGGCAGTCATGTCCTCGCCGAGATCGGTCATGGCAGCATCCACTTCGCCCGCTTTGAAAGCGACGGGAATGCGGGCAAACGAGTAATAGCGGGGCCTGAGCACATGGCCGCGGAAAGCCAACGCTTCGCGCATCACATCGAGTTCGATGCCGGAGTCGGTCTCGGGGAAGCAGAATGGCGGTATTTTCTCGCCGAAGGCCATGCTGACCTCGGCGGCCGATGCCGCCTGCGTGAGCAAGGCCAGGGCGGCGGCGAACTTGAGATCGGTGAACCAGGGCATGGCTTGCCTCAAAGGAGGGGCGCGTGCGCAACCAGTCCCTTGAACGGCCAGGGCAATCCGGTTCACGACGGCCGCGCAAGATACGTTACCGGCGGCGTGCCGCCGGCAACGGGCGCTGGCCAGGATCAGCGGCGCGCGACCAGCAGGCCGACAATCACGCCGATCGCGGCGCCCGTGGCAACCGCCTTCCACGGATTGTCGTGCACATAGTGGTCGGTGGCCTGGGCTGCCATCTTGCCGCGGGCGAGCACGCTGTCTTCCAGCTTCAGCAAGTCGCGTTTGGCGGTGCGCAGCGTATCTTCGAACTTGGCCTTGACCATGCCAAGGTCGTCGGAATTGGCCGTGGCAGCATTGCGCAGCCAGGTTTCGGCATCCTGCACGGCCTGTTTCAGGTCGCCCATCAGCTTTTCGCGGGCCTCCTGGTTTTCGTTGTGGCTATGGCTCTTGCCGTTGGCAACGCCGCCGCCGTTTGGTTTCGCGGTAGTAGATTGTGGTGTCTGGTCCATGATCGCTCCGTCTCAGTGAACAGCACTCGGGGGTAGTTTCCAGTATAGGTCAGCGCAGCGCGTAGTCGAGCGCAATACCTGCGAAGACAGCGGCGCCGAGGTAGTTATTGTGGCGGAAGGCGGCAAAGCAAGGCGCACGCTCGCGCCCGCGGATCAGGAAATAGTGGTAAATCGCGCAAGCGGCGGCCACGGCAATGCCCAGCAGGAAGGGCAGGCCCAGGCCAAAATGCCGACCGACCAGCAGCAGGATCGCCAGGTGCACGCCATAGCACAGCATGATGGCAGCGACGTCGAAGCGGCCAAAGGTGATGGCGGAAGTCTTGATGCCGATTTTCAGGTCGTCGTCGCGGTCGACCATGGCGTATTCGGTGTCGTAGGCCACGGCCCAGAACACATTCCCCACCAGCAGCAGCCAGGCTACTGGCGGCACCGTGCCCTGCACGGCGGCGAAGGCCATCGGCATGCCGAAGCCGAAGGCGATACCGAGGTAGGCCTGCGGGATGGCGAAGAAGCGCTTGAAGTAGGGGTAGGTGCCGGCAATGACCAGGGCCGCCACGCTCAATTGCTTGACCAGCGCGTTCAGCGGCTGGATCAGGAGGAAGGCCAGCAGCGACAGGCCGGCGGCAATCAGCAGCGCTTCCTTGCCGCTGACGCGGCCACTGGTGATCGGGCGCTCGGCGGTGCGCTTGACGTGCTTGTCGAAGTCCTGGTCGGCGTAATCGTTGACGGCGCAGCCGGCCGAACGCATCAGGAAGGTGCCCAGCGAGAAGATCAGCAGCAGCTTCCAGTCCGGCACGCCGCCGGAAGCCAGCCAGAGCGCGGCCAGGGTCGGCCACAGCAGCAGCACGGTGCCGATCGGCTTGTCCAGCCGGACCAGGCGGAAATAGAGTTCGAGTTTGCTCAGGGGGGGGGTAGTCGCATGCATCCCGGCATTTTACTCCGCCTGCCCATTCAGCATCTGGACGCCGGGGAGCTGGCAGTCGGCCACCGCAGCGACAATGGCATCGATCGCGGCCTTGCGGGTAAAGCTCTTGCGCCAGACGATCACCACGCGCCGGTTCGGCTCGGGGTTCTCGAAATAGCGGAATGCCAGCATGCCGTCGCGGCCTTCCATATCCGGCACCGAGGCGCGCGGCAGCACGGTCAGGCCAATGCCGCTGGCCACCATGTGGCGGATGGTTTCGAGCGAGGAGCCTTCAAAAGTGCGCTGCATGCCGTTGCCCGGCGAGGAGAAGCGCGCCATTTCCGGGCACACTTCCAGCACCTGGTCGCGGAAGCAGTGGCCATTGCCCAGCAGGAGCATCGTTTCGGTCTTCAGGTTTTCGGCCGGAATGGCGAGGCGTGCGGCCCAAGGATGGTTTTTCGGCATCGCCACCACGAAAGGCTCGTCATACAGCGCCTGCACGGCCATGCCGTGCTCCGGCAGTGGCAAGGCCATGATGGCGGCATCCAGCTCGCCCTGGCGCAGCATTTCCAGCAGCTTGACGGTGAAGTTCTCCTGCAGGATCAGCGGCATCTGCGGCGTGGTTTCAATCATCCGCTTGACTAAAGGGGGCAGCAGGTAGGGGCCAATGGTGTAAATGACGCCAAGACGCAACGGGCCTGCCAGCGGGTCCTTGTTCTGCTTTGCCAGTTCCTTGATTGCTGCCGTCTGCTCCAGCACCCGTTCGGCCTGTGCCACGATCTGGGCGCCCAGCGGGGTAACGGAGATTTCCGCCCCTCCGCGCTCGAACAGGACGACGCCGAGCTCGTCTTCCAGTTTCTTAATTGCGACAGAAAGGGTAGGTTGAGCAACAAAACACGCCTCGGCGGCATGGCCGAAGTGTTTCGCTCTGGCAACTGCTACGATATATTTGAGCTCGGTCAGTGTCATGAACCCATTTGAACACAGTTGAATGCCTTGTTGCAATGCCGTGAATGGGGGAGGGCACTGGCTATAATGACCTGCAAAACCCTATAACGAGGCAAATATGTCTTCCACACTTGGGCACGAAGAAGCCCAGTCGTATATTTTCAAGCTGCTGACGGCCATGCACCAGGTCGGCGGTTCCGACCTGTTCATTTCGGCGGATTTCCCACCCAGTATCAAGTCGCAGGGTTCGATGCGGGCCCTGAGCCAGCAGCGCCTGACCCCGGACGTGACCCGGGCCCTGGCCTACGCCATCATGAACGAGAAGCAGCGCCGCGAGTTCGAGACCGAACTCGAATGCAATTTCGCGATCTCGCTGCCCAATGTCTGCCGCTTCCGCGTCAATGTCTTCGTACAGCAGCAGGCGGTCGGCATGGTGTGCCGCACCATCGCTTCCGAAATCCCGAATTTCGAGAAGCTCGACCTGCCGGAAGTGCTGAAGGAAGTCGTGATGACCAAGCGCGGCCTGGTGCTGGTGGTGGGCGGTACCGGTTCCGGCAAGTCGACTTCGCTGGCGGCCATGATCGACTACCGCAACCAGAATTCGGCCGGCCACATCATCACCGTGGAAGACCCGGTCGAATATGTGCACAAGAACAAGAACTGCCTGATCACCCACCGCGAAGTGGGCGTGGATACCCTGTCCTGGCACCATGCGCTGAAAAACACCCTGCGCCAGGCACCCGACGTGATCCTGATCGGCGAGATCCGCGACACCGAGACCATGGAGCACGCGATTGCCTTCGCCGAGACCGGCCACCTGTGCCTGGGCACCCTGCACGCGAACAATGCGAACCAGACCATGGACCGCATCATCAACTTCTTCCCGGAAGAGCGCCGCAACCAGTTGCTGATGGACTTGTCGTCCAACCTGCGCGCCATCGTCTCGCAGCGCCTGATCCGCACCGAAGACGGCAAGGGCCGCAAAGCGGCCATCGAGATCCTGCTGAACACGCCGACCATCGCGGAGATGATCTTCAAAGGCAACTTCCATTCGATCAAGGAAATCATGGCCAAGTCGCGCGAACTGGGCATGTGCACCTTCGACCAGGCCCTGTTCGATCTCTATAATAAAGGCTACATCGCCTACGAAGAGGCGCTGCGCAACGCCGATTCGACCAACGGCTTGCGCCTGCAGATCAAGCTGCACAGCAACCGCCCGCCGCCAGATGCCGCAGCGCCAAGCGTGGCCGCGCCGAAATCGTCGGGTGGCCTGAGCATGCAGTTGGATGAAGAAGAGGAAGAAGAAGGCGAATGATCGAGTTTGAAAAGAAGATGTGCTCGCGCGACGAACTGGCTGCGCGGGTGGCGGCGCTGCCCAAGCCGGTGGTGATGACCAATGGCGTGTTCGATATCCTGCATCGCGGCCACGTGACGTACCTGGCGCAGGCGCGCTCGCTGGGCGCCTCGCTCGTGGTGGCGGCCAATACCGACGCCTCGGTCAAGCGCCTGGGCAAGGGCGATGACCGTCCCCTGAACAATTGCGAGGACCGCATGGCGCTGCTGGCGGCGCTGGAGTCGGTCAGCCTGGTGGTGCCGTTCGACGAAGACACCGCGCTGGAAGCGGTGCTGCAGGCCAGGCCCGAGATTTACGCCAAGGGCGGCGATTACGATATGACCGCGATCCCGGAAGGGCAGGCGGTGCTGGCTTACGGCGGCAAGGCGGTGGCCATCGATTTCGAGCACGACCGCTCGACCACCAAGCTGCTGGCCAAAGTGCGCATGTTTGGACAATAGGAGGCCGTCATGGCTTTTGGTGTGCTGCTGACCGACGAGGGCGTGGCCGAACTGGGAACCACGCTGAAGGATTACCTGACCGATGGGCCTTCCGGCAAATTCTTGCCTTGCAAGGAGGCCAGTCCCGACCGCAGCTTCTTCCACCTCATCTCCGAGACGCGCAATGCGGAGGGGGCCATGGTCGAGGTCGAGCTGTACATCCCCAACCGCTATATCAAGCTGGTGATGTCGGGCTTGGAGCGCAAGCACATCGGTTTCCTTTGAGGCTGCGGCCCTCTGTTGATTCATGCCCCTTCTCAACTAACATTTGGGGTCATGTCCTTCGCCCGGCCGCACAGGGCCGCGCGTTATTGTAACGACAGCCAGCACTCGTCGAAGTTTATCGCCAAACTCGAATCCTTACGGGAGGGGCGGGATTGATTTTCCGAATTTCCCATCACGCTCCGAACATGCGAATCGGAACTCAAATAATCGTTGCCCACTCAGGAAGCCTAGTTCTGGCGACCAATGCCCAAAATGGACGCAAGATAGTGGTGCGTTAGGAGGAATGAACGGCGGAAAATTTAGATCTGATCGGGGCGATGAATGTGCTTACGACGCGAATGGCAATTTGCTACCAGACGAAAACGCGAACTATACATATAACTATAGCCCCAACCCCTGGACCGCTCGGCATATTTGGCAGGACGTGTTGCCGCACTTTATTTATGGCGGTTCGAGTTCGTATACTCCAGCACTAACAAAAAACTACTAACACTCTGAAATGATGAAGATTTTCTGCGCCATTACCATCTGGATTTTGATTTCGGCATTTGGATTCCTATCGCTCCCGTTGTTGCAACAAACTGGGACAAATCTGGCATTCGTAATTGTTGCCGTGTTAAGCGGGCCAATTGCCGGAATAATATCTACTTTAGCGGACGGAACTTTCATAAACGCCTGTCCGATTTTATTTGCTGGACTTATTGTTTGTGCGGCGTGTATCGTTTGGTATCGCAAGCGGAGCTCATTTCTTAGCTTTCTCGTTGCCCTATTATCGTGGACTATCACTGGACTGCTGCTCTCCGTTGGAATTTATGTTTAGGATGCCTTCGAGGGAACAAGCGCACAATGGCGCCAACGAACGCACTATGGCTACGACAAACTCTCTCCTCACCAGCGAACAGCGTGCCCAGCGGAGCCTGGGGCTACAGCTACGATGCCGTCTGCAACCGCAGCAGTACGTGAACACTGCAACGGCCATTACTTCTATGGCAGTACGGCAACCGCCTGACGCAACTAGAAAGCCCTGCATTTTAAGTTCAGCGCTGCAGGATGGTGATCTTGCCATCCGCTTCAAGGAAAGCGAATTTCATTGACTCCAAAGGGCAGTCGGCTTCGCGCAGGGATTGCTCGACGTCGCTTTCGGCCACGTGGTTCCGCTTCAGGACTTCCTTGAAGATCTTCCCTTCGCGGCCGATCAGCACGGCCGTGCCTTCGACCAGTTCAGCCGCCTTCTCGTTGCGGGCGGTGACGAAGGCGATCAGCAGGTTGAGGATCACCAGGGTCACCACGACAATCAGGCCGCCGGCCACAGAGTGATCGCCGCCGGTCAGCCCCGGTGAGACCGCCTCGCTCAGCAGCATGATGACCAGCAGGTCAAATGGGGTGAACTGGCCGATGGTGCGCTTGCCGCTCAAGCGCATCATGACCAGCAGCGCAACGTAGATTGTCACGCCGCGCACCGAGTATTCCCACCACGGCAAGTCGAGATCGAACATCGCGTACTCCTTTCAGTCCAGTTATACGTCAATCGAAACTCGCGCGCCCACACGCTTCCATTCGTCAATTCAGCAGGCCTGTCGATTGACTGGTTTGCCGGGATATTGCAAAATAACTAATCTTGATACATGGAAAGTGCCAAATGAAGAAAGCGTTTGCAGTATTGGGTTTATGTTGCTGCTTGTTGCCGGGGATGGTTCAAGCTGACGAGTTGGATGACTTCACCGACAAGTTGTTGAAGATTGCCCCGTCAAAGTGCTACGAGGAGGCAAGTACCATTTCGGGCAACCATATTCGAAACGTGTTGCCGGATATGGCGCTGGAGGGTGTGCGCCAGGCCAAAAAATTTGACACGGCCTGGGGCCCAGGCAACGAAAACTATCGGCAGGTCCACGACGTGGTGGAAATGGCTTACCAGGATGAGGAACTGAGCAACGGGCCTTTGGTCAATATCAGCTTGCGCAGTCTCGTACGTACCGCCGCCAGCAAATGGTCGGCGGCTGAGCGCGCGGACTATCTCGCTTTCCTGAAGCAAAAGGGGGGACGTCTCTACTGGGATTCGATGGTGGATGGCGCGTTGTGCGCAGGCGTGATTGAAGCAGTGACTGTAAAGCTGCCGCGTCTTCTTCCTCCGGGTGAAGAGAAACAGCGTGTGGAGGCGCTCAAGGATGGAGCCAATTTCCGCATCATGTCGATGGACATGCAGGCGAGCCTGCTGCCCAAAGACCAGCGCGCAAAAATGAATAAGCTGGGTCCAGCGCTACTTCAATCGCTGCAGGATGCATTCGGGGCGGCCAATCTCGCTTATGGTCCACGTGCCGCCAAAGCGCTGCAGGCAGCGGCGCCGCAGTTACTGAACATCCTGGCCGAGTACAAGCAGTAGTGCCGCAGACCGCTCAGGCGCCGCCGGCGTAGCCGTGCTGGCGCCAGGCTTCGAACACCACCACCGCAACGGTGTTGGAGAGGTTGAGGCTGCGGTTGCCGGGCATCATGGGCAGGCGGATGCGCTGTCCGGTCGGGAAGGATTCGCGGAACTCGGGCGCCAGGCCGCGGGTTTCGCTGCCGAACACGAACACGTCGCCCGGCTGGAAGGCCAGCTCGGCGAACGGGCGCGAGCCGTGGGTGGTCATGGCGAACAGGCGGCTGGTGTCCGGCTGGACGTCGGCCAGGAAGGCTGCCCAGTCCTTGTGCACCTTCATCTGCGCATATTCGTGGTAATCGAGCCCGGCGCGGCGCATCTTGGCGTCGTCGAGCGGGAAGCCGAGCGGCTCGATCAGGTGCAACTGCGCGCCGGTGTTTGCGCACAGGCGGATCACATTGCCCGTGTTGGGCGGGATTTCCGGGTTGACCAGCACTACGTGAAACAAGTTGTTCTCCTAATTCGTGTTCGGGGGCGTGCGGGCGAACACATAGTTCGTCACGCGCGCGGCGCCATGGCGCTTTAAAGTCGCGGCCAGTTCCTGCAGCGTCTGGCCGCTGCTCATGACATCGTCCACCAGGCCGATATGCCGGCCTTCAACCTGCGCCCGGTCGGGAATCGCGAAGGCGTGGGCGATATTGGCATGGCGCGCGCCGTGCGGTGTGCTGCTTTGGGCCAGCGTGTCGCGCACGCGCACTGCGAGTTTGGCATGGACTGCGATGCCAAGGGCCTTGCCTAGCGGACGGGCGATCTCCAGCGCCTGGTTGAAACCGCGTTCCGACAGGCGTTGCGGGCCAAGCGGCACGGGGCAGAGCAGGGCGGGACGCGAGCTTTGGCCAGCGTCGCCTTGCTGCACTGCATCCGCCAGCAGGCTGGCAAACAGGCGCGCCAGCGCGAGCTGGCGGGCGAATTTTAACTGAAGCACGAGGCGGTCTACAGGAAGGGCGTAGTCGGCGGCGGCCACCGTGGCGTCGAAGGCGGGGCGCTCGGCCTGGCAGCGGCCGCACGGCACGACGGGCGGCTGGGCGGCCGGCGAGGCTTCGGACGAGGCGGCGGGTAGTATGAGCGCGGTCGGCGGCAGCGGATTAGCGCAGATCGGGCAGCGCGGAATAACGGCGGTGAAGAACTGCCGGTGGCAGCCGGCGCAGAGCAGGGACGGGCCGCCGGCGCCGCACAGCACGCAATTACAGGGCAACAGGGCGGCCAGCAGGCCCCTGGCAAAAGCGGCAGCCATCGCAAATCCCCGCGAACGAGTAAACTGCCCGGATTATCCCATTAAGAACCGTATTAAATATGCAAGCCCCAGCAAAACCGCCGAAATTAAGCGCTCCTATTGACCTGGATCGAGTCCGCGCCCTGTTTGCCGACCCGGCCCGTGTGGCGGAAGCCGATTTCCTGCGGCGCGAGATCGCCAGCCGCATGCACGAGCGCCTGCAATTGGTCAAAGTGAACCCGCTGCGTGTGGTGGATGCCGGCTGCGGCACCGGCCCCGACCTGCCGGCCTTGCAAAAAAGCTATCCCGCCGCCCAGATCCTGGGCGTCGACACATCCCCCGCCATGATCGCCGCCGCCCGCGGCCAGGCCGGCAAAACGGGCCTGAGCCAGTTGATTGGCAAATTGTTACCAGCAAAATCCGGCATTGACTACCTGTGCGCCGATATGGCCGACCTGCCGCTGGCGCGCAACAACGTGGACCTGGTCTGGTCTAACCTTGCGCTGCACTGGCACCCGCAGCCGGACCGCGTGTTTGCGGAATGGCATCGGGTGCTGAAAGTGGGCGGCCTGCTGATGTTCTCCTGCTTTGGCCCGGACACGCTGCAGGAACTGCGCGCCGCCTTCGCCGAGGTCGACCTGGCGCCGCACACGCTGCCCTTCGTCGACATGCACGACTTCGGCGACCAGCTGGTGGAGGCCGGCTTTGCCGAGCCGGTCATGGATATGGAAAAGATCACGGTGACCTATGACAGCGCCGACAAGCTGCTGGCCGATGCCCGCGCGCTGGGCGGCAATCCGCTGCAGACGCGCCGCAAGGGACTGCTCGGAAAACAGGCATACCAGCGCATGCTGCAAGGCCTGGAAAAGCAGCGCCGGGCGGACGGCAAGCTGGCGCTGACATTTGAAGTGATCTACGGCCATGCCTTCCGCCCGGCCCCAAGGCTTACCAGCAGCGGCGAAGCGATCATTCGTTTTGACTTGCCAAGGAAGCCTAAAAAATAGGCAAAGAGGGCCGCAGTTACTTGCGTATACCACAGCCAGGGGTGTGCTGCCCTTGATGCAGGACATGTTCACTGAGTATAATCATTAGCTAATTTTGCCATGACTTCGCCCAGCCGAACGCAACAAGGCGGTCCAGGCCAGGCAAACATGGCAACAAAGCTACTGGTGATGTGTGGTCATCGGGAGTGTTTTTCAAGGTTCCAGCACAGCTCGGTCGCGATTTTTCGCGCTGGCTTGGCTCGGAGCCTTTAGGTGTTTAGCGTGTGGCGGTATGCCGGCTAAGCCGGACTGGCGCACAAAAATTTTCTTTATTTTTGGGTGGTTGGGGAAAACATGAAACTTGCGAAGCGACTTCAATCGTTGATGCTCGGCTTGGCCGTCACCGCCGCGGCAATGCCGGCGTTGGCCGAGCCTGCGGCGACAGCGGCCGGCGACTACACGGCCAAGACCGGGGGCACCGGCGGTCCGATGGTCCATCAGTTGAACCTGCAGGCTCCTGCAACACAGATCGCTGAAAACATCTATAACCTGCACACCATGATGATGGTCATCATTATGGTGATCTTCGTCGCCGTGTTCGGCGTGATGTTCTACTCGATCTTCAAGCATCGCAAGTCGGTCGGCCACAAAGCCGCCACCTTCCACGAATCCACCGCAGTTGAAATCGCCTGGACTGTCGTTCCATTCCTGATCGTTATCGGCATGGCACTGCCGGCAACCAAGACCGTGGTTGCGATGAAAGACACCTCCAACGCCGACATCACCATCAAGGCCACCGGCATGCAGTGGAAATGGGGCTATGACTACCTGAAGGGCGAAGGCGAAGGCATCTCCTTCATCTCCAACCTGTCGACCCCGCGCGCCCAGGTCGGCAATCCTGGTGAGGAATTCACCGGCAAGCGCAACGAAAACTACCTGATGGAAGTGGACAACGAAGTGGTCGTGCCAGTTGGCAAAAAGATCCGCATCGTCACCACCGCCAACGACGTGATCCACGCCTGGATGATCCCGGCCTTCGGCGTCAAGCAGGATGCGATTCCCGGCTTCGTGCGCGATACCTGGTTCAAGGCTGAATACACCGGCACCTTCCGCGGCAACTGCGCCGAGCTGTGCGGTAAAGAGCACGCCTTCATGCCGATCGTGGTCAAAGTCGTGAGCGCCGAGGAGTACACCGCCTGGGTCAACGGCAAGAAGAAGGAAATGGCTGCCCTGGCAGACGATCCGAACAAGACCTGGACGATTGACGAACTGAAGACCAAGGGCGAAAAAGTCTACACCGCCAACTGCGCGGTCTGCCACCAGCCAACCGGCAAGGGTGTGCCAGGCGCCTTCGCGGCCCTGGACGGCTCCCCAGTTGTGAATGGCCCGAAAGCCGACCAGATCAAGGTCCTGCTGCACGGCCAGAAATCCGGCAAGTTCCCATCTGAAATGCCGGCATGGAAGCAACTGTCCGACACCGATATCGCGGCTGTGATCACTTACACCCGCAACAACTGGTCGAACAAGCCAGCGGAAAACATCGTCCAGCCAGCCGAAGTTGTGGCTGCTCGCGCCAAGTAATTAGGAGCATTACATGAGCACTATCGATCACGCACACGATCACGCCCACGGCGATCACGATCACGCACACGATCACCCACACGGCTTGAGCCGTTGGCTGTTCGCGACCAACCACAAGGACATCGGTACCCTGTACATGTGGTTCTCGTTCATCATGCTGCTGTCCGGCGGCGTGCTGGCGCTGATGATCCGTACCGAACT
>Ga0307408_100001077_pt1 | contig 20872 bp, 14 predicted proteins | sample 322Cmetagenome_FD_202116 | JGI IMG/M metagenome (GOLD analysis project Ga0307408, IMG submission 202116) | Maize rhizosphere microbial communities from greenhouse at UC Davis, California, United States - 322HYB-C-3 | ecosystem: Host-associated > Plants > Roots > Rhizosphere > Soil | place... | reverse complement strand
GCAGAAGAATGGAGAATCTCTCTTTTTCCGGCATATCAATTGACTACCTGTAACCAAATATTTCGTCCATTCCTTAAGCCTGTTCTCCAAAGAAACTTATTTCATTTCAAACATACGAGTAACCAATACTTAGCGAAGCGATCTCATTTATGCCTATTAAAAACAATCAAATAATAAATAAATCAAGAAAAGAACGATGCTTCTGCCCACAGGCTCAAGCGGGCTCCCGAATTACTTGGGATTCTTTTCAGCCCTACGCTCGACTCTTCGCAAAATCGGAAGTACTAGCCTGAAGGTTTTGCCTACGATCATTGTCATTTCCGCCTTCTGTGTTTGAAAAAAATCCCCCACTACCTATGACATAAAATCATGTAGGGGCTTTTTATTGAAGTTTTCGCCTTTGACAACTAAGGAGCTGCTTCCAACTCCTCCTTCTTGTTACTTTTTCTTGATAAAAAGTAACCAAAAATCAAGAAAAGAAAGATGCTTCTACGCTCAAGGCACAAGCGGACCCGCCTTTCTTTTCAGCCCTACGCGCAGCTCTCCGCAACAACGGGCTGCAAGCGTTCAACGGAATTGCCTTCGAAGAATGTCATTTCCGCTTTCTGTGTTTGAAAAAAAATGGAAAACTACCTATGACATAAAATTTATTAGGCGCTTTGTCAGGCTGAGGCCCTCGAAGCCTTAAGCTACCAGCCCTGAAATTCCGTTCCCCCAAGGTCTAGCCTTCGACGGAGCTCAGCTGAGACAAGGCGCTCTCAATGGAATTGCTTACGACATTTTTATCGAAAGCCCTTAAGGCAAACGCAAAAGGATACCTGGACGCTCAACTTTGGTTCTCCCTGGGCTATTGTTTCTAAATCCTAATTCAGTAAAGTAACAAAATCAACAATTTCCGTTAAATTATCGGCCATAGTACCGATAAAATTACACCCTTTCTACTTTGCCTGTATCACTACTTCGGAGGCTTTCAAGCCCTTTCCTTCTACAGATAATTTGATATCTCCGGCTGATGTTTTTGATTGTACCAGCACCACCAGCTTTCCATTAAACAACTTCATTGTTGGCAAGTGAAACTGCTCCAGAGAAGTAGCGTCGCCATTGCAGGCAGCCCTGAAAATACCATTGCCCGTTACCCTGAATTTTAATTGATCATTGACAGTAGGGCAAGGATTGCCTTTTTCATCAAGCACAGAAACTGTAACGAATGAAATATCCTTTCCATCGGCATCGACAACAGTACGATCGGGCTCAAGCACTAGCTTATATGGCTTACCGGCTGTTACTATTGCCTTCTCTGCAGCAGGTTTTCCATTCTTATCGTAAGCAACTACTTTAACAGTTCCGGGTTCGTATTTTACGTCCATCCACATTAAACGATAACGGCTTTGGGGACTAGAGTTGTTTTTCTTTTGCACACCCATGCTCTTACCATTAATAAAAAGCTCGGCACTGTCGTAGTTGGTATACACAAAAACAGGAGTTGTTTGCCCTTCCCTGCCTGGCCAGTTCCAATGCGGTAGAATATGCAGAGTATTGTCGGCGGTATTCCACTGGCTACGGTACAAATAAAATCGGTCTTTAGGTAAACCCGCCAAATCGTTAATACCGAAATATGAACTCCGCGATGGCCAGAAATTATCATATGGTGTAGGTTCTCCCAGATAGTCAAAGCCGGTCCACACGAACTGGCCTATAGTCCAAGGTTTGGTATCCTGAAGAATAAAATCATCTTCCGGCAGGTTAGACCAGCTACAATATTCCATATCATAAGAGGAGCATTGATGATCGTCATATTGCTTTTCAGCTCCCTTTACCACAGGGAATTTATACACCCCTCTCGAACTTACAGTCGAGGCCGTTTCTGAGCCTAAAATAAAACCTTGCGGAAACTGTTTAAAGGCGTCTTCATATAAATGAGTGCGGTAATTCAGTCCCGGAACATCCAGAATTGCTCCAAAACCAGAAGCCATGGTCGCTTTTACCTGGTCCATACCAACGGTTACCGGGCGGGTTGGATCCTCCCGGTGGAAAATTTCCTGCAACCATTTTGCACGTTTAACCCCGTCTGATCCCCATTGGTCTGGAACTTCGTTTCCAGAACTCCACATTACAATGCAAGGGTGATTACGGGTTGCATGTACCAAATTAACCACGTCCTTCTCTGCATCGGCATTAAAGAAGCGATTATATCCATTTTTAACCTTTGGCTTTGCCCACTCATCAAAAGTCTCCGCCAGGAACATAAAGCCCATTTCATCACTTAGCTCCAATTGTTCAAGTGATGGCATATTATGAGAGCTTCTGATGGCATCACATCCCATATCTTTTAAAATCCTTAACTGCCTTCTTAATGCAGCCTCATTTATTACCGAACCCAAAGGGCCCAAATCATGATGCAGGCATACCCCTTTGAACTTTCTGGCCTTACCATTTAAACTGAAGCCAGTACCGGGCTTGTAACTAATTTCCCGAATCCCGAAACGAGTTGTGGTTTCATCTTTTAGCACATTTCCCTGGTATAATCTGGTAACTGCTTTATAGAGATAAGGCGTTTCCGGACTCCATAACTGAGGATTGGAAACGGCTATATTCTGATCAAATTCTTTCCCGAAAAGCGTTTGAGTTTTATCAGATGCAACGGTATCTCCTTTTGCATCTAAAATATATGTCTGCAGGCGAAGATTGCTTCCCGAAACTTTGGTTTTAATATTTACTTTGGCTAAATCTTGCGAGATGAAAGGGGTTGTTATGTAAGTTCCCCATTGATCGATACTTTCCTGTTCTTTAACAATGATCCGTACGTTGCGATATAAGCCTGCCCCCGGATACCAGCGCGATGAAAGCCCCTTATTGCTTAAATGGACAGCAAGCGTATTTTGCATACCTGCTGCTATTTGCTTCGTTATATCAAAATAGAAATAGTTATAGCCATAGTTCCACTCTCCCACCTTTTCTCCATTGATATAAACCTTTGGTTCGCTCATTGCGCCTTCAAACAAAATGAGCACTTTCCGTCCTGGCCGATAATGCGGAAGCGTAAAATAATTCCGGTACCAGGCTTCGCCAATGTAGGGCAAAGATCCTGTCCGCCCGGTTTTCTCGGTAGGTACTTTTTCTCCATTCTGTTCAATGGCAACTATCTGTTTATCTATTTCTTTATCGAAAGGGCCGTAAATGGCCCAATCGTGAGGCACCGTAACAGTTTGCCACTTTTTGTCATTAAAGTCCTTTTTCTGGGCATTATCACTTTTTCCCATAAAAAATTTCCAGTTTGAGGTAAGTTCAGTAACTACCCTTTCCTGAGCAAATGAACAGGAGATTTTAAATAAGAATGGCAAAGCCAGGGCTGAAACAATAAGTGCTCTTCGCATTTTCGACGGTATTGTAAGTATATGCTTTATGGTTATTAGCGGGTAAAATTAGGGGAGAACATTAAAGCCTATAAGGATTTTTGTTCGCAATCACTGATACAATTGTACGGAAATCTAAGCTCTTTATAACTGCATGGCTTAGATCTGCGAATATCTTTTACGGACTGCCAGTAGGGAAATATATCATGCACTAGTTTTAACATCAACCAAAAACAATAGAATGATTAAACGCGTTAATCAAAAAGCCAACCTGTATCAGTTATTCTGAATACAAAGTGCTGACACCTTAAATTTTAGTAAGATGTTTAACAAAAATCCAAAAGCCATGAGTAGAGAGAAGAAAAAATCAACGGCAACTGTGAGCAAAAAGGGGCCGTCGGAATACCAGAAAGAAAAAGCAATGGCAAGCCATATTCGTGTAAAACCGCATTGGTCTAGCAATGCAAATACAGATGCCCATAAAAGCAATACTAACGACAGGCAAGGCAATAAACAAAGTAATAAATACTGAGATTTCACTAACATTTAGAGCAGCCTAATTTTGGGGGAGGAAACACTCCTTAGTTCGGTCCATTCTTTCCAGTTAAAACTCTGCATTTAGGGAAGAAAGAAGGCAAAGAACGGCCCGAACTGGACACCTCCTAGCCTACGTTTTGAATAAAACAATTTAATTTCTACCTTTTAAAAATATTATTGTTGATATAAAATAAATCTGCCACATAAGCGTATATTTGATTATGGATGCAGCAGCACCTTATACACCCATCTTAAATAGCTTCCATTGTATAGCATCAGCCGGCAGTTATATAATTTGTAATACAGATATAATTTGCCATTCAAAAAATCAGACTTCTGCACTTCTATATTAAAAGGGCAGGAAATACAAGCATATTCTCCTCTCCTGATTATCCCAAAGAAAACCTTTCGAAGACACTCGCGATCTGAGCGTATCGATGAATCAACAGCGAACGTCAAACCTGGTTTGAACGTTAAGCTGGCTCCCGATAGTAAAAACGGTAATCATTATTCCCATTCCTAAAACTTAAAAAGTTAAATAACTTACAATAACATACTTAAAATGTACATTCTTCTTTTCTTTATAGGGCATTGGTTCCTGTCCCTTTTTTTTCAAACATTCTTCCTTCACCGTTATGCTTCCCATAAAGTATTTAGCATGAGCCCGTTTTGGGAGAAAACCTTTTACATCTTTACTTACCTGTTTCAAGGTTCGTCTTTTCTAAACCCTTTTGCCTATGCCACTATGCATAGAGACCATCATGCTTATAGCGATACTGAAAAGGACCCGCATTCGCCACATTTCTTTACAGATGTTTTCAAAATGACATGGGCTACGGTTTTAACATTCAGAAGTCACGTAGAAAGAGCCCAAAATCCTTTACTTAAAACTGGCGGAAGTTACCCCCAATGGAATTTTATCGACAGGGTTGGCTCGAGCATTTTATCAAGAATTTTATTTGGGGCTGGATATGTGTGCTTTTATATATTTTTTGCATCCGCATGGTGGATGTTTCTGCTGCTGCCTATTCACTTTTTGATGGGGCCACTTCATGGAGCAATAGTCAACTGGTGTGGCCATAAATATGGCTATTCAAATTTCAACAATGACGACCACTCAAAAAACACCAGTCCGTTTGGATTTTTAATGTTGGGCGAACTGTTTCAGAATAACCATCACAGGTATCCTAACAGCGCAAACTTTGCTCAGAGGTGGTTTGAATTTGACCCTGTATACCCGGTTTTAAAATTCTTTAATTGGGCCAGGATTATTAAATTGAGAAAAATTGCAAATTAATTTGTTTAACAATATCCCAAAAAGACTCATTTGCAATCATTTATGTCATTTAAGAATCCTCTTAAGATAGTATCTTACTTTATTTGATAATAAATAGTTGTTTGCCAATTTATTAAACTACCTTTATAAAATATTAATAATACAATGCAAAAAGGAACAGTAAAATTTTTTAATGAAACTAAAGGTTTCGGATTTATCACACCTGCATCAGGTGGCAGTGAAATCTTTGTTCATTCTACAGGACTTATTGACAATATTCGTGAAAATGATACTGTTCAATATGAAGTGGAACAAGGCAGAAAAGGCCCTAACGCGGTAAATGTAAAAGTAGCTTAATAACTATATAGTATTAATCGTAAAGCATTTCCACAAACGTGGAAATGCTTTTTCATTTTATACCGGCTTGTTCTTAAATTTTCACCTAATACATCAATATTTACATTATCGGGTTAACTGAATAAATCTTCATTTCCGGAAATCCCAGGTAAACGGCATACCAGTTAATCGCATCCTTTATCAAAGCCTCACTTTGATTCTGATATCCTATGGTTTCGAATGCGAGAATCTCCCCATAATTATCGCCGTAAAAATGCACTTCGCTTTTATTGGGTTTAAAAAGTTCGTTCTTTTGATTAAAGACCTGAATCCTCAGATTAATACTTCGCTCGCAAATTATATCACGTTGTTCGGGCATGCCACCCTGAAGGCATTCAAAATTCATAGTATGGGAGGTAATTATATTAAACAATCAGATTATGGCTTTGTTCCACCGCCCCAACAATTACGATCCCTCTATTTCTCGTTAGCCCTTTAGTTGCAAAGCGATTTTTTGAAGAAGCTCGGTTAATACTTCTAGCTTAAATGGCTTAGTGATGAAATCATTCATCCCTGCCTGCAAACAAATCTCTTTATCCTCCGGTAATACATTGGCCGTCATGGCAATAATTACCGGCTCGCTTAAATTCTTATTCGACCGAATTGCCTTGGTTGCGTCGATTCCATCCATTTCCGGCATTAACATATCCATTAGTATAACGCTATAGGAATGTGCTTTTTGCATATCTACGGCTTCTTTACCATTGTTTGCCAATTGGGGCTGGTAGCCCAGCTTGTTAAGTACTTTTACAGCAAGTTTTTGATTGATAATATTATCCTCCGCTATCAGGATGTCTAGCGGATAGGCTTTAGCAAAATCTTCCGATAAAACTTTATTGTTTCCCTGCTCCTGCAAGTTGCCGGAGGAAGGCTTAAGTTGCGCTCGTAATAAAGAACATAGATGTGCCAGCTTTACCGGCTTTGTTAAAACGCCATCAAATATTCCGGAAACTTTTGTTTTACCTTCATTTCCTACGAAACTTAGTGATACGGTTCGTATTGCCGGATTTACCTCTTTTATTAACCTTGCCAATTCTACGCCATCCATTTCTGGCATCTGCATATCTAAAATCGCAAGGCCAAAATCTTGGTTCTTAATTTCAAGCAGCGCTTCATTGCCCGACTGTACCGCTACTACCCTTAATTTACATTGTTCCAAGGTGTTTTTAAGTACGGCCAGGCTGGCTGGATTATCATCCACCACAAGTACCGCTTTTCCTCCGAAACCAGGCATATTAAACGGCTCTTCGTTGTTAACCGGCACCTCGGAAGCTCTGGTATGGATATTAAAACTAAAGGTTGTTCCTTCTCCTAATTTGCTGTCAACATGCACTTCTCCTCCCATCAGTTTAACCAATCTTTCGCTGATAACCAAGCCAAGGCCGGTGCCGCCATATTTTCGGGTGGTAGATGAATCTACTTGAGAAAAGGCTTTAAACAATCTCGATAATTTATCTTCTGGAATACCAATTCCAGTATCGCGGATAGAAAACTGAAGCTCCAGGCTGGCTCCTGATGCATTCAATAAATCTACATTCACAAACACTTCTCCGCGTTGGGTAAACTTAATGGCATTACTAACAAAATTTATTAGTATTTGCCGCAGCCGCAAGCTGTCGCCATTAATCATTACCGGCAAATGAGGGCTTAACTGATAAATTAAATCAAGCCCCCGCTGTGAGGCCTGATTGGCAAAAACATCTAAAACGCCTTCGATACATTGCCTAAGATCAAAATCGTGATTATCGAGTTCAAGGCTGCCCGATTCAATTTTTGAAAAATCCAGAATATCGTTAATCACACGTAATAAGGCATCTCCGCTGGTATTAATAATGCTTACATACTCTTCCTGTTCGGGATTAAGAGGGGTTTCTGCCAATAGGGAAGCCATTCCTAACACGCCATTCATCGGGGTCCTGATCTCATGGCTCATCGTGGCAAGAAATATGCTTTTGGCCTGGTTCGCTTTATCTGCCTCTGCCTGGGCCTTTTCTGCTGCTTCACGTAAAATGTGCTCCTGTTTTCTTTGATGTTCCAAATCGATATTTAAGGCATGCAGATGTTCAGATTGTACATGTAATTCTTCATTAAGAGAATGGAGGTGATCGGATTGTGCATGAAGTTCATCTGCCTGATGCTGCAACTCTTCTGATTGCACCTGCAATTCTTCATTCATCTCCTGCAAATGAATAGTTTGAGCCTTTAATTTTTCAGATTGCACTATAACTTCGGCAGTACGCTCTTTCACCTGTTTCTCAAGCACTCGCTTTTGAGCGTCTATCTGGTTAATCCGCCATTTGTAAAATGAATAAGCTGCTGCAAAAACGATTAAAGCGGAAAGGCTTTTAAACCACCAGGTTAACCAGAATGGCGGTAAAACAGTTATCTTCATTGTGGCAGGAGGAGACCAGTTTCCTTCGTGATTTGCCCCCTTAACGATCAGTTCATATTCGCCATAAGGTAGATTGGAATAAGTTACTGAAGGGTTGTCTGTATATTGCCAGTTTGCATCAAAATCATTCAATTTATAGGCATATTGATTCTTCTGAGGCATTACATAATTCAGCAAAGCGAATTCAAGCGTAAAAACGTTTTGTTTATAAGAAAACTTTAGGCTGTTGGTGTATGCCAGGTCTTTTTCAAGAAGCTTATCTTGTGTTCCTATTCCAATATAATCATCAAATAGTTTTAGTTCTGTGAATATTACTTTTGAAACTATCCCCTGTGATTTGTAATTACGAGGATTAAATTCAACAAGGCCATTGTACCCTCCGAAAAAGAAATTCCCATTTTTGTCTTTAAACGATGAATTGGTATTAAAAACATTTGAGGGTAAACCGTCATCCATGGTAAACGTAGCAAATGCATTGGTTTTAGGATCAAGGCGTGTAATTCCTTTGGCAGTGCTTATCCACAAAGCACCATAATCGTCTTCCTCCATTCCCACAGCATGACTGGATGATAAGCCGTCTTTGCGGGTAAAAATTTTAAAAAGCCTTTTATTTTTCAGTTCGATTAGCCCTTGGGGCGTACCTATCCACAGGTTTCTCTTGCTGTCTTCTTTAATAAAGTTAATATTGGTACTTAAAGGCAGTGTAAAATGTTCAATACGCTTACTGCCTTTGGCAATAACGAACAGGCCAGAATCTGAACCAAACCATACGTTATGTCCAGAATCCTCAAAAATGTCGTGTATAGTCCGCTTTTTAGTCTCAGAAGTATAGTTCCCTGCGGGTTTAAATTCTCCTTTTACTTTGTCAAACAATGCCACCCCTCCTGTTTGGGTTCCTATCCAAAACCTATTCTGGGAATCTTCGAGTATGGAGAATACAGGCGGAAAAGCCTTTAAAGAGTTGCTGGAATACGTAGTATAATGCCTGAATTTTTTAGTTTTTGTATCTAATTTATCTAAAGCCCTTCTGGAATTAGCTATCCAAATAACATCTCCTGTTTTTTCATTGTAGAAATCTTTGATCAAATCAGAATACGGGCCCTTGTCTCCATCAGCATCCTTTCTATAATGTATAAATTTTTTCTGCGCCCTGTTATAATAATTGAGCCCTTCGGCTTCAGTACCAAACCATAAATTACCGCTATTATCCTGAGTAATAGCACTTACGATATTACTGCTTAATTTATCTTTAGAGCCATCACTTGTATAGGAAATAAAATTCAGGGAATTGGGCTTGAGAATATTAACACCGCCAAAATAGGTACCTATCCATATCACTCCGTTTTCATCTTTAAAAAACTCATAAGTTGAGTTTTGATTTAAGGAAGACTTGTTGATGGCATCGTACTTTATTTGGCTTACTTGCTCATTTTCCAGATCAACAATTGCAATGCCCTTTAATGTACCAATCCATAATTTACCCGTGTCATCGACCATAAGCTTTCTAGTATCCTGGGAAATGAGCTTAGCTGTTCCTGATCTATTGCTATAGCCAACAAGCTGGTTCTTTTTTTTATCCAGCATTTTGAGGCCTTCCTCCCTGGTAGTTACCCAAATGGTTCTATATTTATCTTCAGCAATTGAACTGATATTTTCATCTGCCGAATCTGAATGGACTTCGCTGTAATAGGATTTTAGAGAAAACTTGCCGTTTATCGTATTTATTGAAGTTAAGCCCCCATTAGTTGCTGCCCAAATGCGGCCATCGCTTAATTCTGTAATGAAAAAAACGGTATCTCCCGGAAGTCCGGATGATTTAGAAATAGATTGAAAATCTGATTTTTTATGGTGAGGTAAAACGCTTATCCCGTTATTGGTACCAATCCATTTATTTTGATATTTATCAATATACACATACCTTATTATGTTTGATGCTACGCTTCGGGGATTGGATGTGTTATGATAAAACCTTTCGAAAGTATTAGCAATAGGATCGTATTTATTTAGGCCGTTTTCTGTGCCGATCCATAAATTACCTGACTTGTCACAATTTAACGAATAAATAAAATTGCTGCTCAGGCTTTTAGCATCGTGGGGAATATTCCTAAATATTTTAATATGAGTACCATCATAGCGGTTTAAACCATCGCGGGTTCCAAACCACATAAATCCCCTTTTGTCTTTGATTATGCTAAAAACTGTACTTTGAGATAAGCCGTTTTCTACTGTTATATAGCTAAATTTATTTTTCTGGGCGTAAACCCACAGATTGGCGACCATGAAAAAAAAGACAGCCGTTACCTTTAAGTAAAAAGCAAACGCTATATCTTCTTTTAATCCGCCCATCATGGTTGTTCCTGCTTAATCCAAAGAGATAGCAAATTTCAATACCTTCCCTTACTCATCCATCATAAACAATTAACAATCATAAACTTATATGTTCTAAAGGAATAATTATTTTGTAATATGAAAACGTTTTTTGTGAACATCTTTAAGCTTCCTTCACACCTGAGTGCACAAGAAAAATGGAAGTAAGCTTTCATCCCTCTTCCCTTGAGAAAGGTGCGGAACGGACAAAAAACGGTTTTGTTAATAAAAACTTTCCTGTATGACACGGATCACGTTCGGCCTCTATAATAAACTACTTTAGCGCTGGCAAGCATTGGCTGCTACTAATAGAACCGGATTGTGCTCGTTATTGATAAAGAATATTAAGGAAATGAAATGGACTTGAGAGAGCATTACCAAAACCTTTACGAAGACTCGCTTGAAAAAATTAAATCTGATAACTACCAGATAGATAATCTTATTGATTCATTGTCGGATAACAGATTTGGGCTCACACTTATAATTCGGCCAAACATCACAGTCAAGAATGAGATTCAGAAATTTTTAAAGCGGTTAAAGTCGGTTGAACCGAATCAATACTATTATCCAAATTCAGACATCCATGTTACCGTGATGTCGATTATTTCGTGTTATGATGGATTTGATTTAAGCCAAATTAATCCAGCAGATTATGTGAATGTCATTCAGAATAGCCTTAAAAGCTTAACATGTTTTGAAATTGAGTTTGACGGGTTAACGGTTTCCCCCTCATGCATTATGGTACAAGGTTTCTTGAATAACAATACTTTAAACTTAATTCGGGATAAGCTGAGATTGAACTTTAAGCAATCTGAGTTGGAGCAAACTATTGATAAAAGATATTCAATACAAACTGCGCATTCCACTATTTCACGTTTGAGAAAGCCACTTACAAAAAAGGCGGAATATCTTGAATTAATTGAAGAATATAGAAATTTTAATTTTGGCAGATCTCCGGTTGAAACGTTGGAGCTGGTTTATAACGATTGGTATCACAAAAAGGAACACGTAAAAGAGATTTACCGATTTGAGTTGAATAAATGGGACACTAAAATGAAACCTACATAACGATTACCCGGAGACAATTACCGGGCAATCGTTTACAAAAAACCTATTTTTCAGGATGGTCATCGGCGTGGCCAGAATCGGGGGCAATTGAACTATCGTGCCCGTCTTCAAGTCCGCCATAGGTTTCTTCAAAGTCATCTCCAGTATCAGGTGACGGCCTGTCTTCTTCCTCATCAGAATCTTTGGATTTTCCATTGCCAGGAGTTTTAGGTCCTTTGCTCAGGAATATATCGTCTTCATTATCTAAAAATATTTCGCTGTGTATCATTTCTTTAATTTAATTAGAGGCTTGCGCCTAATATTCAAATGGATAAGTTTCGGGCACTTTATGTTCATTAGGATGTACGTGCAGAGGATGCAGGGCTTTAGTTTTATCAATGTAGATAAATGCGTCGTAGCGGGAACTAAGTTTGGAGGGAACATAGTTTCGGTGTTTTTCATAAGCCGGATTATAAACAACACCTATAGCTCTATGGGGCATTTTCTCACTAAATCGATCGCTTTCGCCATCCCGGTTGAATATCAGTAGCCGGTTTTCTTCAGATTCCTGATGCAGCAGGTACTCAACACTTCCATGTTTAGCCTCTGGCACAATCTTTCTTTGCATGGGTGAACCCCAGTTATCGCCTGCAATTACCCATCCGGAATAAGAGCCAAAACCAACCAATACAGTATCCTCCTCACCCTTTTGCTCCCGCACAAGCTGGCCAATATTGATATCTCTAGATTTTACCATATTGGTAAACCGGGCATCGCCGATGTGAGTATTATGCTCCCAAACAATCGCCTTTGCACCAACACCATGAAACTTCAGTAAACGGTTCAAAGTTTGCATCATGTGGCTATCCCTCAAATTCCAGGTATTTATGCCCATACTAACCATGTTTCGATAGTATTTTTCGGCATTTACTGCTATTTCGGCATTCTGACGTGTATTTAAAGCAGCTTCTGGGTCATGATTATAAACTGCAGCTTTAGTTCGGATTTCAGCCAATAATTTTATTACAGATTCCTTACAGGATTTCTCCATCGAATACTGTGCCTTAGCATAGCGATGCTCGTCTTCTCCATACGGCTCAAAGCACTTTATGGCCTTTTCCGCAAACTGCGCAGCATGAGGGTCGTTTTTTGAAAGATAATCCATCAAAGCATTCATAGACTCCCAAAGGCTATACACATCAAGCCCATAAAAACCTACTTTTTTATTGGCAGGAAGGTGAGTATTGTATTCTTTAAGCCAGTCTATTAAAGCAACTATTTCCCAATTTGCCCACATCCATGTAGGCCAGCGGTCGAATCCCCTTAGTAAATCAATAGCCTTTTTATCCTGATATTCATAACCTTTAATAAAACGGTTAATTCTGTAGCAATCAGGCCAGTCGCCTTCAACCGCAATAAAATTGAAATCCTTTTCCAGTATCAGCCTCTTCGAAATGGCCGTCCGCCAGGTGTAGTATTCATGTGTGCCATGTGAGGCTTCGCCGAGCAATACATGATGAGCATCTCCTATCCTGCCCAGCAAAGGATCAAGGCTACTTAACCTTTTAAGCCTATAGCTTTTTTCTGCACCAATGTTTGATGCTGTCCACCAATCAAACAAACTTTTTGTTGCCATGTTCAAACCTCCCTCACCGCTTTAAAAGCAACCTGCTGCGCCAAAAATTGTTTAATCTTTTTCAGATCAGGCCGCCAAAACCCGGGCAGAACATCAAAGAAATAGAATTGTTTATCTGATACATCTAAAGTGGAGCCATGGCAACAATTGTGGAAAAAGAAAGGAAGGATAGGGTTAAATCAAAAGATATGAAAACGTCGGAGACTTCCGCAATGAAATCTAAAAAGAAAGCAATTCAAAAAAGCCTTTCAAATAGCTATAATGAATTTAAAGAATTTGAGGGCAGGCAATATTCCGGTATGCAGATTGGCAGAAGCCATCACTGGAATTATGATCAGGGTGATTGGAAAGAAACCAAGATAACTCCCGATTTATGGGAAATTTCGTATGCCGTAACCAAACGCAGAAAGGGGCATGCACCCGAAGGGTCCGGGGTGCCTGTAGGTACCGAATACCATTGGTATATTCTTGCTCATCAAAATGTAAGGAAGCTGAATGCCAACGACTACGCTACTTCTATGACCGGCTTGAAATTTAAGCTTGCGCATAACAGAGCCGATAAAGATAAATGGAGCCTCTCTGGCCCCACCCAACGCCAGCATCTTGTTAAATTCCTAAAAAGTATAATCGCCCAACTTGACGAAGACCCTGTACCTCCGAGTTCGAATATAACCGTAAGAGCTACAAAGGAGAAGGGGTACCGATTACAGAAACTTGCCACGATGATGTTTGTTACCAGCTGGCAATTAGCCTCAATGATACCAATATGGGCATCATCCGCTGTGCAAAAAGCGGCTGGAAGATGGATGGCATTGAACAAGGCTTAGTAGAGGCCATTGGCAACGAACAATTTCTTTACTATGAATAGGATATGCCGAAACACAATCTGTTTAGCCGCCTATTAATCTGGCAACAGCAAAAGCCGCAGCAGCAGCCAGGGTTCCAATAAGCGTTACCTTTACCGCACCGGCAAGAAGCGGCTGCCCGGTTACCTTGCTTTTAAAGTAGCCAAAAGTAAACAGGCAGGCAACAGTTATAAGCGCAGAGATTTTAAGCCCCTCTATTGGGGTGTTTGTTAAAAAATAAGGTACCAGGGGAATTATACCACCAACAACATAAGAAAGCCCTATATTAAGCGCACTTTTACGAGCCCGGTTTGCATCGGGTTTTTCCAGTCCTAACTCATACTTCATCATAAAATTAACCCATTTGTCCTTATCCTTCGCCAGTTCATCGGCTAGCATATCTTGCGCTGCGCTGCTCAAGCCATACTCTGCAAAAATTTCCTTAATCTCAGCCTTTTCACGTTCGGGCACAGTTTCTACCTCATCATATTCACGTTTAAGTTCTGAGGTATAGTGTTCTTGCTCAGTTTTACCAGCTAAAAAACCTCCTAAACCCATAGCAATAGATCCCGCTATTATTTCGGCCATACCGGCGGTTGTTACAATGTCATTATCAGAGACGGCGCTGCTCATTCCTGCCGCCAAGGCAAAAGGGACCGTTAGGCCATCACTCATTCCAATAACAACGTCGGTTATAAAGTCAGAGCTTTTTAGGTGAGTTTCTGTATGAGCTGTTTCCATCAGGCTAAAATATGATTAATGCAAAGATATGGTACAGGCTACAGCTACCTAGATAGCCGGGCCAATTATAAACCCTTTGCAAAAATTATTATTATTTTAAAAAATTGATGCATATCGCAAATTCCTTCTGCAATATTCGCAAACAATCACCGGTAAAATGCTGTTACAACTTATTTTAACATTAACAGTTAAAAAATCCTACCTATCAAGGCAATTGATCTGCATTATGATCTATTATTTTAATTAAAAGAATTACGTCCAGCTGAATGATTCTCATAGTTGATGACAAGCCAGAAAATATCTTTTCTTTGAAAAAGATATTAGAGCTTAATGATTTTCAGGTTGACACTGCCTTTTCGGGAGAAGAAGCTTTAAAAAAGATCCTAAAAAACACATATACCCTAATTATACTTGATGTACAAATGCCGGGAATGGATGGTTTCGAAGTTGCAGAGTCTATTTCGGGCTACAGTAAATCGAAAGAAATTCCCATTATATTTCTATCGGCAGTAAATACCAATAAGCGTTTTATTACAAAGGGCTACCAAACAGGAGCCATGGATTACATCACCAAACCAGTGGATCCGGATATCTTGCTGCTCAAAGTAAAAACCTTCTATCGCCTTTACGAACAAGCCCGCGAGCTAAATGAAATTCAACAAGTGCTAAGGCAGGAAATTGAATTCAGAAAGCAGGCGCAAAGCGAATTAAAAGAACGTGTGCAGGAACTGCGTTCTACCCTGGAAACTATTCCTCAGGTGGCATTTACGGCGAAGAACGATGGAAAAATTGAGTTTGTTAACCAGCAGTGGTTTAATTATGCTGAAGGCGAGGGCGAGTTTCCACCATCGCACCCCGAGGATAGTGATATTCAGGAACACTGGAATAAGGCGATTGCCAATGGCACTCCCCTAAATGTAGAAGCTCGGATAAAAAAAGTAAAAGACCAGCAGTATTATCATCATTTGCTGAGGGCTACGCCTGTAAAAGAGGGCGAAAGAGTAGTTAAATGGGTAGGTACCTTTACCGACATTGAGGAGCAAAAAAAAGCCGAAAAACGCAAAGATGAATTTTTAAGTATTGCCAGCCACGAATTAAAAACACCTCTTACCAGCATTATGGCTTACTTGCAATTGCTTGAACGCTCCATGGATAGCGATAAAGAAAGTAAGGGAACCGAGGCCAGCCGTTACCTCCACAGAACACAGGCACAATTAGACAAGCTGCATGGCCTGATTGCCGACCTGCTCGATATTTCAAAGATTGAAAGTGGCAAAATGATGTTTAACAAAAAGCCTTTCGAGTTTGAGCCCTTGTTTAATTCCGTGCTGGATATCATCCGGCAAACCAATCCTGATTATACCATAATTATCAAAGGCTGCCCAAAGGCAAAAATTTTCGGCGATGATGTGCGGGTAGAACAGGTACTTATCAATTATTTAACCAACGCCATTAAATATTCTCCGGATAACAAAGAAATTATCGTTGAAACTCGGAGAACAGAGGGCGGGCAGCTTAAGGTTTCGGTAATTGACCACGGCGTGGGGATACCCGAAGACAAACAGAGTTTTGTTTTTAAGAAATTTTATCGTGTGGAAGAAAGCTCTCACCGTTTCCAGGGATTGGGGCTCGGATTATATATCTGCTCTGAAATCATTCGCAGGCATAATGGCACCTTTGGCGTTGTAAGTAAAACCGGAAAAGGTTCTGAATTTTATTTTACTTTTCCTATCTTTCAATAAACCGTTAATTAACAGAATAAACGTTAATGAAACAATCAGCTACCAAAAATCTTCAATTTGGGTATGGCTTATCTTTATTTTTGTTACTGGTAAGCTCAATCGCATCATTTTTCAGCATCCAGAACCTACTCGAAAGCTCCCGGCAGGTAAACCATACCAGTCAGGTAATCAGGGAACTGGAAAACACCATATCTATTGTAAAAGATGCCGAAACGGGGCAAAGAGGCTATCTTCTTACCGGTCAAAAACAGTTCTTAGATCCTTACAATGGCGCTTTTGACAGGGCAAAAACTGCTATCAATCATGTGAAGCGGCTTACAAGAGACAATTTTATACAACAACGCAATTGTGCCAAATTAGAAATTGTTGTTCTGGAAAGGTTAAAGCGCCTTTCTGAGCTGCTTACTGCTAAAAAGAGCAGAGACATATTAGCCGACGACATGGTTCAGGGGAAAATTCACATGGATAATGCCAGGAGAATTGTGCAAAATATGGTGAGTATCGAGCAGGATCTATTGCAGTCGGGCACATCCAGGATGAACGAATTTGCAAACTTTACTCCGGTAATTATTCTTCTGGCAGCGGTGATGTCCATCGTTATCACTCTTGTTTCCTACTTCAGGGCTAGAAGCGATTTCGAAAAAAGAGCTCAGCTTTACACGGAACTTCTTAATCAGGAACGGGAAACAACGAACCGTATACTTCTGATTGAAGGCCTGGCTGATAAAATTTCTAAAGGCGACTATGAAATCAGAATAGAAGATAAGGAAGAAAAAGATAGCCTGGGCAGCCTAGCCTTGTCATTAAATAAAATGGCAGAATCTTTAAAAGAATCCTTTGGAATACTATCCAACAAAGAGTGGTTACAAACAGGGATCGCAGGCTTGAATGAAACGATGGTTGGCGAAAAAAATGTTGAAGTTTTAACTGCCGATATTTTACAGTATATAGCCAATTATACCGATAGCCAAGTAGGAGCCTTCTATCTTACAAATGACACTGAATATCTGAGCCTCTGCGGTGGCTATGCCTTGCAAAGAGGCAAAAATGACAAAATTGCATTAGGCGAAGGGCTTGTTGGGCAGGCGGCCTTAACACAAAAGGAAATCACGCTAAGTAATCTTGAAGATGGAAACATCACAATAAGTTATGCTAGTGGCCAGGCCAGGCCGGGAAACATTTTCGTACTCCCGATACTTCACGAAAACATTCTTTGCGGTGTTATTGAAATTGCATCAATTAAGCCTTATTCAAGCCTTGAAAAAGAATATTTACGCAGCATTGCTTACAGTATTGGCATTGCTGTAAACTCTGCACAAAGCCGCCGTAAAATGCAGCTGCTACTTGAGGAAACACAAACTCAGTCAGAAGAACTGCAAACCCAGCATTCCGAACTGGAAAACCTGAATACTGAACTTGAAGCGCAAGCCCAAAAACTTCAGGCATCAGAAGAAGAGCTTAAAGTGCAGCAGGAAGAGTTGCTCGAGGCTAATCTTGAGTTAGAGGAACGCAGTAAAAACCTTGTCGAGAAAAATCAGCTTATTGTGGAACGGAATCTCGAAATCCAATCTAAAGCAGAAGAACTTGAATTAAGCACAAAATACAAATCCGAGTTCCTGGCTAATATGTCGCACGAGTTACGTACTCCGTTGAATTCCATCTTGTTACTATCACGCTTAATGTATGAAAATACTGAGCAAAACCTAACGGAAGAACAGATTGAATACGCCAAAGTTATTCAAAGCTCGGGAAATGGCTTACTTGCGCTAATTGACGAAATTCTGGATCTTTCAAAAATAGAGGCCGGAAAAATGGACCTTGAATTTGCCGAAACAAACATCAAGGATATTGTGAGCGATATGAAAGGCCTGTTTACGCCTATTGCCCGCCAAAAAAATCTTGATTTTACTTTTGAAACAGCGACAGATGCTCCAGAAACCATTGTTACCGATAAATTAAGGTTGGAACAGGTATTAAAGAACCTGCTGTCAAACGCTTTAAAATTCACCTACGAAGGTTCTGTAAATGTATCCATCAACCATCCAGGCAATAAATCGCTTATTACATTTAGCGTAAAAGACACAGGCATCGGCATCCCCACAGATAAACAACAGCATGTATTTGAAGCCTTTCAGCAGGCAGACGGCTCTACACGCAGAAAATTTGGAGGTACCGGCCTTGGCCTGTCTATAAGCAGGGAACTTACCCGACTTTTGGGTGGCGAAATTACTTTAACTAGCGAGCCGGATAAAGGCAGTGAGTTTATTGTGACTATACCCATAAGTCCTAATGTTGCGGCGTTGCAGGAAATAAAAGAACTAATTTCAGAACCGGCTACCCGCTATGCTGCGCCCGTACCATCCCCGATTGAACCGAAACCTCAGCGGTTTGTGGTCGATAGCATCCCTCCGCCCGTTCCCGATGACAGAGACAAGGTTGTAGAGGATGGCCACACTGTGTTAATAATCGAAGACGATACTAATTTTGCTAAAGCATTGTTGGAATTTACCCGCAAAAATGGCTATAAAGGTATAGTGGCAGTGCGTGGCGATCAAGGTATTGAGATGGCGCAAAAGTACAATCCCACTGCTATACTTTTAGATATCCACCTGCCAATTAAAGATGGATGGGAAGTGATGGAACAATTAAAAGGCAACCCAGCTACCAAGCATATTCCGGTACATATTATGTCTTCGGTAGAAGCTAAGCGCGAAAGTATCACCAAAGGCGCAGTCGATTTTATCAACAAGCCTGTGGCTATTGAGCAGATGCAGGTAATGTTTAGTAAGCTTGAAGATGCCCTAAACCGTAATCCTAAAAAAGTATTAATTATAGAAGAGAATACCAAGCATGCTCAGGCATTATCCTCTTACCTGGCTTCTTTCAATGTAAACTCTGAAATAAGAGAGTCGGTTGCAGAAAGCATTTCGGCGCTTCAGAACGGAATAGATTGTGTAATTCTCGACATGGGGATCCCGGGCCAAAACGGCTATGAAACCCTCGAGGCAGTGAAAAAAAATAAAGGGCTTGAGAATCTTCCAATAATTATTTTCACCGGCAAGAATCTTTCTAAAGCAGAAGAAGCCAAACTTAAACAATACGCGGACAGCATAATATTAAAAACCGCACACTCCTACCAACGTATTTTAGACGAGGTTGCTCTCTTCCTGCATTTGATACAAGAAAAACATGCGTCAGACAACGGCGTAAAGAAAAACATGCCCGGACTAAATGAGGTGCTTCAAAATAAAACAGTTCTTATAGCTGATGACGATGTGCGCAACATTTTTTCACTAACTAAAGCACTCGAGCAGGTTAAAATGAAGGTACTTTCGGCAACCGATGGCAAAGAAGCCTTACGTTTATTGGACGAAAATCCAGAAACAGATGTTGTTTTAATGGACATGATGATGCCGGAAATGGACGGATATGAAAGTATCACTCATATCAGAAAAAACCTTAAGTATAAAACTTTGCCCATTCTGGCGGTTACTGCTAAGGCTATGATAGGCGACCGTGAAAAATGTATCAAAGCGGGAGCCTCTGATTATATATCAAAACCGGTTGATATAGACCAGTTAATCTCTTTATTAAGAGTATGGTTGTACGATAAACAATTTTAATATGCAGGTTTTATTAATTGACGACGATACCAGGAACATCTTCGCCCTCAAAGCCGTTCTGAAGGCAAAAGGGCTTGAATGCATAGCGGCTACCAGCGCCGAAGAAGGCTTGGGAATACTTAATCGCAGCAATAACAATATTGGCATTATTCTTATGGATATGATGATGCCCGATATGGACGGTTATGAAGCTATTTCGCAGATTCGGAAAAGCGAGATATATTCAGATATTCCAGTTGTGGCAGTAACCGCCCAAGCAATGGTTGGCGACAGAGAAAAATGCCTTGAAGCAGGCGCTAATGCCTATATTTCTAAACCCGTCAATGTAGATACGCTGATGGCAGTTTTAAAGGATTATTTGAATTAGATATGCTGGATTTAATCAAAGCTGTAGAGGATGAAGATATTAAATTGTTGCTAAATGATTTACAGACTATTTATGGCTATGATTTTACCGACTATTCTAAAGCATCGATAAAACGCAGGATAAACCGACTTTTTACCTTAGACCGCTTTCCTAGTTTTGCGGAGTTCAGGTATCGCCTAAGAAGCGACCCTGCCTATGTAAGGCGCTTTATCGAACAGATCACTGTACCGGTTACAGAAATGTTTCGCGACCCGGCATTTTACCAGACTTTGCGGGAAGAGGTATTGCCAATTTTGGGCACCTACCCATTTATACGCATTTGGCATGCCGGCTGTGCCACCGGCGAGGAAGTTTATTCCATGGCTATTATGCTTAAGGAAGCTAACCTGCTGCATAAATCGCTCTTATACGCTACCGACATTAATCCGGAAGTTCTGGAAAAAGCAAGAAAAGGAATCTTTCAGTTAAGCCAAATGAAACAATATTCAGAAAATTATATTGCTTCAGGAGGGAAAAATGAATTTTCTGCTTACTACTCTGCCAATTACGA
>Ga0307408_100001076_pt1 | contig 20885 bp, 17 predicted proteins | sample 322Cmetagenome_FD_202116 | JGI IMG/M metagenome (GOLD analysis project Ga0307408, IMG submission 202116) | Maize rhizosphere microbial communities from greenhouse at UC Davis, California, United States - 322HYB-C-3 | ecosystem: Host-associated > Plants > Roots > Rhizosphere > Soil | place... | reverse complement strand
GGGCGCGCAGGTGCTTGATGTCGGCGAGGCGCCGGGTGGCCAGTCGGGCCAGCGTCGCGAAGGATTCAGGGTAACGAAAGAACCAGGTTTCCGGGACGATCACGGCCTCGATCAGCGCCTGCTGCTCCTGCGCAGAATGCTGCAGGGACTGCCAATACTCGTCGGTGGTTCGCCCGGGGACGGCGAGCACGCGTTGGCGCACGGCCCGCTCGATGATGGCGGTGCCGACGGAGGTCACGTCCAGGCCGATGCGCTCCTTGAGGAAATCGAAAAAACGCTGGTCGTTATTCATGGCCGTTCCTCGAAGCCATCGAGGCTCAGCGGCGGCGAGGGAAACAGCATTGCGCGAACCGACTCGTCGAGCAAATCATTGACCCGCACCCATTGCAGCATGCCTTGGGCATCTTCGCGTACCGGACCGAGGTAAGGCGCCTGGCGGTTGTCCAGGCCATAGGGTTTGAAATCCGCCGGATCGCAGCGCAAGGTGTCGGTGGCCTGTTCCAATATCAAGCCCAGCACCTGTCCGGTTTCCTGCCCCTGCGGCCGATAATGCACGAGCACGAGCCGGGTACTGGTGCGCGCCTCGGCGTCCTGGCCGAAGGTCAGGGCGCACAGATCGATCACCGGCACCACGACCCCGCGCCAGGCAAATATGCCGGCCACCCAGGACGGCATCCGGGCAATCGGCTTGAGCGGCAGGCGCGGCAGCACTTCCACCACATCGATGGCTTGCAGGGCGTAGCGCTCGTTACCGATGCAGAACACCAGGAACAACGTTTGCCGGGCCGCCGGCGCGGCGCCACGGCGGGCTTCTGGCTCGCCCATCAGACTTTGAAACGCGAAACGCCGCTGCGCAGTCCCACGGCCACCTGACTGAGTTCGTCGATGGCGGAACTGGCCTGGCGCAGGGATTCCACGGTCTGGCTGCTGGCATCGCCCAGTTGCACCAAGGCGTGGTTGATCTGCTCGGCCCCGGTGGCCTGGGCCTGCATGCCCTCGTTGACCATCAGCACCCGCGGCGCCAGCGCCTGGACCTGATGGATGATCTGCGACAGCTGCTCGCCCACCTGCTGTACCTCGGCCATGCCACGGCGTACTTCTTCGGAAAACTTGTCCATGCCCATCACACCGGCCGACACAGCGGATTGGATCTCGCGGACCATCTGCTCGATGTCGTAGGTGGCGACGGCGGTCTGGTCGGCCAACCGCCGCACTTCGGTGGCGACCACGGCAAAACCGCGACCGTACTCGCCCGCCTTCTCGGCCTCGATGGCGGCGTTGAGCGACAGCAGGTTAGTCTGGTCGGCGACCTTGACGATGGTCACCACCACCTGGTTGATGTTGCCGGCCTTCTCGTTGAGGATCGCCAGTTTGGCGTTGACCAGGTCGGCCGCGCCCATCACTGAATGCATGGTTTCTTCCATGCGCGCCAGGCCTTGCTGGCCCGAGCCGGCCGCCACCGAGGCCTGGTCGGCGGCGGTGGACACTTCGGTCATGGTGCGAACCAGGTCGCGGGACGTAGCGGCGATTTCGCGGGATGTCGCGCCAATCTCAGTGGTGGTGGCGGCGGTTTCGGTGGCCGTGGCCTGCTGCTCCCGGGATGTAGCAGCGATCTCGGTGACCGATGTGGTGACCTGCACGGAAGAGCGCTGGGCCTGGGACACCAGGGAAGTCAGCTCGGCCATCATGTCGTTGAAGCCGGTTTCGACGGCGCCGAATTCGTCTTTGCGGGCCAGGTTCAGGCGTCGGCTCAGGTCGCCGCTGCGCATGATCTCGAGAATCTCGACGATGCGGTTCATCGGCCCCATGATCGCGCGCATCAGCAACAAGCCGCACAGCACGGCGACGAGCACCGCGACCAGGAACGACAAGCCCATGGCGACCTCGGCGCCCGTCACCGCACGGCCAATGGTCAGGGAGGCTTGCTCCGCCAGCTCACGATTACGCTCGATGATCTGGTTCAAGTGCACACGACCACCCAACCATGCAGGCGTCAGTTCTTTTTCCAAGGCCAGCCTTGCGCCTTCGTATTCCTTGCGCTGATAGAGGTCCAGCACCTTGGCCAAGGCTTTGTTGAAGTCCTGGTGGTTGACTTCGAATTCATCGAACGAAGCCTGGTCCGCCGGGTCCTCGATGAGTTTTTGATAGTTCTGGATTTCCTCACGCAGGTGTTTTTCATAACCCTGGTAGAGCGCCTGGTCTTCGGCGGTGATTTCCCGCTGGCCGGAAAGGCCGACGAGTTGCTGGGTCTTGACGTAGCTGTCGACCCAGCCGCCCCGGATCATGGAGCTGTAATACACCCCTGGCACGGCGTCGGTACGCACTTCCTGTTCACTGGACTCGATCTTCAACAACCGGGAGTACGTGACAACCACCATCAGCAGCATGATGGCGATGATCACGGCAAAACTCGCCAGGATGCGTTGGCGCAACGTCCAGTTCTTCACAGTAAAACCTCGGGGCACTTTGAATTGCCGGGAGTATAGCCGAGGGCGGTGGGGCGTCTGCATGGCGGTTATGGGAGATTTTTCAGGCGCCGTTTCGTACAGAGTGGCGATGCACCTCGTGGCAAGGGGGCTTGCTCCCGTTCGACGGCGCAGCCGTCGTCAAACAGCCGACAAGATCCTTCGGCAAGCGCATTTTATTGGGGCGGCTTCGTCACCCAGCGAGAGCAAGTTCCCCCGCCACGGGTATCGTGCCGCGATGGTCAGGCAGCCGCCTGGCGCACCTGTTTCTCCAGCTCTGCCTTCAACCCTGGCTCCAGCTTCAATTGCCGCGCCAGTTCGTCCAGGTAGGACTTCTCCATGAAATTCTCTTGGTCCACCAACATCACGCTGGCGATGTACATTTCAGCGGCGATTTCCGGCGTGCTTGCGGCGCGGGCCACATCCGTGGGGTCCAGCGGTTTGTTGAGCTCGGCATGCAGCCACTGTTGCAGTTCCTGGTCGTTATCAAGCTTGGTGAATTCGCCTTCGATCAGTTGCCGCTCGCGGTCGTCCACATGGCCGTCAGCCTTGGCCGCCGCGACCAGGGCCTTGAGAATCGCCTGGCTGTGCTGCTCGACCTGCCCCGCCGGGACGCGATCCAGGGTCTGCGGTTCGGTTTTCGGCGCGCTGCCCTGTTGGGCCTGCCAATTGCCGTAAGCCTTGTAGGCGATCACGCCCAGGGCAGCCAGCCCACCGTAGGCCAAGGCCTTGCCACCGAAGTTGCGGGCTTTCTTGTTGCCCAGCAGCATACCCATGGCACTCGCCGCCAATGCCCCGCCTCCCGCGCCGGACAGCATGCCGCCCAGGTTACCGGAGCCGCCGAGCAACCCGCCCAGGCCACCGGATGATGACTTGCCCTGTGAACCACCGGCCTTGTTCTGCAGCATTTCCTGACCGGACTTGAGTAACTGATCGAGCAATCCACGGGTGTTCATTTCCTGCCTCCACGCATTCGGGTTAACCGGATCATAAGGCCCCAAGCCTAGAACGAAAGTGCCCCGTTGCCCTTGGGCAGATTGCTTCGAGATGTTGCCTGCGCAGTCCAGCCAGGTCTCGTCGCAGTCATTCGATAAAAACGATATACACTCCTGGATCTCGATAAATTCGATCCAAGGATGTGCGTCATGATGACCTTGCGCCAGATCCGCCATTTCATCGCGGTGGCCGAGACCGGCTCGATCTCTGCCGCTGCTCAGACCGCATTCATTTCCCAATCCACCCTGACCCTGGCGATCCAGCAACTGGAAGAGGAAATCGGTGTCAGCCTGTTCAACCGCCACGCGAAGGGCATGACGCTGACCCATCAGGGGCATCAGTTCCTGCGCCAGGCCCATCTGATCCTCGCCACTGTCGACAACGCCAAGCGCAGCCTGCAGCAGAGCACTGACCAGGTGGCCGGCCAGGTGACCATCGGCGTGACCAGCCTGGTCGCCGGCTATTACCTGGCGGACCTCCTGACCCGTTTCCAGCGCGCCTACCCCAATGTGGCGATCCGGGTGATGGAGGACGAACGCCCTTATATCGAGCATCTGTTGGTCAGCGGCGAGATCGACGTCGGCGTGCTGATCCTCTCCAACCTGGAGGACCGCCACGCCCTGCAGACCGAAGTGTTGACCCACTCCCCCCATCGTTTGTGGCTGCCGGCCCAGCACCCATTGCTTGAACACGACAGCATCCACCTGGCGGATGTCGCCCGGGAACAGCTGATCCAATTGAACGTCGATGAGATGGATCGTAACGCGCAACGCCTGTGGCGCGGCGCCGGCCTGCAACCGCAAGTCACCTTGCGTACCGCGTCGACCGAAGCAGTGCGCAGCCTGGTGGCGGCCGGCCTGGGCGTTTCGATCCAACCAGACATGACCTACCGCCCCTGGTCGCTGGAAGGCGACATCATCGAGGCTCGCCCTATCGCCGACCTCAACCAGACACTGGATGTCGGGCTGGCCTGGCGCCGGGGAACCGCCCGGCCGGCCTCGGTCGACCCGTTCCTGGCCGTTGCGCGGGAACAATCCCATAGTGGACGCAAGCCATCGATTTAATCGAACGCAGCCTTGAGTATTTCGAATTTGTCGGTCTTGCGGGCGCGCACTAGTCTTGTTGAATCCTCAAGGCTCCGACAACCGAGAAAATAAAACATGGCTGGCGCGCAACCCCCAGTGTGTACCGCGTTGTTGATCAATGGAGAATGGGTCCCCGGCGAGGGCTTTGCCGAGCCGATTCTCAACCCGGCCACGGGTGAAGTGGTGGCGCACATCGCCGAGGCCAGCATCGAACAGGTCGAAAGCGCTATCCTCGCGGCTCATCACGCTTTCGACGGCTGGTCACGCACCACGCCGCAACAGCGCTCCAACCTGCTGTTGGACATTGCCAGCGCCATCGAAAAAAACGCCGACGACCTGGCCCGTCTCGAATCCTTGAACTGCGGCAAGCCCTTGCACCTGGCCCGCCAGGATGATCTGAGCGCCACGGTGGATGTGTTCCGTTTCTTTGCCGGCGCCGTACGCTGCCAGACTGGCCAGCTCAGCGGTGAATACCTGCCCGGCTATACGAGCATGGTGCGCCGCGACCCGATCGGCGTGGTGGCGTCCATTGCGCCGTGGAACTACCCGATCATGATGGCGGCCTGGAAGATCGCCCCGGCCCTGGCCGCCGGCAACACCTTGGTCTTCAAGCCCTCGGAGCACACGCCACTGTCGATCCTGGCCCTGGCGCCAATGCTGGCCGAGATCCTGCCGCGCGGCGTCATCAATATCATCTGCGGTGGCGGCGAAGGTGTGGGCAGCCATCTGGTCAGCCATCCGAAGGTACGCATGGTCTCGCTGACCGGCGATATCGTCACCGGCCAGAAAATCCTCCAGGCGGCGGCAAAAACCCTCAAGCGCACGCACCTGGAACTGGGCGGCAAGGCGCCGGTGATTGTCTGCGACGACGCCGACATCCAAGCCGTGGTCGATGGCGTGCGCACCTATGGTTATTACAACGCCGGACAGGATTGCACCGCCGCCTGCCGGATCTACGCACAGGCCGGGATCCACGACCGGCTGGTGGCCGAACTCGGCGCTGCGGTTGGCAGCCTGCGTTTTGCCGGCAAGCGTGACGCCGACAATGAAATCGGCCCGTTGATCAGCGTGCGCCAGCGCGACCGCGTCGCCAGTTTCGTCGAGCGCGCCCTTGGCCAGCCGCATATCGAACGCATCACCGGCGCCGCGGTGCATTCCGGCGCCGGTTTCTACTATCAACCGACGCTGCTGGCCGGCTGCAAGCAAAGCGATGAGATCGTCCAACGGGAAGTGTTCGGCCCGGTGGTCACCGTGACCCGCTTCGACGAGCTCAGCCAGGCGGTGGACTGGGCCAACGATTCGGAATATGGCCTGGCCTCCTCGGTATGGACCCAGAATCTCGACAAGGCGATGCAGGTCGCGGCGCGGCTGCAATACGGCTGCACTTGGATCAACAGCCATTTCATGCTGGTCAGCGAAATGCCCCACGGCGGCCTGAAACGCTCAGGCTACGGCAAGGATCTGTCCAGCGATTCGCTCCAGGACTACAGCGTGGTGCGCCATATCATGGCCCGCCACAGCCAGCATCTGTAAGCAACAGCACTACTCTAATAACAGGCCCTTCGTGGCGCTTCACCGGTTCAAAACTGCCCCGACCATAATTAAAAGCAAGAGGGATTTCCATGTACGCGCACAAGACCGTATTGCTCAGCGCAATGACCACGGCGCTGCTGACCAGCGTCAGTCTCCAGGCCGCCGAGCCGCTCAAGGCCGTTGGCGCCGGCGAAGGCCAATTGGATATCGTCGCCTGGCCGGGCTACATCGAACGCGGTGAAAGCGACAAGGCCTACGACTGGGTCACGGGGTTCGAGAAGGAAACCGGCTGCAAAGTCAACGTCAAGACCGCCGCCACGTCCGACGAGATGGTCAGCCTGATGACCAAGGGCGGCTACGACCTGGTCACCGCCTCGGGCGATGCTTCGTTGCGGCTGATTGCTGGCAAGCGCGTGCAGCCGATCAACACCGCGTTGATCGCCAACTGGAAAAATCTCGATCCGCGTCTCAAGGACGCGCCGTGGTACGTGGTCAACCAGCAGACCTACGGCACGCCTTATCAGTGGGGCCCGAACGTGTTGATGTACAACACCAGCGTGTTCAAGCAGGCGCCTACCAGTTGGAGCGTGCTGTTCGAAGCGCAGGACCTGCCCGATGGCAAGCCGAACAAGGGTCGCGTGCAAGCCTACGATGGCCCGATCTACATCGCCGACGCAGCGTTGTACCTCAAGACCGCCAAGCCTGAACTGGGCATCAAGGACCCGTACCAGCTCGACGAAGCCCAGTACAAGGCCGTGCTTGAATTGCTACGGGCCCAGCAGCCGTTGATCCACCGCTACTGGCATGACACCACCGTGCAGATGAGCGACTTCAAGAATGAAGGCGTGGTCGCCTCCGGTGCGTGGCCGTACCAGGTCAACGGCCTGATGAACGAGAAGCAACCGATCGCCTCGACCATTCCCAGGGAAGGCGCCACGGGTTGGGCCGACACCACCATGCTGCATGCCGAGGCCAAGCATCCGAACTGCGCCTACAAGTGGATGGACTGGTCGCTGCAACCGAAAGTCCAGGGTGACGTGGCCGCGTGGTTCGGCTCCCTGCCGGCCGTGCCCGAGGCGTGCAAAGGCAGCGAACTGCTGGGTGCCGAAGGCTGCAAGACCAACGGCTTCGACCAGTTCGACAAGATCGCCTTCTGGAAAACCCCACAGGCCGAGGGCGGCAAGTTCGTGCCGTACAGCCGCTGGACCCAGGATTACATTGCGATCATGGGTGGGCGGTAACCGCAGCCGAACACTGCTTTTGTGGCGAGGGGATTTATACCCGCAGGGCTGCGCAGCAGCCCCAAACCAGGCCACACAAAATTCCTGATACCCACAGGTGTCAGGTTTTGGGGGGCTTCGCCCCTAGCGGGGATAAATCCCCTCGCCACAGGTCCGTGCCCGACAATCTAGCCATGATTCAGCAGAAGTCACGCTTTCTGGAGCCCAGCACCATGACGCTTGCAGTCCAATTCAGCCACGTTTCCCGTCAGTTCGGCGATGTAAAGGCCGTTGACCGGGTCTGCATCGATATCCAGGACGGCGAGTTCTTTTCCATGCTGGGCCCTTCCGGCTCAGGCAAGACCACCTGCCTGCGGCTGATCGCCGGGTTCGAGCAGCCCAGCGCCGGCTCGATCCGTATCCATGGCGAAGAAGCCGTGGGACTGGCGCCCTACCAGCGGGACGTGAATACGGTTTTCCAGGACTACGCCCTCTTCCCCCACATGAACGTGCGCGACAACGTCGCCTACGGCTTGAAGGTCAAAGGCGTCGCCAAGGCCGAGCGCATCCAGCGCGCCAACGAAGCGCTGGAGATGGTTGCCCTGGGCGGCTACGGCGAGCGCAGGCCGGTGCAACTTTCCGGCGGCCAGCGCCAGCGTGTCGCCCTGGCCCGCGCGCTGGTCAATCGCCCTCGGGTATTACTGTTGGACGAGCCTCTGGGCGCCCTCGACTTGAAGCTGCGCGAACAGATGCAAGGCGAGTTGAAGAAGCTGCAACGCCAGTTGGGCATCACCTTCATCTTCGTCACCCACGACCAGACCGAAGCGTTGTCGATGTCCGATCGGGTGGCGGTGTTCAACAAGGGCCGCATTGAACAGGTCGATACACCGCGCAACCTCTACATGAAACCGGCCACCACCTTTGTCGCCGAATTCGTCGGCACTTCCAACGTGATCCGTGGCGAACTGGCGCGCCAACTGAGCGGTTATCCACAGCCGTTCTCGATTCGTCCGGAACATGTGCGTTTTGCCGAAGGCCCGCTGGCGAGCCATGAAATCGAGGTCAGCGGCCTGCTCCACGACGTCCAGTACCAAGGCAGTGCGACACGCTACGAATTGAAGCTGGAAAACGGCCAGACCCTGAGCCTCAGCCAGGCCAACACCCAGTGGGGCGACAACGGCACCGGGCATCAGGCCGGCCAGCACCTCGCCGTGCGCTGGGCCCGCGAAGCGATGGTTGCCCTGCACGACACCGTCGGCGGCGAGGCCTGAGATGAGCACCCTGGTCATGACTCACACAGCGACACACGGCTCTGCGCTGCGGCGGTTTTCGAACCTGCTGTACCGACGGCCCAATCTCTACCTGTCGATGCTGCTCGTGCCTCCCCTGCTCTGGTTCGGCGCGATCTACCTGGGTTCGCTGCTGACCTTGCTGTGGCAGGGTTTCTACACCTTCGACGACTTCACCATGGCGGTCACGCCGGACCTGACCCTGGCGAATTTTGCAGCGCTGTTCCAGCCGTCCAATTTCGACATCATCTGGCGCACCCTGAGCATGGCCATCGCGGTGTCCATCGCCAGTGCCATCGTCGCGTTCCCGATTGCCTACTACATGGCACGCTACACCAGCGGCAAGACCAAGGCATTTTTCTACATTGCGGTGATGCTACCGATGTGGGCCAGCTATATCGTCAAGGCCTATGCCTGGACACTGCTGCTGGCCAAGGGCGGTGTGGCGCAATGGTTCATCCAGCACCTGGGCCTGGGGCCGCTGTTGCAGTTCGTACTGGAAATCCCGGGCGTGGGCGGCAGCACGTTGTCCACCTCGCACCTGGGGCGCTTCCTGGTGTTCGTCTACATCTGGCTGCCGTTCATGATCCTGCCGATCCAGGCGTCCCTGGAACGCCTGCCGCCATCGTTGCTGCAGGCCTCGGCGGATCTGGGCGCCAAGCCACGCCAGACGTTCATGCAGGTGATCCTGCCGTTGTCGGTCCCGGGTATCGCAGCGGGTTCGATCTTCACCTTCTCGCTGACCCTGGGGGATTTCATCGTGCCGCAACTGGTGGGCCCGCCGGGCTACTTCGTCGGCAGCATGGTCTACGCCCAGCAAGGCGCGATCGGCAACATGCCCATGGCCGCGGCGTTCACGCTGGTGCCGATCGTGTTGATCGCCGTCTATCTATCCATCGTCAAGCGACTGGGGGCTTTCGATGCACTCTGACTCTCGAGCGTCGTGGGGCTTGCGGATCGCGGCATGGGGCGGGCTGGTGTTCCTGCACTTTCCGATCCTGATCATCTTTCTTTATGCGTTCAATACCGAAGACGCTGCGTTCAGCTTCCCGCCCAAGGGCCTGACCTTGAAATGGTTCAGCGTGGCCTTTTCGCGCCCGGACGTGCTGGAAGCGATCAAGCTATCGTTGCAGGTCGCGGCCATTGCCACGCTGATCGCCATGGTCCTCGGCACGCTCGCCTCGGCGGCGTTGTATCGTCGGGATTTCTTTGGCAAACAAGGCATTTCGCTGATGCTTATCCTGCCGATCGCCTTGCCAGGGATCATCACCGGCATTGCCCTGCTGGCTACGTTCAAGACCTTGGGCATCGAACCCGGCATGTTCACCATCATTGTCGGCCACGCGACCTTTTGCGTGGTGATCGTCTACAACAACGTCATCGCCCGCCTGCGCCGCACGTCCCACAGCCTGATCGAGGCATCAATGGATCTGGGCGCCGACGGCTGGCAGACCTTTCGCTACATCATCTTGCCCAACCTGGGGTCGGCACTGCTGGCCGGCGGGATGTTGGCATTCGCGCTGTCGTTCGATGAAATCATCGTCACCACCTTTACCGCCGGCCACGAGCGCACCTTGCCGCTCTGGTTGCTCAACCAGCTCAGCCGCCCGCGCGACGTGCCGGTAACCAACGTCGTGGCGATGCTGGTGATGTTGGTCACGATGTTGCCGATTCTCGGTGCGTATTACCTGACCCGCGGGGGTGAGAGTGTGGCGGGGAGTGGTGGGAAGTAAATGTCACTGTGGAACCGAATCCCACAGCAGTCACAAACCCGATTCAAGAGGACATGGACATGCAAACCAAACTGCTGATCAACGGGCACCTGGTCAACGGCGAAGGCCCCGGCCAGGCGGTATTCAACCCGGCACTGGGGCGGGTGCTGGTGGAAATCAACGAAGCCAGCGAAGCCCAGGTCGATGCCGCCGTGCGCGCCGCCGACAGCGCCTTCGAATCCTGGTCGCAAGTGGCGCCCAAGGACCGTTCGCTGTTGCTGCTCAAGTTGGCCGATGCCATCGAAGCCAATGGCGAGGAGCTGGCGAAACTGGAGTCGGACAACTGCGGCAAACCCTTCAGCGCTGCGCTGAATGACGAAATCCCGGCAATTGCCGACGTGTTCCGCTTCTTTGCCGGCGCCAGTCGCTGCATGAGCGGCTCGGCGGGCGGCGAATACCTGCCAGGGCACACCTCGATGATTCGCCGGGATCCGGTCGGCGTCATCGCCTCCATCGCACCGTGGAACTACCCGTTGATGATGGTTGCCTGGAAAATCGCCCCGGCTTTGGCCGCGGGAAACACGGTAGTGCTCAAGCCGTCGGAACAGACACCGCTGACTGCGTTGCGCCTGGCGGAACTGGCGTCGGAGATTTTCCCCGCCGGCGTGCTCAACGTGATCTTCGGCCGTGGGCAGACCGTGGGCAACCCGCTGGTCACCCATCAGAAAGTGCGCATGGTTTCGCTGACAGGATCCATCGCTACCGGTTCGAACATCATTTCCAGCACCGCCGACAGCGTCAAGCGCATGCACATGGAATTGGGTGGCAAAGCCCCGGTGATCATCTTCGACGACGCCGACATTGACGCGGCGGTGGAAGGTATCCGCACCTTCGGTTTCTACAACGCCGGCCAGGATTGCACCGCTGCTTGCCGTATCTATGCCCAACAAGGCATCTACGACAAATTCGTCGAGAAACTCGGCGCCGCCGTCGCCAGCATCAAGTACGGTATGCAGAACGAGCCCGACACCGAAATGGGCCCGCTGATCACCGCCCAGCACCGCGACCGGGTGGCCGCGTTCGTCGAGCGGGCCATCGCCCAGTCGCATATCCGCCTGGTCACCGGGGGCAAGGCGGTAGAGGGCAACGGCTTTTTCTTCGAACCGACGGTGCTGGCCGATGCCCAGCAGGATGACGAAATCGTACGCCGCGAAGTCTTCGGCCCGGTGGTGTCCGTCACGCCGTTCCTGGATGAAGCCCAAGTGCTGGCCTGGGCCAACGATTCGGACTACGGACTTGCCTCATCGGTCTGGACCGCCGACATCGGCCGAGCCCATCGCCTCTCGGCGCGACTGCAATACGGCTGCACCTGGGTAAATACCCACTTCATGCTTGTCAGCGAAATGCCCCATGGCGGTCAGAAACGGTCGGGCTACGGCAAGGACATGTCCATGTATGGACTGGAGGATTACACGGTGGTGCGGCATGTGATGTTCAAGCACTGACGACAAGACAATGTCGGCAACACATGCCCACGCCTACCACGGGCTCGTCCTGCCAAGGTTTTCGTCGATCGGTGCACGCTCGCCGGTTGACGGAAATCCTGGCAGCACCTAGGGCGTCTACAACGTATACACCGGAGATAATCATGGCCTCGCCCGTTTTGTCCTTTCGTATGGAGGAAGGTCTGGCCCAACAGCTGGACTTGCTGGCTGCCGCCACCGACCGTGACCGTCAACATCACCTCAAGCGTGCATTGGTTCGATATGTAGAGGCCTAATCGTGGCGTCTGCAAGCGATCAACGAAGGCATAGCGGATGCCGATGCGCAGCCCCTTACCGACTCGTGCAGGGGCAATTGCAGGTCCTGCGGATACTGCACCAACGCACCGAGCGTGCTCCGGACCGGTCAGAGCAGTGAGGCCCGCCGGCCCTTCCCGATCCAACCGTCCATCAGTGCCGTATTCAAAACCGCGAAACACTGCGCATTGCATCCACCAGGTAACGCATGGCGATCTGGTCGTTCTCCGACAGCTCCCGGTAGCGCTCGATCAATCTCAATTCTTCCAGGCTGAGCCGGCGCCTCCTGCGCGCGTTGATCAGGCCCGGGAAGACTCCCAGGATTTCGGCAATGCCCTGTATTTTCGTCATGACCTGTCCTTCGTTACGTCAAGTTGACCCAATAGCGCTTAGTGAACCGGTTACATCGTCTATTAACCACAAGAATAGGAAGGATCCACCGGGTGAAAAGAGAGTTTTAGAGTAATTAGTCAAAAAATTCCGAATTTTTCACAAAAAAAGAAATAACTGTAAGAAAATTTGACCAGCCCACGCTTTCCTATCTCTCCCAGCCTGCATTTCCCCTATGATTTTGCGCCTCGGTGAACCGATCCAGCTCTCAGGTATCTGTTCTAACGTTCGTCGCGTTTGGCCAAAGGCATGTCCGAACTCATTTGCCAATCTTTGTTGCCAGGATCGGCTCGGGATTGTTTCGAGAAAGGTTGTATTTATGCACCGCAGGAACCTGCTCAAGGCCTCCATGGCCTTCGCCGCCTACACCGGACTATCGGCCTCCGGGCTCATGGCCGCGCGCGCCTGGGCCGCCGATCAGACTGCCGATGGCGAAGCCCGTCCCTTCGATTTCGAAGGTTTGAAGGACCAGGCCCGGCGGCTGGCCGAGAGCCGTTATGTCGACACCAAGCAAGTCCTGCCACCGACACTGGCCCAGATGTCGCCATTGCAATTCAACGCCATCAAGTACGATACCAACCACTCACTGTGGAATGAGCTGGACGGGCAACTGGACGCACAATTCTTCCATGTCGGCATGGGGTTCAAGCAACCCGTACGCATGTATAGCGTCGATCCGAAGACGCGCATGGCCCGGGAAGTGCACTTCCGTCCGGAGCTGTTCAACTATGAAAAGACCACGGTCAACACCTCTCAATTGACGGGTGACCTGGGCTTCGCCGGTTTCCGGGTATTCAAGGCACCGGAGCTGGACCGACACGACATCGTTTCATTCCTTGGGGCCAGCTATTTCCGTGCTGTCGATGCCAGCGGCCAGTACGGGCTATCGGCCCGTGGCCTGGCCATCGACACCTACGCCAAAAAGCGCGAGGAGTTTCCTGACTTCACCAAGTTCTGGTTCGAAACCCCGGACAAGAACAGCACCCGTTTCGTGGTCTATGCGCTGCTCGACTCGCCTAGCGCCACCGGCGCCTATCGTTTTGACATCGATTGCCAGCCGACCCGGGTCGTCATGGAAATCGATGCGCACATCAATGCCCGTACCGCCATCGAGCAACTGGGCATTGCACCAATGACCAGCATGTTCAGCTGCGGCACGGTCGAGCGCCGCATGTGCGACACCATTCACCCGCAAATCCATGACTCCGACCGGCTGGCCATGTGGCGTGGCAACGGCGAGTGGGTCTGCCGTCCGCTGAACAACCCCGCCACCCTGCAATTCAACGCGTACGCCGACAAGAACCCGAAAGGCTTCGGGCTGGTGCAGACCGACCATGACTTCGAGAGCTACCAGGACACCGTGGACTGGTACAGCAAACGCCCAAGCCTGTGGGTCGAGCCTACGACCGCTTGGGGGGAAGGCTCAGTCGATCTGTTGGAAATTCCTACAACCGGCGAAACCCTGGACAACATCGTCGCGTTCTGGACCCCGAAGAAACCGGTTGCCGCCGGCGATTCGCTGAACTATGGCTACAAGCTTTACTGGAGCGCCTTGCCACCGGTGAGCACCGACCTGGCGCGAGTCGATGCCACCCGTTCCGGCATGGGCGGTTTCATCGAAGGTTGGGCACCCGGCGAGCATTATCCGACCGTCTGGGCGCGGCGCTTTGCCGTGGACTTCACCGGAGGCGGTCTCGACCAGTTGCCAGCGGGCACGGGTATCGAACCGGTGGTGACGTGCTCCCATGGCGAGGTCAAGGACTTCAACGTGTTAGTGCTCGATGCGATCAAGGGCTACCGGATTACCTTCGACTGGTACCCGACCGATGATCGCGTGGACCCGGTAGCGATGCGGCTGTTTCTGCGCTCCAAGGACCGTACCTTGAGCGAGACCTGGCTGTACCAGTATTTCCCGCCAGCACCGGATCGGCGCAAGTATCCCTGAGCAAACCCAGGACACCCGATAAACAAAAAGCCCCGGCCAAGACGACCGGGGCTTTTTGTTCTATCGCCGATTCAGTCCCGCAAATCCGACTCGTGGATCGGCTGGTCCCGATGCGTCGCCCGCTGGTACTGCGCCGGCCAGGTGGCCTTGCGCCCGCCCAGGTCATCATCGGCATGCAGGGCCCAGTACGGATCACGCAACAACTCCCGGGCGAGGAAGATAATGTCGGCCTGGCAGGTGCGCAGGATATGCTCGGCCTGGGCCGGTTCGGTAATCATGCCCACGGTGCCGGTGGCAATCTCCGACTCCTTGCGTACCCGTTCGGCGAATCGTGTCTGATAGCCCGGGCCGGTGGGAATTTCCGCATTGGCGGCGGTTCCGCCCGACGACACGTCAATCAAGTCCACCCCCAACATCCGGAATCGCCGCGCCAGCTCTACGGTTTCATCCGGATTCCACCCGTCTTCGACCCAGTCGGTGGCGGAGACGCGGACAAATACCGGAAGTTCGTCAGGCCACACCGCCCTCACCGCCTCGGTCACCTGCAACACCAGCCGGATGCGATTTTCGAACGACCCGCCATATTGATCGCGACGCTGATTGCTCAAGGGTGAAAGGAACTGGTGCAACAGATAGCCGTGGGCCGCATGGACCTCGACCACCTTGAAACCGGCGGTCAGGGAACGCTTGGCCGCGTCGACGAATGCCTGGATAACGTCGGCGATCTGCCCCTCATCCAACTGCGTCGGCTGGGTATGCTGCGGGTCGAAGGCGATCGGCGATGGACCGACCGGAACCCAGCCACCGTCCTCGGGCTTGACGCTGCCATGCTTGCCCAGCCAGGGCCGCCAGGTACTTGCCTTGCGACCAGCATGAGCCAGCTGGATGCCCGGCACGGCCCCTTGGGCAGAAATGAAACGGGTAATACGTTGCAGCGCAGGGATCTGGTCATCGTTCCATAAGCCGAGGTCCTGGGCAGTGATACGACCATCCGCCGTGACCGCGGTGGCTTCGGTGAATACCAGCCCGGCGCCACCCACGGCGCGGCTGCCAAGGTGCACGAGGTGCCAGTCGTTGGCCAGGCCATCGACGCTCGAATACTGGCACATCGGCGAAACCGCGATGCGATTGGGCAGGGTCAATTGGCGAAGGGTATAGGGTTCCAGCAGCAGACTCATGGGGCACCTCTCGAATCAGTGGGCAGGCTCCAGGGTTCTGTTTGAAAAGTCGACGAGTGACAAAAGGTACAACACCCGCCCCCGCGGGCAAAGAAACGACAAGACGTCACAAGGGCTATCAAGCAGTGCTTAGAGACTAGTCGACAACCCGAGGGGAAGCAGGGTTCAGAACTTAAAAACTGGCCTGACAGATTCCAAGTCCACGTCGTGGCAAGGGAAGTTTCCCTCCCCCAGGCTATCGCGGCTCGATATGGGCAATCATCAGTTGCACCGTTTCCTGGCCACGAAATTCGTTAAGGTCGAGTTTGTAGGCCAGCTCCACCCAGCGCACCGTCGGGTTCGGCCAGATCTCGCGGTCGATGCCAAAGGCGATGCCGTCGAGCTTCACCGAGCCGCACTCGCTCTTGAGAACGACCTTCAGGTGTCGCTCGCCCACCACTCGCTGCTCGACCAACTGGAACACACCGTGGAACACCGGTTCCGGGAAATGCTGGCCCCACGGCCCGGCGTGGCGCAATGCCCTGGCCAATTCCAGATGGAACTCCTCTACCGCCAGGGTGCCGTCCGAGAGGAGTCGTCCGGTCAGGTCCTCTTCACGCAGTTGCCTACGCACTTCGGCGTCGAATGCCTCGGCAAACAACGGAAAATTCGCCTCGGGCAGCGTCAGCCCTGCCGCCATGGCGTGGCCGCCGTATTTGCTGATCAGCGTCGGGTGCTGTGCCGCGACGACGCTCAGGGCATCGCGAATATGAAAGCCTGGCACCGAGCGCCCGGACCCCTTCAGGAGACCATCCCCGGCATCGGCAAAAGCGATCGTCGGACGGAAATAACGTTCCTTCATGCGCGACGCCAGGATACCGATCACGCCCTGGTGCCATTGGGGGTCGAACAAGCACAAGCCGAACGGCATCGACTCTACCGGCAGGTCCTTGAGTTGAGCCAGGGCTTCACGCTGCATGCCCTGTTCGATGGACTTGCGATCCTGGTTCATGCCGTCCAGTTGCGCAGCCATCTCACGGGCAAGCGCCGGGTCGGCGGTGAGTAGGCATTCGATGCCCAGGCTCATGTCGTCAAGGCGTCCCGCCGCGTTCAGTCGCGGGCCGAGGATGAAGCCAAGGTCGGTGGAGGTAATGCGCGACGGGTCGCGCTTGGCCACCTCCAGGATGGCCTTGATTCCCGGACGGGCGCGGCCGGCGCGAATACGTTCGAGGCCCTGATGCACCAGGATCCGGTTGTTGGCATCCAGGGGCACCACGTCGGCCACACTGCCCAACGCCACCAAGTCCAGCAGCTCGCCAATGTTCGGCTGGGGTTTGCTGGCATACCAGCCCAGGCTGCGCAGGCGCGCCCGCAATGCCATCAATACGTAGAAAATCACCCCGACGCCCGCCAGCGCCTTGCTCGGGAACTCGCAACCCGGCTGGTTCGGGTTGACGATGGCATCGGCCTCCGGCAATTCCAATCCAGGCAAATGGTGATCGGTGACCAACACCTTCAGGCCGGCGGCCTTGGCCGCCGCCACGCCTTCGACGCTGGAAATCCCGTTGTCCACGGTGATCAACAGCTGCGGCTCGCGTGTGAGGGCGACCTCGACGATTTCCGGCGTCAGGCCGTAGCCATATTCGAAACGATTGGGCACCAGGTAATCGACATGGGCCGCGCCCAGCAGGCGCAGGCCCAGCACGCCAACCGTACTGGCCGTCGCACCATCGGCATCGAAATCACCGACGATCAGAATGCGCTGACGTTGTTCCAGCGCCGTCACCAGCAGGTCCACCGCGGCGTCGATTCCCTTGAGCTGTTGATAGGGAATCAAGCGAGCCAGGCTTTTATCCAGCTCAACCGCCGATTGCACGCCTCGGGCGGCGTACAGGCGGGTCAACAGCGGCGGCAGGTCACCGAGGAACGGCAGGGTGTCGGGTAACTGGCGGGGTTCTATGCGCATGGGGGAAGACGAAAACTTCTCTTAGAGTGGAAATCCTTGAGGCGAGGGAGCCTGCTCCCTCGCCACGGTGAATCTATGCAACATGGCCTATCAGCCACGCTCGCCGAGCAACCACTGCAACTGGACTTCATGTTGGCCACGGTCGTCGGTCACGAAGAGGGTCCCCTCGCTGATCATCACGTCCCACTTGATGACGCGGGGCATATCCTGGGCCAGGGTTTCGAGAACCTCCTGAGGCACGGCGGCAATATTCACGTTCTTCAGATTCTTCACAGCGGGAATCACCTTGCCTTCCCAGACTCGCAAGCTGCCATACGCCAGCAGGCTGGTGCGCTCGGTGCGGCGCGAACACCACGTCAGGCGCTCGGCATCCGGTTGACCCACTTCGATCCAGTGCAAGACGCGGTCGTCCAGGCTCTTTTCCCACAGGGCGGGTTCATCGACGTCTGACAGACCACGACCGAACGACAGCAGCTCGTTGTACCAGAACGCGTAGGCCAGCAGGCGCACCGTCATGCGCTCCTCGGTTTCCGAAGGATGGCGGGCGATGGTCTGCTTCACGTTCTCATACACATTGCGGTCGAGGTCGGTGAGGTTCAGTTCAAATTTGTAGGTCGTGGACGGCTGGGCCATGGACGGGCTTCTTGATACGAGGAAAGGCGGCAAGTCTAACCGATGAGACGGCCAATCCACGAATTGCCGACCATCAACCTGCGGCGAACGGCGTTGGCCTATGATAAAACGCTCTATTGGTTCTGCCTTTGTCCTACAGGATTCGTCATGTCGCTCACTGCCAAACCCCTTGCCGGCGTCAAGGTCATTGAACTCGGCACCCTGATCGCCGGCCCTTTCGCTTCGAGGATCTGCGGTGAATTCGGAGCCGAGGTGATCAAGGTCGAATCGCCCGACGGCGGCGATCCGCTGCGCAAATGGCGCAAACTCTATGAAGGTACATCCTTGTGGTGGTTCGTCCAGGCACGCAACAAAAAGTCCCTGACCCTGAACCTCAAGCACCCTGAAGGCTTGGCAATCCTCAAGCAGTTGATCGGCGAAGCGGACATCCTGATCGAGAATTTTCGTCCTGGCGTGCTGGAGAAGCTCGGCCTGGGATGGGACGTGTTGCACGCACTGAATCCGAAACTGGTCATGGTGCGGCTTTCCGGGTTCGGCCAGACCGGGCCGATGAAGGATCAGCCCGGATTTGGCGCCGTCGGCGAATCCATGGGCGGCCTGCGCTACATCACGGGTTTCGAGGACCGCCCGCCGGTGCGCACGGGAATTTCCATCGGCGACTCCATTGCCGCGCTCTGGGGCGTCATCGGCGCGCTGATGGCCTTGCGTCATCGCGAGGTGAACGGCGGGACTGGACAAGTGGTGGACGTGGCGCTGTATGAAGCGATATTCGCCATGATGGAGAGCATGGTGCCGGAATTCGATGTGTTCGGCTTCATCCGCGAGCGCACCGGCAACATCATGCCCGGCATCACGCCGTCGTCCATCCATACCAGCGCCGACGGCAAGCACGTGCAGATCGGCGCCAATGGCGACGCAATCTTCAAGCGCTTCATGCAAATCATCGGGCGCGACGACCTGGCCAACGACCCGCAGCTGGCCAGCAATGATGGGCGCGACAATCGCCGCGACGAGCTCTACGGCGTGATCGATCGCTGGGTCAATTCACTGCCACTGGACGCTGTCATCGAACAGCTGAACCAGGCCGGAGTGCCGGCCAGCCGGATCTTCAGCGCCGAAGACATGTTCAGCGACCCGCAGTTTCTCGCCCGGGAAATGTTCTTGCAGGCCAAGCTGCCGGACGGCAAGGCGTTCAAGATGCCTGGCATCGTGCCGAAACTGTCGGACACGCCGGGCACAGCCGAATGGGTCGGGCCGACGCTGGGTGAACACACGGATCAGGTACTTGGCGAGCTTGGCTATGATCCACAGCAAATTTCCAGGCTGCGCACCGATGGCGCCATTTGATACGTCCCGCGCAATGCCCGGGACCATAAATCCCAGGCAAAAAGAAACCCCGAGAAGTGGGGAGACAACTCGGGGTTAAACGTGACCATTCAAGGTCCGTGCAACAAGCGACAAACACCGGAGCACAATGCTTGCTCTTGTTGGTAAAAGTTCTGACTCACTAGGATGTAGGAAGGTTCCCTCAGAACGCCGCTCAATTCGGGGCAGCCATGACCTTGTCACGTGCCAGATTACGCAAAGCCGCGATCACACAAGGCTCCAGGCGCCCCTCGGCGATCAGTACATCGCGGTGCAGCCCATCGACCACGTCGGTCAGCTGGCGCTTGTCGGCCAGTTGGGCCTGGTTGAACACCCGTTCAACCATGATCGCCCCCGCGGGATTCTTCAGTGTCACCAGGCATTCGCCCTTGGCACCGGAGGGAGTGAGCGTGACCTGATACGGGCTCAAGGCTTCATTCAGCAACAGGCTGATACTTTCCATTCGATCACCCTTCAATAGTCCGAAAAAACAACTGCACAATAAGTGACCGTGGGCCCTGGCTGAAAGTTCTGCCAGCGCAACGAACCGACACCTTCGCGGCCTGTTCAACCGAGCATGCGCGCCGAATATGACAGGCAGGCAACAGTCCCTGACGCGGTTGATCAAGCCAGCAACCGATTGCGATTCCATCGGCGCCTGACATCGATCCAGCCCCCCAGCAGACCGCGCAGCTGGCCATCGGCACCATAAAACGGCACTGACCAGTGATAGATATCCCGTAATCCACCGCTGAACATCAGTTGGCGGTCGACGAAACGTGGTTGACGGGTTTGCAACTGTTCCATCAATTCCCCATGCAACAGTTCGGCGGTTGCCGCCGGAAACCCTGCAGAGTCAGTCAGGCGCGTGCCCCGCAGCTTCTCGAAGCGAGTCTCGAAATGATCCTCGTAGCTTTTGTTGCACATGATCAGGCGTCCCTCGAGGTCGCGAATGAAGATCGGATCGGGAATCGCATCCATCAAGGCCCGCTGGAACTTCAGTTGATCGTTGAGGACTGCCTCGACCCTGAGGCGCTGGTCGATCTGGACCTGCATGCGGCGGTGCCACAGCAGGGATATCAGGCAGAACAGCCCGAACACGACCACGCACCAATGCCCCCATTGGGGTACGTGCAGCCAGGAAGACGAGGCCTGATGAGGGGCAATGCCTGTCAGCCATTTGGAGCGCAGCGCACGCATGTCCTCGACGGGAAACGCTTCCAGGGCCTTGTTCAGAATACTCACCAATGGCCGCAGCTCTTGGCGCACAGCCAGATAGTCGGGTTCCCACTTGCCCTCGAGGTTGCTTCCTACCTGCAATTGCCCCGCA
>Ga0307408_100001075_pt1 | contig 20928 bp, 13 predicted proteins | sample 322Cmetagenome_FD_202116 | JGI IMG/M metagenome (GOLD analysis project Ga0307408, IMG submission 202116) | Maize rhizosphere microbial communities from greenhouse at UC Davis, California, United States - 322HYB-C-3 | ecosystem: Host-associated > Plants > Roots > Rhizosphere > Soil | place... | reverse complement strand
GGGAGGAAAAGGAGATAAAGGTGAAAAAGGGGATACCGGTTCACAAGGGGCGCAAGGTTTAACGGGCCCTCAGGGTTCAACAGGCCCGCAGGGAGAAAAAGGCGAAAAAGGCGATACTGGTGCAACTGGCCCTCAAGGATTAACTGGGCCTCAAGGGCTTCAGGGGCCAGCTGGAGTGCAAGGTATACAGGGACTACCTGGCCTTAATGGTATTGATGGATCTAAATGGTATGTTAACAGTAATTCTCCCACAGATAATATGGGCGTTAATGACGATTTATATCTAGACAATCTTACAGGGGATGTTTACGTTAAGACATCTTCTGGCTGGGGAGATCCTATTGCTAATTTGAAGCCTGCCGATACCTGGTCACTGCAAGGAAACTATGGAACTTCGCCAGCAGTTGCAGGTACTAACGGAGGATCATTCATTGGAACCAAAGATCTTAAAGACTTTGTGGTGGGAACTAATAATGCAGAAAGAATGCGGGTTAAAGCTTCCTCCGGAAATATTGGAATAGCTACCAATATGCCCTCAGCGAAGTTACATGTTAATGGCGATTTCCTCTTAGGCCAGGGCGGCTCTGTATTAAACAAGGTGTTAAATAAAAGCATCACATACGATTTACCTGCACTCTCAATATTTTCTGGAACAAAGATTTTGGTTACAGTGGATGGACTAACGGCTAATTCGGGTACGGTAAACGTTAGTCCTGCAGCAGAACTTCCTGATGGATTAATCATAAGCTATGCCAGGGTTTCAGCATCAAATACCGTTGAGATTAAATTTTTTAATTCTACAAGTAACCAGTCCATTGACTTGGGCCCAACAGTATTCAACCTTACAATAGTTCAATAAGATGAGGGGGAAAGTGTTTTTGTTCTTGCTTGGCTTTATGCCTTTCACGAGCTTACAAGCCCAGCTTCATAATACTGGGCAAATTATCCATCTGGACAACAATGCTTTGGTTTTTGTTGAGGAAGATTACACCCACGCTGATGGAGAGATATCTGGCAATGGAAACCTGGAGCTAAAAGGAAACTGGAACAATACCTCAGCAGGCGCGGTGTTTAGGAATGCTGATGGGTTGGTTATTTTAAATGGTTCGGCTCAGGCGATCAAAGGGAATAGAACTGTTTTCCCAAGCTTGAAGTTAGGTGGCGATGGTGCAAAAATGCTCGAAAGTGATACCGATATTGGAGGCACACTTTACCTGGAAAATAATTATCTGCATCTTAAAAGGTATTCACTGAATATTTTGAATCCTAGCGTTGCAGCAATACAGCGGTCCAGTGGTTTTATCATAACAGAAGATGGTGGTTTTTTGGCAAGAAATACCAACTCCGTTTCGCCTTATTTATTTCCCTTAGGGGCAATTAAAAATTCGAATGTTTTTGCTGTTGGCTCACCTGAATTATACCGGCCTGTAGTGTTCGAGCCTTCAAGTTCGCTGCCAAATACGTTTTCCGCTAATCTTAACGCGTTCGACCCCAATTCTCTTTATCCCAGAACTAAAAAGCTTGCTGATGTTGATAAGGTATTTGAGAAGTATTTTTATTTGATAAACCATAGCTCCGGCACCTCAAATTTTGGGTTTAAGCTTTACCAAAATACAACAGTTGAAGATAATTCGATTATTGTTGGGTGGAATTACAGCTCTGCCTTGTGGGAAAAAATACAAACATCATTACAAGATGGCGTATATGGGGATGGTTTAAATAGGATGATGGCCACAAACTTTTCATCGAGCACTAACAACTTACCTGTATCATTAGCCAGTTCACCCACACTGGATAACCCGTTCACATTTTATAACGCGTTTTCACCAGATGGCGATGGAAAGAACGATACCTGGCAAATTAAGAACATCGAACAGTTTCCGGATAATAGCTTGACCATCTTTAACAGGTGGGGAGACGAAGTTTATCAAGTTAGCAGTTACTCAAACAACAAAGCCTGGGATGGTGGAAGCCTTCAGCCAGGTACATATTTTTACATGTTAAACGTAAAAATTAACGGACAAAGCAAATCCTTTAAAGGATTTATAACAATGGTTAAAAAGAATTAAAATGAAATACTATCTGCCTTTTTTATTTCTTTTGATTGGCTTTGGTGCTTTTGCCCAGCAAGATGCCCAATACAGTCAATATATGTTTAACAGCATGGTAATTAACCCTGCTTACGCGGGTTATCGTGAATCGTTGAATGTTAGTATGTTGCATCGCGACCAATGGACAGGTTTAGATGGTGCGCCCAAAACCCAATCGTTTGTAATTGATGCCGCAACCGGCCGTGAAAATAGAGTAGGGCTTGGCTTGTCTATAATAAATGATAAACTTGGCTTGCAAAGGCAATCCTCTGCACATGTAAATTATGCATATCGCCTACCGGTTGGAGAAAATGACTCTAGGCTGTCATTTGGTTTGTCACTGGGTATTGCCCAGTATGTTTTGAACGTATCAGATGCCAGTGTTGGTGATGCTGATGACCCTAACTTCGGCGCTGCCGGAACTTACTTTGTACCCGATGCGAGATTTGGTTTTCACTATTACAATGACCGCTTTTATATAGGGGCATCAGGTACAAATTTATTAGCTAACTCTATTAATTTTCAGCAGGTTGGAAACAATACTATAGCCACACATGGACGGCACTACTTTGTAACCGCCGGCGCCTTGTTTAACCTGAATGAGTCGATGAAATTTAAGCCTTCTTTTCTCATCAAAGAAGATACAAAAGGGCCCACCAGCATGGATCTAAATTCCTTTGTGCTGATCAAAAATTCGGTGTGGTTGGGGGCTTCATATAGGACGGGTGTTAATTTGTGGAAAAAAACTGGTTTGAATAATGGAACATTTAAGCAAAATTCGTTGGTGGGTGTGGTAGAAACGTTTTTTCTTGATAAGTTCCGCTTAGGATATGCTTACGATTATTCGTTAAGTAAAATTGTTACTAGCTTAAATGGAACGCATGAGATATCATTAGGACTGATATTGAATGGCAAAAAGAAAAGTACGGCGCTGCTAACGCCCCGATACTTTTAACTTGCCTAAATGAATTTTAAGAAAGTAGCTTTTGCTTCCGCATTTTTTCTTTTACTCTATTTATTGCCCGGCAATATCTTTTCAGATAACGTTAAAAAAGCCGATACATATTATCAAAAGTATGATTATAAGTTGGCTTTAGATATTTATGAAAAAATCTACAAGAAAAAACCATCAGTTGAAATAGCGCAGAAAATTGCCAATTGCTATCGATTTATAAACGACAGCGAAAACGCAGAGCGAGCCTATGCTCAGGTTATTTCCTATCCAAAGGCAGATGCAATCAATTATAAATATTATGCTGATGCTTTAAAACAAAACGGAAAGTTTGCTCAGTCCAAAGCTAACTACGAAATCTACGGCCAAAAACTTCCATCTCAAAAGGAAGAAGCTGCCCGGCTTGCCAACGCCTGTGATGTTGCTAAAATGTGGTCTGAAAACCCTGACATAAATGTAACTCTTGAAAATCAGGCAGCATTAAATAGTTCTAATTCAGATTTTTCACCAGTACTTTATCAAAATGGAATTGTATTTACATCCGATAGATGGTTTGTTAAAACCAAGGATGCTAAACGCAAAGATGTATTTGGATGGACTGGTAATCCCTTTCTGAAATTGTATATTCAGGCTGACCCGTCAAAATCTGATATTACACCCCTTTCAAATGTTTTAAATGCAGATTATCATAACGGCCCGGCTGTTTTTTCTGCTGATGGAAACACTGTGTTCTTTACCCGCACAGAGGCTCCAAGTGAAAAAAAGAACAAAAAGCTCCCTGTAATAAGCAAGAAGATTTACTATGCTGTAAAGAAAGGTAATGATTGGGACACGCCAGTATCAATTAACCTGAATAGTGTGAGTTATTCAATTCAGCACCCCGCTTTGTCTCCTGACGGCTCCATTTTGTATTTCGCATCTGATATGCCAAATGGATTTGGCGGTATGGATATTTATGCGGCCAGAAAGCAATCGGACGGAAGCTGGTCCAAGGTAACAAATTGTGGGCCTACCATTAACACTGCTGAGGATGAAGTATTTCCTACTGTGCGAAAAGATGGCAGATTCTATTTTGCATCCAAAGGGCATGTAGGAATGGGTGGCCTGGATATCTTTACCGCAACCGGTTCTTATGATGCCTTTTCTATAGCCGAGAACCTTAAAACGCCAATCAACTCTACTAAAGACGATTTCGGGATAGTATTCAAGGAAGATTTAAAAGGCTATTTTGCATCTAACAGAAAAGGAGGTAAGGGGCTTGATGATATCTATTCATTCTCAATAGCTCCAGTAGCTCCAGCCGAGCCTTTAAATGTAAAAACAACAACAGGGACAGATTCCTTGTTGGCCTCGCCTGGCAATGCTAAAATAGAGTTGATATTTGCAGTAGATGGTTTTGTTGTTGACAAGCTTACAAAAGCACCGCTTCCTAACACCGAGATAATGCTTATTAATAAGACAACTGGCGAGCGAAGCAAAACAATATCCGATAGTGAAGGAAAATTTAGTTTTTCATTGCTTCCTGAAATGGATTATGTTATTAATGGAAATCGCGAGAAATTTTATTCCAAACAAGAAGGCAAAGTTTCTACAGCCGGCCTTAGAGAGTCGACGATATTTAACGTAAGGTTCGAGCTTGAAAAGGGCGAAGATGCATATATCGTCAGGTTGGAAAATATTTACTACGATTTCAATAAATGGGACATTAAACCAATGGCAGCTAAAAGGCTTAATAAGGTGGTTTCATTTTTAAACAATGTTGTAGCTTCCAAAATTCAATTGCGCTCGCACACAGATTCAAGGGGAAAAGCAGTTTACAATAAATGGCTTTCGCAGAAACGGGCGCAGTCAGCTGTAAACTATTTAGTAAAAAGAGGAGTAGGTTCGTCGAGGCTTAGTGCTGTAGGCCTGGGAGAGACGGAATTGTTAAACCGTTGCTCAAATGGTGTGAAGTGTTCGGTCGAGGAGCATCGCCTTAACCGCAGGACAGAGTTTAAGATTATAAGGATGCAGATTTAAATTGCTTAAAACTTAATATGTAAAGCCTGGAGTATTTAATACTTCAGGCTTTTTTGTTTTAAACGGCAAGTAAGTCGATTACCTGTTTCGAAGCTTCCTTAGTATCAACCTTGTCTATTATTTTCTTTATAGTTCCGTTGCCATCAATAATGAAGGTTTTGCGGGCAGTACCCATGTATTTCTTGCCGTAATTGTTTTTTTCAACCCATACTCCGTAGGCTTCGACAATTTCTTTCTCAGTATCTGAGATCAAAGAAAATGGCAATTGATACTTGGAAATAAACTTGGTGTGCGATTTTTCGTCATCCGTACTTACTCCAATAACAGTAAAGCCTTTTTGTTGCAACGATTGATAATTGTCCCTAAAATCGCAGGCTTCGGCTGTGCAGCCCGGTGTATCATCTTTTGGATAAAAGTAAAGGATGATATCTTTCCCTAAGTAATCACTTAGAGATACTGGATTTCCATTTTGGTCTTTAGCGGTAAAGCTGGGAGCTTTGTCTCCCTCTTTCAATTCAGCCATAGTTTATTTAAAAAATGATGAAGTATATGTACGTGTATTATTTTGCATGTCTGTAACCGATAGTTGCAAAAGGTGCTTGCCCGGTTGCGTACGGTAATCAAATGTATGCCATAAAACAGAAGATTTCAAATCGTATTCCATCAACACCCACTGCCCGTCTATTGTGCCAGCAAATGACCTGATACCCGATAAATTGTCCGAAATTTTAAATACAATTCTGTTTTCACCAGTCATTGATTTATCATCACTAATATTTATTGGCCTGATTAGAGGGGCAATGGTATCCAAAGCGACAAAAAAGCTTCCAAAAGTTTTAGGATTTGCTTTTATGAAGCCAGTCTTCTCATCGTACTTACCAGCTGCAAATCCGCCGTTCGCATTCACAATTAATGCCTTACTTCTCAAGTGCTCCTCCAGGGATTTATCAGGTTTAATATAAAGGCTAAAGGTGTCATGCAATGGGGTTAACCGGTTGTGGAGTGTATGTAATTCGGAATACGCGTTTGGACGTTTCTTAACAGAGTACGTAAAATTGATATCGCTGTAAAGTATGCCTTTGGGAATGATAAGTTTGATGTTCTCTGCGCTGAACTCGTTAATCCTATCATGCTTAAATGTTTTAATGCCTGGTGCAAGAGTGCCCGACGAAGAGAGTGCCGCATTGTGTTTTATTTTAAAAGTTAAGCTGCTTGTATTGCCCTTAGCGTCCTTTACGATATACTCGAATTCATGGGGTTTATCATCGCTTAAGTTTACCAAACCCTTATTTACAACGTTCTTATAAATTCCGAGAGGGTTACCTGGCTCGAGAAAGCTCTTTTGAATGGTACGCCTGGTGGTAATGTAAGTTGGAAAGTCAATATGTGCATTAATAGCCCTGGAATGATGAAAGGCAAAGCGCTCTAACATGGATGAGAATATTATTTGCCCGTCCATTAACAGCTCAATGGAGTAGACACCGTTGCGACTGCCGCCAGGAATTTGCTGGTCTGAGGTAATAATCCCAAAGCCGGTTTCGCCATTGATTTCAATTTCTGGTTTAGCGATGCGATAAACTCCATTTCCTCCAGTTACAGGAATAAACTGTTTAGGTGTATTAGGATTGAACGGTTGTCCATGTAATTTATAAACATATAATCCACTAATTTGAGGCTTAACCTGGTCGGGTATATCAATTCCAAAGAGTTGCGGATTAATAGTTTCCTCAGTTTGAGTGTCTCTTAATTCAAAGTGCAGGTGCGGCCCTCCGGAGCTTCCGGTATTTCCAGACCAGGCAATAATTTCGCCTTTCTTCACCGGGATTTCAATAGGCAGAAGCGGAAAATCCACATCATAAGTTTGAATGCGATATTGGTAATCTCGGAGGATTTGCGTGATGCGCTCGTTGAACCGCTGTAAATGCGCATATACTGAAGTATACCCATTTGGGTGGGCAATATAGAGGGCATTGCCGAATCCTCCAATTTGAACACGTAAGCGAGCCACATAGCCATCCGCAACGGCGTAAACTGGATATCCTTCGCGTTGATTTGTGCGGTAATCCAGTCCTGAATGAAAGTGGTTAGTCCTGATTTCTCCAAAAGAACCCGCTAGCAATGGACGAATATCCAGGGGCGGGATAAAGTCGGTTGGATACGTTTTGCTTGGCAATAAACTCTGTGCCTGACTAGAAAGAAATTGTATAAAGATTGAAAAAAGGAGTAAAATCCTTGTCTTTGCGAATGTGTTCGATTTACCTGACCTCAAAATCCAAAAGCTTCTCATTTTCGATATAACCTGTCAATTTATCTCCAATAATAACTTTGCCAACTCCGGCTGGCGTTCCAGTGAAAATTAAGTCACCTTTTTTAAGTGTGATATACTGAGAAATAAATGCAATCAATTTCTCAAACGAAAAAATAACATCTTTGGTGTTTCCCGCCTGAACGGTTTTTTCATTAATATCAAGCCTGAAGTTTATGTTATAAATGTCCTGAAAGGATGATTTTGGGAGAAATTTGCTTATTGGGGCCGAATTATCGAATGCTTTGGCAAGCTCCCAGGGTAATCCTTTTTCTTTATGTTGGTTTTGAATATCCCTTGCAGTAAAGTCTATTCCAAGCCCAATCTCTTCAAAATAGCTGGTGGCGAATTTTTCAGAAATGTATTTTCCCTCCTTGCAAATTTTAAGTACTATTTCTATTTCATGATGAATTTCCTGCGAGAAATCCGGATGATAAAAGGGCTTATTATCCTTTAGTACTGCTGTATCTGGTTTGGTAAAAATAACGGGCGTGGTTGGTACAGTATTGTTTAATTCTTTGGCGTGATCGGCGTAATTGCGCCCAACTGCAATAATCTTCATTCCTAATAATTATATAGTTGATAATTTTGCACACAAATTGATTTCCAAAGCGTGAATTATCAAATAGTTGAATTATTAACAAGCGAGAAGGCACTGCGCCATCAGCTTGTTTAATTCTGCGAAGATATTATTAAGATATAGCTTTAAAGAATAGAAATGCGTTTGATTACGGTTTCGTTACCAACAATCAAGCGAATAAAATAATAGCCGCTGCCAAGCTTGGAGGCGATGGAAAACGAGTTGGTTTGCTCTCCGGCAGGCATCCTTTGCGACAACAAAGTGGCAATCTCATTCCCAAGAACGTCCATTATTTTAATGGTGACGTTAGATTCCTTGGTTACGTTGTAAGAAAGATTGAGTTGTTCGGCAACGGGATTCGGATACACCTTCACATTGTTCAATATCTTTGATTCTGCTTGGGCGCCTTTTGCCGCGGATGTATTTGCAGTTTGGTTTTGTGCGGGGGTATTTGCATTATTTGCAGCAGGCTTTGTGGCCACAGGCTTAAATGGAGTCAAATTGATATTTATGCCATTTTGCAAGTAATCGGGCTTTTCTTTACGTGTGTCCGTAATTTTTGTGGTGGATTTTAAAACTTTCTTTGCGGTATCGATAGTGCTCAACCCCTTAAATAGAAGGGCATAACTACCGGTGTATGCCTGAGCATTGACAAGTAGAAAGGAAAATAAGAGAGCTATCGAGTAAAGTTTTTTCATCCAAATGTGTTTTAACAAAGCTATAAATTATATTATTTATATAGCTTTTTTTAACATAAATTAACAAAAATAAAGCCATAATATACGGGCTGCAAAGCTCAGAAAAAAGTAAAAAAAAGAAAATTGATAAATTCTTAACCATGGTGTACATTTGCTGCGTTCATTATAAAAAAAGTGGCAAGTCATAAAGATCTTCACAAACTCTCCGCCGCAGGCCTACTCATCAGTTTAGGGATTATTTACGGAGACATCGGAACATCCCCTTTATACGTATTCTCAGCTATAATCGGTGAAAAAAGCATTATCACAGCAGAATTAATTTTAGGAGGGCTGTCGTGTATTTTCTGGACGTTAACCCTTCAAACTACGATTAAGTATGTTATTATTACTCTAAGGGCTGATAATAAAGGCGAGGGTGGTATTTTTTCTCTATTTTCTTTGGTTCGTCGAAAGGCTCGATGGCTTATCATTCCGGCAATGGTGGGCGGCTGTGCTTTATTAGCCGATGGTATTATTACGCCACCAATCACCATCTCTTCTGCTATTGAAGGTTTGGCTCTTAGGTATCCTGATATTCAGGTAGTTCCTATCGTAATTGCAATTCTGGCGGCCTTGTTTATTATCCAGCAATTTGGTACGAACCTGGTGGGCAAGGCATTTGGTCCCATTATGTTTATCTGGTTTACCATGATGGCAGTTTTAGGCTTAAATGTTGTCGTGGAATTCCCAGAAATCATAAAGTCGATTAATCCTTATTATGCCTTTAAGCTACTTAACAGCGATAAGTACAGTGCTTTTTTCATATTGAGCGGTGTGTTTCTTTGTACCACAGGGGCAGAGGCTTTGTATTCGGACTTAGGGCATTGCGGCCGTTCCAATATTCGAGTGAGCTGGGTATATGTTAAGCTTTGCCTTATATTAAATTACATGGGCCAGGGTGTTTGGCTTTGGAAGCATATTGGGACGACATTGCATGGCGCGAAACCTTTTTACGAGTTGATGCCGCCGTGGTTCCTGATGTATGGAATTGCCATTGCTACCATGGCTGCAATTATTGCCAGTCAGGCGCTTATAACAGGGTCATTTACGTTAATTGCTGAGGCAGTTAGGCTCAATCTTTGGCCCAAAGTACGGATCAACTATCCTACAATAACCAAAGGTCAGTTGTATGTTCCGTCTATAAACTGGCTGTTGTTGGCGGGATGTATTGTAGTAGTGCTTATATTTCAGGAGTCGATTAAAATGGAAGCTGCTTACGGTTTGTCAATCACGGTAACAATGTTGATGACCACCATTTTGGTAGCTATCTACCTCAAAAGGCGAAAGTTTCCAAATTATATAATTGCAATTTTTGTAATCATCTATGCCATTATTGAGTTAACGTTTTTAAGTGGTAACCTGGCTAAGATTTTTCATGGCGGTTGGTTTACCATCGTGCTTGGAGCTATTTTATTCTCGGTAATGTGGTCTTGGGGAACAGCAAGGCGTATCAAAAACCGATTTGTGAAGTTTGTTGAAATTGAAGATTATTTCCCGATTATCAGCGAGTTAACAGAAGATGCATCGGTGCCTAAATATGCTTCGCAGCTAATCTACCTGACCAGTGCAAATTTCAACTCAGAAATTGAGTCGAAAATTATGTACTCAATTTTGCAGAAGCAACCAAAACGGGCCGATGTTTACTGGCTTGTGCACGTTGACGTAACGGACGAGCCTTATACTACCGAATACAAAGTGAGCCATTTAATACCTAGCAAATTAATACGTATTGATTTTAAACTTGGGTTTAGGATAGAGCAGCGTATAAATGTATTATTTAGGCTGGTAGTTGAAGAGCTGGTAAGAAAAGGCGAAGTAGATATCACAAGTAAATATACCTCATTAAACAAACATAAGATTATTGGTGATTTCAGGTTTATTATACTTGAAAAGGTGTTATCGCGCTCCAATAACCTGAGCTTTAAAGAGAAGATGGTTATGGCTTACTATTTTATCTTAAAGCGCCTAAGCTTATCTGAAGAACGCGGTTTTGGCTTGGACTTAAGCTTTGTGACAGTGGAGAAAGTACCTTTGATCATCACACCACCAGACGATATTAAGCTTCAACGAATCGATTAAAATTCATATTACGAGATAATATTAACGGCAGGGAATTAATTTTCTTTGCCGTTTTCTTGTTATGACTACTTTTTCTCTTTTGATATTGGTTGTGGTTGGTTTTTTTTAAGCAACAATTAAAAAACTTTATTTTAATTGTTGCTTTGACAATTGTCTCATTTTTGTTATTATTGAATAACCAATTTATTCGAACAGCCAGAACTTCATAAGTTATAAACTCAGCCTGATGAAAAATCAGATTGTGTCGTTTGATAATTTTAAAGAGAAAACTGTTCCCTGTCTTTTTAGCAACATAAAAGTGTGGCGATGAGAGTAGAAAAGAGTGATGCCGCTGTTACAGAAACTGCTCAGGATTCTGTAATCTGGGCAAGATTTAAGGAAGGAGATAAAGATGCTTATGCAAGCATCTATTCGAGGTATTCGTCATTGTTATTCAGGTATGGATGTAAGGTAATTGCAGATAGGGAAGTTGTTAAAGACTGCCTGCACGATTTGTTTACAGAAATCTGGAAGAATAAATCCAATTTAGGAAATCCGGAATCGGTAAAGAATTATCTCGTAAAATCCTTGCGCAATAAGTTGCTGAGAGAATTAAGCAAGCAGGCTAAGTTTGTAGATGAGGAAAATGTAGAAGAAGGAGCATATGGCGAAGTTTGCTCTCATGAATCGAACCTCATATATATCCAGGAAAAGGGCGAACGAGAAAAACAACTGGTTAACGCCCTAAAAAAACTGACCAATCGGCAGAAAGAAATTATCTTCTTACTCTACTATAATAATTTAAGCCCGGCAGAAGTAGCTTCAATTATGTCTGTTTCGGTTCGTACGATATATAATACCACATTTGCTGCAATTCAGTCGCTAAAGGGAGAGATGGTGGTGGTTACATTGGTTTTGCTTTTTAAAGATACACTCTGAAGCCAGACCTGCAATGATGCAGGCGACAACAAGATTTGATTAGGTTGCTTTAGGGCAGCCTTTTTTGCTTTTATACCTTCCTCAAAAAAAAAATTAAAAAATTTTTGGTAAAAAATCTGGGTAGCCGACTAATGTATATAAAACCAACCAAAAACGGGATTATATGCATTCTCAAAATTATACTCTTGACGATTTGATTCTTGACCCTGACTTTATTAAATGGGTAAAAGATGAGAATCTTGATAATCAAAACAAGTGGGCTTCCTGGGCTTCTTCAAATGCAGCAAACGCGGACCTTGTATCAGAAGCCAGAGATTTAATTTTAGAATTATCTACAGACGGGGATACTCCCTTGCAAACCGAATTGACTGAGGTATGGGAAAGGATCCTTGCAAGTAATGAAGCATATGATAGCCAGCGCAAGCCCGGTAAGCTAAGGCATTTAGTTTCATCCTGGTACAGTGTAGCTGCCGTTTCTGCTGCTATCCTTATTGTAAGCATACTTGCGGCAGTGTTATTAAACAATGAAGTAGAATATCAGACCGCATTTGGACAAAATAAAACCATCGTGTTACCTGATAATTCTGTAGTGGTGCTAAATGCTAATTCATCAATTACTTATTCACCGGAATGGGATAGTGAAAAACCAAGAGAGATATGGCTTGAAGGAGAAGGGTTTTTCTCTGTAACTCATAAGAAGAATTCCCAAAAGTTTGTAGTCCACACTAATGACCTGGATGTGCAGGTGTTGGGTACCAAATTCAACGTAAATACTCGCAGAAGTAAAACTCAGGTGGTTTTGAATTCAGGAAAAGTTAAGCTATACCTGGCCGATGAAAATAAAAAGGAAGTTGACATGAAACCAGGAGAGCTGGTAGACTTCTCGGCATCGGACAAGGCTGTTGTTAAAAAGGCGGTAGTTGTCAGTAAATATAATGCCTGGCTGGATAAGAAGCTGGTTTTTGAAGAGGCTCCATTAAGTGAAGTAGCTCTTACCCTTGAAGAAAACTTCGGCTACAAAGTGAAGTTTTCCAACCCAGAATTAGCTGATCTAACATTCACCGGAACTGTAGAATCTGGCAATGTAAATCTTCTGTTAAAAATTCTTCAAAGAACGTTCAATATATCAATTACTAAAAAGGAGGAGACTATAACCATCAGTAAAAAATAACCAATTACCTAACAAAGAAAGCCAAGTAACCAACCAATTTATAAAATAAAAGAATATGAGAAGTTCTATTCTGAAAGTATCAAAAGTATTGCTTATAACTGCCGTTAGCTGTTGGCAGGCAGAGGCGTTTTCTCAATCATACGCCTATTTGAACCGGGACAAAGTGGGTGCTGCGGCACCACAGAAAGAGCGCAGGCAGCAACTATCATCTGTGCTTAAATCGCTCGAAGATAAATTTAATGTGCGATTTAATTATAATACCAAACTAGTTAAGGATAAGTCTATCATGGAGCCTATAATTCAGTCTGAGGCAGTGTTAGATGATATCCTCAGTGAAATATTAAATCCCGTGCAACTCAGTTTCGAAAAAGTTGCCGATAATAACTACATCATCTTAAAAGGTACCGGAGAACAGGTTGCTTTAACTGTAAAAGGGAAAGTGTCTGATGCAAAGGGAGAAGGTTTGCCGGGCGTGTCTATAAGGCTTAAAGGGGCTAACATTGGCACAACAACTGACATGAATGGAAATTATTCTATCACTCTTCCAGATGGGAACGGCGTGCTGATATTTACTTACATTGGTTTTACAAGCAAGGAAGTTCAAGTAAATAACCAGGCAACAATCAACGTAACCATGGCAGATGATTCCAAAACGCTGGAAGAGGTTGTGGTGGTGGGTTACGGTACTCAAAAGAAGAAAGATATCACCGGCTCGGTAGCTATTGTAAATACCTCCGAAATGAAGAAGGTTTCTTCTAATGATGTTGGACAGTTGTTACAAGGAAGGACCCCTGGTGTTACAGTAACGAGTGATGGGCAGCCTGGAGCATTTCCGCAAGTGAAATTGAGAGGGATCAGTACCTTTAACAATTCTGATCCTTTATATGTGATTGATGGTGTTCCCATTAGTGGCGTTCCAAGGGATTTTAATCCGAATGATATTGAGAGCTTGCAAGTTTTAAAAGATGCTTCTGCTGGTGCCATATATGGCTCTAGAGCAGCAAATGGGGTAATTATCATCACCACTAAGCAAGGTAAGAAAGATACTCCAATGCAGGTTGAATATAGTGGATATTATGGACTTGATGACGTATGGCAAATTATGCCGGTAACCAATGCGCACAATTATCAGGCATTAAATAATGAAGCTAGGCTAAATGCATCAAATAAAGGTTTGGCTCCGGGAAATGACCCAACGTCCTCTCGCTATATTACCAACATTAATACCGATTGGCAGAAAGAGGGACTAAAGACAGGAAGTCGCCAGAATCATAACCTGGGCTTTTCTGGAGGTGGCAAATACAGTACATATAATGTTTCTTTAGATCTTTTCGATAATAAAGGAACATTTGTTGGTAACGGTCCGACTTACCGTCGTTATACCGGTAGGATTAACAGTACACAAGAAAAAGGGCGATTCAAGTTTGGCCAGTCATTTTTCTATGCCAGATCGCGTGAAAATGCTTTAGTCACGGCCGACGGTGTACTGGCTGGGGGGCGTCCTCCTTTAATTAACGACCTCGTGTTCGCTATACCTACGATGCCTCTTTATGACACCAACCGAAAGGGTGGTTTCGGTGGTACAGCCAGCGATTTGCAAGATGCAATTTCTCTAAATGGGATAGGATATAACAGCCTAATAACCAATACGACGGATGTTGACAGAACCTTTTTAAGTACCTACGGCGAGGTAAACCTTCTAAAGAATAACGGGCATAGTTTAAAATACAGGGTAAACTTTGGATATGATGTAGTAGCGGCCAGGGATTACACTTTTATTCCAACCTTCAATTTAGGCTATTTCTTCATTAACAACACTGCACGTTTATACGACAATTCAAGGAGGTATGAGAATAAACTAATTGAAAATACCCTGAACTATCAGAAAACTTTTGGCAAGCACACTATAGATGTTCTAGTTGGGCAGATGTATCAGAAAAATGATTTAGTTAGGAGAGATGCTACAGCGCAAGGTTTTGATTTTGAGGATTTTCCTAATTTGAGAAATGGTGCTGAAAAACTTTCAAATAGTTATGAAGAGTACAATGGCATATCATCTTATTTGGGACGTGTTAACTATAACTATGGCGACAAGTATTTACTTACCGCCACAGCAAGAAGGGATGCTTCTTCGAAATTCGGTGAGGACTATCGTATAGGTTATTTCCCTTCTATAGCGGTGGGATGGCGCATTACCAAGGAAGACTTTTTCAATGTTCCTAGATCGATTCTATCAGACCTTAAACTAAGGGCAAGCTGGGGCAAGTTAGGAAATGAAAACCTTGGCAATTATCAGAATCAGGCTGTAATTAATCCCGGTATCGTTTATACGTTTGATGGGCAACGAGTACTTGGAGGCCTTCAAACTAATGTGGTCTCTGAAACTCTCAAATGGGAAGATAGGATTACCTCTAATATAGGGCTCGATGCCCAGTTATTTAATAATAAATTGGATGTGTCTGCAGAGTACTATAATAGTAAAAGCCGGGACATTCTAGTGCCAATTCCTATTCCTTTATCTGTTGGCTCTATAAACTCAAGTCCTATAGTAAATGCAGGAACTTTAAGAAATTCCGGACTTGAATTCATTGCAACGTATCATAGTTCTGGCAAAGATTTCAAATACGATATTTCAGCCAATGTCGCGACCCTAAAAAACAAGGTGCTAGCTTTAGGAAATAATGTTACTTCGCGAATTGATGGTGCATTCAGGACCGAAGTTGGAGGCGAAGTGGGTCGGCATTATGGATTTTTAACAGATGGATTGTTTAAGTCACAGGAGGAAATAAATAATCACCCTAAGCAATTCGATGGTGCAAGCATTGGAGACGTGAGATTTAAAGATATCAGTGGCCCTAGTGGAACTCCTGATGGCGTAATCAATGATTATGACCGTACAGACCTGGGCAGCGGGATTCCAAAATTTACGTATGGTTTAAATTTTAATGCATCTTATAAAAGTTTCGATTTTACCATTTTTGCTTCAGGAGCAGGTGATTATCTAATAAACAGCAGGCTTTATAGGGATTTAATGCACTCTGGAGGAGATGCCAATTATCACGAAGACATGCTTAATCGCTATACTTCAGTGAATACCAATACTAATGTTCCTCGCCTTACCTGGGAAGACCCTAATCACAACTGGGAAAGCTCCGACAGGGAAGGTTGGTTGCAGAATGGTACGTTCCTTCGTATCAACACAATCTCACTTGGCTATGCCCTGCCAAAAAAAATTCTTAAGGGGATAAATAGAGTAAGGATTTATGCGACTGCGCAAAATGTTTACACATTCCAGAAATATAAAGGGTACAACCCGGATTATACTTACGGTGTATTTACTCCTGGACTTGATAATGGGTCATTCCCAAAACCAAGAACTATAATGTTTGGTGTGCAAGTTGGGTTCTAACTTATAATGGTAAAAGCAGATGAAAAAAATACAATATTACCTGGCAGCTCTTTTGTTGCTTACAGGTTGCGACAAAAAACTAGATCTTGAAAATCCAAATTATCCGACTACTGCTAGTTATTGGAAAACGTCAGACCACGCTTTTGCGGGGGTAACGGCAATATATAATGCCTTAGCATTGGAGGGAACCTATACACGCTCTTTTCCAGGTTTAACTGATAGCCGGGGAGATGACTTTTATGGGAATAGCCCCTGGAGCGACCTTGTGCTTGTTGGCCGGTTCACGATTCCTAGTAATTCAGCACCTGTTTCTTGGATATGGAGAGACCATTATATAATAGTATGGCGAGCTAATCAGGTTATTGCCAATGTAGGTAAGATGTCTGAAGCGGTTATTTCCGAGGACGCTAAGAAGAGGATATTAGGGCAGGCTTACTTTTTACGAGCTTTGGCTTATTTTAACCTTGCCACTACTTTTAAAGCTGTCCCTTTAATCACAGAGCCACCATTAGACCAAGATAATTATTTCCCAAGTACAGCTTCTGAGGAAGCGATCTGGAGTCAAATTATTGGCGACCTGCAGCTTGCCGAAAATAACTTGCCAATAACTTATGCAAATGTTACTGGGCCAGATCAAGGTCAGAAGGGACGAGCTACAAAGGGAGCGGCAGCTGGCTTACTTGGAAAAGCATATCTCTTTAGAAAGCAATATACTCTTGCAGCGCAGCAATTTGAGAAGTTTCTACTTCCGGGGGGCATATTATACAATCAATACTCTTTAATGCCTAATTATCGGGACAATTTTAAATCTGTGACTGAGAATAATGCAGAGTCATTATTTGAGGTGCAATTTAATTCAGAAGGAGGCTCTGATGGGAACTGGACAGGGGAGCCGAATGCAAACTGGAGGCAGTTTGAAGGTTTCTCTGTTACTTATGCTCCTCCGGGTGAAACTTGGGGAGGCTATAGAGACTACCAGCCAACTAGATGGTTATACAATGAATATAAGTCGGAGCAGACAATTGATGGAAAAAGTGACTCGCGTTTATTAGCGAACATCACGTCTTACGAACCGGCGGACAATTCAACGACTGTATATGGCTTGGCTTGGCCTTATGCAAATACTACAGATATTTATACGAGGAAATATACCTACGATGGACTCGGATTACATCAGAAAGAATCTTTTGAATCGGGAGGCATAAATTACCGGGTCTTAAGGTTCGCAGACATTTTATTGATGTATGCCGAAACCCTGAATGAATTAAACCGTCCCTTGGAAGCTTATCCATTTATTCAGCAAGTAAGGTCTAGGGTGAACCTTCCTAATTTGCTGACCATTAAACCGGGAATGAACCAAGTACAAATGAGAGAGCAGATTGCACATGAGAGAGCTCTTGAATTTGCGATCGAAGGCCAGCGGATAAATGACATTATTCGTTGGGGCTGGCTATATAACCCAACAAAATTGGCTGAACTGAAAGCTCACGATACAGATTTTAATAGTTGGCAGCCGGGAAAAGAGTATCTGCCAATTCCTTTTGGAGAATTAAACACAAACAAAAACCTTTTACCTAATTCAGCGAATTAACTAAAGCTCCATGGCTTTGCCTTGGAGCTAACCAATTGACTGTATATGAATAAGATATTAAAAGCTGCGTTCATGTTAACGCTTCTGTTGGCTTTCTTAACCGGGTGTAAAAAAGATGAGGAAGTTTTGACCGAGACTGACCCTGGTATTTTTGAGCCAAAGCCCTTCAATATTAACAATATAAACGATACTTATCCCGCAATTGCATCATACATATTTAGCCAGCAATGGGGACCTTATAATCTGCATGATCCTTCGGTTGTTAAAGCAGGAGACTATTACTATTGCTACAGTACGGATGCAGCCTTTGGCTATTCAGGGCCAACATTGAAAGTTGGAATTATGGTAAGGAGGTCTAAAGACTTGGTGAATTGGGAATACCGGGGATGGGCTATTGACGGTTTGCCCGCGCAGGCTGTAAGTTATATCAAAAGCAAGAATGCAACTCCTAACACTGGAATTTGGGCGCCTTACATTCTGAAATTTGGAAGTGAATATCGTTTATATTATTCACTGGCGTCGGATGGCTTCAGGGTAAGTGCCATTGGGCTACTTACCTCGTCGTCTCCGGAAGGTCCTTGGGTGGAAAAAGGACTTGTCGTTACCTCAAAAACAGAAGGCCCTGGAACCAATGCAATTGATCCAACTGTAGTTATTACCCCTTCGGGAGACCACTATATGTACTATGGTTCTGCATGGGATGGATTATTTGTGATTAAACTTAATTCGCAAACTGGTCTCGCTGTAAATACCGGAGAAATAGGAAAGCGCATTGTGAGAAGAGGTAAAACAAATGGTGTTTACAATGGGAATCTAGAAGGTCCAGAAATTATTTACAATGCGGAACAGGGCAAGTATTATTTGTTTGTGGCGTATGATTGGATCGATACAAAATATAATGTGAGGGTGTTTAGGTCGAGCAATCCTGAAGGGCCGTTTGTTGATTGGAATGGCGAAGATGCAGATGCGCAGTCTGATCATGTGGATCAGATTGTTCTGGCCCCATATGCTTTCAAGGAACATGGGGGCTGGCAGGGCACTGCCCACTGCTCGGTGTTTAAAGACGACAATGGCCAATATTATATGGCCAACCAAGCACGGCCGGCTGCCAACAAATTCTTCATGGTTATGCATGTTCGTAAAATGTTTTGGTCGGATAATGGCTGGCCAATGGTTTCACCTGAAAGGTATGCCAATGTGCCTCAAACCCCAATAACCAGGAATGAACTTATTGGTCAATACGAGCAAATAGTTCAAGGCTATGTAAGGGTTCCTGGATATGCTAACGAGCAAACTAATCCTAATATAAATTATGCTTTGCCCAATAATCCGCAATTACACGCCAACGGAACAATCTTCGGCGATCCTAATAATACCTGGGTTTTTGATGCGCAGAAATCAACATTAGAAATGCGCTGGGCCGGAGGATTGTTTGTAGATAAACTACATGTTTCCAGGGAAAGAGATTGGGAGAGAAAGAAAGAGTCTACGATTGTGATGACAGGTTACAACGGTGGCGGCTTATCTATTTGGTTTAAGAAGGTTGAATAGTAATTCAGAGAGCATGTATATTTATATACATGCTCTGGTTCAATAGCATCTTTTTTAATTGTTTTTTTTGACATTTAATATTTACATATCTTCAAAAAACCAATTTATAAAAACACACCTCTTTTTGCATTTCATAAAATGAAAAAAACATTCAATCTGCTTTGTTTACTGGGCCTTGCATGTGGTATAACCACTCAAAGTTTTGCTCAAACAAAAACATTCACTGTAAAAGCCAACCAGTTAGGGGCAACCGTACAGCCCACCATGTGGGGCGTATTTTTTGAAGACATTAACATGGGGGCTGATGGCGGTATTTATGCCGAACTGGTGAAAAACCGTTCCTTCGAATTTTATAAGCCACTAATGGGTTGGACAGTGCAGCGTAAGAAAGCAGTTGAGGGGGACATCCTTGTTCTAAACCGACAGGGAGCAAAGTCGAACAACCCGAGGTTTTTACAAGTTAATGCCACCAATGCAACGAAGGGCAGCTTAGGGATTACAAACGAAGGATTTAGAGGGATGGGCATAAAGCAAGGCCTGCGTTACGATTTCTCGGTAATGTATCGCCAAAAATCTCCGGGCGTAAAACTACATCTCGAGCTAATTAATTCCGAAAATAAAGTTATAGGCACCGGTGAACTGAGTCCTGCCGGGAGCGACTATACCTGGAAGAAACAGGCTGTTAGCTTTAATGCTACTGCAACCGAAGCTAAAGCAAAGTTAAATATCTGGTTTGAAGGAAACGGAACTATTGATTTAGATATGGTTTCCCTGTTTCCATCAGATACATGGAAAAACAGGCCGGGAGGCTTAAGGGCAGATATGGTGCAGCTCCTTGCAGACATGAAGCCTGGTTTTATTCGTTTTCCTGGAGGATGTATTGTGGAAGGGCACGACCTTTCTACGCGTTACCAATGGAAAAAAACTATTGGCCCAATCGACGAACGTGAGTTAATCGTTAACCGTTGGAATACCGAGTTTGCGCATCGCCCAGCACCTGATTACTACCAAACATTTGGACTAGGTTTCTTTGAGTATTTTCAATTATCCGAAGATATAGGGGCAGAGCCGCTACCTATTTTAAATTGCGGTATGGCTTGCCAGTTTAATACCGCAGAAGTGGTGCCTTTAGATCAGCTAGAGCCTTATGTTCAGGATGCATTAGACCTTATTGAGTTTGCAAACGGCGACATAGGCACAAAATGGGGCAAAGTGCGTGCGGATATGGGCCATCCAAAGCCATTCAATTTAAAAATGATGGGTGTGGGTAACGAAAACTGGGGCCCGCAATATATCGAGCGTTTAAAGGTCTTCACCAAAGCTATAAAAGCGAAGTATCCGCAAATTAAACTGGTAAATAGTTCCGGTACCGACCCTAACGGAGAGCGTTTTGACTATTTAAATGGCGAGCTGCGTAAAATGAATGCTGATATCATCGACGAGCATTATTACCGCCGCCCTGAGTGGTTCCTGGAAAATGCTAAACGTTACGATAATTATCCACGCAACGGTTCTAAAGTTTTTGC
>Ga0307408_100001074_pt1 | contig 20937 bp, 16 predicted proteins | sample 322Cmetagenome_FD_202116 | JGI IMG/M metagenome (GOLD analysis project Ga0307408, IMG submission 202116) | Maize rhizosphere microbial communities from greenhouse at UC Davis, California, United States - 322HYB-C-3 | ecosystem: Host-associated > Plants > Roots > Rhizosphere > Soil | place... | reverse complement strand
CATCAACGCGGACTGGTAGCGAATAATACACATCAACAAAAACAGTTGGCATTGGAGGAAGGATGATTAATTACGTTGAAGAATTTGGCCTCAACCCCTGGATAGACATCCGCTTACTGGATGTGGAAAAAAATATAGAAACGATTCATTCGTGGTTCCGTATGGAGTATGCCGCGTTCTGGAATATGCAGAACGCTTCCCTGGAAGAAACCCGACAAATTTATGACGAGATACAAAAAGGCAACCACATGGAAGTTTATCTCGGGTTTTATAAAAATCGCCCTGCCTTCTTGATGGAATGTTATTGGCCGGAATTGGATGAAGTTGGAAAACATTATCCCGTTAAGCCAGGCGATATCGGCATGCACTTTATGGTTGGCCCAGCTACCGAAAAACCTATTCCCGGGTTCACCCGTGATGTGCTGCGTCACATTATGGCATTTTTGTTTTTCCAAAAAAATGCCAAGCGTGTGGTGGTGGAGCCGGATGTGAGAAATGACAAGGTGCATAAGTTAAACGCATTTGTCGGCTTCCATTATGACGGCACTGTTCAGCTGGAAAAAAAGCAAGCCAGCCTCGGATTTTGTTCAAAGGAAAACTTCATCAACACACTACAGAGGGTAACTACCAGTGAATCAATTTAATTATCATCAACCAGAATCCGCGGTAGCGCATCTGTCTCCAGAGTCCTGGTCACAGGCTAATCGCCACCTGGTTTGCAAAGCGCTAAGTGAATTCAGCCATGAGCAAATCTTCGCCCCAAAATTGATTGAACGCATGGATGGCGGGTGGGCAGTTTATCAAGTCCAAGCAGACGAACCCGATTGCAGTTATTTTTTCAAGGCGAAGAAAATGTATCTGCGCCACTGGCGGATAGAAAAAGAATCTATCGAGCGAGTGGTCGCTGGTGAGCCGGTTAATTTGGATGCATTGGTATTGATTAATGATTTTAAAAAAACGCTTGGGATAGCCGAAGAGAAATTACCTGTTTACCTCGATGAAATCAGCAGTACCTTATACGGTGCCGCATACAAAATGCGTAACTCCAATATTCCCTGCAACGAGTTGGTTGATGCGGATTACCAGACTTTCGAATCGTCCATGACGGAAGGACACCCAGGCTTCGTCGCCAATAACGGACGGATAGGGTTCGATGCCTATGATTATCAAGCCTACGCGCCGGAAACAGGCAGCGATTTCAATATTATCTGGCTGGCGGTACATCGGGACCACGCCGAATTTGCCTGCGTGAAAGAGCTTGAATATTACAGCTTTATCAAGCAGGAAATCGGTACGGAGCTATTTGATAATTACATTAATAAACTTGTTGCTATGGGTTTAAACAGCGACGATTATTATTTTATGCCAGCGCATCCCTGGCAGTGGTATACCAAGTTAAGTATTGCGTTTGCTGCCTATGTGGCAAACCGAAAAATTGTTCCACTGGGAATCAGCACCGATAGCTATGCGGCCCAGCAATCCATCCGCACTTATTTCAATAAATCGAATACTGAAAAGAGTTATGTCAAAACTTCGCTCTCCATTTTGAATATGGGATTTATGCGCGGCCTTTCTCCGTACTACATGAAAGGAACACCCGCTATTAATACGGTTTTGCAGGATATTATTGCGAACGATAAAACCTTGAACCGTCTGGGCTTCTCCATTCTGCGTGAAATCGCATCCATTGGTTTCAGAAATTATTACTACGAAACGGCGCTTACCAAAGACAGCCCCTACAAAAAAATGTTTTCCGGGCTCTGGCGTGAAAGCCCCATTCCATTGCTGAAAGACAACGAACGGTTGATGACCATGACGGCACTGTTGCACGTAGATTATGACGGCAATGCGCTAATCGCAGAATTGATAAAACGTTCTGGTTTATCGCCAGAGGCCTGGCTGACACAATATTTCGATGCGTTTTTACAACCGCTTTTGCATTGTTTTTATGCGCACGATTTAGTGTTTATGCCGCACTGCGAAAATCTGATTGTGGTGCTCGATGGCTACACGCCAAAGCGGGTGTTTATGAAAGATCTGGCGGAAGAATGTGTCATTTTGAACAAGGATGCCAAGGTTCCTGAAGATGCCGCGCGGATGGTAGTGGACGTACCAGAAGATTACAAACTGCTCGGTATTTTTATCGATGTGTTCGATGGCGTATTCCGGTTTATGTCGCACATCCTGGAAGAAAGTGGAGCCATTGAAGAAGAGCAGTATTGGCGGCTAGTGGCGCGATGCGCACAAGCTTATCAGGCGCAGCATCCGGAGTTAACACATAAATTCCAGCGCTACGATTTTTTTGCCCCGACATTTATGCACTCCTGCCTGAACCGTTTGCAGCTTAAAAATAATTTGCAAATGATCAATCTTGCCGACCCTGCTTCCAGCTTGATTATGGCTGAACCACTCAGCAATCCGGTGGCGCAATTTGCAGATGAAAAACAAACCGTTTATCGCGAGAAAGAAGCCGCATGCTGAAATCCTCCGCGCTGTTATCGCGCCTGCAGGATGAAGCCAATGAACTGATTCCTGAATGCGCGATACGTGTCGGCCAGGAATCTCCGGCATGGAGTGAAATTAGCACCGCAAATATTGAGCATCTGCATAATTATTTGAGCTTGCAATATCCAGAAGCGGGCGCTCGATACTGGAGATCACGCGGTTGGGGATTATTAATCTGGCAGCCGATTTATCTGGCGGTAATTGCGGCACATAAATGCCAGATGATATTACCGCTAACCGAAATGGGACAAGACTTTCTTGGATCAGGTATTCCCTCGGGCGTTTTATTCAGGCGCTGCCAGTTTACGCATGGACAGATAAATGATTGCGTTCAACGAATGGCAGAAGATCTTACGATCGGTTATCGCAACGTTTATAGCTGTTGGCGCATATCGGGACTCACCCGGAAAAATGCAGATCGTGTGGTGGCCGACTGCGTGTTGTCGGCATTGCTTATGGTGTATCCACGGCAGGTCAAGGTCGTGGAGGAGCTGGGTGATTTGTGGTTGGCCTCTATGGATCTACAAGAAGCTGCCGGGTTTATTCGTTATAAAAACATGTCGGGCGAACCGCGTCTTGCGCTGGAAAAGAAAAACTGTTGTTTCAGATATTTGTGCCAGGGCCGCACACCCTGTGATGTTTGTCCACGGCAGACGATGGTTGAGCGGTTGCAGAGATTGAGCCAAACATCGGCCTGACATGTGCGCCAGTTTTCCCGCATTAACGATCAATGCGTTACAACGGATTTATTGCACGCTAAAAGCAACATTATTTGAGTAATACGAGGAGCAAGCCATGGGCAGGTCAATGTACAAGTTGTTGGATAATCTGGAGCGATATTCTGCCAGTTACAACGACATATGGCGAGTTCCCGAAGAACAGTTGGCGCTGCCCATTGAAGCCTATTGTTCAGAAGAAATATTCCGCCGGGAGCAGGAAAAAATATTTTCCCGCGCATCAATTTATGTGGGACATGAAGCCATGGTACCCAACATCGGCGACTGGCATGCCCTGCCGCACGAAGAAAACTCGCGCGTACTTATCAGGAATGAAAATGGGGTTGAACTGATTTCCAATGTTTGCCGGCACCGGCAGGCTATTATGCTGGGTGGTACACCAGACCCTGACAATATTCGCCGGGGTAAATTGGAATCGACCGGCAACCGTATTTTTTGCCCGATACACGCCTGGAGTTACGATCAAACCGGGAAGCTATTAAACGCACCGAAATTCGCAAAACAACCGCCTTGCGTAAATCTGCAACGGTTTCCATTAAGTAATGTGTCCGGTTTATTGTTCGAGGGAAAACGCAACCCCGCTGCAGATATGGCAACTCTGTTTGCCATGCCGGAATTCGATTTCAGTGATTATGTGTTGGGACATGTGGAGCCGCATTCGTGCGCCTACAACTGGAAAACGTTCCTTGAAATTTATAACGATGATTATCACATCGCCGCATTTCATCCGGGGTTGAGCCGCTACGTTAACAGCAAAGGTTTGAAATGGGATTACGGTGATTGGTTTAGCATGCAGCGGATTGGTGTCTCGCCCAACCTGAACCGTGCGGGCACAAAAACCTATGAAGCCTGGCACACCGATTTACTCTCCTATAACCAGGGATTAACACCTGAGTTTGGCGCAATCTGGGCAACCTATTACCCCACCCACATGATTGAAGTTTTCCCTTACGCGCTGGTGTTATCCACGCTCTATCCGAAATCTGTGCACAACACATTGAACGTTGTGGAGTTTTATTATCCGGAAAAATTATTGGAGCAATATCCAGGCCTCGCTGAATCCCACCGCAAAGCCTATATGGAAACTGCTCTTGAAGACGACGAAATTGCTGAACGTGTCGAAGCCGGACGACGGGCGCTATATCGACTCGGCGTAAATGAAGTGGGTCCCTACCAAACGCCCATGGAAGATGGAATTCGCCACTTTCACGGATGGTATAGATCGTTGATGAAATGACGCAGGCGATAAAGTAACTAGCGGAATGAGTTCAACTGAATTCATTCTTTCAAGGCAAAAATAGTTGTTTATTATGGAGATGAATATGCTTATAGAGTTACTGGCATTAATCGGCTTGGGCTTTTTTATTCAAGGGATTGCATTATTTTTACATCCCGCGCGAAAAACGGAACAAAAAACGGATTTGGTGTGGGATTTGATCGGCGCTACAAGTCCCCGGATTTTTTTTATCGTCATCGCAGCGGCTATTGCTGTCCCGCTGCAAGCTTGGCTCGCAAGTTATAGCTGGATTGTATCAACGCGCGAACTCATCATGGGCATGCCTTTCTGGATGCTTGTGCTGGTGTACATAGTACTTATAGATCTTTTGGATTATTGGATGCACAGGGCACTGCACACGCCCCTATTTTGGCATCAACATGCATGGCACCACGCGCCAAAAGTTATCTACTGGATTTCCGGCCTTAGAACCTCCCCCGGTCAAATTGTAATAAGAATAATTCCATCGACTATTTTTGCTGCCTTTATTTCGTTTGAGCAATTTATCGATATAGGGATCTTTTTTCTGATTTTTTTTACGCTGTCGCAACATTTCATCCATTCAAATATGCGCGTTCCCTACGAACAATATATAGAGCTACTCTTGGTAACACCGAGATACCACATGGTTCATCACAGTGTTGCCAGAAAATATTCAGATTCCAATTTTGCGCAAATTTTTGTGTGGGATAGGTTGTTTGGTACTTATACAGATCCAGCGTCTGTGCCTGAGGATGCGCCTAGTGGACTGAATTATAAAAATACCAACCTGCGTTTGCTATTTGGATTTCCGCCACCGAAAAGCGCTGTCGCCAACGTGGCAAGCAATGAGAAAGAAAATGGAAAGATTCATGGGTGACGGATTATCGATACAAAAAATATTGCTTCAAGTTCCGATATGAAGTGTTGGCAACCCGATGGTTTTGGGTTGCCAATTCAACCAGCCGTTTTCCACCGGCTGGTCTTATGCTTGTGGTCGGTTGCTACGAACGTTGAACGCCTACAGGCAAGTCTGCCGCTACTTCCTGACCAACTTTCCGTGCGTTGCGCGCCTTGTATCTTTTATGCCAGATAATCACTCCAGTGATACTCAGCATCGCAATAACCAAGCCCATTATTGAAATCAGGATGCGCCCGGGCAACCCGAGAATACGACCTGAGTGCAACGGGAATTGAGCTTGTACGAACAGGTCAGCCGCAGTCCCTTTCCAAGGGGTAAAGTCACCAAGCAGCTCGCCACTTTTTGCATCCAGAAATACGGCTTTATGCCCTACGCCACCGGCACCATGCCCCTCTGCTGCAGAAAAAAACTCAATCCGGTAAATGCCAAACTCGCGCGCATACCAGACACTGTTGACTGGTTGGGGCCAACCCTTACTTACTCCCGCTTGCTGCCCCAGGGCGATAGCCTGAGTGAAGCCGTAGCCCGGTTCGATGGGGTTGTCGTGACCTGAGGGGGTGCGTTGGTCAATAGGAGTTGGGGTCACATCGGACACCATCGACATCACCGGGAAAAATACTTCCCGGTACAGATTGAGAGAGAAACCAGTGAAGGCGATAACAAACAACAGCACCCAGGTCCAGAGGCCGAAAGCGCGATGCAGATCGAAATTCAATTTGGTTGGGCCGCCGCTCCAACGAATCTTCCATGCCGGTTTCCAGCGTTGCCAATAGCTGCCGCTGCTATCGCCAATGACAGGTGATGCCACTTGAGTGCTGCGTTTGCGTCTGGGTAAAGTCAGGTAAAACCCGATAAAACAATCGATTGTCCAGGTCAGGGCAACCACGCCGAGCAGCCACAGCCCCCAATGGTCGGTACCCATCAACTCGGGAATGTGCAAACTAAAATGCAATTTGTAGAGAAAGGAGACGAAGTTTTCGGTGGTGATCGGCCAAACAGCGCCCCACTCCCGTTTACCCAAAATCTCACCCGACACGGGATCGACATATACCTGGTTAAATCCGGGTTCGTACAACTTGCCGGTGTCCGGGTTAACCCTGGGTTCCACCCAATAGTAATAGGCGTGCCCCGGCTCGACCGATAGCTCGTAATAGGTTACCTGCACTTGGGGATATTGCCGCTCCACTTCCCCTGCCAAATCCGTTGCACTCAATGGGCTGCCAACCGTGGTGGCGTCCAGCAAGTGTGGATTCAGCCAATCATCCAGCTCGTGATCCCAGGAAATAATGGCACCGGTCAACCCGGTAATGACCAGGAATCCTGCAATCGCGAGCCCGAAATAACGATGGAGCAAGGTAAAGAAAGTGCGCATAGGTGTGTCTCTTTGGTTGCGAGATAGTTAATCAATAGCGCCAGGTAATAGATCCCGTTACATTGCGTGGGGCGCCGTAGTTGGCCTGCCCCCACTGTGGGCTCAACAGGTATTTTTCATCGCCCGCGTTATTCACATTCAGCGCTAAAGTCAGGTTTGTTGTGACGGCATAGCGGGCAAAAAGATCCACGAGGGCGAGATCGCCCTGCACTTGGGTGTCGCCGTAATAGAGTTCATTCTGCCAGTTCACCCCAGCGCCCACACGCAAGCCTGAAATTGCCGCTACATTGTAAGCTGTCGCCAACTTGAACTGATGAGTCGGAATAAAGCGGCGGGTGTCTTTGCCGTTATCGTCCTGGACATTGACGTGGGTGTAGCCAGCGCTGATGTTCAAACCGGTAAACACCTCACCGGCCAGTTCCAGTTCAAACCCATCACTGTCAAATCCGACACCGCGATAGATATTTAAACCGGATGTAGTATCGCGGGTTACCCATTCGCCGAAGTTTTCCTGCGCAGACTCAAAATAGGCCAGGGTGAGCACTGCGTTACCGGAAAACAGTTCCTGTTTAACACCTGCCTCGGTACTTTCACCACGCACGGCACCTAATGGCAAGAGGTTGGCATCAACCCAGGTTTGCGGATTAAACACTTCGCTGTAGCTGGCGTAAAGCATAGTGCCCGGGAGAACTTCATAGGTGATGCCAGCATAAGGAACGGTTTCGTCGTCAGCCGCCGTCTGTGGTGCACCGTAACTAATACCGTCTTGTTCGATATCCACTGTGCGGGCACCCAACAGAACGGAAAGCGCATCGGTGAGATTCAAACGAGTCGATACATAGTAGGAATCTTGCTTCTGATCTATGTAGGTAGACTGGGAAGCCGCATCGTAAACATCAAATTCCGGTAGCGCTGTTTTGCCCTCAGCCCAAGTTGCGCCCACAGGATTGTAATTCCATTCGTCAGTGTAAATGGAGCGCCCGGTCAGGGTGATATCTGCCAGATTAATACCGGCTACCAACTCGTGCTCTTGCCCCAGAAATGAAAATGACCCACTGACAAACAGATCAACAATTTCTTCTTCGTCTGCGGCTTGATAAAGACTGGCATGCGCCAGTAATCCCGCTTCAGTCACAGGGTCAGGTGCGCCCGCCAGATACAGTGAGGTCCATTCGCTGTCCAGATCGTTGCGGGTGAAAACCGCTTTTGCCGTCCAGTTCGCGCCCAAACCCTGCTCCAGCTCAACAAAGCTGCGGGTTTGCTCTACATCCTGATAGGCCCAGTCCGGAGCGGTATTAGTGGATACATCGTAATCCGTCAGGGAGCCATCGCTGTAAAACAGCGGCAAGGCGCCGGATGAATTGCCATCGCTGTGGCTGTCGTTGATGCTGTGGCCCAGGGTGAAGCGCGTGCTATCGGTGATTGCGCCGCTGACGATGCCGTAGAACACGGTCAATTCTTTGCCGTAGCGATCCAGATAAGAATCCCCATCTTGCTTGGCCACCACCAATCGCCCATTGAGCTTGTCAGCAATGATCGCCCCTGAAATATCGCCGTCCAGGCGGTATTGGTTCCAGCTACCGGCAGAGCCAACCAGCGACGCCTGCGTTTCATCAGTTGGGCGTTTGCGCAAATAGTTAATAGTCGCGGAGGGGTTGGCAAGGCCGGTGATCAAGCCAGTCGCGCCTTTTACCACTTCAACTTGTTCGTAAATGGCAGTGTCTTCATGGCCCTGGGTCAGGCCGTAAGAAAAAGGAACACCCATGCCATCGGTTTGAAAGTTAACAATGTCAAAGCCGCGCGCCGTGTAATAAGTACGGCCGGTCTCTACCTGCTCAACAGTGACGCCAGGAACATAGGCCAACAGCGAATTCACCTCGCGCAGGGAGAAATCATCGATCTGGTCGCGGGAAATCACCGACACCACCTGTGGGGTTTCCAGCACTGTCAGGTTCAGCTTGGTCGCGGTTTTGGTCTTATCGGCTTCGCCGTAAACATAAGTAGTTTCAATCTCGCCTTTGCCTAACTCACTCGCTCCAGGAATGGATTTTCCTTGCTGGTTGGTCTGGGCAAAGACGCCAGTACCCCAAAAAGCCACTGCCACAGACAACGCTAACGCGCTGCGAGATAACCTATGCATAACTACTCCTAAACGATGCTTATTTCGGGCTGAATCGCCCCGGAAATACAGATGGGATGTTGATCTGAACGCAATCTTAAATCAACAGCAAATGAGAATCAATCTTACAATCATTATCAAAAGAGACAGATAGAACCGGCAACGGGCCATCTGAATCCCAAGGGGTAGACCGGCAAAGCAGGTTATCTTCGGCCTGAACACAGGCAAGGGAATTGGAGTTTGCGTCGCTACCCGCCCTAAAACCACCTATGATTTAAACAAACTTACCGATACTGGATTGTTTATGCCCGACAAGCGCCAAAGTCTTCGCGCGGCTTTTTTAAAGGCGACATTTAGCTTTTTGGGCTATATCGCCAGTTGCGATGGGCCGATCAATCGTGAAGAAGTGAACCGCATTAAAGTGCATATGAAAAAAATGCATTTGTCAGAAGATGAGCAGCGCAATGCACTACTGCTGTTCAAATCGGGGACTGCACCTGACTTTAATGCCAGCCTGGTGCTACAAGAATTTCGCGCGTCAACAACACCCAAACTGCTACAGATTTTATTGGTGCATCTTCTCACCATGGCACGTGCAGATGGGTACCTGATGGAAAAAGAACTGCATGCGCTGCAGTGGGTTGCGCAGGAACTGGGTTACAAAAGTATTGTGTTCAACCACTTATTAAAAATGATTTACGAGCAAGACCAACTTGCCTTGAGCCGCAACCCGCCACAACCAACGCAACCGGATACCTACAGCGCGCCACAATATGAACGAAAACAAGAACAGAAAAAAACAAACACCCATCACCCCAACGGCAATCACAACCAGGATTTACAAAAAGCTTACAAAATATTGGGCGTGACGGCAGAGATGACCGAGGACGAAATCCGGCGCGCCTATAAAAAACTGGCCAGCCAACTTCACCCGGATAAATTAATGAGCCAGGGCGTAGCGCAAGATCATATCCACACAGCTACCGAGCGCTTTAAGCGCGTCCAGGCTGCCTACTCTTTTATTAAGAAGCATCGCTCGATCTACACAGCGAGCTAACTAATACATCATGGCCATTTCCTAATAAGAAAACGCCTTATTCATTGATACGAAAATGTATTTAAAAAATGTAATCGAACTCATCCTAATATTACTAACGTACTAGTTCACCAGTTTACGATTTTTATTTCCGCAAATTCGTTGTAAGACATATAAAAATATTGTATGTTTTAATTATGGTAATATTGACTACAAGTAGACTAGTCACACTTTTTTGCATCTATATCTATTAATTAGGTGTATCGGAATCTTGGGAATCGATTTAAACGCGCGGAGAATTCTTTGATGCGATTTTTTAACGATATGTATGCGTAATTTTATTATCTGGAATTCAAATGCTCAGTGTATCGGCCTATGACCTTATAAAAGTCAAAATAGCATCCATGGAATATGCACCAGGCAGCAATTTTTCGGAAATGGAATTGGCCAATGAGCTCGGCATTCCAAGGGGAAAAGTAAGGGAAGCATTTAATTTGCTGTCGCAAGATAAATTAGTGCAGGTTATTCCCCAAAGATGCACCACCATTTGCAAACTGGAGCTGGGAAATATTTTAGATTCGATCTTTATTATCAGGTCAATACTCATTGCAATCGTGAAAGATGTGCATTCCGCCCATATTGAAAAGGAATTGCCCCTGGCGCAATTGCGGGCAAATTTATTGGCGATAGAAAACGACAAGAATTTTTCTGATGTGGATTTTTTCAAGGTTGACCATCATTTCTATTTGACTCTATCGGGTTTAAGTGGCTTTCCACGTTTAAATAAAATTATTTTCAAAGAAAAACTGAATATTGATAGAACGCTCAGGTTATCGGTAAAGCGGCAGGTAGATTACATCACTATCGCCAAACTATACGGCAAGGTTATTGACACTTTGCTAGCCGGTGCGCCCGACAAATCCATTAAGGCGCTTTGCGAATTGGCCAACCTTCTTGAGACCTATGCAAATACGGCAATAAAAAACCATCCGCATTTGTTCAAATAAATTTATTTATCAATAATAAAAATTAACCAAGCGTGTCCCCTTCAACCACAAAAAAATGTTTACTACCTGGAGTTCACATGATGCAACGGCAATGTATTTTCTTTTTACGATATTTGGTTTTAGGCTTTTGTCTTGGCACTAGCGCAGTATTTGCCCAGGATGGAAAAATGTATCCCATAGAGGCACCCAAAGAAACAGGCGCTATACCCTTGGGTACGGGTGGCGTGGATGATCAACCGGCAAAAGAATCCTGGTTTCGCCAGTGGGGTGACCCTATGGCAAGAAATATTTCAACGGCGACGCTAACCCCATTTCTTGCGGATCCCAAAAAAGCCAACGGCACCAGTGTCATAGTCGCACCTGGCGGTGGCTTCATGTGGCTGTCCATGGGCAATGAAGGTTGGGAAGTTGCAGAGGCACTTGCGGCGCGCGGCATCAACGCGTTTGTATTGAAATACCGGTTGCAACCAACCGCTGATTCATTAGAAGCATTTGAAACACAGATGAACCAGCGTTTTGCAGAGGCGGCAAAAAACTCCAGCGATAAAACCCCGCGTGCAAGACCCGGTGGAAACCTTGAAAACCAATTGGAAGATGTGGAAGCCGCCTATGCGCTAATTGAGCGCCGCGCTAAAGAGTGGAATGTCGATATGAAAAATATTGGCATGATGGGCTTTTCTGCTGGAGCAGGCTTAACCATGGCAACCACACTTCAGTCGAAAAAGGTAAAGCTGGCTTTTATTGCGCCTATCTACGGCGGCATGAACGCAGTTGAAGTACCCAAAAATGCACCACCAATGTTTGCCGCTATTGCGGTCGATGATTTCCTTTTCCATGGTGAATTCGGATTAATAAAATCCTGGTATGACGCCAAGGTTCCGGTGGAGTTTCACTTGTATCAAAACGGCGGACACGGTTTTGGGTTAGGTAATCCTGACCGCACCAGTAACAAATGGTTCGATGCGTTTATGCATTGGCTGGATGTGAATAAATTTATCAAACCTTAAGATCATTCAATGAACGGAGTGGGCTTCGCTATAATCCTGCTCCGTTATGTTAGCACTAGCAAAGCCCGCAACAAATCCCCCGCCTAAAAATTACGCTGACCGTCCCCTTCATATTTCCAGTGCAAGTTATCTAATGCTTGTTATCCTATTTTTTAATTTAAATAATAATTTTTAGTCTATTCTCACTTGTATCCACCTCAATGAATATTTCCAGAAGTTTGGGATATCCCGGTTTAACCGTTTTCAACCACACCTGCAAAAAAATATTCATATTTCAAACTTAAAATCCACACCAAAAAATTTATGTATAAATAATTTTTTCCTGACAACGCCTATTATTTTTACCTGGCACATAAATAGCAGAACCAGGTCATAAAAAAACACTTCTCCTCCACGATTTATAGAACCAGTTTGCTAATCACACTTTTTTGTCGGAAAACACAATACCCATATAAACATACAATATTTAAAATTCCCTGCGGTCGAGACAGATCGCCAACCACAAGCCTTCAGCAAACCTTTAGATAACAACAGCAGCCCGGCCCTCGATTACAACACCTGCTTTCTCGATCAGGATGCATCAATTCACAGCCTCTATTCACTCCCGGGCAGAGGCTATTCGGAGATCAATAATGACATTCACTACCCGGCAATTTAATCAAACTCATTCATGTGGAGGTAATTTCCAATGAAACTGACAACGCTAAAAAAAATAATCGGCTTTTCGGCCTTGGGGCTCGCCACTTTGTGTTCGACATCGGTACATTCACAAACTCTGAGCAGCAATTCCACCGGCACCAACAACGGATTTTTTTATTCATTCTGGAAAGATTCCGGCAATGCAACCATGACGCTGTACGGCGGTGGCCGCTATGCATCGCAATGGAATAACAGCACCAATAACTGGGTGGGCGGTAAAGGCTGGAAACCGGGCAACAGTTCAAGAACCATTAGCTACAGCGGAAATTACGGCGGAAGCAACAGCCAAAATACCTATCTTGCACTCTACGGTTGGACGCGCAGTCCATTGATCGAATATTACGTGATTGAAAGTTACGGCTCTTACAATCCCGCCAGCTGTTCTGGCGGTACTGACTACGGCAGTTTCCAAAGTGATGGCGCAACCTATAACGTGCGCCGCTGCTTGCGTACGCAACAACCGTCTATCGATGGGACGCAAACTTTTTATCAATATTTCAGTGTAAGAAATCCTAAAAAAGGATTCGGCAATATTTCCGGCACCATTACGTTTGCCAACCACGCTAATTTTTGGGCAAGCAAAGGACTAAACCTGGGTAACCACGATTATCAAATACTGGCGACTGAAGGTTACCAAAGTAGCGGTAGTTCAGACCTCACCGTTAGCGAAGGCACTATCAATGGCGGCAGCAGCAGTGTTGCGAATAACTCTTCAAGCACGAATAGCAGCGCCACGAGCATTGGCGCAGGCAGCATTGTCGTGCGCGCACGCGGTGTGACCGGAGCAGAACATATTTATCTCAAAGTGGGCGGCGTGAATGTTGGCAGTTGGACATTAACTACCAGCTATCAAAATTACGTTTACACCGGCGCAGCTTCTGGTGATATCAATATCGAATACGACAATGATTCCGGAGACCGCGATGTGCAAGTTGACTACATTCAAGTCAATGGCGAAACACGCCAGGCTGAAGCCATGACTTACAACACCGCGCTATACGCCAACGGTTCCTGTGGCGGCGGTGGCAGCAGCGAGTTAATGCATTGCAATGGTGTAATCGGATTTGGTTCAACCACGGATTGTTTCAGCGGAAACTGTGGTGGAGGTATTAGCAGCACTGCTAGCAGCATCAACGCCACAAGCAGCGCACGCAGTAGTATCACCGCAACCAGCAGCAGTGTTGCCACTACGAGCAGCAGCGCCAATCAATGCCAATGTAATTGGTACGGCACTTTGTATCCGAGCTGTGTCACTACACAAAGCGGTTGGGGCTGGGAAAATAATAAAAGTTGCATCAGCAATACCACTTGCAATAGCCAGCCAACTAATCAAGGTGGTTTGGTTTGTAATAACGCCAGCTCGGCAAGAAGTTCATCCAGTACGATCAGCTCATCTCGCTCCAGCAGTTCATCGAGCGTAATGAGTTCGTCCAGTATGCTTAGCTCATCGCGTTCAAGCAGTTCAAGCGCGGCAGAAACTTTTGTCTACGCCATCAACGCAGGAAATTCATCGGCGGCAACATTGAATGGTGTGGTGTATCAGCCGGATCGTTTTGCTTCCGGTGGCACAACACAAACGGTGACTGATGGAATTGCGGGTGTGACGGAAGATGCGCTTTATCAATCCGAACGCTACGGCACTTACAGTTATGAAATTCCAGTCAGCAACGCTACCTATAATGTGGTGCTGCATTTTGCCGAGCTGTATCACAACGCTGCCGGTGCGCGCTCTTTTAATGTCAGCGTCGAAGGGCAAGCTGTGCTTTCCGATTTTGATTTATTCAGCCTGGTTGGCCATGACACCGCTTACGATCAACGCGTTAACAATATCGCAGTGACCGACGGCAAACTCACTATCAACCTCACCACACGCGTCGATAACGCCACCCTCAGCGGATTTGCGATTTATTCAACCAATGGCGGAACCTTCACCGGCTCGACCGAACCCGAATGCACTACCGCCGAGCGCCAGACACCCACTGCCATCGACTACAACAGAGCGGTAACGCGGCAAGAACAAAGGAATCCACCAACAGGCGCGTTTGGTTATGCCATCGAACATGCAACGCAAACCTTATCCAATCACACAATTTATCGCCCTGACCTGAGCCGTGCGAACAATATTCCGATTGTGGTATGGGGCAATGGTGCCTGCTCGAATGTCGGTACCGAACAAGCCGATTTCCTGTTGCAAATTGCATCGAACGGATATTTGGTTATCGCCAATGGTGGACCTTTTGGTTCAGGTTCCAATGATCAACATGAAACCGAACTTGTTAAGGCAATTGATTGGGCCGTAAAAGAAAACAGCCGCAAGTGCAGCCAGTATTACGGCAAATTAAATGTCGATAAAATTGCGACTATGGGTTGGTCCTGTGGCGGTGGCATGGCGCACTTCGCGGCGGTAGACCCGCGCGTAGATACCGCAGTGGCATTGAACAGCGGCCTCGGCATTTACGGTGATCGATTCAGTTACTACCCGCGCTTCCATTCGCCCATTGCCATTTTTAATGGCGACTCACGCGATGTTGCTTACAATCCGGGGCTACAGGAATACAGCGAAGTGAACAATGTCCCTGTGTACCACGCCAATTATCCGCAAGGCCATGGCGATGCTTACTTCCAGGATAACGGTGGCGAATTCGGGATTGTTGCCGTCGGTTGGTTAAATTGGATGTTAAAAGATGACCTGACCGGTTCCGGCAAAGGCATGTTTATCGGGACTAACTGCCGCTTGTGCCGCTCGCCCTGGGTGAGTAAACACAAAGGGTTTTAATCCGGAGCATTACGCCCAGTAAAAACTCTCCGCAGCCAGGCTGCGGAGAGTTTTTTGTTTCCCACTCTCACCATATTCAACCGGCGTATACCGGAGCCGTTGCGACAAAATAACCCCACCCCAGACTTGTATTACCCCCCGCTTATCGCATAAGGTCACCCCTTCCAAATCCCGCTTTACTGCCTAATTCGCCCCGGCTTATTAAGAGGCACATTACGCTTTCATAATAAAAAGGAAATTCTCACCATGAATGAACACCCGAAGATTGAAAAATTCCAGGAGGAAGTTTTCCCGCAGGAGCTGGTAGAAGTGGCAAAGCGGCGGGCAAATCGCGCTGAAAGCCAGAGTGCAGATTCTCTGAAAAATACCTTTACGACCGATAATAACCTGGTGGGACTTGCCTGCTCTGGCGGCGGCATCCGCTCAGCGTCATTTTGTTTGGGTGTGATCCAACATCTCATCACCCACAAACTTTTTTCCAAAATCGATTATCTGTCCACCGTATCCGGCGGAGGTTATATCGGCAGTTGTGTCAGTGCGCTGGCCAAAGATGATGCAGACAATCTACATCTGTTAACCGATAAAAATGGCCGCAATGAACCCGATGCCTTGAACCATATCCGCAATTACAGTGAATATTTGCGCGCGGGTGGATTTATGAATGGCCTCCGGACTCCCGTCCTGTTTGTGGAAGGGGCACTGCGCAGTGTATTGACCTTTTTTCCACTCGTTATCCTGGCAGTATTTGCCACGGAATTATTTTTGGAAATGATTGGCCACTTCAGTGCGGAAATCCAATTTTTCTTTCCGCTACTGCTGGGAATTTTACCGCTGATTGGCGGTTTTATATTGCGCCCTTTGTATAAAGATAAGTTGAGCTGGTGCGCGCGCGACCGCGCCGATGGGCGTCTGGTAATCTACACAGTAATCGCAGTCACCGCGATTCTTACAATCCCACTGCTGCATTTCCTGCGCAATATTGTTGGCTACAATGCCACCACCTTATTGATCGATATTAATCATTTTGTAAAAACCCAAGCCAATGCCATCGCCATCACCGCGGTCGTATTACTGCTGGCATTTGTGGTGGGCTATATAAAACTGCGCGCGAAATTAATCCTGATCCTCAGCAGCTTGCTGGCGCCGGTATTGCTGGTATTGCTCTATCTTTTCTTTTGCATTCAAGCAGTCAATTCACCTTTCAGCTATTATCAGGCCGATAAAGTCGGTGCAAAAATCGGTTTGGAGCATCTCAGTAATGCATCGAACTTCCTCGACTATTACGAGCAACACATTGCCTACCAACCCTATGTATTTGACCCGTTGGTTGCGCAGGAATTACAAGCGCGGCTGGTGCCGATTATCCAGAGCAAATATATTGAGACACAAGGCTGCGCAGTCACGGCCTATGATAATAACAAGGTGCATTTCGATTGCCCGCCCGCGCATTGGAGCCATCTTTTCACCACCGAAAGGCAAACCGAAATTGATGTCGCAATCGCCGATGAATTGAGCCTTGGCTTTATGCTGCGCAAAATAGGATGGGAAAAATTAGCCAACGCACTACATCTCCCGGAAGACCGAACCATGTTGCGCGTCAACCAATTGCAATTGTCGCGCGGGCATGCGGAGTGGTGGATTTATTTAATGGGATTAGCGGTGTGGCTGTACAATTTTATCTGCATCAGTATTAACCGTTTTTCACTGCATCCCTTCTACCGCGATAGGTTGAGCCGCACTTTTTTAATTAGCCAGCAAGATAAAAAGCTGGCCCATGTTGATCAATTGAAGATGAGCGAATTAAACGGCGCAAAAAGCACAGCGCCTTACCACATCATTAATACCACCTTAAATTTACAGGGCAGCTCCAACCCACAATTGCGCTCGCGGCGGTCAATCCCTTTTATTTTGACCAAACATTATTGCGGCAGCGATTTTACCGGTTACTGCCCAACTACCGCGCTTGAGACAGCAGACAAACACTTTAACCTGGGCACCGCCGTAGCTATTTCAGCAGCGGCGGTTTCCCCCAACATGGGTGTGGGCACTATAAACCCCTTGCGCTTTTTACTAACCCTGTTAAACCTGCGCTTGAATTATTGGTTGCCCAATCCCGGGAAATTTAACCAAAAAGGTAAAAAATATAATTTCCGTTTCCGTCCACCGGGGCTGCCCTATTTGATACGTGAAGCGTTCGGATTTGCCAGCGAGCGCACGGCTTATATTAATTGTTCCGACGGTGGGCATTTGGAAAATTTGGGGGTGTATGAATTACTCAAGCGGCAATGCAAAACCATTATTTGTATTGATGCTGAAGCGGACCCGACATTGGCGTTTGCCGGCCTTATTACGTTGCAGCGTTACGCCGCGATTGATTTCGGGATCAATATTAAATTGGACGTATCCGCCATACGCCCTGCGGATCGCATCTCCGCCAGCAATTTTGCTGAAGGTATTATTGAATACAGCAACGGCGAGATCGGGCGCTTGTTGTATTTGAAGTTGGCATTCACCGGGCGCGAACCGGAATATTTGCATTATTATCGCAATGCAAACCCCTTGTATCCGCATGAAGCCACCAGCGATCAATATTTTGAAGAGACGCAGTTTGAAGTTTATCGTGCACTGGGGCATTTTGTGGCGCACTCTGCAGCGGACAACCTGAAGAATTTACTGCGCTAATATTATTGCAAAGACATCCAACCTACATCCAACACAGGAGCATACTGTGGATCACTGCGTTCAACCCGGCTTGCTGCCAATCGAAGAAGCGCTTGCGCGTATCTGCAATCAATTAAATCCCGTGCAAGAAACCGAGACGATTGTGTTGCACTCTGCATTGGATCGTGTGCTGGCTGCACCTATTGCGGCACCAATTAATGTCCCCGCTGGCGATAATTCAGCGATGGACGGCTATGCAGTGCGAGCCGGGGATTGCACCGCGACCTTGAGTGTTATTGGTCAATCACTCGCTGGCCATCCGTTTATCGGCGCAATAGGACCTCAGCAAGCAATACGCATTATGACGGGCGCATTAGTACCTGCCGGAGCCGACACAGTGGTGATGCAGGAAAATGTGCAGCGCACGGGTGATCACATTACGCTCACGCAAATTCCTGAAGCGAGTGAAAATATTCGCCGTGCTGGTGAAGACATTAAGTTAGGTAGCCAAGTATTGGCAGCAGGGCAGCGCTTGTCCGCCTTGGATATTGGCTTGCTCGCATCACTTGGAATAGCGCAAGTCACTGTGGTGCGTCGCCTGCGTGTGGCAATCCTCACTACCGGCGATGAATTGTTGCCTGCAGGTACAGCTCCCGAGCCGGGAAAAATTTACGATAGCAACCGCCCACTGCTCGCTGCGCTGTTGACACGCATGCCCGTCGATATAATCGATTTGGGGATAATTGCCGACGATCTACCCGCATTGCGCAGCGCATTTACCAGCGCCATGCAGTGGGCCGATGTGGTGATTTCTACCGGTGGTGTTTCGGTAGGCGATGCCGACTACACCAAAGATGTACTGGCAGAATTAGGTGAAATTGATTTTTGGAAAATTGCAATGAAACCAGGAAAACCTTTTGCGTTTGGCCGCTTGGGACAAGGTTGGTTTTTTGGTTTGCCGGGCAATCCGGTTTCTACCGCAGTGACTTATCACCAATTAGTAGTGCCCGGCCTGCGCCATCTTGCTGGCGAAACAATATCACCCCAGCACACACTCAGCGCTATCGCCGGTCACGCATTAAAAAAACAACCGGGGCGCACCGATTTCCAACGCGGGATCCTCACCAATAATAACGGCGTTAACACAGTGATCAGTGCAGGCTTGCAGAGCTCCGGCGTATTGAGTGCAATGGCCAAAGCGAATTGTTATATCCGCCTTGAAGCGGAACGCGGTGCAGTGGCGGAGGGGGAAATCCTTAGCGTCATTCCGTTTGATGGGTTTATCCGCTAGGAGATTTGATTCTCATTTTTTAAATTTTTCTACGATTTTTTATTTTTAAATAAGCGCAGCAACGTAAACGCATTGATGAAAATACCGGGGTAGCGCACAGCTAACCGCCGCACAGCAAGTTCGGTCAATAGTTTCAGCCCGGTGCGGCCAGACAGAAAACGCATAGTGGCACTGCGCGGAAACTGCTGCCCGGCGGCGGAAGATTCACACAACTGTTCAATAATGTGTTGCCTTTGTGCGCGTAATTGTTGCTGCAACAAACAACGTTGTGCACTCAGGCTTGGCTCAACAGGTAAACTCATAACTGGCTCCTGATCAACGCCAAATCGGCGGCAACTTCCTCGCGCGTGGCAGCAAAAGTCGCTGAACTGCGTGCAGCAAGGCAAGTAAAACGATAAGCGCATACACCGAAACCCAGAGCGTAAAGCGCAAGCATCACCACAATAGTATGGATGCGATAGTCAGAAGCCCAGGTGAGCGCAACAGCAACAAACCCGACAAACAACAACGCACATAATAAGAAGATGAAACCCAGCAAGGAAATAGCGAGCAATTGCTTTAACCGCTGCCGTTCTTCCGCCCACTCCACACAGATAAGCTGCCCATGCAGCTCCAGCCGAATTAATACGATTTTAGCCATTGAGCGCAGGCGCTTAATTATTTCCATGGATGTTTTCCTCCAACGTGTAATCATCCAAACGTGGTGACTATGGGATATTGCACATCCTTGATATCAAAAAAAATGCATTCAAAAGAATGCATCCTTGTTAATCGCTATCGCAGAAATATTTACGGGCGGCGCGCCAGCAAATATCCCAGCAGCAAACCTACCGCTGCACTGGCGCCTATGGCATTCCATGGTTTTTCATGCACATAGGTATTAGTGGTTTCGGCGGTTTTGCGTGCGCGGTTCACAATGGTTTCGCTCATATCCTCTACCGTGGTTTTGGCGGATGCGATGCGCTGGTTTAATTTGGCTTTGGCGCGGTTTAATTCGTCACCAGTCAGAGTGGTAGTGGCTTTGACAAGGTCTTCAATATCAGCAACAAAACTGTGAAATTCACGCGCAAGACCTGATGAGGGTTCGCTGGTGGCATCTTTACTATTGGCATTCGAAGCGGGATTGTTTTGAGTGATCTGCATAATGTAATTCCTGATAATAAGCGGTTAAAGATGTTGATTTTGCCCACCAAAGCCAGGTAATTTTTAAACGTTACCCGGTACGGAATACTAATAATAAACAGCACTCCCGCCCAAGTCTGTTCGCCAACGCACCTACCCGTGGGCAATTCACCTCAACCAATATATAAAGAAACATCAGGCAACATATAAAGAAACATCAAGCGACAATCGCATTCATATCCGGCCGTTCGCTAAAACGGTGAGCGGCCACCGCATCAATAAATGCTTTCACAAAATCGTCGGTGGGCGTGTTGGGGCCTGCGGTGATAACACCTGGCCCTTTGAATACATCTGACATGACGGATGAGCGCGCTGCACGGGTAATTAACATACCGCCTTCATTGCTCGCGGCGACCGCCTTGCCATGT
>Ga0307408_100001073_pt1 | contig 20966 bp, 19 predicted proteins | sample 322Cmetagenome_FD_202116 | JGI IMG/M metagenome (GOLD analysis project Ga0307408, IMG submission 202116) | Maize rhizosphere microbial communities from greenhouse at UC Davis, California, United States - 322HYB-C-3 | ecosystem: Host-associated > Plants > Roots > Rhizosphere > Soil | place... | reverse complement strand
CTTCCATTGTTTGACGGGCGGTGTGTACAAGGCCCGGGAACGTATTCACCGCGCCATGGCTGATGCGCGATTACTAGCGATTCCAGCTTCATAGAGTCGAGTTGCAGACTCCAATCCGAACTGAGATTGGTTTTCGAGATTTGCATCCTGTCGCCAGGTAGCTGCCCTCTGTACCAACCATTGTAGCACGTGTGTGGCCCAGGACGTAAGGGCCGTGATGACTTGACGTCGTCCCCGCCTTCCTCTCTACTTGCGTAGGCAGTTTCTTTAGAGTCCCCGACATTACTCGCTGGCAACTAAAGATGGGGGTTGCGCTCGTTGCGGGACTTAACCCAACACCTCACGGCACGAGCTGACGACAGCCATGCAGCACCTTGTAGACGGTCCGAAGACTATAATGTTTCCACTATATTCCCTCTACATTTAAGCCCTGGTAAGGTTCCTCGCGTATCATCGAATTAAACCACATGCTCCACCGCTTGTGCGGGCCCCCGTCAATTCCTTTGAGTTTCAACCTTGCGATCGTACTCCCCAGGTGCAATACTTATCACTTTCGCTTAGTCTCCGAAGTCCTAAGACCCCGAAAACGAGTATTGATAGTTTACGGCGTGGACTACCAGGGTATCTAATCCTGTTTGCTCCCCACGCTTTCGTCCCTGAGCGTCAATCCAGACCTAGTGAGCTGCCTTCGCTATCGGTGTTCTATGACATATCTAAGCATTTCACCGCTACATGTCATATTCCGCCCACTTCGATCGAATTCAAGACTTACAGTATCAATGGCAGTTCTGATGTTAAGCATCAGGCTTTCACCACTGACTTATAAATCCGCCTGCGGACCCTTTAAACCCAATGATTCCGGATAACGCTTGCACCCTCCGTATTACCGCGGCTGCTGGCACGGAGTTAGCCGGTGCTTATTCATTTGGTACCTTCAGGCTCGGACACGTCCGAGAGTTTATTCCCAAATAAAAGCAGTTTACAATCCATAGGACCGTCTTCCTGCACGCGGCATGGCTGGTTCAGGCTTGCGCCCATTGACCAATATTCCTCACTGCTGCCTCCCGTAGGAGTCTGGTCCGTGTCTCAGTACCAGTGTGGGGGACCACCCTCTCAGGCCCCCTACCCATCGTTGCCATGGTGAGCCGTTACCTCACCATCTAGCTAATGGGACGCATGCCCATCTTATACCGTAACCTTTAATTATCAAAACATGCGAATCGATAATACTATGGGGGATTAATCCGAATTTCTCCGGGCTATACCCCAGTATAAGGTAGGTTGCATACGCGTTACGCACCCGTGCGCCGGTCGCCACCAATAAAGCAAGCTTTATCGTGCTGCCCCTCGACTTGCATGTGTTAGGCCTGCCGCTAGCGTTCATCCTGAGCCAGGATCAAACTCTCCGTTGTAAAAAACTTTGAATTTTATTGAAGCTCGTTAATTTCGTTTACGCTGTTTCCTTATTTCCTAATCTGTCAAAGAACGTTGTTGTAAGTAATAAAGTCTCTCAAACTTTAAACTCAAACGACTCAGTAACCGTTGTTACTTTTTGTCTTTCTTATTTATGAAAGCTAAGCTTTCGTTTTTCAATTTTAAAAGCGAACCGTTGTCCTCTTTTTGTGTTACCCTTACTCGTTTCGGGGTTGCAAAGGTAAGCAAGTTTTTCTTTCTAACAAGTGTTTGTGAAAAATATTTTAAACTTTTTTCTAAACCCTTATTTCAATCAATCACCGCTCTCTTGCTGGCTTTCCGTTGTTAAGCGGGGTGCAAAGATAATCATCTTTTTTATTCTGGCAAGCTTTTTAAAAACTTTTTTTGATTCCTTATTTCTCCCTTCTTTCAATCCCTCCGTTTCCGTAGCGCTTATCGTTCAAAGCGGTGGCAAAGGTACTCACTTATTCTACTTTAGCAAGCCTTTTTTAAATCTTTTTTTTGAAGTTTTTGGTGATACGATGATAACTTACTGAGGTTACATCAATTAGGAAGTAAAAAAATTTACTGCGTTTGGAGCTTTTTAAGCAGTTCCAGTTTCAAATGGTCCAGTTTTGCAGTAGAAGTAGACTTTGATAATAATTCATTCAAGCATAAATCCTCACCCTGAACACCTATATATAGTTCAGATTTACCTTTATTTAATAGCTCAACTGCCAATGCTCCCATGCGCGTCGCTATAATTCTATCAAGAGCTGATGGTCGGCCACCACGTTGTATATGCCCCAAAATAGAATGCCTCATGTCATATCCTGGCGGTAAAAGCGGACGAACCTTCTCCATAATTTCTATGGCTCCACCCCCATCGTCACCTTCTGCCACAATAATAATAGTACTACGCTGACCATTATTTTGGTGCAGAATTTCTTTCGCCAATTGTTTGATATCTGTTTTTTCCTCTGGAATCAAAACGTTTTCGGCCCCACTTGCCAAAGCTGCATTCAAAGCTATGAAGCCAGCATTCCTTCCCATCACTTCCACAAAAAAGATCCTGTGATGACTGGTAGCAGTGTCTCTAATTTTATCTACAGCGTCGATCACCGTGTTCAAACAGGTATCATAACCTATTGTATGATCGGTTCCTATAATATCATTATCTATAGTAGCAGGAATACCAATAACAGAAATCCCGGCTTCTTCAGACAACACATGACCGCCAGCAAACGTACCATCTCCTCCTATTAATACTAAAGCGTCGATTTTTTCCTTTCGTAAATTTCCGATCGCTTTTTTACGACCTTCTTCTGTCCGGAACTCTTCACTTCTTGCAGTACCAAGTATAGTTCCGCCTAATTGGATAATATTATTTACGTTACTATAATCCAGTTCTACGAATCGCCCTTCGATCATTCCCAAATAGCCATCCTCTATTCCAACAATACGATAGCCGAGCTGCAAACCATATTTTACAACTGCACGAATACATGCATTCATTCCCGGAGCATCTCCTCCCGATGTTAAAACTCCAATTGTTTTCATTCTTTAAATATAATGGTAAGAATCGAACATTTTTTGAAACTGATTTGTGGAATATCTAAATTCGTACATCATATATAAGGAATGAAATTACGATTCGCCAGGCGATCATATAAAGAATTTGGGGACGAAGAACTTATTTTGGCCTATAAACGAACCGAAGACAAAGGAATCATCGGTGAAATTTACAGCCGATATGCCCATTTGATTCTTGGTTGCTGTTTAAAATACCTGAAGCAATTCGAAAATGCCGAAGACACAGCAATGAAGATCTTCGAGGAATTGGAACACAAACTACTCAAGCATGAAGTGCAGCATTTCAAATCATGGCTTTACCAGGTAACCAAAAATGAATGTTTGCAACAATTGAGAAAGAAAAAGCTAAGCACTTCTGAATTCGGACTGGAAAATGCACCCGAAGAAGAAATGGATACAGAACAATTGGAGTTAACAGAATCACGGATCAACAATCTGCAGGAAGCACTCCAAAGCTTAAAAGGGACTCAAAAAGAATGTGTAGAGCTCTTTTACATCTCTCAAAAATCTTACGTAGAAATTAGTAATGAATTGGATATTCCGCTGAACACTGTAAAAAGTGCCATTCAAAATGGAAAACGGAATCTTAAAATATGGTTTGATAATCATGAAAAATAATCGACATATCACACGAACGGAACTCGAAAAGCTCATTAACAATGAAGCTGATCGGGATAATTTGGAATTGGACGATTTCGAAAAAGAGGCTCTTGAAGGATGGAAATCCAGCGGCGCAAGTCTTTCTCAAATGAAGCACATGGACAAAATTGCAGCTTCGAAATTCGGCGGATCAGCTTTCAGTACTTTCTTTTTTGCAGGAATGGCAGTCACAATTGCCGCCATTGTTTCAATCTATTACTTCTCTCAAACAGAAGAAATCATTGCCAAACCGGTAAAGCAACAAATCGCTATTGAAACTACAGAGATTACATTACCGGAAAAAATCGACACATTGACGGAGCTGAAAAAAGAGGTACAGCTTCTATCTAAAGAAATCATCAATAAGAATAAGGAAGAACAGAAAACAAACAACTCTGCTTTGTCGGAAACGGTATCATTCATTGAAACAATGGACATTTCACTTGAACCTCTTCCTGCAAATATTGAAGACAAAGAGGTTTCTATTTCCAAACAAAAGGTAGCAAAGGAAAGATATCCTTTCGGAATTAAAGCCATTGACTATTCGGAATACAGAACAAATCCGGAAGTAAAAATTGAACAAACCATTTTAACCGGACTTCCTGCCAACTACGAATCAGAGGAAGAAATGGAAACGGAAGCAAAAACAAAAACGGTTCTCGTAGGTTATACAGATTATCTTGACAAGACACTTTCTTATATCCAAAAGTCAAATTGGAAGAAGGCGTTAGCACGTTGTGAAGAAATCTTATCCGATTACCCGGACGATATCAATGCCCTTTTCTATTCCGGATTCTGTCTTTACAATCTGCAGCAATATGATCAGGCCTGTGCAAAATTCTCTGCATGTTTACAACTGAACTTCTCCAATTTCAATGAAGAAGCAAGTTGGTATCTGGCGAAGTCACGACTGGCAAATGGCGAGAAATCCTTGGCCAAAGAACTTTTTATCGGAATAAAGGAAAATAAAGGATACTATTATAAGGATGCGGAGAAGATTCTGAAGGATTGGAAGTAAATCTTCGGAAAAAGAATGCATTTCTCTTTTATTCCGGGTCCTTCTGCCCTAACTTTACTTCATACAGTTTTAGTCATCGGATCCGTAGTGCTTCTTTCATCGATCACAACGGATATAAAAACGAAATATCATGAAAAGAAAAGCAGAAGCCGTTTGGAATGGAACAGTGAAAGAAGGGAGCGGGCATCTTACCACTCAGAGTACAACTTTAAACAAAACCCAATATTCGTTTAACTCGCGTTTTGCGGAGGGAGTTGGAACGAACCCGGAAGAATTGCTGGCTGCAGCACACGCCGGTTGTTTCACAATGAAACTGAGTGCGGATCTGACGGAAGCAGGATACACCCCTGTCGAACTGAAAACGAGTTCACATATTTCTTTGGAAGATGGAAAGATCACACTTTCTGCACTAAAAGTTTCAGCGAATGTACCCGGAATCTCTAACGACGATTTTCAAAAGATCGCGAAAAGCGCTAAAGAAAATTGTCCGGTTAGTAAAGCATTTAGCTTTGAAATCACTTTAGAAGCAGAATTGACCGACGTTCCGAAGAACATCCCTGAGGAAAACAGATAGATTTTTAATTCAAAATCCCGGTAAACAAAAAATGCTGACTCGTTATTTTGAATCAGCATTTTTGTTATTCTGCAAGTTTCTATTTCGCCAAACGTTTCAACAACACATTCGGTCGATACCTGTCTTCTCCATATTCTTCAAAAAGTTCCTGAAGTTGATTGTAAACTTTCTTCAAGCCAATTTCTTCCGACCATGCCAGCAAGCCTTTCGGATAATTCACCCCTTTTGTCATTGCCAGATCGATCGCTTCTTTCGTTCCGATATTCAAATAAAGCGCATCATAAGCTTCGTTGATCAGCATCGCCAATACACGATCTACAATTTTTTGACCCAAAACAGGATCTTTGGTCGGTTCCGGCATAATTGCACCTTCCGCGTAATCATAAAACCCTCTCCCCGACTTTCGTCCTAAGAATCCGGCTTCCATGTGGCGTTTTTGAGTGAACGACGGTTTGAAACGCGGATCATAGTAAAATGCTGCAAAAACCGTTTCAGTTACGGTGTAATTGATATCGTTCCCTATATAATCCATCAGCGTGAACGGTCCCATTCTGAAACCTGCCAATTCTGTCAACGCCCAATCAATGGTTGCAAAATCAGCCATTCCTTCTTCATAAATACGAAGTGCTTCTCCATAAAACGGGCGAGCAACACGATTCACGATAAATCCCGGAGTGTCTTTACAAACAACGGTTACTTTTTTCCATGAATCGATGATTTCTTTTGCCGTTTTCAAAACCGTCTCAGAAGTTTGCACGGAAGGAATAATCTCTACCAATGGCATTAACGGTGCAGGATTGAAGAAATGGATCCCGATAATTCTATCCGACTTTTTCAATGCCGAACCTATAGAAGCAATGGACAAGGAAGAAGTATTACTCGCAAGAATACAATTCTCATCTACCACAGCTTCCATTGCCGTAAAAACAGCGTGTTTCACTTCAAGCTTTTCAACGATGGCTTCAATAATTAAACCGGAACCTTTGAAGTCTTCCATATTCGAAGAAAAGGTCATTCTTGAAAGTACTTCTTCGGTACTCGCAATCGTACCTTTTTCCACCAAACGCGCAAGAATCTTTTCAATTCCTGCTTTTGCTTTCGCCAATTGGTCCTGGTTCACATCCACCAAAACCACATTATGTCCGCTTTGCGCCGCAACTTGTGCAATTCCCGCACCCATTGTTCCGGCACCTAAAACACCAACTTTAATATCTTTCACTTAAATTGAAAATGGAAAATGGATAATGTAAAAGAGAAGGACAAACCTGTTCCATTTTAAATTATCAATTTTCAATTAATACTATTTTCCTTTAAAAACCGGTGCTCTTTTCTCCAAAAAGGCATTCACTCCTTCGTTAAAATCATAGGTTTGTCCAGCTTCCGTTTGTAGTTTTTCTTCTACTGCCAGTTGATCCTCCAAATTGTTAGAGAAACTTTCGTTAACTGCTTTTTTTGTCAAGCCCAGCCCTTTTGTTGGCATAGCAGCTAATGTTGCAGCCATTTTCTGAACTTCAGCTTCAAAATTTTCGTCCTCAACGGCTTTGTAGATCATATTCATCGCATCTGCCTGCTGAGCAGAAACTTTTTCGCCTGTCATCATTAATGCAAGTGCCTTCTGCGAACCAATAAGTCGTGGTAGAAAAAACGTTCCCCCTGAATCCGGAATTAAACCGATCTTTGAAAATGCCTGGATAAATGATGCTGAATTTTTAGCGATTGTGAAATCACAAGCCAATGCAATGTTTGCTCCTGCACCTGCCGCAACACCATTCACCGCCGCTATGATAGGCTTTTCAATTGTACGAATTCGCATAATGATCGGATTGTAATGATCTTTTACAATTGATTGCAATTCCGGACCATTCGGATCCATTGCTTCTGCCAAATCCTGTCCGGCACAAAATGCCTTTCCGGTTCCCGTAATAACAATTGCCCGAACTGCTTCATCCTTTTCGGCAGTATCCAAAGCAGCTTGTAAAGCCATCGCCATTTCCTTATTGAAGGAGTTGAAAACTTCCGGTCGATTCAATGTCAGCGTGCAAACACCGTTTGCCATATGTTGAGTTAATGTCATACAGATTTATTTTGTTGCGAAGATAATCTAAATTGAAAATGGAGAATTGAAAAGTGTATCGACTTCTTACTGTAATTTCCTTAATTCTACATTTCCAGTATCAATTTTCAATTCTAAAGATAGTTTTCCACCATAGCTTTAATTCGTCGAACCATATGCTCACGCAACAATTCGGGTTCCAAAACTTCTATATCACCGCCATAACTTAACAATTCGCGGATCAGCTCTTCGGAAAGATAAACGGTCATTTCAAAAGTGGTTTTGTTCTTCCCTTCCTTCATCACTTTCATTGAAGAGTGAAAAGGTTGCGACTGAATATATTTAGCAGCTACGTTATCCGCCTTAAATATGATTTTTTCAGGAGCACCAGCACTGGCTGTAATTCCCATTGCATGCTGAAAGAAGTAAGATGGCTTGAAATTTATTGAAGCTGAAGTCTTTTCTTCAGATTGTTCCAGGTTCGACATCCGATCAAGGGCATAAGTAATAATCTGTTCCTTTACACAATCATGACTTAGCAAATACCAGCGATTACGGTATTCCTTCAAAAACAAAGGCAACACTTTTCTCGGTTTTTTCTTTTGCGACTGAAAGCTCTCGTATTCAAAATAAACGATCGTTTTGTTCTTAATGGAAGTAAGAAGCGGTTGCAAAAACTCACTTCCTCCAAAAGTTACAGGAGCTTCAAACTGAATGTACTGATCCGTATTTTCCGCACTGGATTCAGAAACAGCCAATCGATCGGCGATTTTATCAATGGCAAAACTGAATTGTTTGAAAAAACTCACTTCCTTGAACTGACTGAGTGTATTGGCAGCAAAACGGATAGCTTCCAAATCAACTTCGTTCAGTGGCATATCATCCAACGAGAATTCAGGGTCGGAATAAAAATATCCGCCATATTTCTTCGAATACTTGATGGGTGCGTCATGTTCCATCCGCATGGCGAACATGTCTTTCTCTATAGTCGAATCACAAATATTCTCACCATCAACGCTACCATAGATCGCTTCTTCACAAGCTTCGCGAAGAAATGCTTTCGACGGATAAGGATTATGAACATTACGAATTGCTTTATCTATAATACGATAGCGTAAAAGCGCATTTTTGATAGCCGACATAATTTCCGATTTCGACTAAGATAATCAAACTCCGTAAAAGATTACGATGTAAAATCCGGTTTTATTCGTATTCTTTAATGGAGAACCAGTGTTTCCATCCAACGGAAAGGATACACGCCAGTGGAATTCCTGGTGTAAAACTAACACTCAGCTGATTTTTGGGAGTGATCACCCAATCGTATTCCAGTTCGAAACTGACAGGAAGAAACTTATGCTGTATCACCCCGAAATTACGAGTAGAATCTACATTAAAAAAGCCGGAAGTTTGATAACTATCCCCGAACCTGGTCCAGGAATTACGCACCATGTATGCCGGGCCGATTCCGAAATAAATTCGGTGTTTCGGTTTTTCGTAACAAAGCATACGTGCACCTAAATGTGTAACTGAACACCAGCCCCCCGAACAATCGGTAAATAAACCCTGAATGAGTTTGACTGAAATATAATTCTTGTAAACAAAACGTTCAACACCTGCAAATGCACCGAAGTTCGCCACCACATGCGCCTCCTTGTCCAGCTTATACGGTTGCAGGGCAGCAGTTCTGTCGCCGGTGGGATGAATCGTTACACCGAAATACTTTAGGGTAAATGTTGTTTGTGCCGAGGAAAAACCTGCAGCACAAACAAACACAACTCCAATAATTATCTTTGGAAAAATGGCTTTAAACACCATACAACAACATTCAAAATTCCACGGATCATTGACCCAAGCACTCTATTTTCTTTATGTTTGGAGACGAAAACCGGTGATTTTCTGTAATACCATTTGATGAAGTTATTTCCCCAAGTATATTTTGCAAGGAAATTATCTCTGAAAGAACGAAGCACCATCACTTTCGGAGCTTCATAAGAACCATAGACCATTGTTGCGATGTAACATCCTGAATCGGAATTACTACCTCCGCTGTCACCACTGTCGCTATCGCCTGAATCTCCGCTGTCAGAGTTCGAACCCGAATCTGAACCATCCGAACTTTCATCGGCGGCATTAGCAATCAAAAGTGCCAGTAGGTACACCAACAAAATTCCTACGATCACAAGTAAAATGATCAATCCAACCGAAGCAAAAATGGCAGACTCGTCTTTTGCCAGCATTTTAACCTCTTTTACTTCTTTCTTACTGAAACTGATCTTTTCACCGTTGGCGATCTTTTCGCGGTACTTTTGCTCATCTTCCTCAGAAAGATAAACATGCACATCTTTGCGAGCCTTCAGCATTTCTTCAGGTGTTACCGGGTGTTCGTTGATCTTTGAAGGATCAGCAAAAACAGGTACGCCCTGAAGTGAATCATTTGCAAGAGATGGTTCTTTCAACTCGAAAACAGAACTTCCGCTGTGGAAATAAACATTGTATTTGTCAATGGAATTCTCAGCGTCTTTATTTGTGTAAAACTGCTCGTTCGACACAGTCACCTGGTGCACTCCGTCACAAGAAAAAACGGTTAGACCAAGGGCGATGATAGATAGGGTAAATAGCTTTTTCATAATTGTTTGTCTGAACCAAATATACGTTTTGATCTGAAACAATTACTACGCACGCCTAGTATGTAACCGTTTCCAGCCTGTTGCTGTAACCGAACAGCTCATAGAACTTGATAGCCTTTGCAATATTATCAGGCACATCATCTTCCCAGCTGTGGGAGTGTGCATTTATTTTTGCAAGCACATCATCAGAAAGAATATGAAGCAGGTTTTTATCGAAATTCTTAATTGCTTCCAACTTGTTGGTTGCTTTCAGATATTGAATCAATCCCATTAAATGAACCGGAAGTTGGATATCGTCCAATTCGTAAAGATTTCCGTTCTCTACATTATTTGCCGGATAAACATACATTTTTACGTTATGACCGAAACCACGACCAAACGCCTCTAACAAACCTCCGGAAAGATTATCGTAATATTTCTCGTCAAAAATGGTATGAAGGTTATAAATCCCTGCAATTACTCCCATCTTGTGACCACGTGCAATGGCAGAAAGATACTCAAGCATCTTGTAATGCTTCAGGTAATTAGAAATCATTACCGTATACCCCATTGCACTCAACAAATTTGCGCGGTCAATAAAGTCCTTATCGGAAATTTTTCCATCAGCGGTAAGATCTTTCAGCGTCAACTCAAAGATGACAGCAACATTCTCTGCAGTTACGCCATCTTCCTGAACAAAATGTTCATAACCACGCTCGATCATGTCCATATGTACTTTTGTTGCCGGACGAAAACGACCACGCATCAAAAGAATGTTCTTTTTATATAAAGCTGCCTGAGGCTGAAGAACGGTTCCGCACAAGTCGAACATTGTTGCATCCGTAATTCCTCTTTTTACCAGGTTCAACGCTACAATTCGGTTATCCACATTACCAAGATCTTCTCCTGAAACGCGAAGCATGTCTATTTCAACCCGGTCACGAGGAATTCTGTGAACCAGGTTCGTCAAATACTCATCAAGATCATCTGAATGGAAAAAGCAAGCGTGAAGCAGGTTTACACCAAGAATACCTAAAGCTTCCTGTTGCGCTTTATGAGAGTTGTCGTGCATTTTAACGTGCAAAACAACATCATTAATTGATCCGCCCGGACGCAATTGAAAGCGAAGTCCAACCCATCCCTGGCCTTGGTTTGTCTTATGATAATTCAAAGATTCAACCGTATTACAGAAAGCAAAGAAACGTGCTTCTTTTTGTTTATTCGGTAAACGCTCACACAACGTATTAAACTCTGTTGTAAGCATGGTCATTAAACGCTCTTCGCAAACGTATCTTTTTGCGGGACCGTACATTGCATCGGACACGCGCATATCGTAAGCCGACTGCGTATATGCAATTGTTCCCGAACTACCTCCAGCCTTGAAAAAATTCGCCGCAACTTCCTGTCCGGCGCCTATCTCAGCGAAACATCCGTAGATATCGCTTGTAAGGTTAATTTTAAGTGCTTTTTCTTCGGTAGTTAATCTACGTTCATCAATCATTTTACCCATAAAGCGTGCAAAATTACTATTATCCTGTTTTAATTCATTGAATTCAGAGTGTTCTCTGATTCTCTGATTACGGCAGGAAAGCCGGATTGGTTACAAAATTGTTATCTGTTAAAGTCAGCAGAAATGCCTTTAACTGAGCTTTTTGAGTTGCATCTAGCTGAACTCCACCCTGAAACGAATATTCGATCAAGGGGTCAATTGTTTCACTTTCATGAATTCCCGTAGAATAATGATCGATCACTTCATCAAGGGTTTGGAATCGCCCGTCATGCATATAAGGCGCAGAAAGAGCAATGTTACGCAAAGAAGGCACTTTGAACTTACCATTATCGTTCGGATTTCCGGTAACCGCTCCACGACCCAAGTCTGTAAAAGTGGCATCCAAACCATTATTGGAAAACTTCTGCACCTGCATCAATGCTCCGTTATGACAATGGAAACAGTCAGCTCCAACAAGGCTTTTGAAAAGATCATACCCTGCCAGTTCTTCAAAAGTGATCTGGTTCTCAATTACTTGCTCTGCCGGACTCAGCGGAATTCCGTTCTCCACTTTGTACATTACATCGTATTTCGATTCAGCACTGATCATGGTTCGCAAGAACTGGGCAATGGCTTTGGCAACATACTCTTTTTCAATTTTTGAAACTCCAAACGCCTGGTAGAACATATTTCGATATTCCATACTGGCACTAAGTCGCGCAACTGCCTCTGTCCATTCCAAATGCATTTCTACCGGATTCGGAACCGGCTGTAAGATTTGGTCTTCAAGCGTTTTCGCTCTTCCGTCCCAAAAGAAGCTTGTTTGCCACCCCAAATTCACCAAAGCCATAGATTGTCGGTTCCCCAGCGTTCCGTTTACCCCGGATGAAAACTGGTTATGATCAGCAAATCCGGCATTCGGTGCGTGGCATGAGCCGCAGGAAATCGTTTTATCCAGCGAAAGTATTTTATCATAAAACAATTTCTTGCCCAGCGTCAGTCCTTCCACCGTCATTGGATTATCTTCCGGAATTTCCATTTGAGGAAAATGGCTGGGAATTTCCAGTTCATAAGGTGTTGGATCATAAGTTGAAACAATGTTCTTTTTACAACCTAAGAAAATTCCAATTCCTATCAGCGAGAATAAAAGGTACCTATTCATTAGTATGGGGAGAATGCATTCGCGAAATTAGAACGGATCTTTTCTGTCAATTCATCTTCAACCGCAGCCGAATGTGTTAGGTATTCTGTTGCAAGATTAATAGGACGAAGCTGGTTCTCAAAGAATTCCTGGAAATCAAAACGCAATTTAACCTCATACTTTTTGTCCGCAACCTGTGATGGCGAAACGGTCATTGACTGGTTCGGCGTGAAAAAATCATCACCTGCAATGTGATAGGAGAACGACCAATTACAATTGGTATTTGCATCAACAAGCGTATCTGCTTTTCCTTCTATCTTAATGAAAATGTATCCCGAACTCCATGTCCAATGCATATCATTGGCATTTGTTGCATATAACCAGCTTGTAGTTGGTGCCAATGTAGGATCGGCGTGATTTGCGGTAGAATTAACCCCAATTCCGTAAGTTAACGCTGAACCAACAGAAAACTCACCTTTTTTCGTGAACCAGGAAGTTCCTCTTTCTTCCCAATCGAACAAGGAATGACCAATCATTTGCGTTTCTCCAAGTTTTACGTCTTCAAAATAAAACTCAAGTGCTGTGATTTTAAACTTCACGCCATTGGAAAGCGAATAAACCTCACCAATGCTCAGGTCCGTTCCTCCATAAGAAGGAATAATCTTACCCTCAACGGTAACTTCGTTAGATTCCGGAACAACTTCTTCCGGTTTGCACGAAATAGTTATCAATAAACCTGAAACAGCTAAAAGGAAAGTTGGAAATAAGTATTTCATTTTCATACCCGTAAATTTACGAAAAGCAAGGGGCATTCAAAAAATAATTTTGAGGATTCTTGCATTTCTATTGACCAAACAGCAAAATTTCAAATCCAATGGAGTCTTTTTTCCACTTTGTGATGAGCCTTCGCCCATAAAACCATAAATTCGGGTATGGATTTGAACAAGCCCTTACAGATTCGAGATGCATCGGCCGGAAGTGGAAAAACCTATTCGCTGGTTCAGCATTATCTGAAGTTACTGCTGCAGGAAAATGAGCAACGCGCTGAATTGGGACAGATCATAGCCATGACTTTTACAAACAAAGCTGCCCTGGAAATGAAAACCAGGATTTTGGAAGACCTGGGGAAACTTTCAGGAAACCAACCTGAACACAAGAAGTTCCTTGAAGAAACCGCTGGGTTCGTTGGCATTCCAGCAGAGAACATCAAACAGAACAGTAAACTCGTTCTGAGAAAACTGCTCCATCAATACGAAGAGTTCAATGTAATGACCATTGATAAGTTCAATCTTCGCCTGATCAAAACCTTTAGCCGCGACTTGAACCTGCCTGAGCAATTCGACATTCTGATCCAGAAAAACGAATTGTTGGAGCGTTGTTTGAATGAACTCCTTCTGCAGGTTGATGCGAAGGAAAAAACAGAGCTCCAACGTTTGGCTATTAATTTCGGGAAAGAAAAACTGTATGAGGAAGGCAGCTGGAACATAAAACAAGAACTCAAGAAGAAAAGCAAATACATCCTCAGCGAAAAAGAACTGGGTCTTGTTGATGACTTGGTAAAAACCGAGCAAAGCCAAGAAGACGAAGGAAAATTACGTGAGAAATACAAGGCGAAACTCCAGGAATATTATCAAATTGGAAAAGCAATTCCGGAGGCATACGCCCAATCGGGTTTTACCATGAATGAGCTGGCCGGAAAATCGAACCTGGAAAAGGCCCTTTTGAAATTCAATTCAATTGATGAGATCGGAATTAACGATGGTTTGCTTGATCTTACGGATGCAGCCACAGCAAATCTCGAAAAAACTGCGGAAACAATTGATTTTTCTTCGGTAACGAACGCTTATGCAAAATACAAACGTTGGCTGAACGAAAACGGAAAAGAGCTTACGGAATTGCACCTGATCCAAAAACAGCTGACTTCTACCAAAATGCTGCGTGAGTTTGCCGTTTACGTAAACAATCTTCGAAAACGCGAGGCTACTATTTTGGTTGCTGAATTCAATCAATTGGTTTCCGAGTTGGTGAAAAATGAAGAAGCTCCTTTCATCTACGAACGATTAGGAAATAAATTCAAGCATTTCTTTCTTGATGAATTCCAGGACACCTCGTTCCTTCAATGGCAAAACTTGATTCCGCTGGTGCACGAATCCATTTCGCACAACCAGTTCAATTTTGTAGTGGGTGATCCGAAACAGAGTATTTACCGCTTTAAAAACGGAATTGCAGATCAATTCATCGAACTTCCGGGAATTTACAATCCGGAAAATGAACCGTCTATTGCTTTGAAGTCGCAGTACTTTAATCTGCAGGGGAACAAAAGCAGCCTAAACGACAACTGGCGTTCAGCAAAGGAAATTGTACATTTTAACAATGCTTTTTTCCTGAAATTAAAAGAATTGCTGCCTGAAAACGGAAAACGTTTTTTCAGCTCAGTTGAGCAAAATCCCAAGGGCAAGGACGGCGGATACGTGAAGATCGAATTTTCTCCATCAAACAAGGAAACCAATGCCGACGAAAACCAGGAAGATGAAGACTCCACAACCAATCAGCGCAAATGCATTGAATACGTAAAAGAAGCCATTGCCGACGGCTATTCTCCAGGCGATATTTGTGTATTGGCATTGAAATCTAAAGCCTGTCTTGAAATGGCTACTGCCTTGAAGAAAGAAGGTTTCCAGGTAGTCTCAGCCGATTCGCTTTCGGTAAACGCAGAAGCAACGGTGAGAATGCTGATCCATTTTTTAGGTTGGCGTTTACGGCCGACTGATCAGAAGAAAGCAGCACTTTTTGCTTATCATTACTTCGATTTTATATTTCCCGATAAAGGTTTCTCCAACTACATTCAATGTTTCAGCACTGAAACAACATTCTTCTCTATCGAAAAATTCTATGAGCTTTCAGGAATTCCGGAAAAGTCGTGGATGAACCCTTTTACCTCAATTTATTCCTGCCTTGAAGAAATTCTCGACCTGGTAAATATTGATAAAACCAGGAATGTGTATGTCAAACAGCTAATGGATCTTGCTTTCGATTACGATAAACGTAACGGACCGAATCTACAGGATTTCCTTTCATTTTATAAAGACAAAGGGAAAGACACCAATGTGCAAATCGCAGAAAATGACCAGGCGATCAAGATCATGACTGCACATAAGTCGAAAGGTTTGGAATTTCCTGTGGTTATTATCCCTATTCTCGACAATGCTTCAAAACGAACATCAGAGTTGCTTTGCAAGAATGATGATTACTTCTTCGAAGTCACCGCTTCTGACAAAACCATTGGAAAAGGAATTAGCGTAACGGAAATTCAGAAAGAGCTCGAAGATCAGTTGATGGACGCTGTGAACCTGCTTTACGTTCAGTTTACTCGTGCCATAGACCGGCTTTATGTTTACAACGAATATAAAGTGGTAAAGAAAGAAACACCGCTCGACAAGAAAACGGTTATACCTTTTGATAAGGCAGTAAAATCTCTCATTGAATCGTTTGAAAACGCAGAAGTTTCTGAAAACAGCATCTTACTGGAGTACGGCAAAAAACCCGAGATTTCGAAAAAGAAAAAAGATGATGCGAGATATTACCCCATCGAATCATTAGAGGGTAAGTTGTGGTTTCCTGAAATTAGTTTACGCGAAAAATTCGAGAAGGAAACAGAAGGATATACCGAACAGATCAGGCTGGGAAAGCAATTTCACTGGATTATGGAAAGATCTGCAAACTATACAGATTCACTTATTCAGCTGGAAGAAGGACTTATCAATGGTTTTTGTGAAGTCAAACACGAGGTTTTACTGAAAGAAATGCTTTCGAACTTCTATAATCACGAGTTGTCAAAAGCCATCCTGGAAAACGGGATTTCCTTAAACGAAAGGACTTTGATCGTTGACGAAATGAAAAGGCTTCGTCCGGACAAGATTGTTCAGCTGAACGACAAATTCGTGATCATTGATTTTAAAACCGGCGAAGAACTTCCGAAACACCATGCCCAGGTTCAGGAATACGCTTCCATTCTAAGAAAAATGGGAAGAACTGAGATTGAAGGGTATTTGTACTACAGTAACCGATCGGAATACAGAAAGGTAGCTATTTAGTTTCCGGTTGTAGAATAATATGTAGTGGTTGAGTTATTAGCTATTTCGCTTTCCGAGAACTTACCCAGGTATACAATGGTAATATTGCAATTTCACCGACCTCGGTAATATACCATGGTAAGTAATGGTAATATTGCAATTTTACCACAATCAAGAGAGAAATTTATCAGACATTTAAAAACTACATTGCAATTCTGCCACGAATTTCAAATCGAAAAAACTACCATATTCTCGAAGAATTATTTCCCCTCTTTCTTAAAGAACCGGACAATCCCCTGGTTTCGAACAATCAACGATTCCTTGTCCATATCTTCGATAATAAAATCATCCTTGCGGGTGGGATCATTCTCATCATACCTGATGTACAATTCTGTTCCACTCTTGCTTACGAGGTAATTTCCCTGTGTAATCAGGTTCGAACTGTCCGTTTCACACGGTAGATATGTTTTCCCATCAGCTTTTCCACCGGAAAAAACGATATAGACATCGGAGAAATAAGAATATGACCCGTTTGGATTTAGCTGTTTTTCAAGCGTCCACTTCCCTTCCAGTCGGTTTACAACAATTCTTTTGTTCACACAAGCACTTAGAATTGCAATCAGGAGGAGAGAAGAAAGAAGTTTCATTTTTTAGATCGTCATGATGTCTTTTTCCTTGGCATCAACCAGGTCATCAATCTTTTTAATAAAACTATTTGTAATATTCTGAATCTCGTTTTCAGCGTCTTTGATAGAATCTTCAGACAAACCTTCGTTTTTTAAATCCTTTACGAGGTCTAATGAATCTTTCCGGTTATTACGAACTCCAACTTTAGCATGTTCGCCCTCAGCTTTTGCGCGTTTAACCAGTTCTTTACGACGTTCCTCAGTAAGTGCCGGAACCTGAATAATCAATTGTTCACCATTACTTTGAGGATTCAAACCAAGGTTTGCGTTCATTATTCCTTTTGCAATCTCATTAAGCATGTTTTTCTCCCAAGCCTGAACAGTCAACGTTCTTGCATCCATAGTTGCGATATTCGCCACTTGTTGGATAGGAGTTGGAGAACCGTAATAATCTACCATCACACCCTGAAGCATAGAAGGTGTAGCTTTTCCTGCACGAACTTTTACCAATTCGTTTTCAAGGTGAGTCAATGATTTGGAATTCGAAGCTTTGAATTCGTCGTAAATTAATTGAAGTTCTTCAGTCATTGCTTAATTTATTCTTAGTTTCTTACTATAGTTCCTACTTGTTCGCCCTGCATTAAACGTTTCAGGTTACCAGGAGTATCCATATCGAACACGATGATAGGCAAATCGTTTTCCATACAAAGTGTGAATGCGGTCATATCCATTACTTTCAATCCTCTGCCGTAAGCATCATCGAAAGAGATCACATCGAATTTTGTTGCAGAAGGATCCTTTTCAGGATCTGCGGTATAAATTCCGTCAACACGTGTTCCTTTCAGAATCACATCAGCATTGATCTCAATTGCTCTTAATGAAGCCGCAGAATCTGTGGTAAAGAATGGATTTCCGGTTCCTGCGCCAAAGATCACAACTCTTCCTTTCTCAAGGTGACGAACTGCTCTTCTTCTAACATAAGGTTCGGAAATTTCTTTCATTTCAATGGCAGATTGAAGGCGTGTCTGCATTCCTGCAGATTCCAAAGCCGCCTGAAGCGCCATGGAATTAATCATCGTAGCCAGCATTCCCATGTAATCACCATGTGTTCTGTCCATTCCACCTTCTTCGGCCTGAACACCGCGGAAGATATTTCCACCTCCGATCACAATCGCAACTTCAACTCCAAGACTATGAATTTCTTTGATCTGCTCGGCATAAACGCTAAGTCGCTGGTTATCAATTCCGAATTGTTTATCACCCATTAGTGATTCACCGCTTAACTTCAGCAAAATGCGCTTGTACTTCATAAAGGATTGTAAGATGTTGCGCAAATATAGTGTGAATGATCCAAATTAAAATAATATCGATCGAATTTCCCGTGATCTGAAACCACAATTTTCTAACAGAATTTCTAACTTAGCCTCGAATCCGAACTTAACTGAAATGAGTAAAATCGATCTTGAAGTCGTCAAAGGGCGAATTCCTAAAGAATACAGAAGGCACATAAATGATGTAGAGAAGTGGCGTTTCTACGAAAAGAAATCTGTTGAGGAAATCGATGAGAAATTACGCGAAAAAGGTATCGAAAGAACAGTGATTGATGATCTTATTGAATACTCCCGCTTTTTTACGTGGAGCAATTAAGAAAAAAGGCTTTGCGCAAGTGTTTGTGGGGAGGATTGTTAATTCTTGGCGGACTACTCATTTTAGCCGGTATTTTTTGCACCAAGTGTCAGCGGAAACAGGATGCCACTGCCGCGTATAGTTCTGTATTTTTCCATTGCTTCCATACCGGCAGGAATCTTTATGCTAATTCATGGAATATATCTGAATCTTCGTTTAAAGAACATGCAAGACACGGTAAAAATTGCAGAGATCAGTAAAATACTGAATGAATAATTATTTTTGGATCCACTTAACACAACACATCAAATAGCAACACTTATGGAAATACAACCTGAAACAAAACCATCTGCCACATCGGCAATTAGCCAGGAAGACGTAAAAAGAGCTGCATCATTAATGCTTGAAGCGGACTACACAGTAGAAGAAACCATTCAAAGTTTTGTAAAACGCGGTTATTCCGAAGCTGACGCAACAATGATAGTTGCTTACGCCAGCCAGGTAAAACAAACAGTTCAGAAAAAGAACAGCGGATCCGGTGTTACACACATCGTAATCGGAAGTATTGCACTTTTGGTTGGAATTGGATTAACCGTTGCAGATATCGGCTACATTTTTTACGGAGCAATTGTTTTCGGGATCATCAAGATCGTTCAGGGGATTATTGCTTTGAATGATTGATTTTTTTTTGAAGGTCAAAAGACACAGATGCGATTTATCGTGTCTTTACAAAAAAAAATCCCGTTCCGGATAAAGCGAAACGGGATTTTTAATATTAGAATCTCTTGACTTGTCAGCCTTGAACCGATTAGCTCAAAGAGAAACGCTTGAATTCTGTTACAGTTAAACCGTTCTCAGTTGAATCCAAGAATTGTTCAACAGTCAATTTGTTATCACGGATGAACTCCTGGCTCAACAATGTGTTTTCTTTGAAGAATTTAGCCAAACGACCTTGAGCAATTTTCTCAGCCATTTCAGCCGGTTTACCTTCCTGGATAGCCAATTCTTTACCAACTTCGATCTCACGCTCGATTGTACGTGCGTCAACTCCGTCTTTGTTCAAAGCGATTGGGTTCATTGCAGCAACCTGCATAGCTACCTGGCGACCAGCTTCAGCAACTTCTTCACCTCCTTTGTTCAAAGCAACCAAAGTTGCCAATTGGTTTCCTGGGTGGTTGTAAGCAACAACAGTGTCACCTTTAACAACAGCGTATCCTGAAAGATCCAATTTCTCACCGATCACACCAACTTGCTCAGTGATTTTCTCTTCAACAGTCAATTTGTCATCGTACTTCAATCCTTTCAACTCTTCAGAAGAAGCAGGAAGGTTGTTAAGAGCGATATCCATCAACGACTGAACGAAGTTACGGTAAGTATCATTTTTAGCTACGAAGTCAGTTTCACAGTTCAATGTCAATAAAACACCTACTTTGTTATCTGTAGTTGTTTGAGCAAAGATCAATCCTTCTGAAGCTTCGTTCTCACCTCTTTTCGCAGCAACTTTTTGTCCTTTTTTACGCAATACGTCTACAGCAGCTTCGAAATCTCCGTTAGCTTCAACCAATGCGTTTTTACAATCCATCATACCAGCACCTGTTTGCTGGCGCAATTTGTTTACATCTGATGCAGTAATTGCCATTTTTTTATAGATTTTAGACTAGAAGACTAAAGACTGAAGACAAAGGACCCTGAATAGGGTCTTTTGTCTTTCGTCTCAAAGTCTTTCATCTTTGTTATTAATCGTTTGTTTCTTCAGTTGCTGTTACTTCTTCAGCAGCCTCGTCTTTGTCTTTAGCAGCTCCGGTAGACTTACGATCTTCCAAACCTTCTTTGATAGCTCCACAGATAGCATCCAGGATCAAAGAGATTGATTTTGTTGCATCGTCGTTAGCCGGAATTGGGAAATCAACCAAACGTGGATCAGAGTTCGTATCAACGATAGCGAAAGTTGGAACGTTCAAACGTTTTGCTTCAGCCAAAGCGATATGCTCATGACCAATGTCAATAATAAACAAGGCAGCAGGCACACGACCCAACTGGGCAATACCACCTAACACTTTATCCATTTTATCACGGTCACGGCTCAACGTCAAACGCTCTTTTTTAGTGATGCTG
>Ga0307408_100001071_pt1 | contig 20986 bp, 18 predicted proteins | sample 322Cmetagenome_FD_202116 | JGI IMG/M metagenome (GOLD analysis project Ga0307408, IMG submission 202116) | Maize rhizosphere microbial communities from greenhouse at UC Davis, California, United States - 322HYB-C-3 | ecosystem: Host-associated > Plants > Roots > Rhizosphere > Soil | place... | reverse complement strand
ACTGGGGATCGACATTTCCGGCCTGGACGCTGTCCTGGTGGCGGGCTGGCCCGGCACCCGGGCCTCCCTGTTCCAGCAGATCGGGCGTGCCGGCAGGGCCGGCCAGGAGGCCATCGCCGCCTTTGTGGCCAGCGACGATCCCCTGGACACCTTCCTGGTGAACCACCCGGAAGCGATTTTCGATGTGTCCGTGGAGGCCACGGTCTTTGATCCCTCCAATCCCTATGTGCTGGGCCCGCACCTCTGCGCTGCGGCTGCCGAACTCCCCCTTGGTCCCGGCGAACTGGACCTTTTCGGCGGAACGGCAGAGGCGCTCCTGGACAAGCTCGTGGCGCAGGGCTACCTCCGCCGCAGGCCCGCGGGCTGGTTCTGGACCCACGCCCAGAGCGCCGCGGCGATGGTCAACCTGCGGGCCGACGGCGGCGGGCCGTTGAGCATCGTGGACGCGGACACCGGTTCCCTGCTGGGCACCATGGACTCGCCGCAGACCCACTACCAGGCGCACAACGGCGCGGTCTACATCCACCAGGGCGACAGCTACGTGGTGGAGGACCTGAACGAGGAGGACCACTGCGTGGTGGTGCGCCGGGCCAACCCGGACTACTACACCACTGCCCGGGACGTCACCCAGATCGAGGTGCTGGAGACCCGGCGCAACATGCAGTGGGGTGACATCACGGTCCATTTCGGCGACGTCAAGGTCACCACGCAGGTGGTGTCCTTCCAGCGCAAGGCCCTGATTTCAAACGAGATCCTGGGCGAGGAACCACTGGACCTCGGAGCCCGGGACCTCTTCACCAAGGCCGTGTGGTTCGTGGTGGACAACAGGTCGCTCACAGCCGCCGGCCTCATCGAAGCCCAGTTCCCCGGCGCGCTGCACGCCGCCGAGCACGCCGCGATCGGGCTCCTGCCGCTGGTGGCGTCGAGCGACCGGTGGGACATCGGGGGCGTCTCCACTGCCCTGCACGCCGACACCGGGGTGCCCACCATTTTTGTCTATGACGGCCACCCCGGCGGGGCCGGCTTTGCCGAACGGGGTTTCGACAAGGCAAAGGTGTGGCTGGCGGCCACCCGGGATGCGATCAAGGCCTGCGAGTGCGACTCCGGCTGTCCGTCCTGCGTGCAGTCCCCCAAGTGCGGAAACAAGAACAACCCTTTGGACAAGGACGCCGCCGTCACGCTGCTGGACGTTCTGCTGAGGGACGCCACGGAACACCCGGATATCACTGAGCGGCCGGACGTCACCGGACAGCCGGACGTCACAGGACAGCGGGCGGCTGCAGGGCAACAAGAAGCCATCGGGGAGCAGGGCATCGGCGAACCAAGCGCCGGCTCACGGCGCGCCTAGGGAACTCCACCGGGTGGAGGCCCTGCCCGGGCATGGCCGTTGGCCGGACCCAATACGGACCCGTTTAGCCGTGTTCGGACCTCGAGTGTCTGGCCAGGCCCCGCCACGCAACTGACCACCACCGCCGAGTGGCGGGCAGCCACCGCTGCTGCCACTGCACAGGGCTGGCCGTCGGCGAGGCCGCGGAGCGCATCGGCGCCCGCCAGGGCAGCGAGGTCGGCAGCCGAAGCTGCCCTGGTGGCCAGTACCGCCGACTGGGCCAGCAGCATCACCATGGCCGCGATGAGCAGGACCACCAGCGCCAGGCCGGCGGCAAGAACCGTGCCGGAGCCCCGCTCGGCCTGGTCGCCAGGTGGTGGAGCCAGCGGAGCAATGAGGCCGCTGCCGGGCCGCCCGGAGGCACTCCGGCAGCCAGGCACGGGTCCGCTGCGCCGCTGAACTCTGATCATCTGTTGCCCCTCCCGTCCGTCAGCCCGCCGGCCGTGGCTGCCGCGGGCGCTTCGCTGCGGGTGGTGGCGCGGGCCGTCAGAATCCAAGGAATCGAGGAGCCCAGCGGCCCGCCCACGCGGTCCGTGACCGTGATGCTGTACCAGCCGCCTTCCGCTGCGACCGTAGCTGCTGCAGTGCCGCCGGCCAGTGTCCTGACGGTTCTCTCGACCCTGGCGGGATCCTCGCCCCTCGCCAGGGCCCGCGCACCGGCCCGCGCCCCCTCCTCGATCCGCAACTGGGTTGCCCCGGCCGCAGCCCCCGCCAGCAGCATGGCCAATAGGGCAAGCACCGCGGGAAGCACCACGGCGAACTCGGCGGTGACCGCGCCGCGTGCCGCGTTCGACGTGCCGCTTCCGCGTCCGGGTCCAGCATTCCGGCGTCCCGTCAGGCCGGCGCCCCGGCCTAGCCGGCCGAAGGGAACGGTCCGGGGTGTACGGCGCTGGAGCGCGGCCGGTGCAGCGGTCACGGCAGTGCCAGTGCGGTGCGGATCAGGGTCAGCAGGAAGCCGCGGACCTCGTCGCTGCGGAGGATGAAGACAAGGAGGCCGGCCAATCCAACCGCAGCAAGGGTGGCGATGGCGTATTCGGCGGTGGCCATGCCTGCCTCCGAACCCATCAGCCGGACAGTGCGGCTGTGCTTTTGGGCCAGGCGTGCACCCGGGTAGAGCTCCACAACGTTGGCCGGCAGCGTGCTGCCGGTGGTCGTCCCTGCTTTGCCGGACCAGTTGTGTTCCCGGCCCGGAGCGGCCGGGCGGGACAGCGCCGGGCGGGACAGCGCCGGGCTGGACGGCGCCGGGCGGGCCGGTCCGGCGTAGTAACTGCGGTGGTGGTTCATGGACATGTGGTGTTTCCTTTCGTGGGGCCGGTGATGTTGCCGGCTGTCTTGACTCTTCCGGTCCCCAACAGGACCGGTAAGTGCGCGGGTGGCCTAAGTGGAAAAGGCCGGTTTCCGGGCCGGTGTGGAGGAAAGGACGTGGCTAACTGCCGGAGGGCACCAGGGCCAGCAAGACGGGAACCACGCCCAGGCAGATGAAGGCCGGAAGCGAGCAGAGGCCCAGCGGGACCACGAGTTTTACGCCCAACGAGGCGGCGCGCTTCTCTGCTGCCCGGAATCTCTCCCGGCGCAGCCTTGCGGCCTGGGCATAGAGGATGGCCGACGACGGCGCGCCGGTCAGGGCCGCGAAGCCGAGGGCGTCGCGCAATTCCAGGATCTCGGGGAGCCGGACGGCTGAGCTGCGCCAGGCGGTCTCCCAGTCGGCGCCGATGGACAGGGCGGAGACCACCGGTCGGAGCGCCGCGCGGTACCGGATTGAGGCCGAGGCTGCCACGAGTTCCAGTGACCGCCCGATGCCGGAGCCTGCGTCCAGCATCGCCGCCACCAGTTCGAGCATCATGGCGGTATCACGCAGGCCCGTCCCACCCCGTGTGCGTGTGGTTTCTCCTTGACCCGCGGACAGGGCAGCCGGGTCCGGTCCGGTGATGCGCAGGTGACGAAGCCGTTTCCTCGCCGTCCACCTGCCGGAGCAGATGAGGCAGGCGGCACCTGCAAGTGCCAGGAAGACGGCGGCGGCCAGCGGGCCGTTTCCGCTCATGGCACTCCCGCCCCGGCGGCGGCCGACACCAGGCGCGCCGACCACACCCGGCCGGCGGCAGTGAGCACTAGTCCGGCTGCCAGCGCTGCCAGGCCCAGGGGTGTTCCCAGCAGAACGGCAACTGGATCCACACCCAGCGCCACTCCCAGTCCCAACCCCATCAGCGGCAGCCAGGTCAGCAGGGTGACGGTGGCCTTCGGCCCTGCCAGTGCCGTCTGCCGGGCAGCATCGGCGTCATCCTCCACTTCAAGCTGGGCCGCAAATCGGATGAGCACATCGGCGAGGGGGCATCCGCTGGCTTCCGCGATGTCGAGGCAGGCCGCCAGCTCGGACCAGATCCGTGCTTCGCGGTTCCGGACCGCCGGCGTCGCATCCAATGTCCTGCGGATTGCCTCGGATACGGGCGTCCCGCCTGCTGCTGCAGCCCTGGCAGAGGCAAGCACTGCCACGGAACCCGCCGACAATCCGGCGCCGGGCCGGCCTTCCGGCCGGCTGGCGGCAGAGCGGCTGGCGGCAGAGCGGCTGGCGACTGAATTCCCGTTCGGGGACCGCGCGGGGTGCAGCCGGAACGGATTGGCCGGAGAGTGCCCCGGGTGACCGCCGCCTTCCGCCCCGTACAGTACCCACAGTTCGTCCCACAGCCGGCCGGGAGTCCGGCCGCCTTTCAACAGGGCTGCGAGTTGCTGGATCACCAGGGTCAGGGCCGCTGCTGCGGGCATGCTTCCTCTTCCTGCCGAACCTCGCCGCTTCCGCCCAATCCATGGCCGGGTCAGTCCAGCCCCGGGGAAAGGGACAGCCCGGCTGTGTCCTGCCGCACGGCGCAGCCTGGCCGGTGCCCCGTGTGGCGGCTTCAGCAGCAGGACGGCTGCAAGGACGAGGACGGCGGCCAGGAGCAGGATCATCACGGCTCCCCCGCCTGGACACCCAGGCGCGCGGCGAGCGCCGGCCACGCGGGACCGGGCACGCCGGCGGCGGCTTCGAGCGCGGGAACGACCGCCAGCCCGTCCGGGCCGTCGCCAATGATGCCGATACAGGAGACTTCCCGTCCCCTGGAAGTCCGCTCAACGTGGATGACGACGTCAAGGGCACTTGCTGCCTGGAGCCTCACTGCATCCGGGCCCAGTCCGGCGAGGGCGCCGAGCGCCGTCAGCCGTGCAGGCACTGCGGTTGCAGTGTTCGCATGGATGGTGCCGCCCCCGCCGCTGTGACCGGTGTTCATTGCCGTGAGGAGCTCGCGTACCTCCGCCCCGCGGCACTCGCCGACCACCAGCCGGTCCGGGCGCATGCGCAGTGCCTGCCGAACCAGTTCGCCGAGGTCCACCTCGCCACCGCCTTCCAGGTTTCCGTGCCGCGACTCGAGCGACACCACGTGCGGATGGCGTGGATTGAGTTCGGCCGCATCCTCGATCAGGACCAGCCTCTCCTCCGGCCGGCACAGCCCCAGCAGGGTCGACAGCAGGGTGGTCTTGCCCGATCCGGTGGCACCGCTGATCAGGAAGCTCAACCTGTGCTCCACCACTTTTTCGAGGACATCCTGCAGCCGCGGACTGAACATTCCGGCCGCGCCAAGTTCGGCCATGGTGAAGACCCGTTCCCGTCGGATCCGGACGCTGATCAGGGTCCCTGCTGTGGAGACCGGAGGGAGGACGGCGTGGACGCGGTAGCCCCCGGCCAGGCGCACATCCACGCAGGGTGAGCCGTCGTCCAGCCGCCGTCCGCCGGCTGCCACCAGCCTGCAGGCCAGTGCCCTTAGCTGGGATTCGCTGTCGAAAACGATGGCCGTGCGCTCGATGCCCCGGCCCCGGTCCACCCACACGGAATCCGGCGCATTCACGAAGATGTCCGTGGTGGCCGGATCCCGCGTGAGTTCCTGAAGCGGACCCAGGCCGTTCAGCTCCGCACTGATCCGTTCGGCCGCGGCCAGGGCGCCGGCGGTGCCCAGGAGCTTTCCGGTGGCCTGCACGGCGGCTGCCACCCGCGACGGCGTGACCGCACCTGCCTCGGCCATCATCGATTCGCGCACGGATTCCAGCAGCCCGGCGTCGACCCGGCGCCGGCTGTCCTGTCCGCGGTTGTCGCGCCGCCGGGCAGGCACCGCGGCCGGCGGCGCTGCCGGATATCCGGCCGGGTCCGGTCCGGGCACGACCGGGCCAGGCACCAGCGGCCCGGGCACCAGCGGACCGAGGTGCTGCCTCATACGAGTTCCTCCACAAACATGTCATCACCCAGTGCGTCCAGGACGGATGCGGCGAAGCGCCGGATGCTGCGCCGCTTGCCCAGGTCAAGGAGCCTGCCCGCTTCGACGGCGGCGGCCACCCCGCGCAGTTCCGGCACCCGTCCCTGGACGGGAAGCCCGATGGCGTCGGCGAGCAGTGGACCGTCCAGCGCGGAACCGGGCTTCCCGCGGACCATGAGGGCAGCCTCCACCGGCGGGAACTCCTGGAGCAGCCGCGCCGCCGCCACGGCAGCTTTGAGCTGCGCGGGAACCACCACCAAGATCCGGTCGCAATCCCACGTGAAGGCCTGGAGCGGCTCTGTCCGCCGGCCGATATCCACCACCACCAGTTCGTAGCCCCGCCGGGCAGCGTCCAGTACACCCACCGTGGTGGACGCAGCTACCGGAACGGGCTGGTCCCTGCTGGCGGGCCATGACAGGAAGGAGAACCCACCTGCCACGGGCAGGGAGTCCGAAAGCTGCACGGGGTCGATGCTGCCCCGGGCATCGGACAGGTCCGGCCAGCGCAGGCCCGGGTGTTCCTCGGCAGCGAGGGCGAGCTCCACTCCTCCACCCCAGGGATCTCCGTCCACCAGCAGCACGCGGACCCCCAGGCCGGCGGCGGCCTGCGCGATCCAGACGGCGGCCGTGGTGGCTCCGGCGCCGCCGCACCCGCCCGTCACGCCGAGCACCAGTCCGCCGGGAGCAGGCGAACGAGACCTGCTGAGATGGTCGGCCAGCCACGCCGCGGCGTCCGGAAGCACCGCCACCCGTTCAGCGCCCAGGGCTGCGGCGAGGTGCCACAGGCTGTCGCCTTCGCCGTCAAGCCCCACCAGCACTGCGGGCGCCCGGCGCCGCGGCGGGAGTTCGCGGATATCGCTGCCCACCAGGACCGCGCCCGCCCCTTCCCAGTACCGGCCGCTTTCGGCGGCGTCGGCAACGACGCGCAGGTGCGCGCCGGCGGCCGCCACGATACGCTCCACCTCGGACCGGAGGAGCGCGGACGACGTCACCAGGAGCACCTCGTCAGCACCGGCCGGCAGCCATGCTCCGGCGGCGTCGTTTCCCGGGCCGGTTCCAGTACCTGCGCCCCCGGCCGCCACCTCGCCGGAGGACCGCGCGGAACCGCCGGCACTGCCTGGATCGGCGTGGGAAGGGGTCAACTGGTGCCTGCTCATGGAGCCACTCTCCACCGGCGGCGGGAAGCAGGTAAGGCACCGCGGCCGCTATGTGGAAAAGCCGGGCCGGATGGTGCCCGCACCGGACCAGCCCATGGATCAGGGCACAATTGGAGCATGTACCTGCTGCTCGCCGCCCACCGCCACGGCGCGGCCCTTCAGGAACTGACCCAGGCGGGCGGGCCCCAGCCGGCCAACCCCGAACGGCGCATCATCGCCCGGGAAGACCTTGCCGCCGTCGTGCGTCGGCTTGAAAATGACCGAAAGGGCGGTCAACCGCCGCGCTGGATCTGGCACCGCACGCAGGACTGGTACCCCGGCCTGCTGGCGTCCGGCGTGGAACTGGAGCGCTGCTACGACCTCACTCTCTGCGGAAATATCCTCGCCTTCTCCCAGTTCACCGCCCATACGGAGTACGCCCGCTCGGCGGACAGGACCCCGGCCGAGGACCCGGTCCTCCCGCCCAAAACTCTCCTGCCGCCCCGCCCTCCGGCGGACCAGGGCGCCCTGTTCGATGAGCCGGACACGGCGCCAACACCCCGGCACACTCCCGCTGGGCTCCGCACCGAGTACGCCGCGCAGCAGGCTGCCCTCGCCGCGGTGGGCCCGGAGGGAAACCAGCGCAACCGGCTTCAGCTGCTGCTCGCCGCAGAGTCCGCCGCCGCGATGATCGCCGCCGAAATGCAGCACGCCGGCGTTCCCTGGCGCGAGGACCTGCACGAAAAGATCCTCGCCGACCATCTCGGGCCGCGCCCGCCGTTAGGCCACCGCCCGGCCCGGCTGGAGGCCCTGGCTGCTGAACTGCGGAACCTGCTGAACGCGCCCGCCCTGAACCCGGACTCCCCGCAGGACCTGATCCGTGCCCTGCACCGCAACGGCATCGAGGTGAAAAGCACCCGCAAGTGGGAGCTGCGGGAGTCCGGCCATCCGGCCATAGAGCCCCTGCTGGAGTACAAGAAACTCTCCCGGCTCCACACCGCCAACGGCTGGGCCTGGCTTGATGCCTGGGTGGCGGGCGGCAGGTTCCGGCCCGAGTATGTGGTGGGCGGCGTGGTCTCCGGGCGCTGGGCGTCGCGCGGCGGCGGTGCCCTGCAGATCCCGCGCCAGGTCCGCGGCGCCGTGCATGCCGATCCAGGCCACAAACTGATCGTGGCGGACGCGTCCCAGCTGGAGCCCCGTGTCCTGGTGGCGCTGGCGCAGGACTCCGTGATGGCCGAGGCCGCGCGCGACCAGGACCTGTACGCAGCCATCGCCGCCAAGGGCTTCGGCGGCGACCGCGCGAAGGCGAAGATGGCCCTGCTCGGCGCCATGTACGGGGCCACCTCGGGGGAAGCCGGCAGGCTTATGCCCCAGCTGGCCCGGACGTATCCGCGCGCCGTGGACTTCGTGGAACGTGCGGCGCGGACCGGGGAAACCGGCGGAACGGTCACCACCAGGCTGGGCCGCAGCAGCCCGCCGCCGTCGGAGCGCTGGTTCCACAGCCAGCGGTCCACCACCGCCGGGGAGCAGCGGCGCGCGGAATCCATTGCCAGGTCGCGGGGCCGGTTCACCCGGAATTTCGTGGTCCAGGGCTCTGCCGCTGACTGGGCGGCCTGCTGGCTCGCGGAATTACGACGCCGGCTGCGCGGCCTCCGCGCGGACGGTACCCCGGGTGCCGAACTGGTCTTCTTCCTCCATGACGAAGTGATGGTCCATGCTCCTGTGGAGCGGGTGGCTGCCTGCACCAAGGCCATCGAGGACGCTGCCAACGCTGCCAAGGAACTGCTGTTCGGCCGCATCCCGGTGGAGTTTCCCGTCAGCATGGCCGTGGTGGACTCCTACGACCACGCCAAGTGAGGCAACCACAGATACCCATATGTCAGAGAATGTAACCTACCCGGCAGTAGCTCGACGGGCATCGTGACGGACGTTACAGTTCATAGCGGCGACTGAGGCAGACCGGTCGGGACGGCTGATGCAACGACGCATACCAGGGGAGGTCCGACATATGGCGGGCAGATTCGAAATTCATCGGGTAGGAGACGAGTCATACCGGCTGCGGCTCACAGACGCGGTAGGCAACATCGTTGCCGTGTCACCCAACTTCAAGTCGCTCAACATGCTGCTTGAGGGCATCAAGGCGATGCGGGAAAACGCGGCGACAGGCATCGTGGTGGACCTGAGGCAGCAACAGGCCTGAAGCACCACCCACCGGGCTCCCCGGCTTCTGCCGGGGACCCGCCACGACCGGGCAGCCGCGCTCAAAGGCGCGCGTGGCTTCCCTATTCTTTTGGATCCCTTTTAGACGGCCAGCCTGTGAAGGCGCGTGCGGTCCCACGGGACGGACCAGCCCAGCTGGTCGAAGAGCCCGCTCAGGACAATTCCGGTAAAGCCCCATACCAGGACACCGTTAACGGTGAATCCGGGGCTTTCGAACGTGCGCCCCGCCCGGTGCACCGTGGCCATGACGCGGTTGTCGGGATCCAGCAGATCCCGCACGGGCACCCGGAAGACCTGGGCTGACTCGGCGTAATCCACCACCCGGACCGGCGAGGGCGAGTGCCACCAGCCCAGCACCGGGGTCACCAGGAAGTTGCTGTGGGCCAGGCCGAGCTGCTGGAGCGTGCCCAGGACCTCGACGCCGTCTGCGTCGAGCCCGGTTTCCTCCTCGGCTTCGCGGAGGGCTGCCTCCACCGGTGACTCGCCGGCGTCGATGCTGCCGCCGGGAAAAGCGACCTGCCCCGGGTGGGAGCCCAGTGTGTGGGCCCGTTCCAGGAGCAGCACGTCGAGGTCGGCGGGGGCAAGCGGCTTGCCCGAGGCGGCGGGGACGTCATCCAGTGCGCCGAAAAGCATCAGCACCGCGGCTTTTCGCGCCAGGTCCTCGTCCACGGTGAGGGCTGCCCAACGGGGATCCGGGGTGGCGTCGAATCCGGATTCGGACCGGCGCACAAGTCGAATCAGGTCATCCCGGGCACTCACGGCGTCCTCTTCCGGGATGCCATCCTGATCTCCGCGGCCCGCTCCGTGTTGGCCAGCAGTTCAGCCAGCAGGGCCTCGCTGCCCGGCGCCAGCTCATATTTCAGGAGCTTGGCCGCCTTGGCCGGGTCAGTTTCCCCCAGGCCATAACTGGGACACCAGTTGGCCACCGGGCACGCCCCGCAGGCTGGTTTCCGGGAATGGCACACCCGGCGGCCGTGGAAGACCACCCGGTGCGAGAGCATGGTCCAGTCCCTCGGCTCGAACAGCTCGGCAACGTCGGCCTCGATCTGGACAGGATCCTCCGACTGGGTCCAGCCGAACCTGCGGGCCAGCCGGCCGAAGTGGGTATCCACCGTGATGCCCGGGATACCGAAGGCGTTTCCGAGCACCACGTTGGCGGTCTTGCGGCCCACGCCGGGCAGGGTGACCAGGTCCTCGATCCGGCCGGGCACAACGCCGTCGTACTCATCCACCAGCCGGGTGGCCAGCGCCAGGAGGTTCCGCGACTTCGCCCGGAAGAAGCCAGTGGGCTTGATGATTTCCTCGAGCGTGGCCGGGTCCGCCTCGGCCATGGCCCGCGCGTCAGGGTAGCGGGCAAAAAGCAGCGGCGTGATCTGGTTGACCGTGACGTCGGTGGTCTGGGCGGAAAGAACTGTGGCGACCAGCAGCTCAAACGGATTGGTGAAATCGAGCTCCGCGTGCGCGTAGGGATACTTCTCCGCCAGTGCCCTGTTGATGCGCCGTGCCCGCCGCTTCAGCGCGAGCAGCGACTCCGACGAAACCACCGGCATCCCGGCGGCCTGGCCGGCGGGTGCCGGCTTTCCGCCGGCGTTGGCGGCGCGGGGCACGGCCACGGGACCTAGCCGCGCTCGATGTTGCTGAGGTCCCGCAGGACGCCCAGCCGCCCGTCAGTGTGCTGGACCAGGAATTCGTGGCCGCGGTCTTCAAGGGCAAGGACCCAGCCGCCCGGCTCAATGATGAAGGCCGGCGCCCCGGTTCGCGGATCGTAGGCGGTGCGGTGCTGGGCGACGGCGAACCAGAACGCCTCGTGGATGGGCTGCTCATCCAGGTCGTCGTGCCGGCTGGACGGGTCCACTGTTGCCCCGATCGGTTCCTCGGAGCGGATCTGCTGGTGCACAGCCGTTGCTGCGGGCGGCTCCCACGTCTTCCGGGCCGCGGAGGCAGCAGCGCCGGACGCAACCGGCTGCGCACCGGCGTCGTGATGTCCGCCGGGCACACCGCCGGTGACGGACGACCCGGAACCGGCGGGCACCTGCCCGAACCGGGTCTCCTCGGCCGACGCCGCAGCGGGACGCACGACGTCGGCCGCCTGGGTGGGCGGACCAGCGTCGATGTCAGGAGCGTGGTCGGCGACTTCGGGAGCCGTGGACACGGGTGTGCCTGCCGTTGGGGCGCCTGCCGGTGCGTGACCGGTGGTAGGCACGGCCGCGGTGGCCGGGGAATGGTGTGCGGAAACAGACGGGACGGCGGCGGTGGCCGGCGCGTGGTCGGTTGACCGTGGCGGGACAGCCGAGGATCCGGCACCCGCGCCGCCGAAGAGCTTGCCGCTGGCGGCACCGAGCAGCTTCCCCGGGCCGGGCTTGGCAGCGGACTCCGGCCTGGGATCCTTGGGTGCACGCGGCTTCTGGACCGGGACAGCGGCTTCACGGGCCACCACGTGGGCCGGCGCTTCGACGCGGCCCTGGAAGTCACCCTTGAGATACGGCAGGAAGCGGCCCAGCACGGTTGCTGCGAAAAGGACCAGGGAGCCGATCAGGCCCACGAGCAGGCTGGGCACATAGGCGCCTGCGACGGACAGGAAGAAGAAGGCGACGGCGAAGCAGGCCACCACGGAGCCGAACTGGTCGATGGACAGGGAACCGATGCGGATCCTGGTGGCGGGCGCGAGCCGGCGCGCGGCGAAGAGGGCGCTGGCGATCAGGGGAAGGATGATCCCGAGCCCCAGGAAGAACAGGTTGTTCAGGTTCCACAGGTTGTACCGGCCGCCGAAGATGGGCAGCAGGGAGGCGATGAACAGGATGAGGGTGCCGGCGAAGACGGCCAGGTCCCGCACGGTGAACGGCCCCAGCACTGCCTGGTTGGCATCCTTGGAAAGGCTTGCGCGGCTGCCCTTGCCAGCGGCCGCCGGCTGCGGGCCGGCTCCGGTGGCGGGCCCTTCGGCACCGGCGGCTGCCGCGGTGTCGGGGCCTGTTTTCTGGCCGTAGCTCTGCTGGTTCATCTGTTCTCCTTAGCGTGGCGGTACCGGGGCGAGGCCCCGGTACCGTCCCGTCGTAACACCGGATCCGCTGCTGCCCCGCACTGGTAGCGCCCGGCCGCAGCGGCCCGAAGTGAAGTCACAATTCCATTTCAGCCTAGTCAACAGCCGGGCTGATCACTAGCTGAGGGGGGACGCCCGGGACGTTCGAAAGACCGTGCGGCAGACCATTCACCGCTTAATAAATGCCGCTCGCGGGCTGGCTTGTGACACGGCACACATACCGGCGCGGGCAAGCATTAGTCTTGATTCCGGAACAGCTCTTTGCGGTATGTCCGTGACGGGCCGGTGCCCGATGCCGTGTACGGGGCGGAGCCCGGCCGGCGGTCATGCCGCCAGCGAAGATCGATGAATGATGAGGTTCACATGTCCCAGGACACTTCAAGCTCCACGGCCACCGTTCCTGCCGGCCCCGCAGGACAGGAAGCCCAGCACGGTGACGCGTTCGAAAACCTGCTCCATGAGACGCGGACCTTCCCGCCGTCGCCGGAGTTCGCTGCCAACGCGGTTGTGACCGCTGGGGAGTACCGGGAGGCCGACGCCGACCGGCCGGCTTTCTGGGCGAAGCAGGCACGGGAGCTGCTCACCTGGAGCAAGGACTTCGACGAGGCGCTGGACTGGTCAAACCCGCCCTTCGCCAAATGGTTTGTGGGCGGGGAAGTCAACGCCGCGTACAACGCGCTGGACCGGCACGTCGAAGCGGGCCGGGGCGACAGGGTTGCCATCCACTTCGAGGGCGAGCCCGGCGACACCCGCTCCTACACCTATGCCGAGCTGACCGAGGAGGTCAAGAAGGCAGCGAACGCGTTCGAGTCCCTGGGCGTGGCCAAGGGCGACCGGGTGGCCGTGTACCTGCCGATGATCCCCGAGGCTGTCATCACCCTCCTGGCATGTGCCCGGATCGGAGCCGTGCACTCGGTGGTGTTCGGCGGGTTCTCCGCCGACGCGCTGCGTTCCCGGATCGATGACGCGGAGGCCAAGCTCGTGGTCACCGCCGACGGCACTTACCGCCGGGGCAAGCCCAGCGCACTGAAGCCGGCCGTGGACGAGGCCCTGTCCAAGGCCGGGCACACCGTGCAGAATGTGGTGGTGGTCAAGCGCAACGGCCAGGACGTGGACTGGACCGAGGGCCGGGACCACTGGTGGGCGGACACCGTGGACGCCGCCTCAAACGAACACACCGCCGTCGGGCACGATTCCGAGCACCCGCTGTTTATCCTCTACACCTCCGGCACCACCGGCAAGCCCAAGGGCATCCTGCACACCACCGGCGGCTACCTCACCCAGACCGCCTACACCCACAAGGCAGTGTTCGACCTGCACCCGGACACCGACGTGTACTGGTGCACCGCCGACGTCGGCTGGGTCACCGGCCACTCCTACGTCACCTACGCCCCGCTCATCAACGGCGCCACCCAGGTCATGTACGAGGGCACCCCGGACTCCCCGCACCAGGGCCGCTGGTGGGAAATCGTCGAAAAGTACAAGGTCTCCATCCTCTACACCGCCCCCACCGCCATCCGCACCTTCATGAAGTGGGGCCGCGAGATTCCGGACAAATACGACCTGACTTCCCTGCGCGTCCTCGGCTCCGTGGGCGAACCCATCAACCCCGAGGCGTGGATGTGGTACCGGAACGTCATCGGCGGCGGCAAGGCCCCGATCGTGGACACCTGGTGGCAGACCGAAACCGGCGCCCAGATGATCGCCCCGCTGCCCGGCGTAACCGCTGCCAAGCCCGGCTCCGCGCAGGTCCCGCTGCCCGGCATCGCCGTGGACGTCGTCGACGAAATGGGCGAATCCGTACCCAACGGGCACGGCGGATTCCTGGTCCTCCGCGAACCCTGGCCCGCCATGCTCCGCGGCATCTGGGGCGACCCCGAACGGTTCAAGGACACCTACTGGTCCCGCTTCGAGACCATGTACTTCGCCGGCGACGGCGCCAAAAAAGACGAAGACGGCGACGTCTGGCTCCTGGGCCGGGTGGACGATGTCATGAACGTCTCCGGGCACCGGCTCTCCACCACGGAGATCGAGTCCGCCCTGGTCTCCCACCCCACCGTGGCCGAGGCCGCCGTCGTGGGCGCCGCCGACGAAACCACCGGCCAGGCCGTGGTGGCGTTCGTCATCCTCCGCGGCGACGCCGTGGACACCGGCGAGGACATCGTGACCGAACTCCGCAACCACGTCGGCAAGGAAATCGGCCCCATCGCCAAGCCGAAGAACATCCTGGTGGTCCCGGAACTGCCCAAGACCCGCTCCGGCAAAATCATGCGCAGGCTCCTCAAGGACGTCGCCGAAGGCCGCGACCCGGGCGACGCCACCACCCTCTCGGACCCGACGATCATGCAGCAGATCGCGGCGAGCCTCCGCAAGTAGGACGACGCCGGCGGCGCTTCCCCGCAGCGGGGAGGCGCCGCCGCCGTATGCTGGGAGCAGACCACTCCCCCTGCCCCCCGAAGGATTCGCCCAGATGCTTCCCGCTGCACGTCACCAGGCAATCGTGGACGCCGTCCAGCGCGAACGGGTGGTTCGGGTGTCGGACCTTGCCCAGCAGCTTGGCGTGTCCCTCATGACCGTGCGGCGCGATATTGAGCAGTTGGAGGAGGGCGGCAAGCTGGAGCGCATCCACGGCGGTGCCAAGCTGCCGGGCGATGCCAGCGCGTACGAGCCCGGTTTCGAACAGAAGTCCACGCAGCTGACCGCTGAGAAGCGGGCCATCGCCGTGGAGGCCGCAGGACTGGTGCAGGAAGGCATGGCGGTGGGCCTGAGCGCAGGTACCACCACCTGGGCGCTGGCGAAGGAACTCGCCGGCGGCCCCCGGATCACGGTGGTGACCAATTCCGTGCGGATCGCCGACCTGTTCCACCATGCGGCCTCCTCCGGTTCGGCGCGCTACGCGTCCACGGTGATCCTGATCGGCGGCGAGCGGACGCCCTCGGATGCCCTGGTGGGTCCCATCGCCACCGGCGCGCTGAAACAGCTGCACCTGGACATCCTTTTCCTGGGCGTCCACGGCATGGACGCCCAGGCCGGGTTCACCACGCCCAACCTTCTCGAAGCGGAGACGGACCGCGCTTTCGTGGCCGCAGCCCGCAGGACAGTGGTCCTGGCCGACCACACCAAGTGGGGCATGCTGGGCATCAGCTCCATCGCCGCACTCGACGACGTTGATGAGGTCATCAGCGATGCGGGCCTGGGTGCCGATGCCCGCCGCATCCTGGGTGAGACCACCAAGCTTCGGGTCGTCGTTCCCGCCTAGCGGCTGGTCCTTGACCCGAGCGCTCCGCCCGGCCGTCAGGCCGAGCCACGCCACATGATGGTGGTGTCAAGGACACGAGGGGTGCCCGGAAGCCCGTTGAGCTGCGCAAGCACAAGTTCGGCGGCGGTGCTCCCCAGGAGATCCGCGGGCTGGCGGACCGTGGAGAGCTGCGGCCGGCACCGCAAAGCCCAGCTGCTGTCATCAAACCCGACAATGCCAACGTCTTCCGGCACCCGCCGGCCGGCTTCCTGCAGGGCCGTCATGGCACCGGCGGCCACGGCGTCCGAGGCCGCGAAGACCCCATCAATCGCAGGCTCCCGGCGGAGGAGTTCCTGCATGCCTTCCAGCCCGGCGGCATAGGTGTACAGGGGGTACTCAACAACCAGTGCGGGGTCGAACTTCCCGCCCATCGCCGCCCGGAACCCCGCAAGCCGGTCCTGGCCGGAATCGCGGTCCAGCGCACTGGCGATCATGCCCACCCGCCGCCGCCCCGTATCCAGCAGCCTGCCGGTGATGCTTCGGGCTGCCTCCACATTGTTGATGGCAGCGTACGGCAGGTCAGGTGTCCCGTCCGGATGGCCCACGAAGGCTGCCGGCAGCCCAATCTCGGCAACCGCGGCAGCGATGGGGTCAGAGGCGCGGGCGGAAATGATGACCGCCCCGTCAACAAGTCCGCCGCGCAGGTAATCCGCCACCCGGCGGCTGTCCCGGTCGGAATCGATAATGAGGGAAACCAGCTGATAGTCCGCCTTGGAAAGAACCTCATTGGCCCCCAGCAGGATCGACCCGATATTCGGGTCCTCAAAAAGCAGGGAATGCGGCTCGTGGATGATCAGGCCAATGGCCCGGGACTCCTGCTTAACCAGGTTCCGGGCGGCGCTGTTGCGGACGTAGCCCACTTGCGCGATCGCTTCCTCCACCGCCTGACGGGCCTCTTCGGAAACGTACTTTTCGCCGTTGACCACCCGCGAGACAGTCCCCCTTGAAAGCCCCGCGGCGCGCGCCACATCGTTGATGGTGGCACGGCGGGCACGGGTGCGGGTCAAGGACATATTTGTACTGTAGCGGAGCGGAGGCACCCGTGTTCCGCAACTCAGCCATTGACACCGGCCACCCTCCGGGATAGCCTGTGAACGTTCCCAGATTGCGCAGCTCACAGTTATGCACGGCCTTCTGGGAACGTTCACAGAGATACAGACAACAGCGTCCAGGACCCTGAGGCACATCCTCGGCTTGCACGCTGCTGCGAGTCAAAGGAGCAGGGTTGGGTCCCAGCAGAACGCCGGTCACGGAACTGTCCGGCAACGGAAAATTTGTCTACGGCTGCGATTACAACCCGGAGCAGTGGGACAGGACCGTGTGGGAGGAAGACGTCCGGCTGATGAAGCGGGCCGGCGTGAACCTGGTGGCCGTCAATATCTTCGGATGGGCAGAACTTGAAAGCTCCCCCGGAACATACTCGTTTGAACGGCTGGACGAGATCCTTGGCCTGCTCCATGCCAACGGCATTGGCGTCAACCTCGGCACCGGCACCTCATCCACCCCTGCCTGGCTGACCACCCTGCACCCAGAAATCCTTCCTCGGTCAGCGTCAGGAGTCCGGGCATGGCCCGGCGGACGCCAGGCGTGGTGCCCCAGTTCACCGCGGTACAGGGAACACGCCCTCCGACTGGTGGGCGAAGTGGTCCGCCGCTACGGCGCCCATCCTGCCGTCCGGCTGTGGCACGTCTCCAATGAGCTGGGGTGCCATAACGCGCTCTGCTACTGCGACGTTTCCGCCGCCGCCTTCCGCAGCTGGCTCACAGCCCGGTACGGCACTCTGGATGCGCTCAACAGCGCCTGGGGCACCACGTTCTGGTCCCAGCGGTACTCGGCCTGGGAACAGGTCCTCCCGCCGCGGACCACCGTCTCCACCAACAACCCCACCCAGGTGCTCGATTTCCACCGCTTCAGCTCCGACGAACTCCTTGGCTACTACCAGGCCGAGGCTGACCTCCTCAGGCAGCACAGCAGTATTCCGGTCACCACCAACTTCATGGTCACCGCGCACATCCGCAGCCAGGACTACTGGTCCTGGGCGCCGCATATGGACGTCATCGCGAATGACCACTACCTGGACCACCGGCTTGACGATCCCACGGCCGAGCTGGCCTTTGCTGCCGACGCTACCCGCGGCCTCAGCCAGGGACAGCCGTGGCTGCTGATGGAACACTCCACCTCGGCCGTGAACTGGCAGCCCCGCAACATCGCCAAGGAACCCGGGGAAATGCTCCGCAATTCGCTGGCGCATGTCGCCCGCGGAGCCGACGGGCTCTGCTTCTTCCAGTGGCGGGCTTCAGTGCAGGGCAGTGAAAAATTCCACTCCGCGATGCTTCCCCATGCAGGGACAGACTCCCGCATCTGGCGTGAGGTGGTGGAACTGGGCGGCATCCTCGAAACACTGGCTGAGGTGGCCGGGACTACCGTGAAAGCGGAGGCCGCCCTGGTGTTCAGCTGGGAGGCATGGTGGGCCTATGACCAGGAATCCCACCCGTCCTCGGACGTGAAGTACCTCGACCAGGTCCACGGCATGCACAAGGCACTGCGGGAAGCGGGCATCACGGTGGACGTGGTGGCCCCCGGCGCCGACCTCTCGGGCTACAAGCTCGCCGTCGTGCCCGGCCTCTACCTCGTCCGCGACACCGAGTCCGCCGCACTGGCCGACTACGTGCGGAACGGCGGAACCGCCGTCGTCACCTATTTCAGCGGCATTGTCGATGAAAACGAAAAGGTGCTCACCGGCGGCTACCCCGGAGCATTCCGGAACCTGCTCGGCATCCGCGCCGAGGAGTTCTACCCGCTGCCCCCCGGGCAGACCAGGGCCCTGGACAACGGCACCACAGCCTCCCTCTGGACCGAAACCATGCGCCTTGAAGGCGCCGAAGCAAAGCTGTCCTTCGCCGAGGGACACCTGGCCGGCTCCCCTGCCGTCACCCGCAACCGCCACGGCGCGGGCCACGCCTGGTACATCGGAACGGTACTCACCGTCGCCGCACTGCGCGAGGTGGTCAGCGAGGCGGCGGCGGATGCAGGACTGGAGGCCCTGGCCTGTCCCGAAGGCCTTGAGGTTGTGGTCCGGTCCGGAACGGACAACAGCTACCTGTTCCTGATCAATCATTCGGCAGACGAGCACAAACATCCGGCGCGCGGCTACGAACTCCTTGTGGGCGAAGAAGTCTCGTCCGCCGTCGTCGTTCCCGCGGGCGCTGTGCGCGTTGTCCGCACCTCCAACCCAACACCCCCAACCGGCCCAAGCACCGGCCAAAAGGATAAATGAAAGTGACCAGCACAAACACTGCTCCGGCAACGGCCCAGGGGGCGCCGAAGACCCGGAAACCCAGGACCGCATCACCGCACCGCCGGGCCATCCTCCTGTTCGTGGCGCCGTTCGGCGTCCTGTTCCTTGCCTTCTATGCCGTTCCCATCACCTTCGCCGTGGTGCAGTCGCTGCTCACGGTGGAGCGCAAAGGGACCTTCGGCCCTCCGCAGCAGGTATTCGGCGGGTTCGTCCAGTACCAGCAGGTATTCCAGAACAGCGAATTCTGGCAGGCGGTTGGACGCGTGCTCCTCTTCGGGGTGGTCCAGGTGCCCATCATGCTCGGGCTCGCCCTGATCTTCGCCCTGCTGCTTGACTCACCCCTGCTGAAGGGAAAGAAGTTCTTCCGGCTCGCCTTCTTCGCGCCCTACGCCGTCCCCGGTGTCATCGCCGCCATCATGTGGGGCTTCCTGTACTCCCCCTCGCTCTCCCCCTTCGAAGCCATTACCTCCGGAGTGAACTTCCTGTCAGCCGAACTGGTGCTCTGGGCCGTGGCGAACATCGTCACCTGGGTTTATGTCGGCTACAACATGCTGATCATCTATTCGTCCCTGCTGGCGATCCCCACGGAGATCTATGAGGCGGCACGCCTGGACGGTGCCAGCAACCTGCAGATCGCCTGGCGGATCAAGATCCCGCTGGTGGTCCCCGCCATTATCCTCACCGGCGTGTTCTCGATCATCGGCACGCTGCAGCTGCTGGCCGAGCCCCAGACGCTGCGCAGCTTCAGCTCGGCGATCAGCAGCACGTTCACCCCGAACCTCGCGGTGTACACCACCGCATCGGTACCGAACTACAACCTCGCAGCAGCGTTCTCCGTGGTGCTGGCGCTGGCGACGTTCGTTCTTTCCTTCGTCTTCCTGAAGGCGACCCAGCGGAAGGTTTCCCAGTGACTGCAACAACGGCGATCACAACTGCCGGCGGGTCCGCGCCGGCTTCAAGTACCGGCCGCGGACCACGGCACAGCATCATGTCCCGCAGCGCCGCGATGCTCATCATGGGCGTCTTCACCCTGTACTTCCTGATTCCCATCTGGTGGCTGCTGGTGTCCTCCACCAAGACCGGCGGGCAGATCACCGGCACGGCACCGCTGTGGTTCACCATGGACTCCATCCCCACGTTCTTCGCGAACCTGGGGAGCCTCTTCACCTACGGTGACGGCGTCTTCGGCCGCTGGCTTGCCAACAGCGCACTCTACGCAGGGCTGGGCGCGCTCGTCGGCACCGTCATCGCCGCCATGTGCGGGTACGCCCTGGCAAAGTACGAGTTCCGCGGCCGGGAGGCGATCTTCAACATCGTCCTCAGCGGGGTGCTTGTTCCCGCAACGGCCCTGGCACTGCCGCTGTTCCTGATCTTCAGCGAAGTGAAACTCACCAATACCCTGTGGGCGGTCTTCCTGCCCAGCCTGGTCAGCCCCTTCGGCGTCTACCTTGCCCGCATCTATGCCGCGGCGAGTGTTCCCACTGAACTGCTGGAGGCTGCCCGCCTCGATGGTTCATCGGAAGTCCGGACATTTTTCACCGTATCCACCCGCCTGATGGCCCCGGCGCTCGTGACCATCTTCCTTTTCCAGTTCGTCGCAATCTGGAATAACTTCTTCCTGCCCCTGATCATGCTCCGCGACCAGACACTGTTCCCGGTCACGCTTGGACTGTACGCGTGGAACAGCCAGATCAGCCAGATACCCGAGCTCCGCGTCCTGGTGATCGTCGGGGCACTCGTTTCGATCCTCCCCCTGATCGCCACGTTCCTTGGGCTTCAACGCTTCTGGAGCAGCGGGCTGGGCGCCGGAAGCGTCAAATAGCCACTCCCCCCATCCACATCGTCCCGCGGCGCCCGCCGCGGTACACCACCCCATTGATAGGAAAAGAAATGCGCGCGCATTACGGAAAAGCCACTGCAGCCTTTGCCATTGTTTCAGCGCTGGCCCTCGCCGGCTGCTCCGGCGGCGGGGGCACGACGGACGCCGAGGCCACCGGATCCTGCGAACCGGCTTCCGGTCCCGTTGAACTGACCTTCACCACCTGGGTTCCCGGCATGGAGAAGGTAGTCGACCTGTGGAACAAGGAAAACGAAAACATCCAGGTCAAGGTGCAGACAGGCCCCAACGGCAACTCCGGCACCTACCAGAACTTCTTCAACCAGCTGCAGGCAGGCAACGCACCTGACCTCGGCCAGATTGAATACGATGCCCTGCCCAACTTCCGCGTTCAGGACGGCCTGGAAAACATCGCCGCCTGCGAGGGAGTGGCCGATGCCAAGGACAAGTTCGTTGACTGGACCTGGGGCCAGGTCACCTTCGGTGAGGAAGACTC
>Ga0307408_100001069_pt1 | contig 21006 bp, 25 predicted proteins | sample 322Cmetagenome_FD_202116 | JGI IMG/M metagenome (GOLD analysis project Ga0307408, IMG submission 202116) | Maize rhizosphere microbial communities from greenhouse at UC Davis, California, United States - 322HYB-C-3 | ecosystem: Host-associated > Plants > Roots > Rhizosphere > Soil | place... | reverse complement strand
CTATAGTCGCAAAATCCAAACGTATAAATTTTTGCAGTGGTTTTATAAAACGAAATGTATAAATTTTTGAGCCTCATTTGGGGCTTTTTTTATGCTCAAAAAATCTTTGTTTTTTCTACTAAAAACAGCCTTTTAAGGTTGCAAAAACTTGTTTCTTAGCTGCTTTTTGCTTATCTTTAATGTAAATAATGAGGCTAAAACTCCTGTTTTGGATTACTCAAAAACAAAAAATATCGGCTGATTTGCCGATATTTTAAATTATCGGCTTAAATGCCGATTAAACACAATTTAAAAGCCGTTTAAAAGATCTTCATGATCATATACTCCACGCTGTAAGGCCCCATGTTATTATGTGGCTGATCATTACCCAGATAGTTTGTATAAACAGTGCTTTGCCTGTTATCTCCATTTTGCCTACCATGAGGAAACCCGTTTAAATTATTATCTAGGGCGTTATCTCCATCAGTAGTAAATTGAAACCTGTGTTTAGGCATCTCAGGTATAGTCAATTTATGAACTCTTTCACCTCCAGTAGCTCCAGCATCAAAGTTAACCTGCTCACCAGTTACAGGATCATTGTAAGTACCCTGGCCAACAATCGAACGGCCAGCCATATTAGTAGTGCCGTTGTTGCCGTTTCTTAAAGCCCAGCCATAATAACGGGGAGTGATACCTAAACCACTACCATCAAAGTTTTGCAGGAAAGTTCCATCCAGATCTACAATAGTCCTGGTTTCTCCTTTAAAGGCAGCTCCTGCAACAATATCCTCTATAAAGGTTTTGATAGTTCTGAGAGTTGGCCCTACAACTATTTGAGTTGCATTTGATTTATTGCCAATAACTGCCTTAGCCTCTCTATACATGTTCTTTGTGCTACCATCAAAGAACTCTGCAGGAGTATTAGATACATAAGCTCCCTTTAAAAAAGCTTTTGTACTATCATTGGCAATGTTCGCCTCTCCCTCAAACCTGAGGATCTCTCCATCAACATAAACGAGGCCAGCGGCAATACTTACAGTGCCATTGCCATGATCAGTCACCTGGCACCCCTTCAATACCAAGTCACAAGCCAAAGCACTTAAAAGGCCATTACTGGCTGTAACAAATTCCTCCTGGAGGTTCAATACTGTATCTATAACACGTGGATAACCTCCCTGTAATCTCAATAACTCTTTCATACTTAATAAAGCTCTATTTTAAATCTTCTTCCAGCCATCACATATTTAGCAACGTAGCTGGTAATATTTTGAACTGAGAGCGCCAAAACACTTGGCACCCTAACAATAAAATCATAATCCCTATCCAACTCATTTAAGAGAAAATCATATTCTACTGGCTCATGATCCTCCTCCAGAAGAAAATCAAATTCTGGCAACCTCGGCTCTATAGTCTGATACACATAAGCTGAGTTTACATAATCTAAAGGATGCACCAGGTAGATACCAGGATTGTTAAACTTATCCTGTAAAGCCCTGGTTAATCTGTTTACTGATGATGTGATTGTGATCTCCCTTAATTGCTCCTGTCTAAAGGCTAAAAACTGAGAGTGAATTTCAACAACAGGCTTTGCCAGGAGACTTAACCAGGCGAACATTTTAGGCTTCCTGGTTACGGGATTTAAAAGCTGCTTAATGATATTCTCAGTGTTAAAACTGTAATTCATATCAGGTTAAATAAGTAATTGTTGCTGATAATGGCTGAGCAGGATCAATTTCAAAGTATCCTGATTTTGCCTGGACTTTAGAGGTTACTTGCTTAAAATCCTCTCCATCTGATTTACATGCTATTTCCAATACTTCAACCTGTTCATTTGTGATACCAGGAACGGCCTGGATAGCATCAACCAACCTATTTACATAAAATACTCCATCAAAGATTATCTGAGTGTACAGGTAGTTTAAAACAGCTGCCTCAACATTTGCCCGGACAACATCTAAATCAGCTGCAGCATTGTAATAAACAGATAAACGGATCTTAAGAAGATCAGCAGGTAAACTCTGAACTATAACACTGGTGCCAGCTGGCCGTATTTCCTCAGCGTAATCCTGTAAGCCGTTAACCTGGTTAACAGGCAATTGTACTGGGCGGCCATTTTCCAGCCCTGCAGCTTTAATCAGTACTAAACCCCTGGCATCAGTGACTGATACAACCTTTACAACCTTTTTAGCTTCATCAATAGCAGCATACTGAAAAACGTTGTTTAGAAACTGCAGGAGATCTCCATGCTGATACTCTTTAATTTTATCAGCCCACCAGGATAAATGCCCGTATTGCTTACGGTCGGCAATGGCTGTTATATCAGTTTTGAAAACATCAAAGATTGTTTCCAGGAGATGATGTAAAACAGCACTCACAAAGGCCCATTTTTTATAAATAGCCGTTGCGCTAGGACTATTGAGAGCGCTCAGATCTGGATCAGCTGCAATCTCAGTTAAATAAGAATTGTAAATTTCATTTATAGTACGTGCCATGTTATCTGTCTGCTTTAATGATTATTTCCTCCAGAGAGTTAATTTGTATTTCAGGGTTTTCATACCCATCTAGCTGCAGCTGTATTTTAATTGCTTGTTTGAGATCATCAATCTCACGAGGCCCAACTGGCCCATTTATATAATTAAGCAATCCAACTCCAGTTAATGGAGACTGCCTCCAGGATCCTTTACTCGTTAACAGGATCAGGCTTTGATGCTGATCATCTGAAAAGTCAATTTTAAAATCTCCATCCTGGATCAGGAGATCATAGTTGTCATCCAGGATAATATCTTTTGCCTTTGCCATTAGTGAGATACATTTTTATTTTCCAGATCGTCCTGTTTTGTCTTTTCCAATTTTGCCAGGGTAACTACTGGAGCTGCAGTGGATCCTCCTCCAGCTTGCACTCCTGTATGAGTATGGCTTTTAAATTTTTCTACCAGATCATTTACCTTATCCTCTATTGTATTGATCTGCTTAACCAATGGCCCGATTTTAGGAAGGCCGCCAAAGCCTGAGCCTCCCAGGAGCAGCTGAGTAAAAGCCAGCTCAATTACTCCAGTATTGTTAAGTTTTATTTTGATCGCTGGCCCAACTGTTAGAGAAACACTTTCAATCTCTGTACAATCCAGAACCCTCAAATTGCTAGGATCATCATCAATCATGCAGATAGATACAAAGCTTTTTACTTTGGGGTAGATAAGGCAACCCAGCTCAGAGCCGGATCCTGTAACTGCTTTCAACTTTACATCCTCCAGCTCCAGGCCAGATCCGTCAGTTAACTGCACTTTACATGTACTATCCTTTTTACTTACTGAAAGCACTTTTGCATTTTCGATAACTGAAAGAGATTTAGGATCTGCAGAAAGCTGTTTAATAAGGTTTTTAATACTCATGCAATCCTCCTTTCTGGGCTTATAGTTCGACGGTAGCCATCCATATTAAAAGTGGTAATTACCTCCTCAACCTGGTAAGATCCTTTACGCTCCAAATATTCGGGATCATCTAAAACAGCTGTATCTCCTGGCTTAATAACTGGGAGGCCGAAAGTTTTAAAAGAGCCTTTGTATCCATCGTACTTTAAGCGCTCCAGCTCTTGTTTGATAACTTTCTCCAGGTCTGATTTTTCAAGCTCTACGTAATGGAGTGTTCTCAGATCTCCTCCTTTATCTCCAACCAGAGCCTCAACTACTTTCCCATTTCTAAACTTTGAAACTCCTTTAATTCGGATCCTTAAATCATCCTGCCTGGAGTACTCCAGTTGGGGATCAATGATGTTTCTCTGAAAGTTGTAATAGATCCTTTTTCCAGCTTGCTGAGATCCTGCAAAATCAACGATCAAAACACCGGAACGGAAGTAAGCCCGTAACCCGTACTTTTTAAGCTCCTCCAAAACTTTGGCACCGCTCCACTCTTTTACAACCAGGCCGCCAATGGTTAAATCAACTACTTTGGATTTACCTTTCCAGATATGGCTGATTACGTCTTTAACCTTTACCCTTCCAAAGCTCTTAGTAAACGTTTGCTGTTTAAGCTGCCACATCTCATCCTCACACTCAATAGTGAAAGGAATCTCAGCATTAACCCTAGCTACGTATCCAGTAAACTCCTCTACCAGTTTAAAATCATAACCTAACCTCACAGTTACCTTAGCACCTCTTTTGATTACCTGGTTAATATCTCCATTTAAGATTTTGAGTTTCCTGGGTAATTTGATAATGCAGGTATCAGTAAAGGTTTTATTGCTGCTCTTTACCTCAACCTCATTCACTTTGAAAAAGTCGAGAGCTTTTTTCCCTGGAGCGTTTTCTATTATTATATGACAGCAGTTGACAAACATTACACAATCATTGATTCAATTAATGGAATATATCCCTGGGCTATCACATTGTGTCCAGATTGAGTAGGATGGAATTTATCTGGATCAATAAGAGCATCTCCACCATTAGCCAGCATATATGATTTCATATTCACACAATTTCCAGCTGGGATGCCTTGATCCTGGCATGCTTCAAGAGTTGCTTGTATATAAGTATCCTTTACCGCCTGAGAAACCACAGTATCATGATAACCTAGATTTACAACTATTTTCTCCACTGGCCAGCCTTTAGATTTTGCATTTGACAAAATGGTAATCATGTTTGCCTTTACAGTTGCCGTTGGAACTCCTTGAGCTGCATCATTAGTATTTAATGCAAACAAAAGTCCTATATCTCCAACAGCATAAGCTGGAATTTGAGCAAGTCCTGAAACATTTACCCAATCAGATGTTTTTGTGCCACTCGCACCTCTGTTTATTTCTGTTAAAAGAAGATTGCCAGCAATTTGACTAGTATATCGAGTAGATTGGAATTGCGAATTAGCACCGTAAACAATACTATCACCGCAGAAATAAAACCTCCTTTCAATCCCCCTCATCATATCTAAGCAATACTCCTCAACAAGCGTTTTAATTATGGCATTTTCTGCATCTGTTAAAAAGTCAGCCATAAACAACATTGACCAATACCCTGAGCGTTGAAAGGTCGCTTGATTTGAAGAAAAATTAAGACCTCCAAAATATATATCCATAGGAGTATTCGCATTACCTGGAACGCCCTGTTTTTTCTTTACCCCTTTGACAAAAATGGAGTAATAAGTATTGTCAGGAGATATATTTAAGGTAGTTAAACCCTCAACTGTGGCTAGTCCATCGGATGTTCCATTAATATTTCCTCCCTTAACCAGGTAATTTGCTAAGCCAAGACCAAATCCATTATTTCCATCATACCAACCAGCAGAATAATCCCCTGCATCAGAGCCAATATCTATTTTGTACATTCCTAATGTGACCCCATTCAAATCGGATAATTTGAAATTTGAGTTGAGTTTAGTTCCAGCTGGTATAAATAGCCCCTTTGAGCTAAACGTAGGATTTGAGCCAAAAGCGACTGATAGATCCTTTACTCCTGGATTAATAGCATTTAGCATATTAGCAGCGGAAGTAGCTCCATTAAACAGCCATAGGCCCTTAATCTTGTTGAACAATACTTGCTCCTTACTTTTATAAAAAAACCGCCTGGACGCATTCTTAATTCTTTTACCGAGTATGCTTTTTTCAGTATAGGCTGTATTGTCTTGAATGTTTGCAGCAGTCAAGTATACATCAGCTCCAGCATCCGAGTATTGTGTTGCATCGACAGCGGAAACCGTAAACTCAGGACTTTCAGCAACTGGGCTTTCATTTCTTCCAGGAGCTGCCTTAACCTTAAATTTCCAATAACCATTAGCTCTTGCAACATTGCCCACTAGAATTTCTCCTGAATAGGGTTGAAAAGCTCCATTATTCTCACTTACTACGATTTCAGAATCACCCAAAGTATGGCTTGCGCTTAGCTTATTTAAGGAATCATCTCCGGTTACTAATGGAGCTAAAGGGTTACTTTTAGCCGTAAATGCCGGACTTGCAACAACAGCACTTTCGTTTCTACCAGCTGCAGATTTTATCTTAAATTTCCAATAACCTTGAGGCCAAATGACATCTCCAACTATAATTTGGCCAGAGTATGCAGTGAACGGCCCATCATTTACACTTACAACAATCTCAGCGGAGCCTAAAGCATGAGATGCACTGAGCGTGTCTGCCTCATCATCATAGGCAATTGTTGGGGCTACTGGAGTAATATTTTGAGCAATATTAAATGATGCAGAATTATATAAAATTGCACCAGCTGGTCGAGAGCCAGATGCTTTAACTCGCACTTTTAACCCATTTTGTGGGACAACTCTATTTCCAACTGTAATAGTGGCTGTTCCATCTCCATTATCCATTTCCACTGTGCAGTCAGCCCAGGGATCGTCAACAATTTGATATTCGTAGTCAAGAATAGTAAATGCCATTTCTTTAAATGTTAAAAGTGAAAGTATCGTTGGTATCATCTTGCCCTACAGCGGTTGGAGCTGCAGGTTGATTTATATTTGTATTGAAAGTGAAAGTGAATGTATCGGCATCATCGTTAGTTACTGGATTAGTAGGAGCCTGAGGTTGAGGTTCTTGATTAAGTCTGGATAACAGATATATTATTGCATCTCTGGCTGTGTCCAAAGCAGGATGATCAACACCGGCCTCATTTGCTGCAATTGGCTCAAACCCTCCAGCAATCTCCTTTGCAGCTCCAACTGCTTTATCTGCTTGAAACCACTTTTTTTCTAATAGACAATAAGACAACCAGCCATCTGGTATCCTGGAGGTTGCTGATGTAATTGCCGTAACAAATGCAGCTTTATCTGCAAAACGCATATCTACATCAGGATAATCGGCAAACTGCCTGATAACCTGATTGGCTGAGGGTAGTACTACGTTTGCCATTATATCGTTGCTTTATAATTTACAGCCGAAGGAAACGGCTCAACTGGTATATAATCGAAAGCTTTGTATGCAATAGCGTTGTAGTTGTTTGCTCCAGCTACATCAACAGTTGCCCCCCTTTTTACAAAGTTTCCAGTGATGTTTTTATTTGAATCCTCCACATACAATACCTGGGAAAGATCTCTCAAAGTATTTGGGTAAATTATACTTACACGTTGCGCTCCTGCTGGTATTGCAATATCAATCACAGTACCTGGCTGAGGATTATCCTTTGTTATTGGCAGCGCCCTTACTTGTACAGAGTTATCAGCAAGCACGAAACCAACAAAAGCCTTTCTAAATCCTGAGTAGGTAATTGTGTTGGAGTTCACATTACCTGCAGCAATATGGCCTGCAGGATAAGGCGCTCCCAGTGAATCATTTTTTACATCTCCCTCTGCATAAGAAACATTGCCCTGGTAACTAATAGCGTTTTCAGTAATCTGGATAGAATCAGCTGCAACGTTAGAAGCTGCAAGCTCAACTCCATTCTTTTTAATTGAAAAACCAGTAGCCGCTCCAGCATCATTTCTGTTAAATGCCAGGAATAAATTAAGGTTGCTAATGTTAGTACCAACCTCATAGGATCCAGGAGCCGGATTGCCGGAAATATTGGCTGATCCTCCTGTATAATTTGGAGGAGTTGCCTTTCTCGCTTGCATCTTTAAATAATCATCAATTCGATCTCCTGGATTAACTACATAGCCATTAGGAATACCAGTAGTGTTATTTGGAAAGTTCACTGTAAAACCTTCCAGGAAAACAGGATCTGAGCCAACCCCTGGAGGCCCCTGCTCTCCTGGATCCCCTTTAACACCCTGGATCCCCTGGGGGCCTTGCGCTCCCTGATCACCTTTATCTCCTTTTGCTCCCTGGATCCCTGGAGGCCCTTGTGGCCCCTGATCACCTTTAACCCCTGGATCTCCCTTATCACCTTTATCACCTTTATCTCCCTTTTGTCCTGGCTGGCCTTGCTGCCCTGGTACTCCTGCAGGGCCTTGTGGCCCTTGTCCTATTTCAGAGATTTTTAAAGTGATAAAAGCATAGAGTTTGCTTAAGATCAGCGCCCAGGAGAAAGAGGATGTTTTGCCATCCTGGGAGCCAGGAAATAAAGCACTCTCTTTAATATCATTGGCCGGATCTAACTCCGATATTTTTTTTCCGTCAAATTCCATTTTTTACAATTCAATAGGATTGCCATTCTCCTGGTTAATTGGATCTCCATTCTCCTGGAGTAAAATATCAGGCTGAGAAACTTCGCCTCCAGTAACTACTCGGATCCCTCTCATGACAAAAAGCCCGACCACATCAGCATTTGCCGTTTCGGGTAACTCATCTTGAATGTTTACCACCTGGCCAGCAAAACCCACATGATCCAGCTCTCTGTTATTATCCAAGCAGAACCGAGCAAAGGCATCTAAACTGCCTAACTCCTGGATACAAGCATCCATCATATTTTGCCTATCCTCTAAAATCAGCTGTTTCATATCTCACGGATTTTTAACTCATAAGGCCGATCACTCACACACTCCAGTACAAAGGCTTGTACATTCGGGAAACCCTCAACAGCTGGAAAATCTAAGTTTTCAACAACCATCTCATCAACATCCAGGAGATTTAGAAAGGGATTAACAACCTGTAAGCTGGTGTTTACCTTAAACATTTGCATCAGATTGTTAATCTCTTTTTCTGGTGTATAATCTTCGTCCGGGTTGACTATCACTGAGCGGATCGTAATCCTGTAATCATCAATCCCAATGTATTCCTTAACCGTTCCCTCATTCCCGTTAACTGGGGTTTTCTTAATGATCTTTGGCAGATTTACCTCTATAAGGGTTGCATCAGGAAACTGGTAGCCAGGAAAGTTGATCAGCTTTTTATTATTGTTCCTATCCAGGATTGTGTAATTGATAGGCTTAACATAAACCTGATCAATTACTGGAGTACCCAGTAAGCTTAAAGCCTGGTTACTGTCTTTTACATCAATAGTGGGAATAGATCCGTACTTAACCTTTGTGGTATCAGGCACACCAGTACGAGGGAAATAAATGCCAACTCCAGTTAAGCCAAAAACATCTCTTAGAATATCATTAACATTTAAAATTGGCATCTTATTGATTTGACTTTATTAAACCCCTTCGGGATAGCCATAGCAGCTGCTCCCACTTGTCATAAAAAACATCATCAGTTAATTGCTCAGGAAAAGGGATATGCAGAAAAAAAGAGATTAAAGCATTCATTTTCCTGAGCGTGTCTCGGCCCTCTGTATCATCAACAGAGCTTACTGGGCCTATAAGTTTCCCAGCTCAACAGTGGGCAACTCGTTAAGCTGATTAGCCATCACGCATGCAGCTACATACATGTTATCATCAGCCTCAATGCGTGGATCCACGAACAATTTGCAGTTTTGAAAAACAACAGCTCCAGCCTCAACAATTTTCTTAGCACTCGCATTTGATAGAGCCAGGGCTAATACATTGCGATCACGCAAAGGCTTTAAGATGGCAATAGCTTTTGAGCCATCTGGAGCAGCTACAGCGATAGTGTTAAGCTTATCAGCCTGATGCTCCTTTTTCCAGGCTTCGATCATCTCCAGGGTAACTCCCTCAGGTAAAACTGCAACAGCTGCAGTAATTTTTTCTTTTCCCATTTTTATGGCGTTTTAAGAGTGTTTAAAAAGTGATTAAATGCGTTTAAATGCGTTTTAGATAAGGTTTAGATTTTAAAAGCTATTTGATAATATCTCCAATGATCAGAGGGATCTCCATCTCAATACTGGTATCTCCACTGTTTGCCTCAAAGGGATCCTCCAGAAACTCACATGCTTTAAGCTTATGAGTTGTGATCAAAACACCATCATCAGAGAAAGCAACCGTTATATCAAAAGGAGCAATATCAGTGAGATCCTTACCACGTGGGAGCATGGCAATAATTGCCTGTACTTCCTTTTGCTCCAGCTTAATGGATCCATCAAACTCCTTTTTACCTCGGCCCCTGGAAACTGGCTTTGAGCCTTTCCCGTAGTTGTTGGTTTTAGTGCGCTTTGTGTTGTATTTGATGGATGTAACTCCGTTGGGAGTGTTACCCAGGAGGCTGATGCTGATCATCTCCCAGGCAAAAGATTTTCCGTTTATTAATGCCATGATTACTGATTAAAAGGGTTTGTAAATCCTAAAGAAGCAACCAGGGTACGGCCAGTGCCATAAGGAACGAGATCCAGCCTAACCTCAACCTGGGAGGTTGCCAGTACATCCTGTTTCTCATCACAATAAGCATCTCCCCCTGAGATCTCTTTATCTCGTTTCATTTGCTCCAGTACTCCCTCAGCATCTCCCTCCAGGGCTTTGGCTGTTTCAGGAGCCATCCAGCCAGTCTCCTCATCAACTAATAGAGGGCCGGAAACCTGAGGCAGTAAAACAGTACGTGTAGCACGTATTGCCTTATCCATCGTGCGGTTATTCTCAATGAAAGCGTAATCATCTGTTTTCGCCACACATGTATGAGAATCGTTGAAGTACTTACCACTGATGCCAGCAATATCTCTCAGGAAAATATACCCCTTTGTATTAAGCGCATCCATATCAGATTTAGCCAGGGTACTGATGGCTGATCCGTTGGTAATTCCAGCCTGTACAAATTTGCCCAGGTTAATATCAGCTACATTGAATTTTGCAACCCAGCCAATATTTTCATTAACCTTTGCTTTGGAGATAGCTCCCAGGATAGTACCAATTGCAGAGCCTTTAGTATTAGCCGCAACTTTATGATCACGACCAATGAAAACCGAAACCTTAGGGCTGGTTAATCCTCTCAGATCCTTAGCCGCTGCAGTAGTTCCATTAAACTCCCGGCCATCAATCACAACTGCACTCAAAGGCGTGTTAATTGAATCCTGGTAATCACATAAAAGCTGAGCTTTTGCAATAGCAGCTACAACAGCACTATCCAGACCCTCAGCCAAAACAGGAGCATAACCTGCAGCCGGATTAAAAGCAACTCCCAGCTGTCTTACTCGGCCTCCAGCCTCAGCCAGTAAATGTTTCACTCCATTGGCAGTATCTGGATCAACCAGGGCTGCATAAGTTGTAGCCTGGGCCATAATCTTGATCCATAGCTCTCCATCAGGATTAACCCTGAAATATTCACTTATATGGTAATACACCTGAACACCTGCAGCAGCATCATAAGCGGCATCAATTCCCAGGGCTTTTGCATCGTTCTCACTAAAGAGCTGCTTTGCATCTCCCAGAGCAATTTTTCCGGCAACAGCTACTCCCATTGTGATCAGGGCGCTTACCATATCCTCAGTGGGATTACGGCGGCCTAAACCTCCGTTACGTTTTTTTATAACTACATCATTCATAGCTACTTTTTTAATAGGTTAAAAACTACGGATGCAACCAGGAGAGCCAGAAGCGCTCCCATTGCAGCCCAATTCCATGCAGGAGTGACAAAAACGACCTCTGTTTTTTTCAGTATCTCGGACGTTAATTTGCTTACCTGGGCAATCAGTGCCTTTACTGTTTGATCCTTACTCTCACAGGATGCCTGCAAGTTTCCGTATTGATCAACCCAGTACTTTAGCTCTGCTTTAGTTTGTGGATCCGTTACGGTTACAGGTTTTGCAGCCTCAGGTTTTCCAGATGCCTGAGCAGATTTCCAGGCTTTAAAAAGACTATCCACATTAACTCCAGATTGAACCTTTGCGCCCTTTACTGGTACATCAACTGTTACGTAGTTGATCGTGGTGCTGTCTTTGATCGTGTGCGTAGTGCGAGGTTTTACAACCTGGCAGCCTCCAAAAATGAAAGCCGTAAACACTGCCAATACCAGCACTTTTTCTCCTGGGCTTTCGATCTTCGTCTCAGGAGGCAAAAGCTGCAGTACAAAATCTAAAGCGGCACCAGCCAGAAGAAACCAAAATGCCAGTTTTGGATCTCCTGTGATGTAAGTAGATACAGCAACTGTACCTATAAAGCCTTTTAAGGCCAGGCAAAACCTCTTTACGCTCTTAGAGCTTTCTTTCCAGTAATTACTCAGCATGATCAACCAGATTTAAAGCGGTTAAAAACTTATCGGCATAGCCAGCTATCAGGATAGCTTTATCAGTGCCGTTGATAATTCTCCGAGCTGCAACAAAATCACACTCATCAGTAGTGATGTAAGTGGCCAAATTGCGGCCAGTAAACAGCCCGTAAACCATCCCCTTAACTAAAATTTTAGCGGCAACATCTAACTGGAGAGCCAGATCAGGTTTTTGATATAGAGGGAGCTTTAACACATCGCCCAGGGTTCTGTAATTGCCTGGATGAGTGATTTGCACTAAGCCTCTGCCATAGTATGAATTACCATTTATCTCAGGCAGGGCATAGTTTTTCTTAATCTTTCCCTTTTTAAAAAGCCTGGTTACTGCAGCAATAGCCTCCTGGTTAGTAAGGGCAAAACCCTCTCTAACTGGCTCCATGCAACCTCCAGTTTCGTGGAAAGCAGTTGCAAGCATGTAAGCTAAAAAGCGCTTATCCTTACAGCCCTCTGCGTTGAAAGCGTCAATGATCGCATTAATGCCAGCCACCTCTGTTTGCATGAGCTTCCCTCCGAAAAGGGAAACTCTGATGCTGTCAAAAAACTTTTTCATCTGTAGGTTATTCGGCTGTCAATTCCTTTTCCCTAGCCTCTACAGCGGCTAGTACTGTTTTGCGGCTTTCACCTTCAGGGAGGAGCGCAACAATTTCCTCTACAGTGTTTGCCTCCGAAATCATCTTGATTAAATCAAGTGCTGGGATCGGCTTTACTGCAGCCCCTTCCTCATCACGCTCAAAAACTTCAATCTCCTTGTTTACTAAAGTCCTTGCGTGGTTAACTGCATCATTTTTGGAGGCGAAACACTCCAGATCATCAGTCACGTGAACGGCTTTTAAATCCTTGTTAAATTCGAGACACTTTTTAGCGGCCTCGGCTTTTTTATTCTTATCCACTGGGTAAAATTTTAAGGTGAGAAATAATGGCTAGCCTGGAGGTATCCAGGCTCAGACCAGTTTTATTATCCTATGATTGCTCCTATAGCTTTATTTCTGATAGGAAGGGCAACAAATCGTTTTTGGAAACCGATAATATCACCACGAGCCTCAGGATCTTTAAGACGGCTAAACATATCGTATTCGCCATCAGCTCTCATCACCTCAAACTCTGAATAGAATAAAGATGAGGGAACATCATCTCCAGCAGCTGCAGCTCCAAAAGCCTTTTTAGCTTTGGTAGTGCCGTTATAAGTTGGAGTTACTGAGGTTTCGTACACATCGAACCCGTAAAGATTTTTGGAGCCTTTAGATCCAAAAACATCCTTAAACAAGTCCTTATCCTCTTTCTTGATAGCTGCTTTATGCTTAGCACATAAAACCAGGATCCGACCCTCTTTAGGAATATTCAACTCATCAAACTTTGCCTCAGCATCAATGATCGTATCAATAATGCTGGCTCCTTTATCAAGAACAGGAGTATAAGTTGAATTTGATTGAGGGCCATAAGCATGAGCCGCCTTTTGGACGTTTTTAGCAAACAATGCCATACGGTGCTGCCTAATAACACTCTCTAGCTTTTTATAAGCCAATTGGATTGCAGTGGCATTTCTTACTACAGTGTTCTTTGTATCAAAGTAATCCAAAGGGATCTCTAAGTTACCATCAGCTCTCTCCTCGATTTGGATAGGGTAAGTTGTATTGTTTACTAAAACCTCAGGATCAACACCACAATCAGCCAGGTTAATTTTATTTGCCTCAACAAACTCGCTCATATCCTGGGATCGGCTCAACCAGGTTGCATCAGGATAAAAACCCTCCATAAGCTTATCCAGCCAGATCTCTTTTAATAGACCTTGATAAACGCTGCCAAACTCCATTAAAGGTTTGCGTGTGTAAAAGGTCTTGATTAGTGCAAGCACTAACATAACAGCATTTGCTGTGATCGCTCCGGCAATTGGTGAAAAACCAATAAGGAACGCTAAGGATGCACCTATTAAAGTATTGATTAACAGCGCAACTACATTGTGAACTAACTCTCTTTTCATTTTTCTAAACTCAGTTTGTGTACTTTTTTTGAATTGTTATTGTGGGTATTCCTGCACGTTTAAAGAGCAATACGGCCCTTACTTCTCACAGAATTTTGCTTATCAGATAGCAGCTTTTGGAATTTTTGAGGCTCAGATAATTGCATTTTTTCAAGGGCTGCAGAATCCTTACTTGCATAATCATCAAACGTCCAGTTAGCACGTGGATCAGTTCCCTCTCCAGCTCCTGATCCTCCGTTTCCACTATTGCCAGTGTTCAGGTTATTGTTGATATTCAACTCTACAGCTGGGATAGAAGAAAGAGTTTTTTCTGCTAGATCATAGTTAGTCTTAGCCATACTCAGCCAAACCTCTTTATCTCCAGCAGTGATCTTTTTAGCAGCAATAGCATCATCAACTAACTTTGTAGCCCGACCATCTGATAGAGTTGTTAGCTGATTTTTTAAATCCTGGATCTTAGAAGTTGCATTAGTTGCGATTTCCTCAAATTTCTCCTCACTATCTGACAGCGATAGCGTTACACCTAAATGCACAGCTAGTGCAATTAGCGCCTTTTTGGTTTTTTCGTTCATTGTTTGCTCTTTATTTCCCTCAGTTATTGGGTTCTCGGTAGGTTTTAAGGATAGAAGGTATTGTTTAGCCTGATCCTCATTAAGCTGTACACCTTTTTGATCGTACAGCACAACAGCATTTTTATTAGCAGGTAAAGGTGTAATGGAGATCTCCTTTAGAATACACTCTGTAATAACATCTCCATCCCAGGCAAGTGGAGTAATACCAATACTGGCACCTTTAATCAATCCATCCTCAACCTTTCCAGCTATCAGCATTGCCTCAGGATCATTCTCATCAAAGGCAGGTATTGAGGTGTATATTGTACCGCTCAGAGTAAGATCCTCCCACAGTGCAATTACTTTATCATAGTTGTGATTTAGGAGGCAAACAGGGTTTTTCAAAAACTCCTCGATCTTGATACCTGATGACTGTACAGAAAATCCGTAAGCGTTTTTACTCTCCTCTGAAACGATAAATTTTTTAGTGCTTTTCTTTAGTGCCATAGCCTGGTTACTGCGTTGTATGGCTCAAAAATGAGGTGGATTTTGAGGCAAAAAAAACGCCTTTTGGAACCATTAACGGCATTTAGAACATCATTCCATAAATCTCGTGGTTCATTGAAAAGTGAATTTATTTAGCGCCTTTTTTACTGGCAGTTTTGCAGTGTAACGCACTGTAAGTATGAAAAAAGGAGTTAAAAAATCTGATGGGTTAACCAGGGATAAGAAAAGGGAGATGGCCCTGGATCTGTACCTCAATACAGACAAATCACAAAAGGAGATTTGTGAGATTGTTGGCTGGACTGAGAAAACTTTTTCTGACAATAAAGAGAAAGGAAACTGGGAGGCCATGAAAGGAGCTGCAACCTTAACAGCTCAAAAAATCATAATGAAGCTTTACAAAAAGCTGGATGAGTTGACTGAGGGAGATGCTATTAATGCTGATGCTTTGGCTAAGACTGCCAAAGTGATTGAAATGCTCAGCAATAAGCGTACAACCCTTAGCCATATCATAAACACCTTTAAGGAGTTTACAACATTCCTCTTTGCAAAGGATGCTGAACTGGCTAAAAAGGTTAATAAGTTTCAGCAGGAGTTTATTAATGAAAAGGTAAGCAATGGCTAGTATAGTTGACAAAAGAGCCATTGAAGCCTGGAAACAGTTTTGTGACCAGGTGCAAGCCAGTACAGCAGTAAACTTTAATGAGAGTAGATCAGATCAGGATGCCAGGATATTCCTGGCCAAAAAGGATTATAACTTTTTCGTAAAAACGTATTTCCCAATTTATGCGGATGCTGATTGTGCTGATTTTCACATAAAGCTGGCAAACAAAATCGTAAAAGAGAAAAGAGATCCTGAGGATCCTAATCTAATTGCCGTTGCTGAGTGGCCCAGGGAACACGCTAAATCTGTTCATTGTGATGTGCTTATACCAATGTGGATGCTTGCTAATGAAGTATTAAACGGCATGATCCTAATGGGCAAAAATGAGGAGGATGCTTGTAACCTTCTAAGTGATATTCAAGCCCAGCTCCAGCACAATGAGTTATTTATTCATGACTTTGGCGCACAATTTCAATTTGGATCCTGGGAGGAAGGAGATTTTACAACCAAAGGAGGGATAAGATTTATGGCCATTGGCCGGGATCAATCTCCTCGTGGAGCTAGAAAGGGAGAAAAGCGCCCTAACTACGCCGTTGTTGATGACGTTGATGATGATGAGATTGTAAACAACCAAAAGAGGGTTAAGAAAATTGTTGAGCGGATCCTGGGGGCTTTATTCTTTGCATTGGAAATGAAAAAGGGAGGCACCCTGGTTATTGCAGGTAACAGGATCCACGCTCAAAGTATCCTGGCACACATAGTAGGAGACACAAAACCCAACGCTCCTAAAAGAGAGGGCATCTATCACTCTAAAGTTTTTGCAATTGATCCTAAAACAGGTCTGGCAGCCTGGCACCAGCGTTACACAGTCGGGCAGATTGAAAGCAAGATCAAAAAGGTAGGAAATGCCATTGGCCGGAAAGAGCTTTTCCATGAGAATCATGTTGAGGGTACAATTTTCACAGATAAAAAAATCCACTGGAGAAAACTACTACCACTGTCAAAGTATGAGGTAATCATTGGATACTTTGATCCATCATTTGAAGATAAACCAACCTCAGATTTTAAAGCTGTTCGGGTTTGGGGCCTTTACATAAAACCAAATGGAGAATATGAAAAGCATTGTATTAAGGCTTTTGTGAGGCGCACCTCTCCTGATGCTTGCTTTGAGTTTATGAGCCATTTTGAAGACAGAAACCCAGGAGCCTCAGTGATCTGGAAAATGGAAAAGCAGTTCTCTAACAAAATGCTGGATGAGGCAATTGCCAGGCACAACCAAAGGAGACAAGCTCAGAAGAAATCAAAGCTCTACATCTCAAAGGATGACAGGAAAAAGGATAACAAATACAGTCGTATTGTGAAAATGGAAATGGATTACAATGATGGGATTGTATTCTACAACATTGATGAGATGCACAACCCTGATATGGTTGAGGGGAACAATCAACTAAAAGGGATTGAGCCAGGATATAAATCTCCTGATGATAGTCCTGATGCTGATGAGGGTGCCTGGTATTTTCTGGATCAGCATTTACCCAGTAGCAATTTTACACCAGCCATTGGCGCAAGGAAACGGAGGGGCTGGTAATGGAACTGCTATTTAAACAACTTTTAAACTGGCTCCTGGGAGGAGCTGGAGCAGGTGCATGTGTATTAGTTTATCGCCATTTCTTTCTGGATAAAAAACAAAGGCAAGATGCTCAGGAAAAACTGATTGACACCCTCCAGAAAATGACTTTTGATAACCTGGAGAAAATCACAAAGCTTCAAACTGATGTGGATTACTGGAGGAGAGAACATAATGAACTGGGGAAAAAGTATGAGCAAGCTTTACACGAAAATGAGGAGCTAAAAAAGCAGATGCACAACCTGAGCAGGCAATATACCGACCTGAAAAAGAAATATGATGAGTTAACCAAAAAAGCAAAATAATGGCATTTATAACTGATGATGATATTACGGTTCAGATCAGATCTGAGATCAAAACCGCTCTAATGGCTGGAGAGCCTGGATCCTGGGATTTAGCATTACTGTTTGCTCAAAAGGAAATGGAAAGCTACCTGGTTAATAGATCAGGCTCAAACGTTTCTCAAATATTTGCCGCTACTGGAGCTGAGCGAAATCCATTAATCATTATGTACCTGATTGATATAGCCCTCTATCATCTCCACAGCAAAACACCAGGGAGAGTGATGCCTGAGATCAGGATGGATAGATATGATGCAGCAATCACCTGGTTGAAAATGGTTGCAAAAGGAGATTTAAATCCTGTCTTACCAGCGCCTCCAGAAACAACAAAAAGTACCATTTTCAGAGGGAGCAGCAATCAACAGTACAGCAAGAACTGGTAACCCGTTTAAATACCGTTTAAATCGCTCCACAATCAACAATCATGAAAAAGACAAGCATTGCACCACAAATTAATAAAAGCGCTTCAAAGGGCTTAAATAAAGTCAAACACACACAAACCATTTTAATAGGAGATACACCTGTTAAACTAAGCGATATACAAAAGGATCCAGGCAGGGTAATGGTTCAAATAATGAAGCAAGCAACCAGCCAGTATGCAAAGGAGATTGACAACTGGATTGCAGCGAAACAGGCGGCTTACAACGTTGAAAAGCCCAGGAGAAAAAAACTAATCGAGCTGTACACTTCCATCCTGGAAGATCTTTTTGTTTACCGTCAAATGGAGCAAAGATGCCTAAGGATTACCAACAAGGCATTTAAGGTGGTTGATTTTAAAACCAGGGAAGTTAACCAGGAGAAAACAGATCTGCTGAAACGGAGCTGGTTTAAGAAGCTTATTAAATGGGCAATTGAGAGCCGCTTTTATGGATACTCCTTAATTTATGTAAAGGATATTAACCAGGATGGAAGTATCAAAGAGGTTGATTTAGTTTACAGGGAGCATGTGGTGCCTGAGCAATCATTAATCCTCAAAGATCCAAATGCAGACAAAGGAGCAAATTACACTCAGCCTCCTTATGATAAATGGACTATTGGCGTAGGAGACACTCAGGATTTTGGAGTACTTAACAAGGTCGCTCCTATGTATATCCTTAAAAAACACAGCTGGGCTGCCTGGGATCAATTTGAGGAAATTTTTGGGCTGCCAATCAGATGGGCTAAAACAGATAAATCTGATCCCAAGACACTTTCAGAAATTGAGAGCTGGCTGGATAGCATGGGAAAGGCAGCCTATGGTATATTTCCCAGAGATATGGATTTTGAGATCAGTGAGAGTACCAGATCTGATGCCTATCAGGTATTTGATAAGAAAAGGCAGGCATGTAATGAGGAGATTGCCATTGGTATAAACGGCCAGACAATGACCACCTTAAACGGATCCTCCAGAAGCCAGGGAGAGGTACATGAGCGCACCCAGGATGAAATTACCATTGATGATCTTGATTTCATTGCCAGCTGGATTAATGACAGCTTAATGAGCTGGCTGAAAAACTTTGGCTATGATTTCAACGATAATGATGTATTTGAGTGGGATCTGCCAGAGGATCTAATGGCAAAGCTTAAGATATTCCAGGGAGTTAAAAACATGGGCTTTGAACTGGATCAGGAGCAGGTTGAGAAAACCTTTGGGGTAAAAATATCAGGCCGAACAACAACAGAAACTCATACTGAGGAGGATCCTGAGCCAAAAAAGTAAAGCGCCAATTGCATCAAAAGCCGCTGCAGTTGGCACTCCATGAGGCTTTATTGTCCCTGTATACGCACGTTTGCTGCCCAAATGATCATGTAACACTTTCTTATGATACCCAGGATGATCCTGAATTTGATGCCTGGCTAAAGAAATTCTACCAGGATCCTGAGAATACAGCCCTTTATGATGAGGCTATGATCAGGAAAGTGGCTGAGGAGCTTTATGCTGGAGTTGAAAAAGGCTTTGGTAAATCCCTGGCTGATATTGATTACAATACTCCTGATGCAGAAATGCTCAGAGCGCTCAGGGAAAATGTTTACATATTCTCAGCTTACAAAAATCACCAGCAACTCCTGGAGGTTAGCTCTAAGCTAGTTGATGAGGCCGGAAAGCTCAGAGAGTTTGCAGCCTTTAAACGTGAAGCAACCAAAGTTAACCAGGTATTCAATCAGCGCTATTTAAGGGTTGAGTATAATTCTGCAGTAGCTCAGGGCCAGATGGCCAGCCGTTGGATGGAAGTGGAGGCAACAAAGGATGAGCTACCTTATTTAACCGTTCTCACCGTAGGAGATGCCAATGTAAGGCCAGCTCATCAAGCAATAAACGGTTTAACCCTTCCTGCTGATCATTCTTACTGGAAAACTCACTGGCCCCCATTTGATTGGGAGTGCAGATGTGATGTGATCCAAAGCAAAAACAAAAAGGTAACACCTGACGAAAAGATAGTTTATCTGCAGGTGCCTGATACGTTTAAGGGCAATGTTGGCATAGATAAGAAAGTATTTAAGGATCATCCATATTTCAAAGAAGTGGATAACGACACCAAAAACGAGCTGGAGATCCTGGCTAAAAAACTGAATAAAGATGAGTAATCAAACCAGTACAACCACCTTTAGGCTGGAGGACTTCTTTAGCCCTCAAATGCTTAAGATCCTACAAATGGAGGATAAGTTCCAGGCCAAAATTGGAGGCATGGATAAAGGTTTAAACAAGGCTTTAAACGGAGCTGAGAGCCGTTTTAAAAACTTTGCTGGAAAGCATGGAGCCATCATTGAGGAAATAGGCGGCCAGGTGCCAATAATTGGAGATTCCTTATCAATGCTGGCTAACCCCTATGCAGCTGCAGGAGCTGCAGCTGTAGCCGCTGGAGCTGCTTACATTAAAGCCGGACAAATGGCATCGGACTGGGAGGCAGCAATGGCAAAGGTCAATGTAACAGCACAACTCACTCCAGTTGAATTAAAAAAGGTTTCAGATGAAATCCTAAACATAGGTAAGAGGAGCCAGGTTGATCTCATGACCGTTCCTGACGCCTTTAATCGTATCATCTCAGCTGGCTTAGATGTAAATACATCAATGGCGGCACTAGAACCAACTTTAAGAGCATCAAAAGCAGGTTTTACGGATATTGAAACTACGGCTGCAGCTGCTGTATCAACTATGAACTCTGCAGGTATTTCAGATGCTACCAGGGTTTATGATGTGCTTTTTGCAACCGTAAATAAAGGAAATGCAGAGTTTAAGGATATAGCTCAATACTTGCCTAAGATCATTCCAGGAGCCAGGAACGTGGGATTAAACCTGGAACAAACAGCAGGAGCTTTTGCCTTTTTAACAGCTGCAGGGCAATCAACTGAAAGATCTGCAACACTTTTGGAAAATACCTTTAAAACCCTGGGAGATCCAGATAAGGTTAAAAAGTTCAAAGCTATTGGAATAAGCCTTTATGACACTAAAGGTCAACTAATGCCACTGGTATCCATA
>Ga0307408_100001068_pt1 | contig 21035 bp, 11 predicted proteins | sample 322Cmetagenome_FD_202116 | JGI IMG/M metagenome (GOLD analysis project Ga0307408, IMG submission 202116) | Maize rhizosphere microbial communities from greenhouse at UC Davis, California, United States - 322HYB-C-3 | ecosystem: Host-associated > Plants > Roots > Rhizosphere > Soil | place... | reverse complement strand
GCATTGAAATGCTTTTAACTGTTTTTAAACTGTCAGATATTATCTCTACATACACCAGGCCACTTATGGAAGAACGCTTGTGATTGAAGCCATTCAAAAGATACCCTTTTATCCAAATAGTGTCTTCTGTGGTATAGTAGGATTTATCAGTGTGCAAGAACAACTTTTCTGGAGGTAGTTTTTTGTTAAAGCTGTCGATGGCTGTCTCGATCTTTTGCGTTTTATTTGAAATACCAGAGAATTCCTTTGCTGATGGTTGAGCCACTATATTCAAATACAGGCCTAGAAGGATAATAATAATCCAAGCGTTCTTAATTTGCATACGGAATAAGGTTAGTTGTGTGTGTATGTGTGTGTGTAAACTAATTTACATAAAGACAAATAAATTTTCCTTTAATACTCTAATATCCTGTTTTTATTGAATCATCTACCAGGAAAAAACCAGACCTATGTTCTACGCCGGACGCATGTTTTATTGAAGTGATCACTGTAAGTGGGACGGGTTTTAAAGACTGGCTCAATAAAACGAAACGCATGCCAATTATCCGCAAGGGACAAAACTTTTACCGGCCACAATATGCTTTAAGTAAGGATAGTTTGTCGATGAACGATGTTAGAAATACAATTCACTGATCCCCCTCAAATTGTTATACATAGTGATGGTAAAGCGCATTTCTCTTTTTATGCAGATGATTTTACAGGAACATATACCTTAACCATTGAAGGTTGCGACAAACGGACAATTGGGTAGTTTAAGGGAAAAGATAAGAGTAGAGAAAACCTACTTATGTCTCTAACTCTGTTTTCAGCTATTTGCCATCTAATGATAATATGGTAGGCCAGTCCGCTGATCAAAAAGGCCAGCATCCTGGAGCTCTTCTATCTTAACCTTAAATTTACCATCTGTAATGGCTTTACTTTGATTTAATGAGTTTTCAGCTGTAAATTCGAACGTTCCCTTGGCCTCTCCGCCAGAAAAAGATGTGACTTTCAAAATGCCTGTTTTCGCAAAATAAAAACTTGATAAAAGCGCGCTATTACCTGCAATAAAAGTTGCTGTTAGATGAGGAGAACCGAAACTATAGGTTTTATTAGCTTCAATTAAGGTGCGAATTGTAATCATCACAATAATAGAATCATTTGCTTTTCCCCTTATCCATATTTGGGAATTATTCACATCGATTGTATCAGAAATTTTCAAAGCCCCAGCCTTCGCAGAAAAGCTCTCCCCCGAATTATCAACTTTAAAAGACATCATAAACACATCTTCCTTCTTTTCTTTTTTACAGGAACTAACTATAATGACAATTATGGCAATAATCAGGAATATGAATTTAGGCTTTCTCATGAAAATTACTTCTATTTTTAGATTGCGCAATTGTGAAAATATAGGCTTAAAAATTTCATCGGACCGTTAATGCAAGTATAGGATTTAAGGAGGCTACAACCTAGCCTTCTTAAATCCTATACAGAAATAAAAAAATCAAAATTTTGAAGTTCCTGATTTCAGATTTATTTCCTATCTAACGGTATACTTATATACTTGCCTTCCAAGTTGGCCGTCCCCATTTACGCCTTCCACCAGCACCCGATATTGCCCTTCGTTCTCATTATAAAACTCCACCGTTGCGGTACCATCTGTTCCAGTTACAACAACAGGGTTCCAGTATACTGTTGTGCGTGGAGCGGTAAATGTGTGAGTGGCGGAAACATTGTATTTAGGTGTGTAAAAATCCCGGGCCTTATAAAAGCCTTTATGCTGGAAAGTAATAATCCCGTAAGCATCCCGAACATTCCTGAAGCTCCCTGGTTTTAAATTAATAATCAAAACGCCCCCACTTCCTTTAGGGCCGTAAACAGCGGTGTAACCCGGGCTTTTTAATAATTCTATACTAAGTATGTCGCTCGGATTAATATCTCCTCCTTCAAGTATCCCTGAATATCCTACATCCCCAGACTCAAATTGTTGCCCATTAACTACTAATAACAAAGGCAGTTGAGACGAATTCCTACTTAAATAAAGGATGCCCTCGGATGATAAGGACACACCAGCTAATCGTCCAACCAAACACAACAAAAGATTTCCACAAGCTTCCAAATGAGCATCCTCCCCTTTAATTTCCTGGTCGGCATGCCCCGGCCCCATTAGATTTGAGGTGTAGGGTATCGATGCTTTTTTACTGCTAATTACAACATCCTTAAGTGTAAAATTCTGATTTAACAAACCCTTACTTTTCAAATTATCAAACTCTTGTTTGCTTGCAGCTAAGAAATTTTTCAAGGAATCATTCACGTTGTAATTTACATCTGCCATGTTTTTGTTATAACGTACTTCTATCCCTGGAACTCTATCAAGATTAAGTTTTACCTTATCTCCCTCTTTTGCAGTCCTACCTTGAACGGTTACCTTTACGCTGTCCTTTAATAACATAGTTGGAAATGAAAAATTGCCATTAGCATCTGTAATGGTATCCATCAGCAAGCCTGCTCTGTTTGCTAATAGCGTAATCTTCCCCCCTGCAATAGGTTTATTACCTAAATTCATTAAGGTGCCAGAAACTACCGTAGCTATTTTTTCTGGCTTAAATACCGGCCCTGGTTGCTTTTGGCCACTCAATATTTCTTTCCATACAAATCTTCTATATCCTTGAGTCATCATCAATAAGTCAAGGGCTTGCACGCGATCCTGATTTTTATCGTTGAAATAATAATTAGGATTCTCTATATATCCCTTCAAATCAGAAGTTAAAAGGATGTTCGAAATAATGTTAGATTCGTCCGCTTCATTTGCTGGAACCAAGCTTTCATTTATAACAGATACTGAAAAACTTCCAATAGTTGGAGCTTCCGCAGCCAAAGCCTTTAAATTGAACTTCACCTTCTCCTGTTTCGAATATTGTTTTTTATCAGAATTACATTGTAGATTCAGTTGATCGTTATTCCAAATAAAAATTATGCGCTCATTCAATGGCTCTCCCGAACTTGTAAGCAATGTAAATTGCGCAATTCCTGAAGGGAAAACACTTTTGGGGAGTTTAAACGCATTAACAGGCTGATTTAAATCAAGTTTAGAGGTAAAACAAACGGAACCTCCAGACTGCCCTATTAAGTTTACGTCTTTACCTCCACTTTCAAAAACAGAAGCATTGGCGCTTACCCTAAGCAATATCGTGTCTGGATTCACAGTATTATAAACAGATAAAACCAGGCCTGTCTGAGAAACTGGCGGCAGATTTATCTTCATTGTTGTACTATCAGCAAATGTAACTTTTGCATAGTACGACTTCTTATCTTCAGGTAACATTTTGAACATTCCCATGCCTGCATGAGAGGTTCTAAATTTTGTTACTTCGTTGCCTTGACTGTCATAAACTGTACCAGTCACTTGAGTTCCCCGCCCTTCCCTGTCTATACATTTAAATGCAATTCTTGAAGCTATGCCTTGCACCAGGGAACCTCCTTCAGGAAAAAACTGTAAATCTGGTTGGATATTTTGAATTTTGATTGGAAAGTTATGTATGCTTTGTCTATCCCCTCCCATATCGATAACAGTTTGGATACGGCTTGTTTTGCCAGAAAACTTCTTCTGGTCAAATACAATTTTTAACACGCCGTTCGGATCGGTCTTTCCTCTGCCTTTGAATATTTGCCCATCAGTGGCTTTTATATTGTATTCAATCTTTTTATCCGAAAACGGCTTACCCTCATGCGTGTAAAGTATGGATGCAGCTGTTCCATTCTCTGCATATTCATAGCTAATTTTAGATGCAATTGATTGGGGCCTATATGACCCTACTTGAATGGTTTTATCAAAAAAATACTCATCGCTGGAATTTCGCATCCATTGTGTATAAGCCCTTACGCGATACGCCCCCGCCTTAATATCTTCGGATAATACAAAATTGCCTTTCGCTACACCAGCAAATAAGGGTAGCCGATGACGGTAAATTACAGAATCAGTTTGATTTAAAAACTCAGCATACACTACTCCACTTAAGGCCGACAATTTGTGAGCATTGCCCACTAGTACAGAAGCTCTAAACCAAATAGTGTCGCCGGTAGCATAATAGGGTTTATCAAAAGACAGATGCACTTTCTCGACAGGATTATCTTTAAGTAGTTTGTCGAGAATATTCACGATCCTCTCTACCGGATCTTCGGCCCTTTTAAAAGCGGTCAAACAAGCAAGGCAAAAAAATAAGGCAACTAAAATTGAATAAGGTTTTTTCATGGATGGTTATAATAAAGTTTAGGCACATTGTACTGCTTCGATTGAGTACTTTGAGTTATTTTACAATGTGTTATAAAACAATAATGAGTAAACAAATGCTCCAATTTTTGAGGCACTTGCTTACTCATTTTCAAAAGAATAAAGATTAATAGTTTAGCCAAACACGGCCGTCAAGTTTTAACGTTTCGGGTATTGGTAATGCTAACCAGCTTAGTATCTGCCTTGGCATATCATAAGTACGCGGTACCAAAACTCCCAAATTAGAAGATGACGGAGGACAAATTATATTATTAAGATCTACCCATTGTAAGGCCTGCCCTGTTCCCAATTTAAGAGTCATGTTGTTTCCAAACATACTTTCATCTCTTAAAATAGTTCCACTTCCATCAGTTAAAGGCCAGTTGCCTGCTAAAAAATCATAATATGGATGTGTAGAAAGAACTTTAGTATCGCAGGCGTAAGTTGCAACGATATCATCCGGTAAATTTATTCTCCAAATTCTTACATCAGCCACAGACTGATTAAAGGCCTCTCCATCTTCGTGATAGAATCCTAAGCGCAAGGGTTGCGAGTTGTCAAAACTAATATTGGCAATTGCAAAGGCTTTCTCACCGCCAATCCTTTTTCCGTCATGAAAAGCACGCATTACTCGTTTTCCATCGGTCCCTGTATAAACTGTTACTGCTATATGATGCCAGTTTGCATCAAACCAATCTGGTCCTTCAATCCAATTTTCCCTGTTAATTGAATCCTTAACCAAAAACCGCCATCTATTATTTTCAAGTTGAAAACTCCAGCCTTTACCAACCCGGGCCGTTACAGATGTATCTTTTTTACAAAGGAATATAGGCCATTGGTATCTCCATGGGTTCCCCCCCCCTCTGTTAACCTTCCTAACTTTTGCCTCAATCGTGAATGAGCTCTGTATTCCAAAGTTATACAAAGAAGAGGCACTACTTGACGTTTTGGCGAAAGTTCCTGTCACATCGGTATTAGCCGTTCCCTGATTCCATTTTAGGAATTTAGCCGGAAATTTATTACCTGCAAAAGGCTTTAAAATTTGTCGCTGCTTGTAATTTGGGTTATATAAAATGGTAAGGATATTGGCTTTGGGATAACTTAAAATCGTCTCGTCATTCTGAGCCGGGGGAATAACGGCGTCTCCACCATGATTAGAAGTAATTACGACTAACCAATCTTCATTACTATAATTCTTTCTGGCTTTAAGAGCTGCTAAAATTTCTGAAAGATATGTATCAAATTGTAGAATAGCATTTCTATAAGGGGTACTGGTAAATTCATAACCCGATTGTGCTCCAGCTACATTAACCTCTTTAAATTGGCCAACAACTACCTGAGCATTGTCATTGCTTAATTCAGACACGATAGAAGATTTTACTTCAGCATCTGTTGACAACAGACTACTTGCATCCGCTGCGCCGGCGAAGTTGTTTTTGAAATCAGCAGACGAAGCAAATGAGGCTATGCGTATAGATGAATTAGCGTTCTTAATATGGGCAAAAAAGCTTGGATATTTATCGAGTTTACTCCCGGTAAAACCTGCATCTTTTACTTCATGCTTTAGCTTTGTTACTCCGGTCATCAAATCCGCCCATCCATTCGCATCTGTACTTAAACTATCACTTAGTGAGTACCAGGAATAGGTTGAGTTTTTTATAACAGAGCTAATTGTTGGCGCATTCATATCCTTTACAACCTGTCCTCTTACACCATCCACAATCAGATATAATACCTTACGGGTAGTGGCTTTTACGTTTGTAGAATCGCTATAATTTTGATCCGATAATTTCACATCGAAGTCAGAATTACAAGAAGGCATGCTTGCTATTGCAGATATGAATAACAACAAGCTACTTACTTTATTTATTAATTTCATTTTAGTATTTCTTAATACAGTAAACAAATATTTTTTCACCTAAGATCTGTTACGGCTCTAAAGTAAGCTGAGTAATATGAGACAAGTTAGTTCCATTCAATTGGGTAAAGTTTCCAAGCAATCTAAGACTTAGCTTCCCACCCACATTTTTCATCTCTATTACCTTAGCTAAACTTCCATTAAACACCCCCATGTTGTTGTAACCTGCAGCTAGCTCCCCATTCGGATTTAGGATCATCAGGCCTGGCCTTCTCGCCCCACCGTAAGTATCAAATGACCCGGAAACGATAATAAGATTATTGGACAACTGTTTAATAAACCTTGGATAACCATTTGAAAATCCTTTGGATGAAAAGCTAGTTTCGACTACACCATGTTCATCTAACATTGCTAAACCCAGGGCCGGCGTGTTATTAAAGGAAGTGAAGCTTCCCGCTACAAAGTATTTCTTTGTAAGTTCATTAAAATACATAGCATATATTGCACCATTAGCGCCGGCTCCTACCGAGAACGAGTTATCGATGGTTCCATCAGCATTTAACCTTACTATTCTTCCAACGTCGTTGCCGTCAAATTTTGTAAAATTACCGGCAAGCATTAGCTTCCCGTTATCAGAATGAAAATAGGAGCAACCAATGGATCCATTGCCAGCGTCTTTTCCTCTGTTAAGATTTACATCAAAACGATATGTCCTATCTAACTCACCGTCTTCTTCTAATCTCATTACCTGCGGTATTTCCGTAGTATCGATTATGATCGTATCATATCTTACAGTTTGGCCAGCAATAATATAGGCAGAAGTAGGTTGGTTATAACGCCTGCGCACATAGGACCTGAAGTTCCCTACAGCAATAATTTTACCTTGGTAAGGATAAATCTGGCTAATAGTTGCATCTGCACCGCCATTAAAGGAAGGCACAGCCTTCTGCTTTAGTGTTTCCGGAGTTTTATAAGTATTCACCTTTACACTATCCAGTGAACCATCGGTATTAATGCGGGTAATAAAATTAATGTTAGGATTTATACTCGTCCCTCCCGGATTGTATTTGTAAGCCCTGAAAGAACCCGCGACAAAATACTTATTATTTGAATATGCAATATTTGAAATCCCCCCGTCAGCGCCTCCATTCGGCCTGAAGGTATTATCAACATTTCCATCCTCACGTATTCTAACAATGCCGCCCATGGGCACAACAACACCTTTATGGTCATAATCGGTAAATCCTCCCACCAGTATCATTCGTCCATCAGCCAATTGATAATAATCATTAATGGGCCGGTTTGCGCCAGTAGTTACAACCAGTTCGGGGTCAAAATCTACTTTACCCAGTACTTTAAACTTTGGGCCTAAAAAGACCTGATCCTGAATCGCTATAGAAGAAAAACCGGTACTGGCTCCGTTCGGAACTTTCACTTTAATATAGGTATCCTTAACTTCAATAATTTGAGCTTCAAGTCCATTAAACAAAAATTTTATTTGACTCTGATCTAATTTAGTTAAACCTGTAACCTGAAAAGTTACAGTGGCCCCATCGCTCCCTTCAGCAGGAACTGGTAGGGCGGTGTTGTTAAACTTCACACCTAATGCTGCCTTTCCACCGCTATATGGATCCAGGTATGTTTCTTCCTTACACCCCTGCAAACAAGCGATACTCGAAATGATTATAAAAATATAGTTAAGTATAAGTCTCATATTATTTGACATTTTATCATTTTGTTAAATATTACCTGCTTGCTAATACGGCATCCAAAAAGTTTAGCTGGCCAAAAGTATGATTCAAGCTCAAGGCATGAATAACCCCGTTACTGGGTTTGATATCATGAGAGACGACAGGCGTAGAATACCATATATCAGGGCTATTATAGTCTGGAATAAATGAAAACAAAATACTGCGATAACCGGCATATTTAATACCGTTAACATCTGCATAATTAACTCCAATATTCACCAATGTTCCGTTATAGGATGTATAGAACTGGCCGGGGTATACTGATTTCAAGGTAATATCCAACTGATAATAATCTTTAAGGCGATTGGTACCCTTGTACATATAGTACATTAATGTTTTTCTCCAGATATCTGGGCTAATTTCATCAATACTAATTGTGTCCTTGCCCGTAGCCTCCAGATAAAAATTGACGTTATCCATCGCATAACGAACGCTCCTATCACTAGGAGCAAAAAACGTAAGTTCATCCTGTGTAAGCTCCTTTTCCAATCCTGCAAGCTTCACAATCTTGGCTACTGTATCGAAAGCCTTATTCTGCTCCAGATATTGCAACATATTTCCGTTGTAGTTAGGGTTAGCTAATCCGCCATCCTCGTAATATTTATCCTGGCAAGAGCAGAGTGAGTATATTACAAGAACAAAAAGGCTGATCTTGGCTATTAAAATTTTTTTCATCCTGAATAATTTATCTTTAAGTGGAGATGAGCTATCATGTTGGGCAAGCTTATGTAACACACATGATGGACTCATCCTATTACTTATTTTTAGTATCTCTGTATATTTATCTCCTTTTCTTATTGCCAGTAGGAATTCAATTTCATTAATGGGTTATTTAACAAAGCACCATTATCGATAGGCCATGTCCATCCTCCATCATTAAATTGGGCTTGAGTTAAGGGGTTGTCCGTCCATTGGCTATCCAGGATCCTTCCAGTCCGGATTAAATCAAAATATAAACAGCCATCTCCCAACAATTCCCTGTTACGTTCCATAAAAATGACATCTTTCAATTGCTGCCCGGTTTCACTTGCACTTCCTGCACCAGCCCGGGCTCTAACCATATTAAGCATTTCAAGAGCCTCAGTATCCTTATTAAGTTCGGCAAGCGCTTCGGCCCTTAATAAAAGTGCATCAGCATACCTGAAAATGATCAGCCCCCATTCGGGCACACCATACAGCCCGGTTGCGCCAGAGACAATGTCGCCCTTGAACTTTAAAAACTCAAAACTTCCACTTCCTGCCAACATTGTCTGAGAATTGAACCAAAGGTCTTTACGCAAATCCACACCAGTTCCATATATTTTTGATAAGTAGGCAGGTTTAATGTATGCATGGCTGGAATTATTATCTGAACCAGGTCCTTTATTGGGAAATTTAAGAACCATCTCCCCGAAAAATGCAATCGGGTTTGGCTGAGGTTCGTAGTTTATACTTTGATTAAACTCGAAAATACCTTCAGGGCTTCTTCCAAGCATTACTGCACTAAAACTACTTATAGGGATAAGCTCATAGGCTTTTAAATCAAGTAATTTTTGACCTAAATCGGCTGCTGCACTGTAATAAGCTGCAGCCTTAGCTTTATCAAAACCGGCATTCCACATATTCATGTGCATTTGTAATGTTAAAGCGGCTCCTTTGGTAGCTCTTACGGCCCTAAATGCAGGATCTCCATAAGCAACAGGCAGGGACTCTTTATACTTCTCAACGTCAGCAATACATTTATTTACTACTGAAACCATATTTTCCCTTCCCATGGCGTCTTTAATATATGGCTCTGTGTAATAAGGTACATCACCATAAATTCTAACCATCATAAAATAGGCTAATGAGCGTATAAATGCAGCTTCGCCGCGATATTGTCCTTCATCTGCAGGAGAAAGGCCTGGTACTCCTTTTTCTATCTGATCAATAAGTATGTTAGCGCCCTGAATTACCTGGTAAAATTCTGTCCACACAGTTATGGAATTAAACTTCATTGAAGGGTAAAATATACCTCCACTTGTCAAATCTGTGTTCCAGACATAATTTCCGACCACTCTTTTCAAATCGTTTCGAGCTATGTAATCATACACTATTCTTCTTGAAACCTCACCGACCGTATTTGCATTGACCGTACTTGTAAACTTTATATAACCTGTGCGTAAATCACCCGTTGCAGGTATAAAAGAAGTCTGAGTAAGCTTATTTCTAAATTTTGCATATAGATCTACTGTAAAGGCTTCTACATCCGCTTTACTTTTCCAGTAATTATTTCCGCTAATCCTATGTAATGATTCTACTTCCAGAAACTTCTTACAACTGCTTTGTACAATCAGAACAAGCAACAAAAGTGCTGTATATTTTTTCATATTCTTTTATAATTCTATATTAAAGCCGATACTATATTTCCTTGCAACAGGATAGCCACCTGATTTATCGTATCCTAAAGGTGTAACCGTCTCGGGGTTAGAGCCAGAATAAGGAGAAGCGGTAAAAATATTGTAAGCAGAAAGATAAAGCCTTACCGAATTAACATTCAGCCTCTTAACAAAATCCTTCTTAAATGTATAACCAAATGTTGCTGTATTCAACTTGAAGTAAGATCCGTCTTCAAGGAACAAAGACTGATTTTCCCGAAAAGGACTAATACGGCTATACCTGATATAATCGTAAGGATTAGCAAACTTTGCGACATCTCCAGGATTCTTCCAGTAATTAAGTTCGTCTATTGGCAATAATGCTCTACTACCATATATATCCCCGGCAGATTTTAACCTGTCTGCCAACACTCGGTTATTTATAGTACGTTTAACAGTAAAGACCCCTGTAAGCAATAATGAAAAACCTTTATATCCAATAGTGGTATTTAATCCCCCTGTTAATCTTGGCTGCAAGTTCCCAGTGATCTGTTTATCATTATCATCAAGTATATAATCTCCATTTATATCTACCCACCTTGGGTCACCCTCCTGGAAAAAAGCTGAATTCCCATTTCGATAAGGCAATCCGGTAATGGGATCTACAGGGACGTCGGCATTTGTTGAATAAACACCATCGGTAACGATCGTGTAATTAGAAAACGCATTTCTACCGACACGTGATGCAATCGTACCCTCTCCTTGAAGCACCTGAGTAACTCCGCCAGGCAACTGAGTTATAACGTCTCTGTTTAATGCCGCATTTATATTAAAAGCCAGATTTACTTTGCTTTTGGCTGAAAGCGGACGTATATTCAAATTTGCCTCATGTCCATAGTTTACCACAGATGCATCATCGCTTTTTACCTTAATAAAACCTGCGGTTGTAGGCAGCTCAAGATCCCATAATAAATTTGAAACGGTTTTCAAATATGTCTCATAGGTAAGAGTAAAACGATCTTGCAAGAATCCAAAATCGAATGCCAGGTTATACGTAGTGTTTGTAGTAGGTTTAAGCGTATTATTTGGAACATAGCCAAAATCGTTTCCGATTGAAGGAGAACCAACATAATTTCCAGATGGCGAATAAGTGCCGTATAGAGTATATATATCTCCTGTAGGACTAACGTTTCTACCCCATGTTGCCCTGATCGAACCAGAACTTAACCAGTTTGCATTTTCAAATATCTTCTCTTTGTTATAGTTCCATCGTAAACCAATTGTCGGATTTTTAGAGTAGGGATCATCAAATCCGGAAACAGAAGAACCATCAAGGCGGTAGGATAGGTCAAGAATATATTTCTTTTTATAGTTATAGGAGAAAAACGCAGAAAATGCTGCGGTATTTACATTGACATAATTATCCAATGTGCCGCCGCCCCTCGAATACATGGTAGAACTACCTAAAGGGCCCCATATATAATCGTTGGCAGTACCAACATTGAGCATATAGTTAGCCTGGAAAGATCTTTTCGAAATCTCGTTAAAAAGTAGAATGTTAAATGAATGGTCGTAATTAATCGTTTTAGAGAAATTTATAGCATTCCTGTTATAAAGTATTGCCCTTCTATCAAAGTATGAAAGGAGTTTTGACCAGTTTTGGCCCGCAATAATACTTGCAGATGAAGGAGTAAAGGTATCCTCAGTATTCCTTATGTACTCATAGCTACCAGTAGAAGTAAATCTTAAACCTTCAATTGGCATAAATGAGAATTCACCATTTGCTCTCAGATTTTTAGTGGCATTATCATTCTTTATGGAAAAGACAGATTGAACTGCGGTAGTTGACTGAAACAAGGATGGCCCTGGTAATAATGACGATGCATTTGAATTTTCGGCTACCCCGTTTTGAAATATCCCGTTGCCTCCACCAGCATTTCGTTTACCAAGCCCTGTTAAAACATTAAAGAACACATTAAACTTTTTACTCGGCTTATACGCCATATTCATATTAAGAGAATATACATCTTGTCCGGTATTAGCTATTATTCCCTTTTCATTATACCATTTTAAATTGGTTTTATAATTAAAAGTATCATCTCCGCCGTCAATACCAAGGTTGTGGGTTTGATTAAATGTACTTTTATTAAAAACTCCCTGCCAATTGGTTGAGTTATTGAAGTATGGATTTAAACTGTCTGACAAGGCTGGTAATGTATTAATTACTGATTCCGGAAAGCCTCCATACTCTGAACCAAATTTTCTTATCTGATTTAATCTGGCCTGTCTTTCTGCCTGCCCACCAAGCGTCTCTTTCAGCTTTGGAACATCGGTTAGGAAAAACTTCGTATCATATCTAATTCTTGGCGCCTTTGAATTTCCTTTGCGGGTGGTAATGATAATCACACCATAAGCTCCCCTCGAACCATATAAGGATGTTGCCTGAGCATCTTTAAGCACTTCTATAGTTTGAATATCCTCTGGCGGAATCATTGACAAGGGGCTAATTCCGCTATTGGAATTATAACCATATTCTGTAGAACCGTCAGCATCGATAGGGACGCCATCAATTATATATAATGGAGATGTTGGAGACAGAAAGGCATTTTCGCCTGAACCGGAAATACTCAGAGTGGACACTCCACGAATCGATACAGAGCCTCTGAAACCAGGAGCGCCAGTATTGACCTGAATATTAAGACCTGCTACTTTACCTTGCAGTAGGTCCTCTGCGCTTGCTGCCGGAATGTCCCGAATCTCTTTGCCACTGATTGAAACCGAAGAACCTGTGGTTTCTTCCTTTTGTCGGGCAACATACCCCCTGATTACAACTTCGTTCATCTCTCTGGCCGAACTAGCTAATTTAATGGTAAAATTAGTTTGGCCTGCAGTTACTACCTGCCTAAAATCACGATAGCCTAAATATTTCAAAATTAACGTACTGTTTACAGGAACCTTCGCAGTAAAGTCGCCATTTGCATTAGTATTTGTTAAGCTTTTAGGAGGCTTGCCATCCAATACAATACTTACTCCAACTAGCCTCTCCCCCGTTTCCTTATCTAAAACGGATCCCTTAATCAAAATATTCTCTTGGGCATGAAGGCTTATTGAAGCCAGTAAACTAAAGAGAAATAAAAGAAAATATATCTTTTTCATATTAAACAAAATCTAATAATTATTCGTCCTCAAACTTTGGAGTATCATTTCTAAATTGAAATGCTATTTCCCAATCACCCTTTTCGAAAATACTGAAGGCAAAAGTTATATAGGCATTTTGCCTTATACCATTAAAACCGATACGGGAATACCCTATTCTAATATTCGCTTGAGAGCCATCTAGGGTGGTATATTGCGTTGGCTTTTTAGTAAGAGGAATTGGATAAGCTACATCATATCTTACAGCCTCATTATTGATCGACTGGTAATTAAAACCATGTACAAGGCTTGCCCAGTCTGTGAGGTTAAATTTCCTGGGATCAATAGGCTTAAATGAAGGATCAAGGACCTTGATCGTTAGCGAGTTGCCCTCTCCGGTTTTCTTAAACAAAACCCGTACATCTCGTTTTGTTGTGTCCGATTGATCTACTTTAAGCTGATTTCTGGTTGTTTTACCTACCATATTTGAGGTTATGGTCGGAGTAATGGGAGCTACCTGCCTACCGGTCAGCACATCCCTCCCGGAGGGCTCATAAGGCCTTTCCCTCAGTGGCCGAAGAGTGAGGTCTTTTATAATCTTTTCGCCCCCACTATTTGAAATTTTAACATCAAACATATAACCTTCAGGCTTTAACGGTGTAGGGCTAACCTGATAATTTGGAAGAACAGTATTAGTTGCGGATGGCCATAAAAAAAACTCTCCAGATTTACGGACTTCGAAAGCTGCATGTTCTTCGAGCTTCCGTTTCGCCTCTATTTCTGCCAAACTTGACTCTTCCCCCGTATAATCGTCAATCCAAACATAGGTAGGCCTGGTAATAGAAAGAGCATCGGTAGCTGTACTATCAGCGGCGTTCCTCACATTAATAATTTCATATTTTAGAGGAATTGTGGATCCATCTGCAATAAGCCCCCCGTTCATAAGATTCAATCTCCCAAGTACAGGCGTAAAATCTTTAGTTTTAAGGTCTACTTTCTGGCTTAAATACTCTTTGTCTTCTGGTAAGTCATACCATTTCTTACAACTGCTAAGCCCCAATAAGGCGCCTGAAATTGCAAGTAAATAAACTGCTGAAGCTATAAATCTTCTATTTCTAGATTTCATAATTAGTTTACACGCTTAATTGAAAAATTATTAAACTGCACATCGTTTGTTTCGTGATAAAAACGAAGTGCATGGTTACCCTTTGTAATTCGTATTACCGGACTGGGAACACAAACCCAGTCATGCCAATAATCACCAGCAACCTTTCCAGGAGCTATAGGAGGCCTAGTAAAAGTTAATGATTGAGTAACATTTTTCAGGTCCAAATCATAATGGAATTTTAACGGCGATACATTATTACCATTCCCAACCCTTGAGTATATAATATAATCGCCGTCTACTGGTGCATTTATGGTATAATTAGTCCATTCTCCGGCTATAGTCCATCCAATCGAATAACTGTCTCCATACGTTCCGCCAGCATCAGTTTTACCTTTACCTGAGGTGTAGTCATCCACATCTACCATCTCAGAGGCTCTACTTACATACTGCTTTTTACCATTAGTATTTGGGCCGTCATAATAGGCAATATTCTGCCCGCCCAAATCATAATCCTCCGCTTCTATCAAAGTTGCCTCGCCGATAACAGATGGTAGCTCCCATGGAGTACTTACGCCTGCGGGCCTGAATTGGCTTTGATCGAATGGTTCAGCAATAGCTTCGTTATACTTACCAAAACCAAAGGGATGTACCTTTTCCAAGATATGTACAACCCCATTAGTTGTTTTTATATTAATTGCTGTAGCTAAACCTTTTACCCAATCTTTAGTAAAAAGGCTCTTTTTGGTGAAGTAATATTCCAGGTAAGCAGGGCCTCCTTTTACTATACCGCTGGCATTAGATGTTACCAGCTTGCCAAGCATTGGATAATTCCATCGTACTGCGTTTACTTTCAACCCATCTTTAGAGTTAAACGCGTTCGCATCATACTTACCTTTTACTATATATCGCGTTATTAAACTGTCGATAAAGTTAAGAGGCATTCCGTTTAAGTATACAGGCTTCCTGTTACGTAATAAACGTGATAAATTGTACTTCTCTACAACTTGCTGAAAGCTCTCATTCCGTAATGCAAACAAGGTTACATTCCCATTTTTCAGCGTATCTGCAAGGCCTAACCTGTCAACAACTGCAATCAGAGAATCGAATTCCCCTGGCTTGCTCTTTAAGTAATCGTAAGTAGTCCCATTGAAAGTCTGGTTACTTTCATTTACAAAATTGTAATCTCCTTCTGTCTTTTGACAAGCACTTAAGGTTAAAAATATGGCTGCTACAACCACACCGGTTATTACTGTTAATTTCCTCATAATAAAATGCTTAATTATTATCCCAGAAGGGATACTGTTTCAATAATGGGTTTTGCTGCAAAACTTCCTCAGCTATAGGCCAGTAAATACCGCCGTTGCTTATATCCGCTAAAAATGCTTGATCATCATTTTTAATTTTTTTGTACCTGATGTAATCGTACCATCTCCATCCCTCTCCGATAAGTTCCCGACGCCGTTCATTAAATATGGCCTCTAGTATGGAACCATTCACAGCGGCATTATAAACAGGCAACCCCCTTCTTGTACGCGTTTCATTAAGTTCATTTATAGCAGTTGTGGGATCACCTAAAACAACACTGGCCTCGGCCAATAACAAGGACATATCTTCTGGACGGGTAAAGACAGTAGAACTTCCAAATGAAGCAATACCACCATCAGATCCAACCCCTGTTGTAGTGTTTACCGGTGCAAAATTGTCTCTAATAATAAAAATCTTTGTGAAGATTGGAATTCGCCTGTCAAAAGCTCCGAAAGTAGCATCAGTATTTGGCGTACCGGTTAAAGGATCAATAGCAAATCTTAGATCACCAGTTTCATTAAAAAATTTTCTGATGGTATCTTTAGGAACATAAATAGCAGGAATACTTTTGTTAAGAATATAGGGTTCAGCAAGGGTTAGTTCTTCAATAGAACCATTTATAAAACTTTCACCATTAACAAACATCCGGCTAAAACCAAAAATCACATTCCACTGGTTACTTCCAAATTCCCCACGGAACATCCTTCTTACGTTATCTACGGCTCCAGCCCTAAACTGAGTTTCCCCGCCCATCAGAGGATTGGTCATATTATCAAGTACCCATTTGGACCAGTAGGCAGCTTCGGCATACTTACCCTGCCATGCATATACATGTGCTAATATGGCGTAAGCCGATGATTTACGTGCCATCTCCTCTTCGGGAGCATAATAGGTAGCCCGGCTTTGCTCTATATTTCCTTTATTATATGCATAAGGAAGGTCAGTGGCAACACTAAGCAACTCTGATTCTACAAAGGCGAGGATCTTGCTCTGATTCGTCCGGGGCATGTTTACAAATTTCCCATCATGAGAAGAAAGAATAAATGGAACATCGCCCCAAATTCTCACCATATAGAAATAGGTAAAAGCTCTTAAAAGCCTTGCATTAGCGATATCAAGTTTCAAATCCGCAGGTAAATATTTAGGATCTGAGTTCAAAATTTCAGGTGCACGCTCAATAAAAATATTAGCTGCATTAATTGCAGCATAAAATCCTCTCCAATTTGCTAAAGACTTCACCAGAGGAAAAGAAGATTTTAGCTTATTTTCTGAGATAGCCTGAATGTCTAATCTTCCAGTACTTATAAAATCCGAACCTTTGCCAGCTATTTTGCGGACTTCGCCATATAACCAGTGCCTTGTATTATCACCCAAAGCGGCCCTTCCCAGTCCATATACCCCCATCAGGGCAGCCCTGGCATCGGCCCTGGTTTTCCACATATTTTCTTCAGAAACCAGGTGCGAGGAAGTAACGTCGAGCATTTTCTCGCAGGAGGAAAAAACTAAACTAAAAACTGCAAGTAAAACTATTCTCAAATTCATTTTTAATATTTTTTCTCGGTTAATCACTATCTGTTATAATATATATTTGAATCCGATGGTATATGTAGGTGGCAACGTTAAGCCATAACCTGTGTTATACCCAGTATAATCAACCAATTCTGGATCGCGGCCAGAGTACGGAGTAATCGTAAATAAATTGTTTACTGTGATGTACCCTTTCAGATTCCGCTCAGCAGCAGCTCCCCTTTTCTTTAAAAAGCCGGTAAAATCATATCCCAGGGTAACAGCGCGGAGTTTAACAAAAGAACCGTTCTCTAAAAACAAATCCTGATCGGTACGGTATGGAATAACACTGCTCCATGGGTTATAAGTAGGGTATTTCGAATAATCTCCTCGTTTTTCCCAGAATGTTACTTCCTTTATCGCAGATACATTGTTCGCGCTTTGATTATTAACAAAGTCAAATCGTTTTGACATCTCTTCATTAATAATGTCTCTTCCTAAATTAAAATACAGATTAAAGGAGAAATCCAATTTTTTATAGGCGAAGGTATTCGAGAAACCGCCAGTAAGTACCGGAAGAGCATGGCCTTTCAATACTTTATCTTGCTTATCCAAAACATAATCGCCGTTATAATCCTTCCATTTTGGATCTCCAACACTTAGCTCGATACCACTGATGCTAAGTTTCTTTCCTGTTTGAGGATTGACCGGTATTTGCGACTCCTCAGTATAAATACCTTCATTGGTATATAACCAATACGCGTCTATTGGCTCACCCACCTTTAACATGCGGCTTCCAACAACAAGTTCATTATATCCTTTAGGTAATGCCAGTAATTTATTTTGATTGAAATTTAGATTAACAGAGCAAGTCCATTTGAATTTTGACGAAGGCTTAAAAGCCTGTGCAGTTAAATTAATGTCTAAACCTCTATTATTAACATCTAAGCCTGACTCCAAAGACTTATCGTAGCCGTACTCGATATTAATAGGTAAAGAAAAAATCTGATCTTTGTCGGACCTCGAATAGAACCCGACAGCAGCGTTTATCCTATTATTAAATAAACCTAAACTAACGCCCCCAGTTATCTCATCCGAATGCGCCCATGGCACATTATAACCTACCCAGCCTTTGGTATATGGCCTGTTAAGAGTAGCTACCCCGGAAAATGTTCCAATAGTAGTTTCTCCGGAATAACCAAGATCACTAAGATATGAAGGCCCTGCAGCAAATTTATCGTCTGTAAATACTCTTCCCAGACGAGAAAATCCTAGGCTTATATCTAAATTTGAAATTAACTTGCTATCGGCAAAAATATCCTTCTTCGCATTCCATCTGGCAGAAACAGTGGGCGAAAGAAACCACCTGTTTGTAGGCTGCGCTGTAGAGGAAGCGTCTTCCCTCAACATGGCAGAAAGAAAATATTTGTCCTTGTAAGAATAAGATGCTAAGCCGTAAAATGAAACGAGCGTAGTTTTTAGCAAGTCTATGTAGCGATAAGTTAACGAATTTAAGAACCCATTATTTGCCTGGTAAGAGAATAATGCGGCAGCATAATTTCCTTTGGGATCTTTTAATAAGTTAATCTTTATGTAATCACTACTTCCACGGTAAGCATTTGCATAACTGTACTTAAATTGGTCCCATTGTAACGACTGGCCTAGCTCAAATGAAAGTTTGTTATTTGTGTTAGCGACGAGCTTATAAGACACCGAATTATCCACAGCGATACGTTGATTATAACCGAAGTAATTGGAAACATAACTGTTGTTTTCCATCAGAGTGCTTGGATAAAAAACATCTCTAAACCCTTCGCTATAATCAGCAGAAAACCGTGTACTCAATGTAAGCTTACCCACAGCCATGCTAGCACTTAGATAACCATTAAGGATATTATTTCGATTCTTATCGAACGACCTGTCGGATTCAGTTATATAATTATTATAGTATTCCTTATTGGGAGCCGGAGGATTTGTGACGTTTGGAATATATTGAAGCTCAGCAAAACGATCCCTCAAATTTTTATTGCGTTGCCTTACTAATTGGCTTGCATTAAGGACGGTAGAAACATTCAATCCTTTCAAAGGAATCATATTCATTGAAAAAGCGGCACTGTATCTGTCCAGCCCCGTTCCATCGGCACCAGCTTTACTTTGCTGATTTCCAATAGATACCCTGAAATTTGAACGAGAGTTACCCCCTGAAGCACTTCCATCAATTCCATAAACCATTGATTTTTTATAGTATGTATCTGTCCAGTTAGAAGGGCCGTAATAAATATTATATAACGAGTCTCCTAGATAAGCCGGAATATTTTGCTTCTGATCAAAACTGGCATAACGATCATAAAAAGGCTTTCTAAAATTAGATTCCGATGCACCATTAAGAGTTGTTACATTTAAAGGTGCAGCCAGGCCTACATAGGAGTTAATGGTAATTTGCCTGTCTATAGTAGGCTTTTTTGTTTTGATATAGATGATTCCATTTCCTGCCCTGGCACCGTACCTCGCCTTTTCTATTGGATCTGTAACTACTTCTATAGATGCAATATTTTCAGGCTGAATACCTGCTAAAAGATTTGTAGCAGGGCCAACTCTATTAAATTTATATTGCTTAAAATCATAAGCAAATGGACTTTCCCGTGATATTAGCGGAACTCCATCAATTACTATTAGTGGTTGGGTTTGCTCCAATTCATATACAGAAATCAAAGGCAGCGCAGATCCATGGATAAACATATTCTGCAAAGTGCCAGGCTCTCCACTTGGTTCCTGAACATATACCCCCGCTGCCTGGCCTTTTAAATATTGCTGTAACGAAGTGCCCGGAAAAAAATTAAAATCCTTAGGCCTTATGATTGTTATTTCCTGTGGCGAAGCGGATTTACTCCTGCTGTTAGCACCGGGCTTGTCTGGCAAAAGATCCGTTTTAGAAGAATCTGTAACTACAGAATCCGTGCGGAACTTCAAATTGCCCTTGCTCAATGCCAGATACTTCTCTTTTCCATTTACATGGAAGACAGAAGCAATAAACGACATGCATAAAAAAAACGTAAAACGCATAATTTAGTATTTAAACATTTGAATCAGATTCAGTAAGCACTTCTCCATCAAAGCACCTACAAATCCTGGTTATTAATAAGGTTAGTTATCTTCCTTAAACTCTGGCCATCAATCCGATCTTTCTGTTCGGATTTCCTATAAGACACGAAAAGCTGAGGGCAATACTCAGCTTTTTAAAAAAAAATTAGAATTAAAAATAGCTATCATCATTGCGTATGAAACCTGGTTTTCGGCAAAGGATTTCCATAGCCAACTTATTAAGCATATGACTTCCCCACAGCCAATTCCGCGATTAGCCGGCCAATAATTCTGCTAAATAAATTGGTTAATTTTGCACCTTAAACAGAAACAAGTGCCCCACTAGAAACCCTAACATTTTGGATTGCTGGTAAAACCGACTGTTTAACATTTGATAATTCGTTCTGGTTAATTAAAATAGCCATCATCATTGCGTATAAAACCTGATTTTCGGCAAAGGAATTTCCAATTGCCCAAGTTCTCAAGCATACGACTTCCCCTACAGCCAATTCCCCGGTTAGCCGACCAATAATAATGCTAAGTAAACTGGTTAATTTTACACCTTAAACAGAAACAAGTGCCCCACTAGATACCCTAACATTCAGGATTGCTGGTAAAACCGACTGTTTTCGTTCTGGCTAATTAAAATAGCCATCATCATTGCGTATAAAACCCTGGTTTTCGGCAAAGGAGTTCCAGTGGGCTC